>Ga0307278_10000928_pt1 | contig 14476 bp, 15 predicted proteins | sample ER_DNA_117_FD_194482 | JGI IMG/M metagenome (GOLD analysis project Ga0307278, IMG submission 194482) | Bulk soil microbial communities from the East River watershed near Crested Butte, Colorado, United States - ER_DNA_117 | ecosystem: Environmental > Terrestrial > Soil > Floodplain | place... | reverse complement strand
GCCGGCCGGCTCGAACGCGCAGACGCCGCACATCCTCCTGCGTCCGGCCGACGGGGCGCTCTTCGTCGTGGCGGTCATCAGAGGCGGCCCCACGGCCACCTACGCCTACGCCTCGGGCGACGGCGGTACGAGCTGGAGCGGGCCGACCGCCATCGGCACCGGCGTCGACGACGTGGTCCAGGCGCGCCTGACCGCCGACGGCGCCGCGGTCGAGACCGTGGGCTCGTTCAGCGCCGGGCTGCCCTGGCAGCGGGACCCGCTGGCCGGCCCGGCCGAGACGCGCGCGATGAGCCTGGTCGCGGGCACGCGCTTCGGCTTCGGTACGCCGGTCGGGCTGGCGACCCTGCCCGACGGGCGCACGACGGTGGTCTCCAGCGAGACCGTCTCGGGCCCGTCGCGGTTCCGCACCGCGCTGCGCGTGCTGAGCGGCGCCGACCCCTACCAGGAGGCCTCGTGGTCGGCATGGACGCCGATGCCGTCCGTGCCCGGTTCGGTGGCCGATCTCGACGCGGGGCCGTCGGGGACGTGGCTGCTGAGCACGTTCGGCTTGCGGCTGCGGGTGCGCCAGTGGAACGGCACGACCTTCAGGGTCCCCAAGACGATGGGGACGCTCGCCGGCGTCGGCGGCGGTGAGGTCGGCGACAACCCGCTGCCCCCGCGCGACCTCAACGTCGACCTGGCCGGGCGCGTCCACGTCGCCTGGGTGCCGCCCGAAAACCAGTGCGGCCCGGCGATCTGCATCGCCTACCGGCGCAGCGAGCCCTACGGCTTCGGCCCGACGTTCACCTACCCGCTGGCACGCCGCAGCGAGGGGATGCCGAGCAGCCTCGTGGTCGCGCCCAACGCCGGCGGCAGCGGCTGGGTCGTGTGGGGCCACGAGGCGGGGAGCAACCTGCGCGCCGCGCCGCTGGTCACGCCGCCGCGCTACTCGCGCACGGGCTCGCGCGTGCTCGGCAAACGGCGCCGGGTGACGCTGCCGGCGCGCCGCGGCTGCATCCGGACCGGCTCGCGGTTCGTGCACCACGCCGATCTGAGCGGGCTGCGCGGTGGCGTGCGCATCGTCAGCGTGCGCTTCTTCTTCGACGACGGCCAGCTCGCGCGCGTGGACCGTCGCGCGCCGTATCGCGTCACCTACACGCTGACCTTCGCGCCGCTGAGCCGCCACGTCGCTGCCGCGCGCGTGACCTACCGCTCGCGCGGCAGGTTGCTGCACGCGACGGTCGGGCGGATGATCGTGATGTGCCCGGCATGAGGGACGAGCGCGGCCAGACGATCGTCGAGTGGCTCGGCGGCCTTACGCTGGCGCTCCTGCTGGTGCTGCTGGTCTTCGCGGTCAAGCCCAGCTACGGCGAGCAGCTGCGCTGCGCGGTGGGCGCGCAGATCGATCGCATCCTCACGATCGAGCAGAAGGGCTCCTGCGACCTCGGCGACTCCAAGCTCGACCCCGCCAAGGCGCGCCAGATCCTGCACGACAATCCCGGCACCCCGCAGGATCGCCTCGACCGCAACGCGTTGCGCCCGGCGGGCTGAGCGCCCCGGACCCGGACGGCCCACGCCGCCGTGGGTCGGCCCACGCGAAAGATGAGCCCCCCGCCTCATGGTGGGGTCGCGCGACCGCTGCCATGGTCCGATCACGATGCGCAAGCGGGTCTTCGGCAGGGGACAGGCAGGGCAGACCAACGTCGAGTGGCTCGGCGTCATGGCGCTGCTCGTCGTGGTCGTCGGGCTGGTGGTCGCCGCGTCGCCTCCGGTCGCCACGAACATCGTCTGCACTGTCAGGACGGCGATCGGCAAGGTCGCCGGCGAGGATTGGAGCTGCGAGGCCGACAAGCAGGCCGGCCTGCCGCCGTGCATCATCAGTCAGGGCGACGGCCAGCTGAAGGCGTCGGTGACCGTCTTCTCGATCAAGGGCGGCGGCAAGGTCAAGGTCATCAAGCAGCGCCGCTCGGACGGGAAGTGGATCGTGACCGTCATCGGCGGCGGGGAGCTGGGTGTGGAGGTCGGCTCGCCGGGCGGCCGGGTCAACGTCGACACCGGCAAGGGATCGGTCGGTGCGGGCGCGGGCGCCGAAGGCGGCGCGGTCGGCCAGGGCGAGTACGGCGCCTCGTGGGTCTTCGACAACGAGCAGGGCGCCAACGACCAGGTCGACATCATCCGCAACAAACTGCGCGATGCGGCCATCGACGGCGCCGTGCCCGTCGTCGGGAGCATCGGCACGGCGATCTTCGGCGAGCATCGCGACCTCGGCGATCCGGACATCGAGTACATCCAGGGCGGCGTCGCGGGCGACGTCAAGGGCGAGGCCAAGGCGCTCGGCGGCCTGAGCCTCAGCCTCGAGGGCTCGGACGCGATCGGCGTGCGCTGGGACCACAAGGCCGATACCAAGACGATCTACTTCCAGGTCAACGGCAAGGGCGCCGGCAGCGCCAAGCTGATCGAGGGCCTGGGTCTCGAGGGCGCGACCGAGGGCCAGATCGCGGTGACCTACGACAAGGACGGCAGGGCGATCGCCGTCGACGTCATCGGCAAGGGCACGATCAGCGGCACGAGCCCCAAGATCCCGACGTCGGGCGACCCGCGCAACTTCCTGCGCGAGCTCAAGTTCCAGGCCAACGGCGGCGCCCGCGGCGAGCTGCAGCTGCACCTCGACCTCAAGAACCCCACCAACCGCGCGGCCTGGGACCAGTTCACCGGCAACCCGCTGACCGGCGCGGACAACCTGGTCAACGCGTTCATGAGCGGCGGGCAGGCGCAGGTGCGCACCTACGCGGTCAGCCAGGACAAGTACGGCCTCGACGTCAACGGCAAGTTCGGTTTGAAGTTCGGCGTCGAGGGGGGATATGAGGGCAACCGGGCGGACCTCATCCAGGCGTGGGACTGGAACCCGCAGACGGGGTGGACGGAGTCGGCCACATGCAAGTCCTGAGTCGAGCACTCCTGGCAGGGACGCTCGCCACGACGGTCGTGGCGCTCTCCGCGTGCGGCGGCGGGGACGACGACAAGGCGCCGGCCACGCCGCAGGGGTTCAAGCGCAGCGAGACGAAGTACTTCAGCTTCGCGCATCCCGCGGCGTGGGAGGTCGAGGTGCGAAAGCCCCGCCAGCAGCTCAACGCCGGCGAGCTCGTGGCCGAGAGCATCGGGCCCGCCGGCACCGCGGGCCAGCGCCCCGACGTGGTCGTGGGCGTCACGCCGGACTACCGCTCGGGCCTCGACGGGATGGTCCAGCTGAGCGAGCTGAGCTCCAAGACGCAGTTCGTCGGGCGGCGGGTGCTGTCGCGCAAGGACGCGAAGGTGGCCGGGGCGAAGGCGGCGCGGCTCATCGAGGCCGAGGTCCCCGCCCAGGACGGCACGCTGATCCGGACCTTCGACCTGCTGAGCATCAGCGACAAGCGCACGGCGGTGAGCATGTTCATCGCCGTCGCGGCCGCCGACGTGGACCGCTCGCGCGTGCGCGAGATCCTCAGGTCGCTCCAGGTGCGCGTATGACGGCGGCGGCGGCAGCGCGCGGCGTGCTGTCGGCGCTGGCGTGCGCGCTGTGCGCGCTGGTGGCGCTCCTCGGCCTGCTCTTCGTCGTGCTCGGCACCGCCGGCCCCGACTGGGACGACCCCGCCAGCAAGGTGACCCGCACGGTCGCGCTGCTCGCCATCGGCGCGCTGGCGGCGGGCGTGGGTGCGGCCATCGGCGCCTGGCAGGCGGCCCTGGGCGGCGCTCAGACCGCGCGCGCCGCCATGCTCGCGGGCGCCGCCGGTCCCACGGCGGTCGCCGTGCTCGGCGGCGTCGCCCTCGCGACGCCGAGTGCGGCCGGCGTCTTCGGGGCGGTGGTCGAGGCCTTCGTGGTGGCAGGCGGCGCGGTGGCCGGGGCAGCGGTGATCGGGCGAAGGCTCGAATGACGAGGGGGGCCCAGAGCGGGGCTGGGCCGGCCCACGCGGCGGATGGGCCCGGCGGGTCATGGTCGGGCGCGGCGGTGCCGAGTACGCTCGGCGCGGTACGTCATGCGCCACCCCAGCAAGAGTCTCGCCGGCGAGGCGGGTCAGACGTTCGTGGAATGGCTCGGGGCGATGGCGTTCGTCGTCGTCCTGGTGACGCTGCTCGTGGCCGCGGCGCCGGGCGTCGCGGACACGATCGTCAACTTCATCTCGGATGCCGTCAAGGCCCTCACGCCGTGAGCCGACGCCTCGCGCAGGCGTTGCGCGCCGAGGACGGCCAGTACCTGCCGGTCTTCGCCGCGATCTGCTTCGGGGCGCTCGTCCTCGCGTTCACGTTCTTCCAGGTCGGCGCGGCGGCGACGTTCAAGTCGCGCGTGCAGACCGCCGCGGACGCCGCGGCGCTGGCCGGCGAGGTCCAGGTCAAGCGCGAGATCGAGGCCGCGTTCCCGGAGAGCCTCACGCCGGGCGCGCTGCAGGCCAGCCTGCCGATCATCTGCGCGCAGGCCGAGATCTACGCGATCCGCAACGGCGCCCACCTCACGAGCTGCAGGCTCGAGCTCTACGACGTCCTCGTCGAGGTCAAGGGCAACCAGGGGATCTCCGGCGACCTCGGCGGCCGCAACGGCGCCAAGGGCGAGGCGCACGCCCGCGCCTCGCTGGGCGTGTCGTACGCCGGTGGCGTCGGCCTCGGCGGCCTCGGCGGCGGCGGGGGTGGGGGTGGCGGCGCCGGCGGCGGCGGCAACAACTGCATGTCGGACAGCGAGATCGCCGATGTCGCCGACAAGGCCGGCGTACGGGTGCGCAGCGACTCGGCGTTGCGGAACTATTGCGGCAACGGCCAGGAGTCGGGCGTCGACGTCCGCGACCTCCGGCCTGAGATGCAGGTGGCCATCGTCAAGGCCGAAGATGAGCTCGGCCACGGCATCGGCCTCAACTCGGGCTTCCGCACCGTCGCTTATCAACGCGAGCTGTGCGCGCGTGTGAGCGGCCCATGCGCCCCGCCCGGACAGTCGATGCACAACTTCGGGATGGCCGTCGACGTGAGCAACCCGGGCGAGATGGCCTCGGTCGCCGCGAAGGTCGGGCTGTGCCAACCGCTGCCCGCCGATGACGCCGTGCACTTCTCGCTGTCCAGCGGCAGCGAGTGCGCCGGGCGTGCCGGTGGGGGTGGTGGCGGCGGCGGTGGCGGCTTCGGCTTCGGCGGCGGGGGCTTCGCCCTCTACCAGGTCAAGCTCGTGCCCTGGGGGGGCGGCAACTACGACCTGCCGGGCTTCTCCGCCGGCGAGGGCGGCCCCTGGGCGATCCCGTGGTCGGTCGTCTCGTGCGAGTCCGGTGGGCGCAACCTGCCGCCGAACTCCGCCGGCGCGTCGGGCTACTACCAGTTCCTCCCGTCGACCTGGCGCTGGATGGGCGGCTCGACGCCGGAGGCCTACCAGGCCTCCAAGGAGGAGCAGGACCGCCTCGCGGCCCGGCTGTGGAACATGCCGCCGCCCGTGGGCGGGCCGCACCACTGGGTCTGCGCCCAAATGCAGGGCTGGGCGTGAGCGACGACAGCTGGGAGCAGCGCCTCGGCGGCCTGGCCACCGAGCGCGTCGACGGCGATGGCGTCGTCCACCTCGCCCGCGCCTTCCGCGAGCGCCGCCGCGGCCTGGCCAAGATGACGCCGATGCCCAACGGGCACGCTCTGCGCATCGTCAAGTGCAACTCCGTGCACACGTTCGGCATGCGCTTCGCCCTGGACCTCGTGTGGCTCGGGCGCGGCGGGCGCGTCGTACGCGTTGACCACGACGTGGCCCCGCGGCGGATCAGGCTGTGCGTACGCGCCAGATCGGTCGTCGAGACGCGAGCGGGCGAGGGCGATCGCTTCGCCGCTTCGCTTGGCTAGGCCCTGGCGGCTATACTGGCCAGTGTTGATCGACTCGTTCGCGACAGCGCCGCGCCCTTCTTGAGCAGCGGCCCACAGATCTAGTGCCGGTTCCCCGGCGGTTCGACCGGCGCCCGCCAGAGCGGGACTCGACGAGGATCAACGAGCGCATCCGCGTTCCCGAGGTCCGGGTCATCGGCGATGACGGCACGCAGATCGGTGTCATGCGCACCGACGAGGCGCTGCGCTACGCCCAGGAGCGCGACCTCGATCTCGTCGAGGTCGCCCCCGAGGCCCGCCCGCCCGTGTGCCGCGTCCTGGACTACTCCAAGTACAAGTACGAGCAGTCCCAGAAGCAGAAGGCCGCGCGCAAGCACCAGCAGCAGATCACGATCCGCGAGATCAAGTTCCGCCCGAAGATCGCCGAGCAGGACTACGCCACGAAGAAGCGCCACGTCGAGCGCTTCCTCAAGCACAAGGACAAGGTCAAGATCACGATCATGTTCCGCGGGCGCGAGGTGACGCATCCCGAGCGCGGCCAGATGATCCTCGACCGTCTGGCCGAGGAGCTGACCGAGCTCGCGATCATCGAGCAGCGCCCCAACCTCGACGGGCGCAACATGACGATGCTCCTGGGCCCGTCCAAGGCGGTCCTCAGCGGCACACTCGGCAAGGACGGCGAGAGCGTCGAGAACGGCGAGGGCGAGGCTCCCGCCGTGGCGCAGGCCGCCCCGGCGACCGCCGTCGAGGATGCCGTGCCCGAGGCGGATGCCAACGGCGCAGAGCCCGCGGCCCAGGCGGCCGTAGAGCCGGTGGCCGCCGACGGCGCCGAGCCCGCCGACGACGCCGAGGCTGCGGCTGACGACGACGCGGAGTCCGCGGCCGACGACGAGGCCGAGCCCGCGGCCTAGCGCCGCCGGCGCTCAGTACTCCACGTCTGCGATCGCGGCCGTCACGGTCTCGGCCGCCCCGACCGCGCGCGGCACGTCGGCGTAGTGCAGCGTCGTCGCTATCGGGGAGCCCGATGGCACGACGAGCCTGAGCTCCTGCCCGCGACGGCTCAGGCGCTCGCGCAGCTCGAAGACGACGTGGATCGCGGCGCTGTCGAGGTATTCGACGGCGCCGAGGTCGAGCACGACCGCCACCGCGTCGCTGGTCACGCGGCCGGTGATCGCCGCCCCGACCTCGCCGGCGTTGGACATGTCGATCTCGCCCTCGAGGCGCGCGACGATGACCCGGCCGATCGTCTCGAAGCGGATGTCGGCGTACGGCGTCATCCGGGGCCCAGCCTGTGGCGCATGACCAACTCGGTGCCGGCCTCGGTCGTGTGGAGGTCGAGCTCGTCGACGGCCGCCGCGATCATCTTCAGGCCGCGGCCGCGGTGCCCTCCGCGAGGGGTCCGCCAGCGGCCGGTGTCGCGCACCCTGACGGTCACGAGGCCCTCCTGGTGGTCCGCCTCGAGCTCGAAGTAGGCCGCACCGGGCCCATAGGCGTGCTCGATCGCATTGGCGCACGCCTCGCCGCAGGCAAGCGTGATGTCCGCGACCTCGCTCGGCTGGGCTCCGTGCGCCTGCAGCCAGCGGCCGAGCATCCGGCGCATCTGGGAGAGCACCTGCGGATCGGCGGCGAAGCGCACGCGCACGACCGCCTCGACGGGCATGATCCGCAGGGCCACGACGGCGATGTCGTCCTCGCCTCCCCCCGCCGGCACGAGCTCCTCGGTGACGTGCTGGCAGAGTTGGTCGGCCGTGGCCCGCACGGCGGTGAGTGCGCGCAGGCGCTCCAGGCCGTCGGTGAGCGGCTCGCGGCGGCGCTCGACCAGGCCGTCGGTGTAGAGCAGGACCGTGTCGCCGGGCTCGAGCGTCGCCTCGACCTCGTGGTAGGAGGCGAACGGGAGCGCGCCCAGCGGCGGGGCGGAGCTGACGTCCAACAGGATGGCCTCCTCGCCGCCCCTGACCAGGACCGGCGGCGGGTGGCCGGCGTTGGCGTAGTGCAGCGTCCCGGTCACGGGATCGACGACGGCGTACGCGGCGGTGGCCATCCCGCGCCCCGAGATGGTCTGCAGCATGCGGTCCAGGCGCTTGAGCGTCTCGCCGGGCGGGTGGCCCTCCAGGGCGTAGGCGCGCAGGCCCGTGCGCAGCTGACCCATGAGCGCAGCGGCCCGCAGCCCATGGCCGGCGACGTCCCCGATGGCGAGGCCGACGAGGCCGCCGGGGAGGTCGATGACGTCATACCAGTCGCCGCCAACCTCGTCGCGCGCCGGGAGATAGCGGGCCGCGGCGTCGATGCCGACCAGGTTCGGGAGGAGGTCGGGCAGCAGGCTGCGCTGCAGGGCGACCGCGCTGCGGTGCTCGCGGTCGAGCGCGTCGAACAGGCGCGCGCGGTCGATGGCGGGTGCGGCCTGGGCAGCGGCGAGCTGCAGCAGCGCCGCGTCGGAGTTGGTGAACTCGCGCGGCGTGACCGTGCCCACGTGCAGCACGCCGAGGATCGCACCCTCGACGAGCAGCGGCACGCCGAGCAGCGAGCGCACCCCCTTCATCCGCAGGATCGGGTTCAGGACGTCCGCGTGGTCGACATCGGCGATGTAGATCGGCCTGCGGCCGGCTGCGATGCGCCCCGCGAAGCCGGAGCCGACCGGGATGCGGACGCCGCGCTCGACCTCCTCCTCGAGGCCCTTGGCGGCGCGTGCGACGAGCTCCTGGCCCTCGTCGTCGAGGAGCAGGATGGCGGCGGTGTCGACGTGAAGGATGTCCTTCGCGCGCGTCAGCAGCTCGTCGAGCAGGGGCTCGAGGGCCAGCTCGGACAGCGCGGGATCCGCCAGCCGGTAGACATGCTCCAGCTGCCCTGCGGACCCGTCGAGGGTCGGCTGATCGCCGATGCCGACGAACGCCTGGCCCTGCCCCGGCGTCGTGGCGAGTGACTGGGGGTCCTGCATGTCCAGGGGGCACTCTACGCGCGCCGGTCTGCGCAAGCGGCAACCGTGAACGATCCGTGAAGGCGCGGGCGTGCGGCGGGGCGTGCACTACCTTGAGGGTATGGAGCGCGTCGAGCTGCACTTCCATCTCCTGCCGGGGGTAGACGACGGACCGCCCGACCTCTCGACCGCACTCGAGCTGGCGCGCGCGGCCGTGCGCGACGGGACGCGGCTGGTCACGTGCACGCCGCACGCGGCGTTCGTGGACCTTGCCGAGATCCCCGAGCGGGTGCGCGAGCTGCAGGCCGCTTTGCGCGAGGCGGGCATCGACCTCGAGGTCCGCACGGGCGCCGAGCTCTCGTGGGGCGACGTGCCAGGGCTCGGCGGCGCCGAGCTCGAGACGATCGCCCAGGGCCCGCCCGCCCGCCGCTGGCTGCTGCTCGAGGCGCCGCTGCCGGGGACGGGCACGCTCGTCGACCTGCAGCACAGCGCGCAGGAGCTGCGCGATCGCGGCTTCGGCCTGCTCATCGGCCATCCCGAGCGCTCGCCCGCGCTCACCGGGGCTCCCGGCGCCGTCGAGGGCCTGCTCGACGCCGGCGACCGCCTGCAGGTCAACGGCTCCTCGCTCACCGGCTACCACGGCGCCGGCGCGCGCGCCGCGGGCCTCGAGCTCATCGCCGCCGGCGGTGCGGCGGTCGTCGCCTCCGATGCGCATCTTCCGACCGCGCGCGCCCCGAGCCTGAGCCCGGCCGTCGCCGTCCTGAGAAGCCACGACACGCCTGCCGAGCAGGCCGAGGCGCTGGTCGCCGCCGCGCCGCGGGCGCTGCTCGAGCACGGCATCGCGCCGCGCGCGCGGCTGGCCGCCTGACGGCTCAGCTCGTGGCCGAGGCCGGGTGGCGCAGGCGTTCGCGCAGCCCGGCGAAGCGCGCGCGCTCGTAGACGACGAGCACGCAGAGCAGGGCGGCGAGCGTCGCCAGCGTCGCCAGCGCGGGGATGGCCACCGCGACCGCGATCAGGGCGACGCAGGCGCCGGCGGCGAGCAGCCGGGCGTTGCTGAAGCGGTGCACGTTGCGCCAGCGGAAGGCGACGTGGGCGAGCAGGTACAGCGCCGTGCCGCCGAGCAGGGCGGTGGCGGGCACGATCTCGAGCTCGTCGCCCACGTGTGCGAGCGTCTTCTTGAAGCCGAGCGCGACGAGGACGATCCCGGCGACCATCGGGAAATGCAGGTAGGAGAAGGAGTCGCGCGCGATCTCGTTGCGCTCGCGGCCGGGGGCGGCGTTCTCCAGGCGCCGGCGGGCGACGAGGGCGACGACGTCGAAGTACAGCCAGAACAGGGCGGCGCTCACGATCGTCCCGATCACGGCGGCCGCCACGATGCCGGCGTCGACGCCGGTCTCCGCGCCCACGCCGATGGCGACGATCGACTCGCCAAGGGCTATGAGGACGATGAGCCCGTGGCGCTCGGCGAAGTGGTGGGGCTCCAGGCGCCAGCCCTCGGACTCGATGAGCAGCGGGCCGCCCATGTCGAGCCCCAGCGCGAGAGCCCAGACCGCGCCCTGCACGGTCCCGTCGGTGAAGGCGGCCACGACCAGCAGGCCGGTCCCGATCGCGGTGCTCACCGCCAGGCCGACGACCGAGTGGCGCAGGCCCGGGTCATCGCGGCTGGCGAGGACGAAGAGGACGATCTGCGCGACGCGGACCACGCCGTAGGTCGCGGCGAACAGGCCCGCCGTGTCGTCGAAGGCCGTCGGCACGCACAGCGCCGCGACCAGCAGCGCCGCCATCGCGGCGAAGATCGTCAGGCGCACGGCGCCCTCCTCGGGATCCACGACGCTCGTCAGCCACGAGTAGCCGACCCACGACCACCACAGCACGCCGAGCACGAGCAGGCCCTTGGCCAGGCCTTCCCACGTGGGCTCGTGCGACATCAGCGCCGTGCACTGCGTGATGGCCAGGACGAAGACGAGGTCGAAGAACAGCTCGAGCGGCCTGACCTGCTCCTCGTCGCCGCGCAGGATCGTGCTCACGTGTCGTTCCCGAGCACGTGGGCGGCCAGCCAGTCGTTGCGCAACGCGCCGCGCGGGTCCAGGCGCCCGGCCAGGCGCGCGAAGTCCGGCAGACGCTCGTAGCGCGGCGCAAGGGTCGCGGCGTCGGCCAGGAAGACCTTGCCCCAGTGCGGGCGGGGCTCGAACGGGGCGAGCGCCGCCTCGAGGTCGACGAGCACGCGCGCGACGGCCTCGGGCTCGCGCGTCCACGTGAAGTGCAGAGCGACGGTCGCCTGCCCGTACTGCGGGCTCATCCACAGGCGGTCGGCCGCGATGGTGCGGATCTCGGTGACCTGGAGCACCGGGGCGAGGGTCTCGGCGAGGCCGCGCACGGCGCGGATCGCAGCGACGGCATGCGGCCGCGCCACGTGGTACTCGGACTGGATCTCCTCGCCGATGCTCGGCGTGAAGCCCATGCGGAAGTGCGGCAGGCGGTCGGACCACGGGCCCGGGACGCCGAGCTGAGGCGTGCAGTTGACGGGATCGCGGCCGAGGATCGGGTGACGGTCGACCGTCGCCGCGACCGCGCCGAAGAGCTCGGCGCGCTGCTGCTCGGGCGCGCCGGCGACGCGGCTCTTGACCCAGACCTGGTCGACCGTCTCGCCCCAGCGCGTGAAGACGCTGACGCTGTAGCCGCTCGCGCTGATGGCGTCGTAGGACTCGAGCAGGGCTTCCCAGCTCAGCCCCTCGAACACGCGCTGGCGCACGTCGTAGGTGGGCTCGACGTCGAGCGTGATGCGGGTGACGGCGCCGAGCGCACCGAGCCCGACGACGAGGCCGTCGAAGTCGGCGTCGCCCTTGCTGGCTGTGACTACGTCGCCGGTCGAGGTCACGAGTTCGAGGCTCCTGACCGCGGTGGCCAGGTTGCCGTTGGCGTTGCCCGAGCCGTGGGTGGCGGTGGCCACGGCGCCCGCGATGGAGATGTGCGGCAGCGATGCGAGGTTGTGCAGCGCCACACCCTCCGCGGCCAGCGCAGTGGCGAGCTCGCCGTACTTCAGCCCCGCATTGCACGTGACCGTGCCGGCCGCGTGGTCGACCACGACGTCGGCCGGCAGGCCCTCGAGGCTGACCAGCTCGGCCGAGTCGGCCATGGCGCTGAACGAGTGCCGCGAGCCCAGCACGCGCACCCGCGGCGCGCGGGCGACGATCTGGCGCACCGCGTCGCGGGTCGTCGGCCGGTGGATGGTGGCGGCCGCGAAGACGTGCGTGCCGGCCCAGTTCGTCGCGGCCACGTCAGGCCCGCCCGCGTGCGAGGTCGATGAGGTGGCCGAGGACGCGCGCGCCGTCGGCGCGCAGGCCGTTGTGCTCGTACTCGTTGGTGAGCCACGGCCGCAGCCCGCGGATCTGGGCCGCGGCCTCTTCGGACAGCGCACGCTCGACGTACATGTCCTCGGCGTAGATCGCGGCGGCGACCGGCACCTCGTTGCTGCGCAGGCGCTCGGGGTCATAGAGGCGCGGCCACTCGTGCTCGGCGAGGAGATGCGCCGCGTCCCGCAGCGGGGCCAGCGCGCCGTAGTCCTCGAACATCCACGGATAGACGTGCTCGCCGACGAACAGCTCGGGCTCGCGCTCGTAGTCGGAGGGCAGCAGACGCTCGGCCGCCCAGCGCGTGGAGCCGCCGTCCGCCCAGCACGCCTCCTGCAGCACCGCGTAGAGCGGGTTGCGTGCGAAGCCCAGCGCCGCCTCGACGTCGTGGAGGAAGGCGGGCGAGTCGCTGGGCAGCTCGAGGAGGTAGTGCAGCCGCTCGGCGCCGTCGCTCATGCCCAGCATGCCCCCGAGCTGCTGCAGGCGCCGCGCCGTCAGTCGGTCGCCCGAGGGCAGGCGGACCTCGTCGGAGTCCAGGCGGTCGCGCAGCGCGCGCACGCGCTCGCGGTCGCCCGCGTAGCGCTCGTAGTAGCGGCGGCTGCGCTCGAGGGTGCGCGCGTACGTCGCGCGGTAGACCTCGTCGATGCGCGGGCCGAGCGGGGCGAGGCCGCCGGTCACGAACGCCTCGCGCAGGCCCTCGGGGGCGATCGACAGGTAGCTCATCACGCACAGGCCGCCGAAGCTCTGGCCGAGCACGCTCCAGCGCTCGACGCTCAGCTCGCGGCGGATGTGCTCGGCGTCGCGGACGATCGCGTCGGCGCGGTGGTGCACCAGGCGCTCGGCCTGCTCGCGCGCGCTCAGCCCCGGCAGAGCGCCGATCGGACTCGATCGTCCGGTCCCGCGCTGGTCGAGCATGAGCACGCGGAAGTCGGTGAGCGCGCGGTCCATCCAGCCGGGCGAGCTCGGGTGCCGCGTCGGGCGCGGCGCCTCGCTGCCCGGCCCGCCCTGCAGGAAGACGAGCAGCGGCCGGTCGCGCCCGTCGGGGTCGGCGACCTCGCGCGCGAAGACCGTGATGCGCTCGCCGCCCGGCCGCGCGTGGTCGAGCGGGACCGAGAACTCGTGCTCGGTGAGCAGCAGGCCGCGGGTCGTGAACGAGGCGGGCATGCCGGGATTCTCTACGCTGCGTGCCCGTGGACCTCAGCGCGCCCGAGATCCGGGTCCTCGGCTGCCTGCTCGAGAAGCAGCGCACGACGCCCGAGGCCTATCCATTGAGCCTCAACGCCCTGCGGCTGGCGTGCAACCAGTCGACCAACCGCGACCCGGTCACCGAGTACGACGAGGCGGTGATCCGCGACGCCCTGCACCGACTCTCGCGGCGGCGCTGGGCCCGGCTGGCCAGCGGTGCGGGGAGCCGCGCGCCCAAGTACCGCCACCTGCTCGATGAGGCGCTCGGCCTGCCCGAGGACGAGCTCGCGGTGCTGTGCGTGCTGATGCTCCGAGGCCCGCAGACTCCCGGCGAGCTCAAGCAGCGCACCGAGCGCCTGCACCCGCTCGCCGACCTGTCCGCGGTCATCGACGCGCTCGAGCGCCTGATCGACCGCGAGCTCGCCGTGCGCCTGCAGCGCCGGCCGGGGCAGAAGGAGGAGCGCTACACGCAGCTGCTCGGCGAGGACGCGGAGGAGGCGGGCGCGACGCCCGCGGCGGTGGCGCCGGCGCCCGCGGCGATCCACCGCGACCTCGACACCGGGGCGGTGTCCGCCGCCCCGGCGCCCGAGCCGCTGCCCGACCCGCGCGTCGCGCGGCTCGAGGAGGACGTCGCCGCGCTGCGCGCCGACCTGGCCGCGCTGCGAGCGACGGTCGACGCGCTGCGCGCGGATCTCGGCGCCTAGGCGGGCGCGGGAGCGGTTCCGGCCGGCGGTGGGCCGGCGCCGTCGGGCTGGCGGCCGACGTCCGGCTGGCTGCCGGCGAAGCCGGACTCGGCGTTGTGGACGATCTGCTTGGCGAAACGCTCGCTGAAGCCGATCAGGAAACCCGAGGTGAAGTAGAACGCGAACTCGCCGCCGGTGCCGTGCTTGGGCACGTTGACCTGCGCGAGCAGGTCGGCCTTGAACACGAAGTAGAGCAGGAGCGCGAACGCCGCTCCGATGAACGGACGCACGCCGGCGAGGCTCGCCAGGTACTCGCGCCCGAACTGGTGGTCGACCTCCAGGCTGCCGCTGCTCAGGCGAATGAGCACGCTCATGACCGCGCCCAGGGACCCGGCGACCAGGCAGCCGACGAGCAGCGTCGAGTCGACGTCGGGTACCGAGACGGAATCGAGGAGGTACGCGAGCGCCGCCGCGAGCACGCCGACGGCCAGCAGGCCGCCGAGCAGGCCTTTGAGGTAGACGATCCGCGCCGCGCGCTTGCCCGCCTCGCCGGC
>Ga0307278_10000927_pt1 | contig 14476 bp, 6 predicted proteins | sample ER_DNA_117_FD_194482 | JGI IMG/M metagenome (GOLD analysis project Ga0307278, IMG submission 194482) | Bulk soil microbial communities from the East River watershed near Crested Butte, Colorado, United States - ER_DNA_117 | ecosystem: Environmental > Terrestrial > Soil > Floodplain | place: USA... | reverse complement strand
GGTGTTCCGGATACCACCGTAGGTGTCGCGGGGCCCGTCACAGACGGCTTGCGACCACAAGATAGGGGATCAGAGATAGCGGGCTCCCGGCTGCTCTCTCTGCAACGAGTTCTAACTAGAGGCCGGCGGAGGGTACAAGCGGGGTACATAAGCGCGTCCCCGCGCGTCCATCCGCGGGCACGCGCGCCGCGGCGGATTTGGCCTGTTCTGCAGAAAAAAGGCGCCCGTAAGAGGACGCGATTACCCGCGCTTCCCCCTCTTGGACTTCCCTCGTAATGAAGGGGTCCCCGGTTCGAGTCCGGGCGTCGGCTTTCGGCGCATTTGCCGGGACGTTCGTCTGCCCCGGCAACACTGAGGGCGCGTTGCGGGTACGAAACGGGTACATCTTCTGACCGCTTCACGGTTAGTGAAAGGGTCCCGTTGTCGCCTGTTTTGGCCCATTTGCAGGCGTTTCGAGGCCCTCACGGCCGTGCTCACGAGTGCCCCAGCGTGCCCTCGCGTGTACGCGAGTGCCCGCGCTTCCTCGCGTCCTGCAGAGGCGCGTTGGGGCAGTGTCCTGGGCGCGCGGGGCACCTGTGCCGGGAGAGACTCGGGTCATACACTCTGGCTGTGAGCGCCTGCCCTGCGTGCGGCGAGGAGAACCCGGAGCGAGCCAGGTTCTGCCTCGCCTGTGGGACAGCAATCGAGAAGACGACCTTCGCTGAGGAGCGCAAGGTCGTCTCCGTCCTCTTCGTCGACCTGGTCGGCTTCACCGACCGCTCCGACCGGGCCGACCCGGAGGACGTGCGCGCCACCCTGCGCCCCTATCACGCCAGCCTCAAGCAGGAGATCGAGAGCTTCGGGGGCATGGTCGAGAAGTTCGTCGGCGACGCCGTCATGGCGGTGTTCGGCGCTCCCGTCGCGCACGAGGACGACGCCGAGCGCGCCGTGCGAGCGGGGCTGCGCATCCTCGATGCCATCGCTGAACTGAACGAGTCGAACCCTGCGCTGAAGCTCGCTGTGCGGGCGGCTGTAAACAGCGGTGAGGCCGTCGTGGCACTGGGGGCGCGACCGGAAGGCGGCGAGAGCATCGTGACCGGCGACGTCGTGAACACCGCCTCACGCCTGCAGGCGATCGCTCCTGTTGGCGGCGTCGTCGTGGGGGAACTCACCCGCCGCGCCAGCCGCCACGTCATCGAATACGAGGAGCTCGAGCCGGCAGCACTCAAGGGCAAGGCGGAGCCTGTCCCCGTCTGGCGAGCGACGGGCGCCCGGAGCCGCGTCGGGGTCGACGTCGAGCAAGCGGCGCCGACGCCATTCATCGGCAGAGACCACGATCTCGCGCTTCTGAAGGAGACCTACGCGCGGACGTTGCGAGAGTCTTCGCTCCAGCTCGTCACGGTGGCGGGGGAGCCGGGAGTCGGGAAGACCCGGCTGGTGACCGAGCTCCGGAGGTTCATCGAGGATCGGCCGGAAATCGTCTTCTGGCGCCAGGGACGGTGCCTCCCGTACGGCGAGGGGATCACTTTCTGGGCGCTGGGCGAGATCATCAAGGCGCAGGCGGGAATACTCGAGTCGGACGGCTCGGACGATGCTGCTAAGAAGCTCGCCGTCGCCGTTGAGACCGTCGTCGAGGATACGTCGGAGCGAGACTGGTTCAACGCCAGGCTCGCCCCGCTCGTCGGAGCGCAAGTCATCGACGAGTCCGAGGCCGCCGAGCGCGCCGAATCGTCTTTCACCGCCTGGCGGCGCTTCCTGGAGTCGATCGCCGCCCAGCAACCGCTCGTGCTCGTGGTGGAGGACCTGCACTGGGCCGATGTTGCACTTCTCGACTTCGTCGAACATCTCGCCGACTGGGCGTCCGGCGTTCCGCTGCTCGTCGTTTGCACGGCCAGGCCAGAGCTCTACGAGCGGAGGCCCGACTGGGGCGGCGGCAAGCGTAACTCGACGACGATCTCGCTCTCGCCGCTCACCGGCGAGGAGACCGCTCGACTGCTCTCCGTCCTCCTTTCGCGGGCCGTGCTCCCGGCCGAGACGCAGGCGGCGCTCCTCGAGCGCGCCGGCGGCAATCCGCTCTACGCCGAGGAGTTCGTCCGCATGCTGGCCGACCGTGGCATCCTCGATGCGCGAGGGCGGCTTCTCCAGGCTACCGACAGCGAGATCCAGGTCCCGGAGACTGTGCAGGCGCTGATCGCGGCCCGCCTCGACACGCTCCCCGCTGAGCGTAAGTCGCTGCTCCAGGACGCCGCTGTCGTGGGCAAAGTGTTCTGGGCAGGGGCAATCGCCGCGATCGGCGACCGAGAGGAGACCCTGGTGAGGGAAGGCCTGCACGAGCTCGTTCGGAAGGAGCTCGTCCGGCCGGCACGTAGCTCGTCTGTCAAGGACGACGACGAGTTCTCCTTCTGGCACCTCTTGGTGCACGACGTCGCGTACCAGCAGATTCCCCGCGTCGCCCGGGCGCATAAGCACCAAGCGGCTGCTGCGTGGCTACTCGGCATCGCCGCGGAGCGGGCTGTAGACCACGCCGAGATTCTCGCCCACCACTACCGGGAAGCCCGCGAGCTCGCCCGAGCGGCAGGTGCGGACGAGGAGGAGCACGAGCTCGAGTCGCAGCTCCGCCGCTTCCTGATCATGGCCGGCGACCGGGCGCTGGAACTCGACGTCGGCAAGGCTGAGTCGTACTACGGGCAAGCGCTCGAACTCCTTGCTACCGGTGATCCCGAGCGCGCACGTGTTTTAGCCAAGAGCGCGGAGGCGGCCTGGCTCGCCGGTCGGCTTGCCGAGGCGGAGCGCGGCTACGAGCAGGCGATTGCCGAGTTCCGAAATCAGGGTGACCCCGTGAGCGCCGGTGAGGCGATGGTCGAGCTCGTTGCCGCTCTTCGCGATCGCGGAGAGACGACTCGCGCGCGGGCTCTGCTCGCGGAAGCCGTTGAGCTGCTCGAGCGCGAAACCCCCGGCGAGGAGCTGGCGCTCGCCTACCTCCACACGGCACGCGACGGCATGCTGTCTGGGCGGGCCCAGGACTGCCTGGAGTCCTCGGAGAAGGCCATCACCCTCAGTCGGGAGCTGGGGCTCGAGAACCACGTAGCGCGGGCGCTTCAGTTTCGAGGCTTCGCACGTTTCGAGCTCGGCGATGCAAACGGAAGCGAGGACCTTCGCGAGTCGCTTCGGATCAGTCTCGAGCTCGGCCTCGGCTACTACACCGTCAACGCCTATGGAAATCTTGCGGAGCTGGTCTGGACCACGGAGGGGCCGGCCGAGGCTCTGGAGCTGTACCGCGCGGCCGTCGACTTCGGCCGAAAGCGTGGCATCGCTTTCAAAGCGAAATGGACCGAGGCCGAGAGCCTCTGGATGCTCTATGACCTCGGACGGTGGGACGACCTCCTGGCGACCGCGGACGAACTGATTCGGTGGGATCAGCGATACGGCGGAAGCCAGATAGGTGTGATGGCTCTTTCCTACAAGGCGCATGTCCTCGTTCGGCGGGGACAAACGGCTGCGGCCCGATCCCTTGCGAGCGAGTTCTTGCCGCGCGCCCGGGCGATTGAGGATCCACAGGTTCTCGCGCCGGCGCTAGTGATCGCGGCCCTCATCGAGGAGGCTCGGTCCGAGCCTGCTGCCGCCTTGGCCTTGATCGAAGAGTTCGAGGAGTCGACTCGGGAGGACGCGCGCTTTCACAACATCCACCTGCCGGATGCGGTCCGGGTCTCCATCTCCGCCGGAACGCTCGACGTCGCCGAGCGCTTGTTCGAGGGCGCCCGCGGCACGGCGGCCCGCGACCGCCACGCTGTTCTCACCGGCCGAGCCCTGTTGACCGAAGCTCGTCGGGAACTTGACGACGCAGCGAATCTCTTCGCAGAGGCCGCGGCGGCCTGGGCAGACTTCGGTCACGCGCTCGAGCACGGCCAGTCGCTGCTCGGCCTCGGCCGCTGCCGGCTCGCCCTTGGATATGCGGAGGCGAACAGCGCGCTCGTCGCGGCCCACGAAGTCTTCGCCCGCCTCGGCGCGGGCCCGCTCGTCGGCGAGGCCGACGGACTGCTCGCCGAGGCAGTGGCCGCCCGCCCCTAGTTTGGGTCGTTCTCAACATCGAGAATTCCCGCTTGACCACGTGCCCGCAGGATCGGCATGCGGCTCCGGCTGGGTACAAAACGGGTACGTCAGGCCGGGCATGAGAGGGCACGCGCGTCCACTGCTGGAGCGGTGAAACCGCTTGGTCTGCAGGGAGAATGTGCCCGCGCGTGCCCGCGAGTTGACGCGCGTCCCCTACTTGTCTTTCCCTCGTAATGAAGGGGTCCCCGGTTCGAGTCCGGGCGTCGGCCTTATCTCTTTTGCAGGGCTTTCGTCTGCGTTGGCAACGGCGGAGCGCGGATTTCGGGTACGAAACGGGTACATCTTCCGGCCGGTTCACGATTAGTGAAGTGGTCATCTCCTCGCGAAGCTCTAAGGCCATTTGCAGGTGTTTCGACCCCTTTTCGCGTCGCCCCTAAGCGCTCGATGTTTTCCCGCGAGTGCCGCAAGATGACGCGCGTGCCCACGCTTCCCTGGTGGGGGATTCAGGCGTCATGGGCGACCGGCGAGCGGCGGAGGTGTCCCCAAGCTCGTGCAATAAGCGCGGGTCGAACTGGCGACCGGGTGCGAACGGTGCCGCCCTTGGCGCCGAAGCCTTTGCCACCGTTTGCGGCCTTGCCATGGTTAGTTGACCAGAAGATGACCAGCGCGAGAGCCGCTATGCCTTTACCGCAACCAGACTTGGTCGACGATCAGGCCCCAGATGGGATGATTCTGGTAGTTGCGCACGCGCGCCGAGACGAACTCGACCGCGCGGGGAGTGACTAGCGGGATCGCAGCGCCTGCGTCCACGACTCGTCGATCGACCTCTGCCCAGACGATCGCCGCACGCCGCTCATTCGTCGCCTCCAACTCCGCAGCACGACGCATGAGGCGGTCGAGCCTGGCGTCGCAGAACCTGCCGCGCGTCTCGGCTCCGTCGCACGCGAACCACGTCCGGAGAAAGTCGGACGCTCCTAGCTCGCCGCCGTACCACGTCACTGGTTTGAGAGGCACTTGTCCGGTCTGGAGCGCCTCGACGTACGCGCCCCGCGGGACGACACGGACGTGGAGACGGTAGCCGAGGCGGCGGAGCACGTCGGCGACGTAGCGCATGACGCTCGCGTGGAACGCCTCGTCACTGCGCGCCCAGACACTGACGCGCGCGCCCGACATTCCGGAAGCCGCGACGAGCTGCCTCGCCCTCGCAGCGTCCGGCCGGCTCCAGCGACCATCTCGCCGCGGCCCGAGCGTGTACCGGCAGTACCGTCGATAGCCGGGAAGGCCGGGCGGCACGATCTGGCACGTCGGCCGGGCCAAGGACACACCGCCGTAGAGGCGTGCGACTCGCTCGCGGTCGATTGCGTAGTTCAGCGCCCGACGTACGCGGATATCGTCAAACGGCGGCATTCGGGTGTCGATCTGGAGGAACTCCGTGCCCAGAACCGGGTTGACACGGAGCTGGGCGGCGTGGCGGAGCTCGAGCTCGGACCTCAGCTTCGGCGGGATGTGCTCGAACATCCAGTCTGCGCGGCCATCTGCGACCGCCCGCACCTGCGCCGCCGCGGATAGACCGTACCGCCAGACGATCACATCGGGGTATCCATCGGGCTGCGCCGCGTACGACCACTCGCGGAAGCGCGGGTTGCGGGAAAAGCGCGTCTCCCGGGCCGTTGCGCGCACGATCCGGTAGGGCCCAGTTCCCGGAATCGGTCGAAACCCGACGTCCCTCGGAGGCGTTCCCGGCGGCACGGGCACGGCGAAGCTGGCGGCGAGCTTGGAGAGGAGATAGGGATCCGGCTCGGCGAGGCGGAAGGCGACCGTCCGGGCAGGGTCGTCGACGACGATTCCGCGGGAGAGCTCGCAGCTTCGCGGGTTCCGCGCGCACGCCGCGCCCCCGACGATTGCCGTGTAATGGTCGGCACCGGGCGAGCCGACACGGAAGAGCCGCTCGAGGCCGCGGCGAAAGTCGGATGCCCGCAGCGGCCGTCCGTCCGAGTAATGAATTCCCGGCCGCAGCCGGAACACGTACGACCTGCCGCTGTCGGTCGGGGCGGGCACCGCCAGCGCGAGATCGGGAACGAGCTGCAGGCCCTGCGGCCCACTCGCCCGCTCAAAGGTGACAAGGGTGTCGTAAGTCAGGCCGCTGAACTGCGTCGGCGGGTATTCGAAAGAGATGAACGCCGGGTCGATTGAGTTAGGCCGGAAGCCGAGGAGTGTGAGCGTTCCGCCACGCTGCTCGTCGCCGGATGGACGTGTGCCGACCCAGACGCGACCTGCGGCAGCGCTGAGACTCGTCGGTCGGCCCGCCATGTCGAGGGTTCTGACCACGGCGTTCCGGCGCGGATCGATCCGCGAGACGCTCTTCGAGAACTTGTTTGCCACCCATAGCGAACCGTTCGCGACGGCGAGCGCGACGGGGCCGCTTCCCACAGGGATCGTTGCGACAATCCGGCTCGCGCCTGGGTCGAGCCGCGAGACGGTACCGTCCAGGTTGTTGGCGACCCAGACCGATCCGGCGCCCACTGCGAGCGCCGCCGGCCCCTGCCCGACATGGATTGTCGCCAGCGGCCGGTTCGACCGCGAGTCGATCTGCGCGACCGTCCCGGCGTCGTGGCTCGCGACCCAGACAGCCCCGTAACCGACGGCCAAGCCCGATGGTCGCTCGGCCAGCGACACCGTCTGGGTCGCGATACCCGTCTCAGAGTCGATGCGGATCAGAGCCTTGGCGCCGGCCTCGGCGACCCAGAGCTCGTGCCTACCGGAGGCAATCGCCGCAAGGCTTCCGCCCAACGTGACGGTCTGGGTGATCGTGCCCGTGCGGGGATCGATTCGGCTGACTTTCCCACCGACGGTGTTCGCGACCCACACGGAACCACCAGCGACGGCGATCTCAGCCGGCTGGCCAGAGACCGGAATTCGATCGACGACCGAGTCGGACGATGTGCTGACCCGCGAGACGACCGCCGAGTCCGGGTGGGCGACCCACAGCGAGTCGCCGGCGGCCGCGATCGCACCCGGCACCCCCTCAAGGGGGAGCGTGTCGACGGTCCGGCCGGAGCTCGTGCTCACCTCCACGAGCTCATTCGAGGTGCCGAGGCCGACGTCAGACGCGGTCGTCTCACCAAGCCCCACGACGATCCCGACCGCGATGCTCGCTGCTACGGCTGCGACAGCGACTGCGACGGCTACCGGGCGGAGCCGCCGCCGCTGTACCCGTGCCAGCCACCGAGGCTGCGCCGCGAGGCCCGGGTCGTGCTCGAGAATCCGCTGCTCGAGCTCGCGCAGCTGCGGCCCCGGCTCGAGGCCCAACTCCTCCGCCAGCCGGTGCCTGGCCGCCTGGAAGGCCGCGAGTGCCTCCGCCTGCCGACCGGACCGGTAGAGCGCGAGCATCAGCTGGCCGAGAAGTCGCTCGCGCAGCGGGTGCTCGCGAACGAGCGCCTCCAGCTCGGGCACGAGCTCCCCGCTGCGGCCGAGGGCGAGATCGGCATCGATCCGATCTTCGAGCGCCATAATGCGTCGCTCCTCCAGCCGCTCTGACTCCGTTGCTGCGAACGGCTCGTAGAGGAGGTCTGCGAGCGCGGCTCCCCGCCAAAGGGCGAGAGCGGACCGCAACGTGGCTGCCGCCTCGCCGGCATCGCCGCGTGCGAGCGCCTCTCGTCCTTCCCGGAAGAGGCGCTCGAAGCAGTCGAGATCGAGCTCGTCGCCCTCGACATGGAGCATGTAGCCGGGTGGGCGTCTCGACAGTCGTGCGTCTCCGAGCGCTTTCCGGAGTCGCGAGACGTAATTGTCGAGGGTATGGCCCGCCGTGGGCGGCGGCCGCGCTCCCCACAGGCCGTCGATCAGGCGGTCGCGGGAGACGACCTCATTGGCGTGCAGGAGGAGAATCGCGAGCAGCCCGCGCTGCTTCGGGCCCCCGAGCGGAAGCTCACGGCCGTCGTGCCGCGCCGCGACGGGACCGAGAACCGCGAACTCCATCGCGACTAGCTAAGCACTCTTGCGGGCTGATTACGAGGTTCTTGCGACGAGCCTTTGGCAGCCTCCTCGCCGTCATCGAGCTACGCGAAAGGAGTAGGTGATGTCTCTACGACGACGGTTTCTGGCGATTGCATCGCTCGCCTCCGTGATCGCGGTCTCTTCCGCACTCGCAGGCGGTCAGGCTCAGGCGAGCCCAACGGCCGCGGGAATGATCGCGCGCCTGGCCTTCGTGCCGTCGGCCTTGGCCGGACAGGCGACTGTCGGGGACTTCTACTTTCAGGAAACCATCACGTTTACCGACGTGTCACTTTGCACCGGCCTGACCGGCACGGTGACGAACACGGTCACAGAAGCTGGGCGTTATGTCGACACGGGAGGGAACTTCCACGTGTCCGGCACGACAACGCAGGACTATCGGACGGTCTGGTCGGACGGCAGCTACCTGATTAACCATTCGCCCGCCCACTGGGAGTTCAACACGAATTCAAGTGGTCAGGTGGTGTACACGTGGGCCCAGCAAGATCGCGGAACCCTCTACAACATTGACGGGCAGGTGATCGGGCAGCTAGATGTCTTCACGCTCACCCACATCACTTGGAGAGACACCAACGGCAACGGTCAGCCTGATCCCGGTGAGATCAGGGCGAGCGTCGATCAGTTTCGCGTGACCTGCTAACCGGGTTGAAGGGGTGGCCGCGCATCGGCGGCCACCCCTGCGGAGTCTCGGCGCTGCCGACTAAACGAATGAGCGTGCCCGCCGAGCGAAAAACGCACCTTCCCGCTCGATTTTCGACCCGCCAGTAGTCGCGCTTCTTCGTCCTCACCCAAGCGCGCTCGCCGGGACGGTACGGCTCATTCACGCGCTTTCCGACGACGCCCTCCAGCTCCTGTTCGCGGACGGCGACATCTTTTCCGGACGTGCCTCGCGATGCCCCGGGCTAGGGATTGGGCACGGCGTGGCCGTCCGCGTCTGAACGGACAACAGAAGAATCTCAGTTGCGGCCAAGCCGAGAGAGCCGTTCCTCCGCTACTTCCAAACGCCGACGAACTCGCGAAGCGCCGGGCGAAGAAGCGAGGGGTGTCGAAAGCGGGAGCGACCCCATTCACCGGGCCACTTCCCGATCGAGGAACACTTTGCGGTGCTCGAGCCCGAAAGCACGTTGTGCGGCTTCCCGGTCAGCCTCGATTTCGCCGGACAGGGCACGTTCCAGGTGTTCTTCGACGACCTAGGTAACCCCATTCGCCTGAACGTCCTCGAACACAGCACGGGAACCCTCAGCGCGAACGGGATCGAGCTGCGGTTCGCGTCAAGCGACAATCAGTTCTTCGACTTCCAGAATCAAACTCTCGCCGAAGTCGGCCTCGTCTTCCGGTACTCAGGGCCAGGGGTCGGCGCCTTGTTGATGGATCGCGGAAGGCTCATCTGGAACATCGACGCGAGCGGCGAGATGGTCGGACCTCCGACATTCGAGGCGGGGCCACATCCGGAATTGCACGGCGACCTCGGCGGCCTCTGCGCTGCGTTGACGCCGTAGCCATGGGAGCGAAAGGAGGATTCAACTTGTCGATCCGACCGCGCGTTCTCTCTTTGCTTCTCTTCAGTTCTGTCATCCCGATCTCGTCCGCTGGGACCGGCGGCGAGCGTCAGCCGTTCAATCCCTGGCGATGGAATCGTCTTCGCCTTGGCCGGAATCGTCCGGATCGAGATCGATCCGAGCGGCACCGTGACCGAGATCCAGCACGGCAACTTCTCTCCGGACCACAGCGGCATCTGTCTGCTTCTGGGATGGGCCGCGACGTCGCGAAAGCCGAGACAGTGTTCCCAACACTACGGATCATCCTCGCAGTGCTTGCGCTGATGATCGCGGGTTTATCAGCGGCGGGCTGTGGCGGTGACGGCGGTGCCAGCACCGCGCCGACCGGCCCGCCGCCCGACACCTCCGCCGCCTCGCCAAGCGACGAGGCCTCCATGGAGGGGTCGTTCGATGTCGGAGGGCACGAGCTCTTCCTCAGCTTTCGAGATCGACGAACGGTTCACCCCGAAGGCGGAGCTCAAAGCCTTTTGCGAGGAGTGGAAGACCACGACCGAGCGAATTGACCGCTGCGCGACCTACCGCGAGGCGCAGGCACTCGCCGGGAAGGCACCCGCTATGCCCGTCACCTACCTCGCGGTCAGGGAGCTCGATCTCCCGCCCTCGTTGCCCGTCAAGAAAATGACCGCGGCGATCCGCCGCGTGCAACGGGACTTCGTCAGCCGGTTCTCGCCGGGGCGACTGGTCTTCGTCGACGTGGCGCACTACATGGAGCCTGTGATCCCCGAGCGGATCGCCCAGGAGGTTGTCCGCGTCCTGCATGCCTCCAGGGAAACCTCCCGGGATTAAGGGGTTAGTCGCAACGCCGAGAACGGAAGGTCTCTTCTCCCACGGCGCGTCGCGCGGGTACAAAAAGGGTACGTCAGCCTGGGCACGGGCGGGCACGCGGGTCCACTGCAAGGTCTGCGAAGCCGCTGTTCTCCAGGAAAAATGTGGCCGCGCGTGCCCGCGAATGGACTCGCGTCCCCTTCTTGTCTTTCGCTCGTAATGAAGGGGTCCGCGGTTCGAATCCGCGCGTCGGCTCTTCCGACTTCCAGGGATCTTCGGCGGAACGACTTGAGCGCGTCTCCGACAAACACGCGACTCGCTCGGGATCGCTCACAGATCATGACCTGACCCCGGTTGCACGGGCGGTCAAGGGCGCCCGATGCTCGGCTCGGTTCGACTCCGGCGCTGCTCCGTCGAAGCGCATTCCGCATGGCGGTGCGACACTCTGCGCGTGAGCTCTGTCGACCAGTTGCCGATCGGCACGGTCACCTTCCTCTTCACCGACATCGAGGGATCGACCCAGCTGCTGAAGCAGCTACGAGATCGCTACGGCGAAGCGCTCGAGGATCACCAACGGATCCTGCGTGAGGCCTTTGCCGAGTACGGCGGCCACGAGATCGATACGCAGGGAGACTCATTCTTCATCGCTTTTCGCCGGGCAAAGGACGCGGTGGCTGCTGCGATCGTGTGCCAGCGCCGGCTTGCAGAGCACACCTGGCCCGACGGCGCCGACCTTCGGGTGCGGATGGGCATTCACACGGGCGAGCCGACCATGGGGGGCGAGCGTTACGTCGGCCTCGGCGTGCACCGCGCGGCGCGCATCTGCGCGGCCGGGCACGGCGGCCAGGTGTTGATCTCGCAGACCGCGCGTGAGCTGCTCCGTGACGATCCGCTCCCGGACGTCTCCCTACGCGACCTGGGCGAGCACCAGCTCAAGGACCTCGACGAGCCGGAGCGGCTCTACCAGCTCCTCGTACCGGGGCTCCAGGAGGACTTCCCTGCGTTGAAGACAGCCGCGCCCCCGCCCTTCGAGGGCCGCGAGGGAGCGCTGGCGGAGGCGGCTGTCGAGGAGATGGCGAGGCGATGGCGGCGGCCGAGCCGCCGCGTCCTCATGATTGCGACATTCGCGGCGGCTGCCGTGGGAGTGGCTTTCGGGGTGCTCCTGACGCAGGGCGGCGGATCGACGACGCGCGCCTCCGTCGGGCCGAACGCGGTCGGCGTGGTGGACTCGGACAGTGGCGAGATCCTCTCCGAGATACCGGTCGGCGGTGCGCCGGCAGAGGTGGCCGCGGGACCGGATGCGGTCTGGGTCACGAACGCGAACGCCAACACCGTTTCCCGCATCGATCCGTCGACTGACGACGTACGGCAGACGATCACGGTGGGCGGCGGACCCGCGGGCGTGGCCGTCGGCGGGGGCGCGGTATGGGTGGCCAATGGCCTCGACGGCACGGTCTCGCGCATCGACTCGACGACGAACCAGGTCGTCCAGACAATCACGGTCGGCAACGGTCCCAGCGGGGTCGCCTTCGGCGAGGGCGCCGTCTGGGTGGCGAACTCCGCCGACGGCACGGTTTCCCGGATCGCTCCCGGCACCGGCCGAGTGACGAAGACGGTCCCGGCGGGGATCGGTGCCTCGGGCGTCGCAGTCGGGTTTCGCCGCATCTGGGTCGCGTCTCCGGCTTCCGCGAGCGTGGTGGCTCTGCACCCTGGCTCCGGTCGGGCTCTGTCGCGAATCGGCGTCGGTATCGAGCCGGACGCCCTGGCCGTCGGGGCCGACGCGGTCTGGGTGGCGAATCGCGCCGACGGCACCGTCTCGAAGATCGACCCGCGGGTTGCTGCAGTCACGGACACGATTCCGGTCGGTCGAGCGCCGGACGCCATCGTGGCAGGGCCCGAGGGCGTATGGGTGGCCAACGGGGGCGACGGAACGCTGTCCCGCATCGACCCCTCGAGCGGCGCGGTCGTGAAGACCGTCCGGCTCGAGAGTCCGCCGCGAAGCGTCGCTCTCATGCCGCAAGGGCTCTACGTCGCGGTTCGATCGACGGGTGACGAGCATCGCGGCGGAGAGCTGCGAGTCCAGAGCCTTTATGCCCTTGAATCCATCGACCCGACGCTGGCGGGGCTCTCTTCATGGGCCATCCTCCTCTTGACGAACGACGGGCTTGTTGGCTTCCGGAAGGTCGGAGGCGTCGCGGGTACTCAGCTCGTCCCCGATCTCGCCGTCGCGCTGCCGACCCCGACCGACGGCGGGAAGACATACACCTTCGAGGTGCGACCGGGCATCCGCTACTCGAACGGGAAGCTCGTGCAGCCGGACGACTTCAAGCGGGCGCTCGAGCGCCTCTTCGAGGGAGAGGCACCCGAAGCCACCGGTTACTACCGCGGGATCGTCGGTGCCGATCGCTGCGTCGCCGGGAAGTCATGCGATCTCGATCGCGGCATCGCCACCGACCGCGCCGCACGGACGGTCACCTTTCGGTTAACCGCGCCGGACGCGGACTTCCTGGCCAAGCTCGCGCTCGCGCCCGCCTTCGCCATCCCCGCTGGCACCCCCGCACGCGACGTTGGAGAGCGTCCCGTCCCTGCGACAGGGCCTTACCGGATCGCGGTTTACCGGAAGAAGTCAAAGACGCTTCGGCTCGTACGCAACCGAGATTTCCGCGAGTGGTCGGCTGACGCGCAACCGCAAGGATATCCCGACTCGATCTCCTTCTCCTGGCGGATCGCGTTCGAGGACGCCTCCGCCCGCGTGCGCGGGGTCGAGCGTGGGACCGCCGACGTCGCCCCGGGCGGTGGTCCTCCCTTGTCGGAACGAGAGCTCGACGAGCTGGCGGTGCGGTACCCCAGCCAGCTCCACGTCGGTACGGAGCTCAGCACCATCTACTTCTTCCTCAATACCCGCGTCACGCCGTTCGACGAGATACGGGCTCGCCAGGCCGTCAGCATCGCATTCGACCACGAGGCGCTTGGGCGGATACTCGGGCGCGCGGGTACACCGACCTGCCGGATCCTGCCGCGCAACTTTCCGGCTTACCGGCCAACGTGCCCGTTCAAGGCGGGCGGCGTGACGGGCCTGAACACGGCACGGCGGCTCGTGAGGAGCTCCGGCACGGCGCGTGCGCGCGTGACCGTCTGGGTGCCGGCCTCGGCACCACGCGAGGTGGGACGCTACATGGTGTCCGTCCTGGACTCGCTCCGCTACCGGGCGGGCCTAAAGGCGGTGGACGAGGTGGACACCTACTTCCAGAAGATCTCGGACTCTCGCGTTGGCGCCCAGATCGGGTTTGCCGGCTGGGCCCTCGACTTTCCGTCCGCGGCCGGCTTCATCCCACCACTGCTGAGCTGCGCGGCGTTCGTGCCGGCTTCACCTGGGGACAACACCAACTACGCGGGCTTCTGCGACCGCTCGATCGACGCGCGGATGACCCGAGCCGCAGCCGCTCAAGTGCACGATCCGGCGGTAGCGACCGCGCTCTGGCAGCAAGTCGAGGAGGCCCTGCTCGCGCGAGCGCCAATCGTGCCTTCGTACAACCGCAGCAACGTCGACTTCATCTCCAAGCGCGTCGGCAACTACCAGTACAGCCCGCAGTGGGGCATCTTGGTCGACCAGCTCTGGGTCAGGTGATGAGCAGCACCTCCGGCGCGCGGCTACCTGCAGTCGCATGGGTCGAGCGCGGGTACGAAACGAGTACGCCAGCTCGGGCACGGGCGGGCACGCGCGCCCACTGTGTGAGCTGAAGAACCACTCCGTTTCCAGCGAGAAGTATGCCGGCGCGTACCCGCCAGTGGACGCGCGTCCCTCACTCGTCCCTCCCTCGTAATGAAGGGGTCCCCGGTTCGAGTCCGGGCGTCGGCTTCAGGACGTGCGGGGCCCAAGCGAAAGCGAGACGCCGGCGGCGAAGAGCCAAACGACGGCCAGGATCGCGCCGACGAAGAACGGAAAGAAGAGGACGTCGGTTGTCACGGCCAGCGGGGTGAACAGGAGTAGCACGCCCGCCACGAGCCCGAGCCAGCCTAGCCAGCGCGACGCAATGGCGGTCGACCAGGCGAGGCCGTACGCAAAGGCCGCGGCGCCGAGTCCGAGCGCGGCAAACGCGGTCAGGAAGTAG
>Ga0307278_10000926_pt1 | contig 14477 bp, 10 predicted proteins | sample ER_DNA_117_FD_194482 | JGI IMG/M metagenome (GOLD analysis project Ga0307278, IMG submission 194482) | Bulk soil microbial communities from the East River watershed near Crested Butte, Colorado, United States - ER_DNA_117 | ecosystem: Environmental > Terrestrial > Soil > Floodplain | place... | reverse complement strand
GAAGTAGGAGACGTGGTTGGCCGCCACGATCACCGGACCGGAGGCCGGGATGTGCAGGGCACCCTGCATGTCCAGCCGCACCCAGAAGCGGATGACGGGCGGGACGATGAGCTTGGCCAGGGTGTAGACGGGCATGCGCCGACGACGAGCCATGCGCGGGATGCTATCGCTGATCAAGCCCACGGTCCCCGGTGTCGCAGGCGACGAAGCTGGCCCCACTGCCGCGAGTCGCTGCCAAGCCTGTGGTCGCCCTGCTGCGGGGCATCCATGGGCCGGCACCACCAGTCGGGTCGCCCGCCCCGGCCGTGGTCGCCCTGCCCGCGGGGCATCCGTGGGGCCGGCACCACCCAGTCGGGTCGCCCGCCCCGGCCGTGGTCGCCCTGCCTGCGGGGCATCCATGGGGCCGGCACCACCCAGTCGGGTCGCCCGCCCCGGCCGTGGTCGCCCTGCCTGCGGGGCATCCGGTTGCTATCGTCGCTGCCGTGCTCACCCCGCTCGTGCCTCTGAAGGCCCTCGACGCCGCCAAGCGGCGGCTCGCGCCGGCGCTCGCGCCGGTCGAGCGCCGCCTGCTCGCGATCGCCATGTTCGAGGACGTGGTCGCCGCCCTGGCCGGCACGGCCGGCCTCGCCCGGCCGCTGGTGGTCTCCCCCGACCGGGAGGTGTGGCGCCGCGCCGACGCGCTCGGCTGCCGCGTGGTCGAGGAGCGCGAGCCGGGCGCCGACGGCCTCAACGCCTCGCTCGCCCGCGCCGCGGCCGAGGCCGCCCAGGGGCACGGCCTGCTGGTGGTCGCCGCCGACCTGCCCCTGGCCACGCCCGCCGGGCTGGCGAAGGTGGTCGCGGCCGCCGGTCGCGCCCCGGTGGTGGTGGTGCCCAGCCACGACGGCGACGGCTCCAACCTGCTCGCCTGGCGCGACCGCGCGGCGTTCCGCCCGGCGTTCGGCCCGGGCAGCGCCGCCCGCCACCTGGCGGAGCCGGGCGCCGTCCGGCTCGACGAGCCCGGCCTCGCCCTCGACGTCGACACGCCGGACGACCTGCGAGCGGCCGCGGCGCGGATCGAGCCGGACAGCGTCACCGGCCGGCGCCTGCGCGACCTGAAGCTCGCCGCCCGCCTGGCATAGGGGGTCCGGGGGGCTCGAGAGCGAGGCCGCAACCCAGGCGGCGGACGGCCACGCAGCGCCGAGCGGTAGCCCCCCGGTGCATCAAGGGTCCGGGGGGCTCGAGAGCGAGGCCGCAACCCAAGAAACCGGCTGAGCGGTAGCCGCCAGGTCGACAAGGCAGCCTGGAGGACGGCGGTTCGGTATCCTGCGCCGGCAACCGACCCGCGCCGAACGACCGAGGAGCTCCGGCATGCTGCAGGGGACCGTGAAGAGCTACGACCCGGATACCAGGGCGGCGGTCGTGCTCACCGACGAGCGGGTCGAGTACGCCGTCCCCCCCGAGGCCTTCGCCCGCTCGGGCCTGCGGCTGCTCACGCTCGGGCAGCGGGTCAAGTTCCGGGTGGAGGGCGAGGGCGACGACGCCCGCGTGACCTACGTGAACATCCTCACCCTGCCGGACCCCGAGTAGCGCCACCGTCCGCGCCGTGAGACGCGGCGAGGCCCCGCCGGCGGCGGGGCCTCGCGCAAGGGTTTCGAGCTACCGCTTCTTGCGCGGCCGTGCCTTGGCCGTCGCGGCGCCGCGGCTCTTGGTCGCCGCCGCGGTCGCCTTGGCGACCCGGGAGCCCGACGCCCGGGAGACGGACGCCTTCGCGGCCGACTTCGCGGCCGACTTCGCCGCCGTCAGTTTCGGCGCGGCGGCCTTGCCGGCCACGACGTCCTTGAAGCCCTGCCCGGCCCGGAAGGCAGGGATCTTCGTCGCCTTCACCTTGACCGGCGTGCCCGTGCGAGGATTCCGCGCGGTGCGGGCCTTGCGGTCGCGGCGTTCGAAGGTCCCGAAGCCGACCAGCGAAACGCGGTCACCCTTCTTCACGGCGACCTGCGTTTGCTGAATCAGGCTACCGAGCACCTTGTCGACATCCGACCGCGCAACCGCCGTCTGCTTCTGGATCGAGTCGACGAGCTGCTTGCGATTCAAGGGCGCCTCCTTGCCCTAAGGGGATTGCTCCCCGCCTAGGACGGACCCCCGTAGCCCTGTCCCCTTTCGGGCGTGCATGCTAAAGACGCTGTAATCCAAGGTCAACAACCCTCGGCACTTTTGAATCCCTTGCCAGGCAACAAGTTGCCTCCCGCGGCGTTCCTCCGGCTCCGGCCGCCGGCTATTTCCGCTGCGCGTATGCGAGCAATTCGCCGGTTCCCCATCGGGCCGCCGATTCCATAGGGGGAGATTTCGGGCATCCGCTGCGGCCCGTGCGTCACCGGTCGACTGCCAGTCCACACCGGAAAGGACCGCTCAATCCTCCTGGACGATACGGGCGAACAACGGTGTCGCGGGCGGCAGCGGGGCCGAGCCGGAGCCGGCTTGCCTGGCCGTCTCCCGGCTGACCTGTCGCGGTGAATCGGCCCCGCGAGCGAGCTCTTGGCCGGCGCACTGCGCCGCGATCCGGGCCGCGGCGTCGGGCAGGAACGGCGTCAGCTCGGCGGCGAGCACCCGGCAGGCGCTCAGGAGGACGCCGAGCACGGCGTCGAGCCGCTCGGCGGCGGCCGCTCCCTCGCCGGCGAGCTTCCAGGGCCGCACGGTCTCGATGCAGCGGTTGGCCTTGTCTACGATCGACCACACCGCCGCCGTCGCCCGGCGGAAGTCGCCCTTCGACAGGGCCTCGTCGACCAGCCGTGGCACCCGCTCGCACGTCTGGACGAGGCGCTCGGTCCCTGGCGCCGGGTGGCGCACCACCGAGGGCTGGCCGCCACGGTAGCGGTGGATCATGCCGACCACCCGGTTGACCAGGTTGCCGAACCCGCCGGACAGGTCGGCGTTGGCGCGTGTGACGAGACGCCCGACGGTGAAGTCGGCGTCGCCGAGGCGAGGGACCTCGCGCAGCAGCCACCAGCGGACGGTGTCGGCGCCGAACCGCTCGACCAGCGCCACAGGGTCCACGACGTTGCCGTTCGACTTGCTGAGCTTGTGTCCCTCCACCGTCAGGTAGTCGTGGACGAGGAGGTGAGTTGGCGGCGGCTCGCCGGCCGACAGCAGCATCGCCGGCCAGTAGACGGCGTGGAACCGCAGGATGCCCTTGCCGATCAGGTGGACGCGGCGGGCGCCACCGGCCCACCAGTGGCCGTAGGCGGCACCTCCGGCGCCGTAGTCGAGCGCGGTGATGTAGTTGCCGAGCGCGTCCCACCAGACGTACACGACCTGGGTGGGATCGTCGGGGACGGGGATGCCCCAGCCGCGCGCCCGAGCGCGGGAGCGGGAGACGCTGAAGTCCTCGAGCCCACCGGCGACGAACGCGAGCACCTCGTTGCGGCGCGCCGCGGGCTCGACCCGCAGCTCACCGTCCGCGATCAGCCCGTACAGCCGATCCTGGTAGCGGGACAGGCGGAAGAACCAGTTCTCCTCCGCGACCTGCTGCGGTCGCGTGCCGTGCTCGGGGCAGCGCCCCCGGCTGAGCTCGTCCGGGCCGTAGAACTGCTCGCAGCCGACGCAGTACAGCCCCTCGTACCGCCTGCGGTAGAGGTCACCCCCTGCCGCGCACGCGCGCCACAACCGCTCGACCCCTGGACGGTGACGCGGATCGCTGCTGGTGCGGATGAAATCGTCGAAGGACAGGGACAGTGGCCCGCGCAGTGCCGCGAACGCCTCGGCGTTGCGCTCGACGAGCTGCCGCACCGGGACGCCCTCGGCCTCCGCGGCCTGCACGTTCTTCAGGGAGTTGTCGTCGGTGCCGGTGAGGAAGCGGACCTCGTCACCGCGCAGGCGACGGTGCCGTGCGAGCACGTCGGCCTGGACGATCTCCAGCGCGAAGCCGAGGTGCGGGCGCGCGTTGACGAAGGGGATCGCGGTGGTGACATAGAAGCCTGGTGCGGCCATGGGAACCTCCTGGCGGGTGCGAGGCTCCGACCGCCACCCAGACGCATCGAGGCCCCGCATCGGGGCCTCGGAACGTCATCCGTCCAGCAAGCGATGGCCCCGTCAGCGGGGCATCATCCTGTGCGTGGAACGGGTGGTCATGGCGGGATGGTAGCAGCCACGCCCGCGTCGCGGGGACGGAGTTCCCGAGCAAGCGCGGCAACGGTTGGCTGGGGTGCCAGGACTCGAACCTAGACTAACGGGGCCAGAACCCGTCGGGCTGCCAATTACCCCACACCCCATGGCGGTCGCCGCGAGGGCGACCCGAGACGGGACGAGGGCGCGGCCCTCGTCCCGGACGCCACCGAAGGTACCACGGCGCGCCAGCCGACTTCCAAGCTCTTGCGATCTGCTGGTGGGACCAGCGGCGGGTCCGTGGCGCCCTTCACGTGGGTTCGCGGACGGGGCAGACTCTCCTCGACGGGCCCGGGGCTCGCCTGGCCGGGCGGCGGCGTGAGGAGGGCAGGGCTGTGGCTGTGGATGCGGGCACGGCGCGGGGCGACGCGGACGGCGTGCGGTCGGACGAGGGCGCCGGGGTGGAGTCGCTGCGGTTGCTGTACCAGGAGACGTGCAGGCAGCACCAGGGCATCACCGACTTCAGGGCCAAGCTCCTGGCCCTGCTGCCGCTGGCGTCGGGGGCCGGCGTGCTGCTCCTGCTCGGCCGCGACGCCGACACCCGCTTCCTCGGCGCCATCGGGCTGTACGGGCTGGCGGTCACCGCCGGCCTGTTCCTCTACGAGCTGCGCGGCATCCAGCGCTGCATCACCCTGCGCGACCAGGCCGCCGCGCTGGAGCAGGCGCTCGGCGTCCCGGCCGGCCTGGGTCAGTTCCGCGACCGGCCGCGAGCCGCGCTGGGCGGCTTCGTCGGCGCGGAAGGTGCCTCCTGGGTGATCTACCTGGCGATCCTGGCCGGCTGGGCGTACGTCGCCGGGCTCGGACTCGGCTGGTGGCACTGGATCCCCGCGGTGTACCTGGTGCTCCTCTACCTGGTCGCGCTCGGCGTCAAGTGGCTGCTCCCCTGGTGGCGCGCTGACGGCTACGCGTCCGCGCGGGCCGCCTGGGAGCGGACCTGGCGCGGCCAGTGAGCGGCGCGGGACCCGCCAGTCGGTCTACGGGATGAACACCCCCTGGATGGTCACCGGGCTGTTGACGGTGTAGTCGAGCTCCTGGGCCTGGCTCACGCCCGCCGGGGTGACCACGTCCATGGCCTTCGGCACGGTGGCGGGGTCGACCGTGCAGTGCGGGTCGTTCGAGGCCGTGGCGCAGACGCCGAACGCGAACTCCTGCGGCGTGGCCGCGAAGCCGCGCGCCTGGTCGGGGCTGAAGCCGTCCTGCCCGGTCAGCACCACGGAGAAGCCCCAGCCGGGGCCGGGCTGGCCGAGGCTCGACTTGGGCACGCTGAAGGTGATGAAGCGCGAGATCGCGTTCGCCTTGATCGTGACGGTGCCGAGCGTGGCACCGCCGGCGTCGATGTAGCGCTGGCCGAAGCCCTGGACCTCGATCAGCCGGCTCCACGCCGACCCCGCGGCGATCTGGTAGTTGCGCTGCGGGAACGAGGCCGCCGTCGAGGTGGCGCCGGCGGCGGGGTCGCGCACGTAGACGTCGACCAGCTGCGCCCCGAGCGGGCTGCCGAAGGTGGCGCTGAGGTTGCGGGTCTGCAGCCGGAAGATGACGTTGGTGCCGTCGTCGAGGACCTGGAAGCGCTGGATGTCGTAGGCGCCGGGCTGGAAGTTGGTCGACGTCGGGTAGGCGTAGTTGCCAGGCCCGTTGTCGTCGCCGTCGGGGTCGGCGGTGTCGAGCAGCACCGTGCCGGGGGTGACGTCGAACACGACGGTGCGCTGCTCGTGGGCGGTGGCGCCGCCGGGGCTGGTGGCGACCGCGTCGAGCACGATCGTGCCGCCGGTGATCGGCACGTCCGCGCTCCAGGTGCCGTCGGACGCCGCGGTGGTGGTCGCGATCGTGTTGGCGGAGTTGGCGTCGATGTTGGTGGCGGAGACGTCGACGGTGTTGCCCGGCGCCGAGGTGCCGCGCACGGTGACCGGCGAGCCGTTCACGGCGGTCTCGTCCTGCGGCTCGGTCACCGTCAGGGTGGTGGCCTGCTGCTGGTTGGTGACGTAGCGGCGCACGGTGTTGGCGGGCTGCTCGAGCAGCCTGCCCTCGTCGAGGTCGCGCACCAGCCGCACGAACTGCGCGGCCGACCAGGTCAGCGGCGCGGCCGAGCCCGCCGGCTTGCCGTTGACGAAGCCGATCGAGGCGACCGTGGGGTCGGTGCCGAACGGCGACGCCGCCAGGTCGGGGTTCTCCCAGCCCTGCTCGGGGATCAGGCCGACCCCTGAGGCGAAGCGCCGCATCGCGTCGGCCAGCCCGGCGGCGGTGGCGCGGTCGCCGAGGGCGATGTGGTGCTCGGCCCGCTCCCCGGCGAGCACCGGCCAGAGGTGGCCGTTGCCCCTGCCGCTCGGCGCCCACGGGTGCCCGTCGGCGTTGCCGTCGCCGTAGCCGTCGCCGTTGTAGCGGAACCAGCCGGGACCGCTGGCGGTGTCGCGCTCGATGGTGGCGTCGACCACCGGCAGGGAGCGCAGGACGTCGGGGTCGCGGGGCGAGAACAGCCCCAGGCGCGGCAGCTCCAGGAAGCCGGCGTCGATCACCTCGCGCTGGTCGAGGGTGGGCCCGCCGTTGCCGACGTTGTAGCTGATGGCCTCGTTGGGGTCGCCGTTCTTGGACAGCCGGATGAAGTAGCGGCCGTCGCTCTTGGGGCCGTTGGAGGTGACCGTCCAGCCCTTGACCGAGCGCTGGAAGTCGTCGGCCACCCCGCGCCACACCCGCGCCGCGGCGGGGTCGCCGTTGCGGCTGGCGATGTCGGCCGCCGCGATCAGGCCGGCGATCTCGGCCGCGATCGTCGACGGCGAGAAGCCACCCTGCTCCTCCCAGCGCTCCGAGCCGAAGCTGGGGCCGTGGCTGATGGCGAAGTTGGCCGCCGGCTTGATGTGCGCGGTGTAGAAGGCCTTGTCGGTGAGACCGACCTGCAGGGCCATCAGGATCGGGTAGGTGACCTCGTCGAGCTGGATGCCGAAGGTGTCGGGCGCCGGCTTGCCGTTGACCAGGCTGTTGCGCGGCATGGAGCCGTCGGGGAGCTGCTGGCGCTCGAACAGGAAGCGCACCGTGTCGCGGGCGGTGGCACGGTCGCCGGCTGTGAGCAGGCCGGTGAAGGTCTCGTACAGGTCGCGCGAGAACACCTCGCGGTAGGAGCCGAAGTAGGTGTTGTTCGGGTCGCCGGCGGAGACGGCCTGGCCCCACGGGGAGGCGAGGCTGGCGACGATCGCCCCCGGGAAGGTCTTGTCCTCGGAGGCCTTGAGCACGTTCGCGCTGAGCAGGTAGACGCGCCGCAGCTCGCGCATGGACGCGCTGCCGAGCCCGGGGAGGTGGTGCGGCGGGTCGATCAGCCCGGCGTCGTAGCCCGCCCAGCCCTCGGCGGTGCGCTCCAGCGCGCGGCCGAAGCCGCTCCGCAGCGCGGCGCCGGCGGTCCGGACGGCCTCGTCCTGGCTGGCGCCGAAGCCGAGCGAGAGGGTGAGCCCGCGCTCGGCGTCCCGGCCGAGCGCGGCCGTCTGCACCAGGTTGCCCTCGACCGCGTCGCTGTAGGTGGTGGTCAGGGCGTGGTCGCTGTCGAGCTGGGTGAGCCCGTCGCTGGCACCGCCGGCGAAGCCGTTGGAGACCTGGGTGAACGGCGACGAGGCGTCGAGCGCGGCGAACACCGGCTGCGCGTAGTCGCGGTTGGCGGCGTTGGTGGCGGTGACCGGGTCGGAGGCGACCAGCACCGGATGGCCGTCGCGGTCCGCGACCGTGCCGCTGTCCGCGCCACCGTTGCCGCTCCCGCCGCCGCCGTTGCCGTTGACGGTCGGGTCGAAGCGCAGGTAGAGCTTGAGGCCGTTGTGGCCGCGCGGGTCGAACGCCAGGCGCAGCAGCACGGCGTTGCGTGCGGGGTCGGCGACGTAGTCGGTGACGATCCGGTAGCGGCCGCTCTTGGCCGTGGTGACCACCCGGCAGCTCATGCCGCTCGGGTCGAGCGGCTCGGTGGTGTAGGTGGTGTCGCGCGTCTGCAGGTCGGTGAAGGTGGCGCCGTCGGTCACCAGGTACTGCAGGGTCTCGACGTTGGTGTTGTCGACGGTCGGGAAGTAGACGTCGCTCAGGACCCCGTTCGCCACCGTGAACCAGACCTTGGAGGTGCGGTTGCGGGCCGTGCCGAGGCAGTCCTTGCGCGCCCGGTCGAAGTGCGACAGGGCACCCGGCCCGTCCGGCGCCGCGCCGGCCGCGGCGGCGGGACCCGCCGGACCGAGTTGGGCGCCGGCGGCCAGCGCCACGGCCAGGACCGCGGTGAGGAGGTGGTGACGGGTGCGGTGACGCCGTGCCTGCATGAGCATGCCCCCCTGCCTCGCTTCGCTGCCGGCAACGGCTGCCGGCCCGCACCGCTTCGCCAGCAGGGCCGGCACGCGGCCGGACCGCGGCGTCGTGGGCGCGGATCTACCGGTTCAAGCGGATTCGGACGGGAATCCTACCTGCTGGGACAACTCGCGGGAAGACGCGGGGTTGCGCCAGCCGCGAGCACGCGGCGCCGGGCGGGTCAGCCGGGCGCGAGCGCCTCGAGGACCTCCTCCGCGCGCCGCAGCGCGACCGCCGGGTCGGCGTCGGGCGAGCCGATCTCCGGGTCGAAGTTCAGGTCGAAGAAGATCTCGGTGACGCCCTGCGCGGCGATGGCGTCGAGGTCGCCGCTGATCTCGTCGAGCGAGCCGCTGAGCGGCTGGCGGGAGCCGTCGCCGCCGGGGCGGACCCGCACCACACCGCGGCAGACGAAGCGCAGGGCGTCCGGGTCGCGGCCCGCCTCGCTGGCCCCTTGCCTGACCGCGCCGATCGCCGCGTCCAGGCGGGTCAGGTCGGCCATGCTGCCGCCGACCCAACCGTCCGCCAGCCGGCCCGCGCGCCGCCAGGCGCCGGCGACGTTGCCGCCGAGCAACAGCGGCGGGTGGGGACGCTGCACCGGCTTGGGGTCGAAGCGGGCCGGCGGGATCTCGTAGAAGCGGCCGTGGAACTCGACCACCTCCTCGGTCCACAGTGCCCGCAGCGCCGCGACGAACTCCTCGGCCCGCGCGCCGCGCTGCTCCATGGGAACCCCGACCGCCTCGAACTCCTCGCGCATCCAGCCGAGGCCGAGGCCCACGTCGAGCCGGCCGCCCGAGACCGCGTCGAGCGTGGCGAGCTGCTTGGCGAGCAGGGCGGGCGAGAAGAACGGCAGGTTCGCGACCGCGAGGCCGAGGCGGATCCGGCTGGTCTGCCCGGCGAGGTAGGCCAGCGAGACGATCGCGTCGTGGACGCTGCGGTAGACGGGCGCGCCGGCGCGCGCGTCCGGCCGTGCCGGGACGAGCAGGCGCTGGAAGGTCCAGACCGACCGGTAGCCGAGCTCCTCGGCGCGGCGCACCAGCCGCACCTGGTTCTCGGGCGTGGCCCACGCGCCGGCGACCGGAACGCCGAAGCCCCGCAGCACGCCCCCACCCCCTTCCGTCTTCCGTTCGATGCCGACCGTGCCGAGAACACAGCGTGGACCGAGCCCGCTTCGCTTGCCAATCCACCCGACCCGGCAGCGCCCGTCCATTTGTGACTAATTTGTTCAACCTCGGCGACTTCAGCCGCGACTACGTCCGCAACGGCTACCTGTCCTGACACCCGGCGGCGGCAACTGCCCCGTTTGCGCAGGTCGCGGCCGTTGCTTCCCACGCTCGGGCGCGGGCGTGCCGTATCGTGTCGGGCATGCCCGCGCGCGAGCAGGTCCTGGAGGTTGCCGGCCGGGAGGTGAAGATCACCAACCCGGACAAGGTCTTCTTCCCGCGCACCGGCCACACCAAGCTCGACCTGGTGCGCTACTACCTGGCGGTGGCCGACGGCGCGCTGCGGGGGGTGATGCGGCGGCCGATGGCGCTGAAACGGTTCGTGAACGGGGCCGAGGGCGAGTTCTTCTTCCAGAAGCGGGCGCCGTCGTCGCGACCGGAGTGGATCGAGACGGTGGAGCTGCGCTTCCCGTCGGGGCGCAGCGCGCACGAGGTCGTCGTCAGCGACGCCGCCCAGCTCGCCTGGATCGTCAACCTCGGCTGCATCGACCTCAACCCCCATCCCGTGCGCGCCGACGACCTCGACCACCCCGACGAGCTGCGGGTCGACCTCGACCCGGTGCCCGGCGTCGGCTGGTCGCAGATCCGCGAGGTCGCCCTGGTGGCCCAGGAGGTCCTCGGCGACTTCGGCCTGGAGGCGTGGCCGAAGACGTCCGGCTCCCGCGGCTTCCACGTCTACAGCCGGATCGAGCGGCGCTGGACGTTCGGGGAGGTCCGCCGCGCGGCGATCGCGCTGGCCCGGGAGGTCGAGCGCCGCTCGCCCGACCTGGCCACCAGCAAGTGGTGGAAGGAGGAGCGCCACGGCGTCTTCCTGGACTACAACCAGAACGCCAAGGACCGCACGGTCGCCTCGGCGTTCTCGATCCGCCCCACCGCCGACGCGCGCGTCTCCACCACGCTGCGCTGGGACGAGGTGCCCGACTGCGAGCCCGAGGCCTTCACGATCGACACCGTCCCGGACCGGGTGGCACGCGTGGGCGACCCGTGGGAGGGGATCGACGAGGCGGCCGGCTCGCTCGAGCCCCTGCTCGAGCTCGCCGAGCAGCACGAGGCCGCCGGCTTCGCCGACGCCCCCTGGCCGCCCCACTACGACAAGGCGGCCGGCGAGCCTGACCGGGTCCAGCCCTCCAAGCGGCGCGGCGGACCGGCCACGGCCGAGGGCATCGTCCCGCCGCCGGCACCGGGCAAGACCGCCGGGCCCACGGGCCGGCGCCGCTCCAAGATGCCGCTGATCGAGATCGCCCGTGCTGCCACCCAGGCCGAGGCGATGGAAGGCCTGGAGCGCTGGAAGGCCCGCCACCCCGACGTCTGGGCCCGCCTCGACCCTCCCGACGTGCTGGTCGACTCGATGCGCGGCCGCTCGACGGTCTGGTACCGGATCCGCCTGAACCTGCGCAACGTCCCCGAGGCCGAGCGCCCACCCCAGGAGGCCCTGGAGGTCGACTACGACCCCTGGGCGCGTTCCGAAGGCGCCCAGGGACCCGGCTGAGGCGCCAAGCGTCCTGTCGCGGTAGGGGTCCCTACCCGACCCCGAGCCGGCGCGCGGCTGGCTGGGTCTTCGGCGGCGGGTGGGGGGGCGCTGGTGGTGGGTCAGGCGCTGGTGGTCGAGCGGCTGCCCGCCTACGCGCCAGAGCTGAACCCGGTCGAGGTACGGTGGTCGCCGACATGACCGACGCCTGGGACCCCGACCAGTACCACCGCTTCGCCGACGAGCGGAGCGCGCCCTTCTGGGACCTGCTCGACCTCGTGCGGCCGGTGCCGGGCGGCAGGGTCGTCGACCTCGGCTGCGGCTCCGGCGAGCTGACCGCCGAGCTGCACCGGGCGCTCGGCGCCGCCGAGACGCTCGGGCTGGACAGCTCCCCGGCGATGCTGGCCCAGGCGCGGCCGCGCGCGGGCGACGGGCTCCGCTTCGGGCTGGGCGACATCGCCGGCTTCGGCCAGGGCGGCTGGGACGTGGTCTTCTCCAACGCCGCGCTGCACTGGCTGCCCGACCACCGGGCGCTGCTCGCGCGGCTGGCGGGGCTGCTCGCCGCCGGCGGGCAGCTGGCCGTGCAGATGCCCGCCAACGACGACCACCCCTCCCATCGGGTCGCGGCCGAGCTGGCCGCCGAGGCGCCGTTCGCGGCGGCGCTGGTCGGCTACCGGCGGGACTGGCCGGTGCAACCCCCCGAGTGGTACGCGACCCTGCTCGACCGGCTCGGCCTGGCCGCCCAGCACGTCCGCCTCCAGGTCTACCTGCACCGCCTGGCCGGCCCGGAGGAGGTCGTCGAGTGGGTCAGGGGCACCCTGCTCACCGACTACCAGCGACGCCTGCCGGCCGAGCTGTTCGATGGGTTCCTGGGCCGCTACCGCGAGCGGCTGCTGCAGCGACTGGACGACGAGCGGCCGTATCGATATCCCTTCAAGCGCATTCTCCTGCGGGCCGAGCGCCCGTAGCGGGCACGGGGTTCGGGCCATCGCTCCCCGAGCGACGCCAGCCTACTGGGCTCCCTGGAGCGCGGGAGGGGTGTGATCTTCGGCCCGGTTCGTGCAACAGATATGACGTGATCGACGACGCGGACCACCTCGACGACGGCAGGCTGGTCGCGGCCGTGGTGGCCGGGGACCGGGAGGCCTTCGGCCCCTTGCTGCTGCGCTGGCAGCCCAGCGTGCTGCGGCTCTGCCGGCGGCTGCTCGGCCCCGGCCACGAGGCGGAGGACGTCGCCCAGGAAGCGGCCGTGCAGGCGTTCCTCGGCCTGCCGCGGCTCACCGACCCGGCCCGCTTCGGCGCCTGGCTGCACGCGATCGCCGCCAACCGCGCCCGCATGGCGCTGCGGCGGCGGCGGCTGCTCGTCTTCGGCGAGCTGCCCGCCGAGGCGGCGGTGGTGCTCCGCTGGGGCGACGCCGCCCCCACGCCCGAGGCCGCCCTGGCCAACCGGGAGGTCCACGAGGCGATCATGGCGGCCCTGCGGGCGCTGCCGCCAGCCACCCGCGACGCGGTGATCGGCTTCTACCTGCGGGGCTACAGCTACGACGAGCTGGCCGAGCTGCTCGGCGCGCCGAAGAGCGCCGTGCGGGGCCGGCTCTACCACGGCCGGCGCCAGCTGCGGCGGGCGCTGCGGCCGCTGGCCGACTCGGTCCTGACCCCGGACCGGTCCCGGCGAGAGGAGCAGACGATGGCAGCGGACGCGCTGGTCGACGTGGAGGTGGCGTTCGTCGGGCGCATGTTCTTCTCCAGCCACCGCATGGTGATGCTGCAGGAGCGGGACGGGCCGCGGCGGCTGCCGGTCGAGGAGGTGGACGCCACCACCGGCGAGGCGGTCGAGCGCCTCATCGGCCAGCGGGAGCCGCTCGCGCCGTCCACCCACGACCTGCTCCCCCGCCTGGTCGAGGCGCTCGGCGGGCGGGTCGAGCAGGTCGCCGTCCGCCGCCTGGCCGGCGAGGCGCTGTACGCCGACATCACCCTGGAGCGCGGGGGCCGCCGGCAGGACGTCCAGGCGCGCCCCGGCGACGCCGTGGCGCTCGCCCTCGCCAGTGGCGCGCCGGTCCGGGTGGCCGCGGAGGTGATGGACGCGGCCGGGATCGACCCCGCCGACCGCGACCAGCGCCAGCTCCGCGACCAGCGCGAGGTCGAGCGGCTGCGGCGGCGCCTGGCGGAGCGCGCCGCCCCGCCGCCCCCTTCGCCGATCGCACGACCGGAACCGCTCGACCCGGAGGTGCGGCGCCAGGTCGAGGAGCGGCTGGAGCGGCTGCGCGCCGACCTCGACGGCTCGGTCGCCCTGCTCGCGCACGACAGCGGCACGCTGGTCGCCTGGACGGGAGCTGGCGAGGAGGCGACGCTGGCCCGCTACTGCCAGGCGCGCGCCGACCGCGACGCCGACCTGACCCAGCTCCTGATGCGCGAGGTCTTCCCGACCGGCGAGGTCGAGGCGGTCATGTTCCGCACCGTCGGACGGCTGTCACGAGTCGAGATCGGCATGGCCGGCGAGCACTCCGACGAGCGCGGCAAGCAGTTCGCCGAGCACACCGACCAGGCCGTGCGGGAGCTCGAGGCGCTGCTGCCGGCGGGGAGCGCCTGAGCCCGCGCCGCCAGGTCACGAGCGGATGTGAATCCCGGCTGTCGCGTGTCGGACGACCGCGCCCGGGAACAGTACGGCACGATGCTGGCGCGAAATTCCGCGGCGTTGACAGGCTGGCGGGATTTGGCCGAGTGTGGGCATCCGGGTGGCCACGAGCGCGCGGCGCGGCCGACCGTCCGGTCGGCGCTCCCACGGCAGGCCACGCGGTTTTCATGCGACCGGGGGGTGGCCATGCGCCTGGACGGCATCGAGATCAAGGTGACCATCGGCGCGGACCAGGTCGCCGCGGCAAGGGACGAGTGGCTGCCCGGCGGCGAGGGCGACCGCCGGGCGATCTGGTTCCTAGAGCAGCGCCCCGCGGCCGCTGGCCCGGTGACCCTGCCGCTGCTGGACGCCGGGGTGATCCTGCGGCTGCGCCAGAACCAGGACGACGAGGACGACTCGACGGTGAAGCTGCGCCCCTGCGAGCGGTCGTGGCTCAGCGACCGCTGGCTGGAGGCCGAGAAGGGTGACGACTGGAAGTTCACCGTCGAGCAGGACTGGGTCGGCGACCGGCACGTCCTCGCCGCGTCGCTGGTCGCCGAGCAGGGCGAGGGGGAGATCGCCGCGCTCCGCGACCACGGGCGGCCGGCCCGGGCGCTGTTCTCCTCCGAGCAGGAGCGGTACCTGGCCGACTGCGCCCCGGTCGCGGTCGACCTCGACGCCCTGCGGCTGCTGGGACCGGTGGACGCGCTGCGCTGGAAGCGCGTGAAGGTCGGCC
>Ga0307278_10000925_pt1 | contig 14487 bp, 9 predicted proteins | sample ER_DNA_117_FD_194482 | JGI IMG/M metagenome (GOLD analysis project Ga0307278, IMG submission 194482) | Bulk soil microbial communities from the East River watershed near Crested Butte, Colorado, United States - ER_DNA_117 | ecosystem: Environmental > Terrestrial > Soil > Floodplain | place: USA... | reverse complement strand
CGCTGCCGGTTGTCCGACCGACCACATTCCCAGCTCCACCGAGTGCGGCACCGCGGCCCATCCCGAGTGGGGCGCCGAGGATGTGTGGTATGTCTCCTGGGGTGCGCCGCCTGCCTGGCCGGTCCCGGAGATCTATACGACGTCGGGCTCCCAGGCGCGGCAGTGGAAGTACCTGGCGCTGTACTCGTACACGCGCCACAGCACGAGGATGAACTTCGTCGCCTCGCTGACGCAGTACTACGCCTGCCTGCAGGTGGGAGGCTGCTCGGGCACGAACAACACGCCGGCGCAGGGCTGGTCACAGCTGTACGACCAGCTGAACTCGGACAGCCGGTCGGCGGACACCTCCTTCCATTCCACCGACATCCGGTACTAGCGGGGTGGGTAATGGCCACGAGAACACGCACCGACGCTCATACCGGTCGTTTGCTTGTCATCCTTGCCTTGGCGACCGTCCTTGGCGGAGCGACGGTGATCGCCGCGGTCGCGGCGACCGCCGGCGACACCGCCTTCCAAGCCGAGAAGGCGCGGCAGCAGAACGCGGCCGAGCATCCCCCTGCCGGTCAGCTCCCGAAGCCGGACCCGGCGATGTCGCGGCCCGCGGAGCAGCCGGAACCGCCGTGGCCGGCGGGGATCTTCCAGGATCGCGAGGCGCCCATGCCGGCGTCGCAGTTCCAGGCGGTGAACCGCTGGCAGGGCGAGGTCGGCAACCGCAGGCTCGCCGTCTACGCCGGCTACCAGGGGACCGACCCGACCCGGGGCCTGCTGCTCATCCTCTCGTACAACAACAAGTCGATCGATCCGCAGGCGAGACTCATTGAACGGCCAGGGGATGGCGCACTTCGGATCCTCGGCGCCAGCGGTCACGTGCTCACCATCCGGTCGAACTCCGAACGGCAGTACCGCTACGACGCTGAGACGGGGCAACTGTCCTGACCCGCAGGTGCGGGCCTAGCAGCAAGCTTTGGGTGCCACTGGCGCTGGCAGTGCTCTTAGTGGGCTGCACGCAGGCTCGACCCAAGGACAGCACCTCCACCGTTCACTCGGGCACGGGGGCTGTGACGACGGCCGCCGCGTCGTGCGCGTCCCGGCCATCTCGGCTCAGCGAGCTGGCGGCGCTGCCGCCTGCCGCGGCGTTCAGCGCGGTCGAGGACCCGACCAGCCGGTGTGCCTTGCTTGTCGCGGGGCAGGCGGCGGACCCCTCGGGGGTGCCCGTCCGACGTGTCTCGATCAGCGGAACAGTCGAGGTCATCGGGTCCATACCGGGTGCCGAGCGAATTACTGCGATGGCGGCCCACAAGGAGGACCTGTGGGCCGCCGGCGGGGACATGTCTGGTGCTGCCCTGCTCGCCGAATCCACCGACCACGGGCGTTCGTGGCGGCGTCGCGCGCTGCCCGCCGGCTACTCGGTGGCCCAGGCCCTTGCGGTCAGCGCCAGCGGGGAACCCGTGGCCGCGCTCCAGCGTGACGGCAGCACCGACCTTGTAACGATCATGTCCGAGGACACCGGATTCAAGACCATTGGCCGCGGCACCGTTGTCGTGACGGCCGTGAGCCTCCGGGACGGTCGAGTCCTTGCCGCTGGCGCCAGCGACCGGCGATCGGAAGCACTCCTGCGACGAGCTGCCGGACAGTCGATGGCCATGCTCGAGCTGCCTCGGGGAATGAGTGAGGTCCGGGCAGTTCTCATCGAGAAGGAGGGGACGCTCGCCGTGGGCGGCGTCACACGGCGAGCGGACGGCACGACCACGGCGATCCTCGTCGAGAGCACCGATGCGGGAAGGACGTGGCGACCGTCCAACCTCCCCGCCGGCAGTGAACTCCTGGACATGACAGACAGCGAGGGAGGCGTCTACGTTCTCCTAGCTGGGTCGAAAGGACCCTCGGCCTATGTCCGTTCTCCGCGTGGCAGCACCTGGGAAGCCCTACCAGCCCGAAGTGGTACGACCGGCCCCGACCTTGCCCACCTCCTGGCAGGTCGCTCTGCCTTCTGGGCATACGGAGATCACGTCTACGTTGGCGTATCCGCTCGGTGACGCTGCGTGTGGCGCCACTGCCGTCGGACACAGCAGGACGGTCAGGAATCAAGCCACCGCCTGACCGGTAAGTGCCCACGACGAATGCGAGGGGCTTCGCCGGGTACTGCGACGGTCAGAAGACCAGCTCGGCCCCTCGGGCTCGGTGCTGGTTCCGCAACAGCGGCGCGAGAAGATGGGATTCTGCGCGTGCCGCCGCTCCCCTCGGTCCCCGACGCCACCTGCGCACGGGTCACGGCCACGGACGCCTGCCCGAGCATGGCCAGGGTGATGTGCCGGCACCACGCGACGAACCGGCGCCTGGGTGAGTGCCTGCCCCTGGGCGGACCGGCCCGGAGCCGCACCACGCCCGGCGTCCGCCGGACGCCACACTCGCCCCGGAACGATGCCAACCTGAACCTGAACAAGCAGGCGGCGGGACGCGGCTGTGATCAGATTGTTACGTTCGGGACGCAGTCCCGCTCGGAGGCCGGGCGTGTATCTCTGGTGACGGACGCCGCGCCAAGGTGGCCATGATGACCGGCGATGGGGACTTCGAGGCCTTCTACACGGCCACCTACGACCGGCTGGTCGGTCAGCTCCTCGTCGTCGTCGGCAGCCTCGAGGAGGCCGAGGACGTCGTCCAGGAGGCGTTCGTCCGCGCCTGTGGCCGCTGGTCCCACGTGCGCGACTACGAGGTCCCCGAGGCATGGGTCCGGCGCGTCGCGCTCAACCTGGCCAGCAGCGGCGTGCGGCGGGCACGGCGCCGCGCAGCGCTGCTGGTCCGCCTCGGCCCGGCGGCCGACGTGCCGGCCCTTTCGGTCGACGCGGTCGCGCTCACCCGCACGCTGCGCAAGCTGCCGCTGCGCGGCCGGGAGGCGCTGGTCCTGCACCACGTCGTCGGCCTGTCGGTGCAGGAGATCGCCGGCGAGCTCGGGGTCCCGGTGGGGACGGTCACGGCGCGGCTGTCGCGCGCCCGCGCGAGGCTCGCCCGCCTGCTCGCCGCCGAGGGGGAGGAGATTGGCCATGCGCATGGATGAGTTGGACGAGCGGCTCGCCGGCCTGGCCGAGGAGGGCGCGCGCAACGCCCGCCCACCCGCGCCGGCCGCCATCCGCCACCGCAGCCGCCGGCGCCGCCGGCGCCAGGCCGCCGGGGTGGTCCTGCTCGGCCTCGCGCTGGTGGGTGCGGTGGTGGTCGCCCGGGCCAGCTCGCCGGTGCCAAGCGGGCCGGTGACGCCGACCCCCACCACCCAGGCGCCGGCCACCCCTGGCGGGATCGTCCCGTGGAGCTCGGCGCCGCCCCGGCCGCCCGCCCCGGCGCGGCCTGCGGCGGTCCCGCCTGGCACGCCGGCCTGCACCGCGGACCGGCTCCACGCCACGGCCGGTTGGGAGGGGGCGACCGGATCGCTGGTGGGCAGCGTGCGCTTCACCAGCCGGGCAGGGGCGGTCTGCGCCCTCAACGGCTACCCGACCATCCAGCTGCTCGACCAGCACGGCCGGGCGCTGCCGACCAGGACGGGGCGCTCTGGCCGGAGCCAGGCCACCGGGGTGCTGGTACGGCCGGGGACGGCGGCCACCGCCGCGTTCGTCTGGTCCAACTGGTGCGGCCCCAACCCCGGACGGGTTGGCCTGCGCGTCACCCTGCCGGGTGGCGGCACCCTGGTCCCGACCGTCGAGGCCGGGACGCCCAGGGAGCTCACCGCCCGCTGCGACGCGCCGGGCGCCCCGTCGTCGTTGTCGCGCGGGCCCTTCGCCGCCGAGCGGCCCGAGCCACCACCGTCGCCGCTGGAAGGGCTCACCGCGACCATCGGGCTGCCGCCCACGGTCGTCGCCGGGCGGCCGTTGCGCTACACGGTGACGCTCGCCAACCCCACGGAGCGCCCCGTCTCGCTGCGCGACTGCCCCAGCTACATGGAGGCGGTGCTGCTCCGCAACGACGGCAAAGCCGTCGAGCGCCACCTGCTGAACTGCGCCCCGGTCGGGGCGATCGGCCCCGGCCAGCGGGTGACGTTCGCGATGGTCCTTGACCTGCCAGCCAGGCTGCGACCCGGTGCGGGCGTGCTGACCTGGGTCATGGAGAGCGTCGGTGTCGGCACGAAGGTGCCGGTCACGGTGACCGGCCCGTGAGCGTCGGTCCGGGCCGGCGCTGACCCCGGCGAGCCGTCGTTGCGGGTGGCCAGCTGCTCGGTGTCGAGGCGGTCGAGCAGGACCCCGCGGGGCGCGGACCGCGACCGCGGTGACCTGCTCCCGCAGGCCGCGGCCGGCGGGAGCAGGGCGACGAACTTGACGCGGCGGTCGGACGCGCGCGTCTGCCCAGCGACCAGGCCGCATGCCTCGAGGCGATCCGCTATCTCGGTCGCGGTCGAGCCGTGGCACGGCACCGCCGGCGTCGACAGTTGGGTGGTGACGGCGCGGGTGCACGAACCGAGCCGACACGAAAGCTGGTGACCGGCCGGTTCGGTTGTGCCTGGTCATCGACGTGGCGGGCCGGCTCCGGCCTCATCATCACCGGGAGTGTCGCTGCATCACCAAATAGCATGTCGCGTAACACCACCCGCACCGCGCTGACCGGGCGCATCCGCGCCAGCACCAGCGCGCTGACCGCAAAGCTCAGCGCGTCGATCGCGATCGCCCAGCCCGGGCTGGTGGCGGCGACCAGCGCGCCGGCGAGCGCGGGCCCGATGATCGCTGCCGAGCTGTGCGCCAGCGACAGCAGCGCGTTGGCCCGTTGCAGCTCCTGGGCGGGTACGGTCTGGGGACCAGGCCGCTTGCGGCGGGGTAGAAGAACGCCGCGGCGGTGCCGTGGGCGGCGATGAGCGCGACGAGCTGCCACAGCCGCGCCTGGCCGGTGATGAGCAGCGCGGCGAGCAGGCCCTGGCTGGCGAAGCGGGCAAGGTTGGCGCCGAGCATCAGCCGCTGGCGGGGGAGGCGGTCGGCCCACACGCCGCCGGCCAGCACCAAGACCACAAGGGGGGACGGTCCGCGCGGCCAGGACCAAGCCGAGGTCGGCGGCGGAGCCAGTGGGGATCAGGCTACACGAGCCGAACCGGGCAGCAGCCGGAGATCACGTGTTCGGTGCCCGAGCCTGCGCCCATGGGCGGATGGACGCCGCGGTGTGTCTCTGTGACGATGCCAGCCTGAGCCAATGGAGTGGCCAGGCTCGGGAGCACCACAACGGCTAGCGGCGGGCAAGCCGCTGACCTGCGGAGAGCCAGCGGTACACCGTGGGTACACGGACCCCCGCCCGGCTAGTGGCGCTGGTCGTCTCGCCAGACGCCCCGAGGCCGAGGTCGGCCTCCGAGGCGGGCCCCTCACACGAGTTCGGCGATGAGGCTGGCGGCCCCCACGCCCATCGTCGCCAGCATGTCGTGGGCGGTGCGCAGCTGCTCGCGCGCGTCGAGCCGGCGGCGCTCGCGGCGCAGCCACTCGCCGTAGAGCAGATGGGTGCGGGCGAGCTCGGCGCGGACGCGGGTACGGCCGAGGCGCGCGATCGACTCGCGGTAGCGGCGCTCGGCGATGTCGCCCTCGCTGAGCAGGGCGCGGATGCGGGCTTCGATCCCCAGCGCCCAGTCGGTGGGTGTCACCCGCGTGCGCTCGGACAGCCACTGGAGTGCGGCCCTGACGAGCGCGACGTCACCGGTCCTGGACGCCGCCTCGGCCAGCTCGGACACGACAAGGGGCCCGTACCCCACCTGATCGCGCTCGAATGCTCGCCAAGCGGCGTCGCGCGCGGCGTCGTGGCGCCCGAGGCCGTTGTAGAGCACCGAGCTCGCGTAGGTCGCGAGGTTGACAAACATGCCCAGACCGCGTGCGGTCGGCTCCTGCAAGGTGGCCTCGATCAGCTCCGACGCCTGTGCCTCCTGGCCGCGCCAGGCCGCGAGCATCATCTCGGTGTACGCAACCGGCTGGTTCCCGGTCGCCTGAGCGATCAGGCGATCCTCTTCGATCATCACAGCCGCCGTGGTCAACTCGCCGGCGAGAAGGTGAGTTCCAGCGAGGGAGTTGAGCGCGAACTGCAAGTGCACGAGCGCGCCCGTGTCGCGGGCGACCTGCGCCTGGCGGGCGGCCAGGGCATGCCAGGACTCGGCGTCCCACAACTCGAGGGCGAGCGTGATGCTGGGTCTAGAACCGGCGAGCCAGAGCCCGCGGCCGACCTCGTCGGTGCCGACATTCGTAGCGAGAACCAGCTCGAGTGCTCGGGTCAGCGTCGGCGCGGCCGCCGCGTACCCCTCCGTCAACCGCAGCGCGAACGCGTCAAGGAGGACATCGACCGCACGCGGCGGGTCGGGGCCGGGGGGCGCGGCGCGCGCGGCCTCAGCGGCCTCCAGCACGCCGCCCGGGTTGTCGAGGTCGCCGGCCATCGCGGCCACGAGCGCCTCCAGGTGCGTCTCGCGCGCCAACTCGGCGTTGAGCGGCTCGAGGCGCCTGGCCGCGCTGAGGAGCAGCCGAGCAGCGTCGCTGCCGCGTTGCTGCTCCAACGCGATTTGCCCGCGCAGGTGTTCCACCTCGGCGGTCCGCAGGGCGTCAAGCGGCCCAGCCTCGACCGCGACCAGCAGTCCGAGTGCCGCGTCGAGCGCGCCGGCGTCGCGCTTCGCCCTGGCCGCCGCGAGCCCGCGCCGGGCACGGCGAGCGGGTTCGGGCGTCAGCATCGCCGCGCGCTCCAGGAACGCCGCCGCCGCGGCCAGGCCCCCGCGCGCCTGCGCCCGCCCGGCCGAACGCTCCAGCTCGGAGGCGACGTCCTCGTCGGGCCCGGGCGCGGCGTGGGCCCGGTGCCAGGCGCGACGATCGGGATCGATCTCCGGATCGGTGACCTCCGCCAGGGCGCGGTGCACGTCCTGCCGCTCCTGAAGCGACGCCGACCGGTAGGCCGCCGAGCGCACCAGCGGATGACGAAACCGCACCCGGGCGCCGACCTCGAGCAGGCCGGCCCCGGCCGCCGGCGTCGCAGCCTCGGCACCGATCCCGAGCCGCCCGGCTGCGTGCCACACCAGCACCGGATCGCCCACCGGATCGGCCGCCGCGAGCTGCAGCAGGCGCCGGGTCTCGGCCGCAAGAGCGTCGAGCCGCCGCCGGAAGGTCTCCTCGATCTGCCCCGAGAGCGGTACCGCGTCGGGGAGTCCGAACCCGCCCGCCAGCTCCGCCGGCGTCAACCCCCGCGGCAGCTCCAACAGCGCCAACGGGTTGCCGCGCGTCTCGGCGACGATCCGGTCGCGGACCCGCGCGTCCAGCGGCCCGGTGAGCACCGCGTCCAGCAGCGCGCGCGCATCGCCCTCCCGCAGACCCTCGACCACCAGCTCCGGCAACCCCGCCACCTCATCGCTCGGAACGCGGGCCGCAAAGACCAAGCCGACCGATTCGGCCACCAGGCGGCGCGCCACGAACGCGAGGACCTGCGCCGAGGCGCGATCGAGCCACTGCTCGTCATCCACCAGGCAGACCAGCGGCCGCTCCTCGGCCACGTCGGCCAGCAGGCTCAGGACGGCCAGGGCGACCCAAAAGCGGTCCGGCGCCGACCCGGGACTGAGGCCGAACGCGGTCCGCAGCGCATCACGCTGCGGAACCGGGAGACGCTCGAGGCGATCCAGCATCGACGCCAACAACTGATGCAACCCGGCGAAGGCGAGCTCCATCTCCGACTGGACACCCGCGGCGCGCGCCACACGGCAGCCCGACGCGTGCTCGACCACGTAGTCCAACAGCGCCGTCTTGCCCATGCCCGGTTCGCCGCGCACCACCAGCGCCCGGCTCTCACCCGCGCGAACAGCTTCGATGAGCCGGTCCAGCACGTCGCATTCGCTGCGCCGGCCCCGTAGCTGTGCGGCGCGTCCTCGCAGGCGGGGGGTAGCCATCTGCCCGGCACCGGCACTACACCGCCTCCATGTCGCCGGTATCGATGGTGGTGCCCATGGCGGTAGCGCGGTGAATGAACGCCGCGCCCCGATCGCTCGGCCGGGTGTGTTGGCGACGCAAAGGTGGGCCGCCGGCCGTGGCAGTGTGATGACGCAGGGCGGCCTCGGCGATGACGCCGTGAAATGACCTGCGGTTCGGCGCCAGCTGCTCGGCCATCTTGATCGACGCCTCCATGAGCGGGCTGGGAGCGTGCAGGAGGGCGCTGGCGGCCGGGCGGCGGCCATGGTGGCCGGGACCTTCGCCGCGACGGTCGCCGCGGGTTTCGTTCTGCTGCCATCGTAGTCCCGGGCGTTCTGGCTGGACGGAGTGTCCTGAACGATGCGAACCGTTCCCTGCTGGTTGCCGGTCCCACCATTCGCCTCAGTGACAGGCATGCCAAGCTCCGGCGAGCTGCCCCACCAGGTGGCCGGGTCGTGCGGACGGGTCAGCAGCCCCTGGGAGGAGACTCCGCACGATCCGCGACGACGCTCAGTACCTCGCGACGAATCGCACCACTGCTCGGGCGGATGAGGAACCAGTAGGCCGCGAAGGCCCGCCGGGCCCGCGGATCGGTCGCGAGAACGCGGGTCTCGGTGCTCAAGAGCGTGCCCACCGGGGTGGACTCGAGGCAAAACGCCATCGCGACCTTGATCCATCCAGGTTGCGACCAGGCTCGCAGAGCCGCCGCGTCCAGATGGGGCGGTGTCGATCCTCCCAGCAGGCGCCAAGCCTGGCTGAGGCCTGCTGAGATCACGAGATGGGGTGGCTCGGAGACCAGGACCGGAATGGGCGTTACGTCCAGAAAGGTGCGTCCGGCCAAGGGTCGATGGTTCCTGCCGGCGAGCCGGGCAGGCAGGAGCCGCAGCCCCTCGAGCGCCCGCGCCAGGGGGAGAGCCGACATGGTCACTCGGAGCAACTCGTCCCACACGACGATGGGCGGGGCGGCGACGTTGCGGGAGTGACACATGCGATATTGCGGGTCGGGTATCACGTCATCGAGCTTCATGACGAGCTCGCTCCTGCCTGGTGCTCGGCAGCGGCTGGCACGGTGCAGCCGACGGCTGGCCCGGCAGGTGGCGTCTTCCCGTCGCCGCCTGCGAAGTCATCCGTCCTGCTCCACTCCTGGCGCCAGCTGTCAGACCAATGCCCAGAACCATAAAATCGGTCTCCTAAATTCCTTCACCGCGGACGGTGGCCTCCTGGAGGATCGCATCGATGAGCTCGAAGGCCGGTCCCTCCTGGCCGCGCCAGCCGAGGAGCACCAGGGAGGCGTAGGCCATCGGCGCGCTCCCCGTCGCCGTCGTGATGGCCTCGGCTTCTTCGATCGTCGCGACCGCCTGTCGGAGCTTCCCGGCCTGCACGTTCACGCCCGCGAGGTAATGCAATGCGAGGGGCAGCACCGTGAGGGCGCCGGCGTCGCGGGCGAGCTGGACCTGCCGGGTGGCTCGCCACGAAGCACCAGGACGCGGCTCTGTCCTGCCCGCACCGCATTCATCAGCTCGTCGAGCGCCGCGCACTCGAAACGGCGGCCGAGCAGCATGTCAGTTGCCTCGCAGCTGAGGACCAAGCATGGTCTGCTGAGGATAAACCCGACGTTTGCGGCGGGGCGACTGTCGATTTGCACGCGAGGCGCTGGGGCACAGATCTGGCGCCAAGTGACTCATCATCAAGACCGCAGGCTCACAAGAGGGCGTGTGACCGAAACGGGTGCTGGCATGGAGCTGTTCCCCCCGGGGGTCGCCCGGCCGCCGGAGGGCCGCTATGGTCGAGCTGAGCTTGCGACGAACGGAGCGACGATGACGAACGCCGAGCGCGAGCGGGTCGAGGGGTTCGGGCGGCTGGAGAATGGCCTGCGCCAGGCCGGCGACTGGTACCTGTGGGGCCCGTACGTGAGCGAACGCCAGTGGGGCACCGTGCGGGAAGACTACAGCGCCGACGGCGACGCGTGGACCTACCTCCCACACGACCACGCCCGGTCCCGCGCGTACCGGTGGGGGGAGGACGGCATGGCCGGCTTCTCCGACGTGGAGCAGCGGCTCTGCCTGGGCCTTGCGCTGTGGAACGGCCGCGACCCTATCCTCAAGGAGCGGATGTTCGGCCTGACCGGCGCCCAGGCCAACCACGGGGAGGACGTCAAGGAGCACTGGTGGTACCTGGACGCCGTCCCGAGCCACGCGTGGAACCGCTGGCGCTACCACTACCCGCAGGCCGCCTTCCCCTACGACAACCTGATCGCCGGCAACGGGCGGCTGGGCAAGCTCGACCCGGAGTATGAGCTGCTCGACACCGGCGTGTTCGACGAGGACCGGTATTGGATCGTCGAGGTCGACTACGCCAAGGCCGACCCCACCGACCTGCTCATGGTCGTCCGGATGCACAATGCCGGCCCCGACACCGCCACGCTGCACGCGCTGCCGACCGTCTGGTTCCGCAACACGTGGTCGTGGGAGGTGGACGCGCCCAAAGCACCGGCTGCAGGGACGGGCGGATGGCTCCATCGCCATCATCCACCCCTTCCTCGGCGACCTTGAGCTGCTGGCTGGCGCCGGGCCGGACGGGGTCGCCCCGACCGCCCTGTTCTGCGAGAACGAGACCAACAACCAGCGCCTGTTCGGCGTGCCCAGCTCGACGCCGTACCCGAAGGACGGGATCAACGACCACGTCGTGCATGGGGCGGCGACCGTCAACCCAGAACGGCACGGCACCAAGGCTGCGCTGTGGTACCAGCTCCGGGTCGGGCCGGCGGCAGCGGTCGAGCTGCGGCTCCGCCTGCGGCCAGACCGCGCCGAGCCGGCGGGGGCGGCGGCGCTCGGCGCCGACTTCGACCAGGTTGTGGCCCGGCGTCGGCAGGAGGCGGACGCGTTCTATGCCGAGCTGACCCCGCCCGACCGCCCGGCCGACGAGGCGATGGTCATGCGGCAGGCGTTCGCCGGGATGCTGTGGAGCAAGCAGCTGTACGCCTACGACGTGGCGCGCTGGCTGCAAGGCGACCCAACCCAGCCGACCCCGCCGGCGTCCCGCGGTGGCGGACGCAACGCCCGCTGGGTCAGCTTCGAGGCGTTCGACGTCATGTCGATGCCGGACAAGTGGGAGTACCCCTGGTTCGCAGCCTGGGACCTGGCCTTCCACTGCGTCGCGCTCGCCCACCTCGACCCGGCGTTCGCCAAGTACCAGCTGCTGCTGTTGTGCCGGGAGTGGTTCCAGCATCCCAGCGGGGCGCTCCCGGCCTACGAGTGGGACTTCGGGGACGTCAACCCGCCCGTGCAGGCCTGGGCGGCCCTTGAGGTGTTCGCCATCGACGGCGCTCGTGACCTCGACTTCCTCAGCCGGGTGTTCGACAAGCTGCTGGTGAACTTCACCTGGTGGGTGAACCGCGAGGACGCCAACGGCTCGAACCTGTTCGAGGGAGGCTTCCTGGGGCTGGACAACATCGGCCCGCTCGACCGGTCCCACCTCCCGGTCGGCGGCACGCTCGAGCAGTCCGACGCCACCGGGTGGATGGCCTTCTACGCGCTGTCAATGGCCGCCATCGCCTCGATCCTGAACCGCTCCGGCCGGCGCCCCGCGCTCGACCTGGTGCTCAAGTTCCTCGAGCACTTCGCCCAGATCCGCCACGCCATGGAAACCTTGGGTGTGTGGGACAACGCCGACGGCTTCTACTACGACAAGCTGGTCACCCCGGACGGGACCGCGGTGCCCGTCAAGGTCCGGTCAATGGTCGGCGTCATCCCGCTCCTCGCCGCCGTGGTGATCGACGACGAGACGCTCGGGCGCGCCGAGGCGGTGGGGAAGGCGTCCGCGCGGTTGCTCGACGAGTTGGGCGGCGCCAAGCGCCTGGCCCAGCAGGGCCTGCTCCGCGGCGAGCCCGGCGATCAGCGCCTACTCCTGGGCGTGGTGGGGGTCGAGCATCTCACCAAGCTGCTTGCCACGCTGTTCGACGAGACCGAGTTCCTGTCGCCATACGGGCTGCGGGCCCTGTCCGCCTTCCATCGCGACCATCCCTACGAACTCGACGTCGAGGGCGTCCGGGCCACCATCGACTACGAGCCGGCCGAGTCGAGCACCGCGATGTTCGGCGGGAACTCCAACTGGCGCGGGCCCGTCTGGTTCCCGCTCAACTACCTGCTGATCAGCGCGCTCGAGCGCTACCACAAGTTCTTCGGCGACGAGCTCACCGTCGAGTACCCGACAGGCGGCCCGCGGCGCACCCTCGGCCGCGTCGCCGCCGATCTGCGCCAACGGCTCATCGACCTGTTCCTTGTCGGGCCGGACGGGCGGCGGCCCTGCTTCGGGCGGTTCGACCGCCTCCAACGCGACCCGGCCTGGAACGGCAATCTGGTCTTCAACGAGTACTTCCACGGCGACAACGGGGCCGGGCTCGGCGCCTCGCACCAGACGGGGTGGACGGGGCTGGTCGCCGACCTCATCCGCGGGCGGCCAGGCGAGGGGGTCTACGCCATCGGGGACCTGGGCCGGGTCGTCGCCGGGCAGGCACGGCCATGACCGGGGCTGGCGGCGACCAGGTGTGGGTGCGCCCGGGTAGCCGCTTTCCGCTGGGGGCTACCCCGGGTCCGGGCGGGACCAACTTCGCGGTGTCGTCGGGCGTGGCCGACGGGATGCTGCTGTGCCTGTTCGACGACACTGGCGCCGAGACCCGCGTCGCCCTGCCGGAGTACGACGCCGGGGTCTGGCACGGTTTCGTGGAAGGAGTGGGCGCCGGCCAGGCATATGGCTACCGCGCCACCGGCCCCTACGACCCGGCCCGAGGCGTGCGCTGCAACCCGGCCAAGCTGCTGCTCGACTCGTACGCGCGGGCCACGACCGGGCCGGTGCGGTTCGGACCGGAGGTCCTCGGCCACGACGCCGTCGATCCCGACCGGGCGAGCCAACTCGACTCGGCCGGTCACGTCCCCCGGAGCCTCGTGGTCGACCCGGCCTTCGACTGGCCCGACAGCGCCCGCCCGCGGCACCGCTACGCCGACACGATCGTCTACGAGGTGCACGTCAAGGGATTCACCATGGGCCATCCCGGGGTGCCTCCGGAGCTGCGCGGCACCTACGCGGGGCTGGGCCACGACGCCGCGGTCGCCCACCTCGTCGACCTCGGGGTGACCGCGGTGGAGCTGCTCCCGGTCCACCAGCATCTGCCGGAGGCGTTCCTGCTCGAGCGGGGGCTCACCAACTACTGGGGCTACAACACCATCGGGTTCTTCGCGCCCCACGACGGCTACTCGGCCGCCGTCCGGGCCGGCCGTCCCGGCGGCCAGGTGGCCGAGTTCCAGGCCATGGTCGCCGCGCTGCACGCGGCCGGGCTGGAGGTGCTGCTCGACGTGGTGTTCAACCACACCGCCGAGGGCGGCCAGCTCGGGCCGACGCTGTGCCACCGTGGCCTGGACAACCCCGCCTATTACCGGCTGGACCCTGCCGACCCCCGCCGCTACGTCGACACCACCGGCACCGGCAACGCCCTCAACGCCGGCGACCCGGTCTGCCTGCAGCTGATCATGGACTCGCTGCGCTACTGGCTCACCGACATGGGCGTGGACGGTTTCCGCTTCGACCTCGCCCCGACGCTGGCCCGCCAAGAGGGCGGGTTCGACTGCATGTCGGCATTCTTCGACCTCGTCGCCCAGGACCCGGTCGTCTCCCGGGCCAAGCTGATTGCCGAGCCGTGGGACGTCGGCCAGCCCGACAGCTACGACGTGGGCCGCTTCCCGCCCTTGTGGAGCGAGTGGAACGGCCGCTACCGCGACACCATGCGGGACTTCTGGCGCCGCCGCGGCGGGCTCGTGGGGGAGTTCGCGACCCGCTTCAGCGGCTCGTCGGACCTCTACGGCGGCTCTCGCCGCCGGCCCACCGCCTCGGTGAACCTCGTCACCGTGCACGACGGCTTCACCCTGCGCGACCTGGTGTCCTACGACCGCAAGCACAACGAGGCCAACGGCGAGTCCAACCGGGACGGGACCGACGACAACCGGTCCTGGAACTGCGGGGTGGAAGGGCCGAGCGACGACCCCGAGGTGGTCGCGCTCCGCTCCCGGCAGTCCCGCGCGCTGCTCGCCACCCTGCTGCTGTCGTTCGGGGTGCCGCTGCTGCTCGGCGGCGACGAACTCGGCCGCACCCAGGGGGGCAACAACAACGCCTACTGCCAGGACAACCCCACCTCCTGGTTCGACTGGACGCAGCGCGACGACGACCTGCTGGCCTTCACCCGGCGCCTCGTGGCGTTCAGGCGCGCCCACCCGGTATTCCGCCGGCGCCGCTTCCTCGTCGGGGTCGAGGCGTCCGACCTCGCCTGGTTCACCCCCTCGGCGACGCCGATGGCCACGGGGAACTGGACCGATCCCCACGCCCGAGCCCTGGTCATCTACCTCGACGGCGGCGACGACCCCGACCGGGCCGAGGACGGCACCCCCCTGCTCGACGACGACTTCCTGGTCTTCGTCAACGGCTGGTGGGAGCCGCTCAAGTTCCGGGTGCCCGACGTCGGCGCGGCGCGGGCCTGGCGCACCGCGCTGGACACCTACGACCCCGCGCCAGCCGCGAAGCCGCCGGATCTGCACGCCGGCGACGACATCACGCT
>Ga0307278_10000924_pt1 | contig 14499 bp, 8 predicted proteins | sample ER_DNA_117_FD_194482 | JGI IMG/M metagenome (GOLD analysis project Ga0307278, IMG submission 194482) | Bulk soil microbial communities from the East River watershed near Crested Butte, Colorado, United States - ER_DNA_117 | ecosystem: Environmental > Terrestrial > Soil > Floodplain | place: USA... | reverse complement strand
TCGGCGCCCTGGTCTGCGTTGTGCCAGCGCGACGGCCGCTCGGCGACGACCGAGGCCGGCTCGAGCACGGCTCCCGGGCCGAATGCCAGGAACCGGCGCGCCCGGGAGGACGCTGGGACCATGAGCGCGTAGCCGTCGCCGTCCTTGCGCACCGTTGCCGGCATCGTCTGCGGGTCGAAGGGATCGGTGATGTTGAAGAGCCGCACGTTCGGCGACGTGAAGCCCGTCACCCGCGCCCTATGCGCGCGCGGGAGCCTGAAGACGAGGCGATCCCCGCCCGCCACGAAAGTCCGCGAGTACGTCACAGAGATCTTCCAGAGCATCACGAAGTCGAGCTCGCCGCCGTTGCTCGAGACCGTGACGCTGTTCTCCCCGGCCATCACAGCGCCCGCAGGGAGTCGAGCGACGGCATGCCCGACGGCACGTTTCTCGAACGTCGCCGACGCCACCTTCGTGCCGTTGAACGCGACGCTCACCTGGTGCGGCCTGAGGCTGAAGCCCTGGACGGCGACGTCGAGGAGCGGGCGGTTGCGCGGATCGATCGAGGGGACCACCACCGACTGCGTGGCCGACTTCGCCGGTGTGATCAGCGGCCCGAAGAAGAGGTCGGAGGGCCCGCCCTTCAGCCAGGCGTAGTACACGTTGCGGGGCCGGACGACAACGGCCGATCCAAACGTGCCGGCCAGTCGGCCCTTGCGTAGCGTCCTCTTCGACTTCGCGATGCGCAGGCCCGGCTCGGAGCCGGAGACGAGCCAGTAGATCCTCGTATCGGTCGTGGCGATCGACCGCCGCTGGCCGAAGAACTCGATCGAGCCGCCGCGGTCGACACGGATGGGCACCTGCCGCCCGTCGGCGAACAGCCGGAGGGACTTCGCCGGAGCGGTTCGGCTGAGGCCCGCTGCGAGCAGGCTCTTGCGAGCGACGTGGTACCAGCCGTCACGGCGGACGGCGATCTTCACCGCCGGATTGCCGGCCAGCTCCCACTGCTGCTCGAGCTGGCTAGGCGCGCTCGAGGCAAGGGCGGCCGGCGCGAGCGCGGCGGCCGCGAGCACGGGAGCAAGGGCCGGTGCGAGTTTCATGACCCCGAACACTCGCACCGACCCTTGCCGCAGAGCTTCGTTCTAGGACGCCGCTGAGGCCCGGATCGGCCCGTACAGCGTCCGGCTGCCGTTCGGATGCACCTCGGCCAGCACGTAGCGGGAACTCGCCGCCAGCTTCCGCGACGCGAGACGTGCGCGGAAGGAGTACGCGTGCGAGGTCGAGCTACTTGTGAGGCTCGCCGCCGGGATGATCCGCCGGTTCAGCTTCACGAGCTTGCCGTGAGCCTTGCGGAAGACGTTGAACCCGAGCGTGTCCTGCTCGGCCGCCGTCCGCCAGCGCAGCGTCACGGCCTTGCCGCTCCGCACCGCCTTGAAGGAATGCGTCGCGACGGCGAACGTCAGCGGATCGTTCAGGCAGATGAACACGTTGCTCTGGGGGCCCGAGAAGTGCAGCTCCCCATCGCTCGCTACACCACCGGCCGGGAACGTCGGGGCCGAATAGCTGTAGATGTTCGTCGCGTTCGTTCCGCCCTGGCCGTTGCCACCGTGCGTCCGTGCCTGGCTGGCGACCGCGCCGCCGGTGATCGAGAACGAGGCGTGCCCGTTGCTGACGATCACGGTGACGTTGCCGCTCAGGGTGCCGAAGGAGTACGCCTTCGTCACACCCGGGGACGGCAGAAGTTCGTTCTGCGCGAAGTCGATCTCCTGGGCCGTGCCCTCCGGGCAGTGGTTGTTCCCAAGCGCGGACGTCGGAACGACGCCGCGCGGTGAGGACGCCGGGCACGCCGCGCCGAGGCAGAAGGCGTTGTGTGCGCTGGCGACGCTGGCGCCGACGCCGACCGCCACCGAGACGGCCGCGACGGCGAGGACAAGTTTGATAATGGAAGTTCGCTTCACCCTTTCCTCCTTCTGGTTGTGCCTCCCTGGAGGCCGTGCCTTAGGACAGGGCCAGAAGCGAACCTCCGGCCTCGGCTGAGGCCGATCCTTGTGCCGCAGTTTCCAGGAAAGCTCCGCATATCCCGTTCACCCCGGTCGCGACGTGCTGCCGCGGAAGACCCTGGCCGGATCACCGCAGGAACATGTTTCCGACCGGACTTTCAGCGTTACGAGCGAGCCTCGTCAAGTCAACGGGAGCGCCGACCGCGTGGACCCGAATGGGGGACGGGTTTCCGGTCTAACGCCTCGATAGGGGGACACGACTCTCCGAACTGCCCCTAACGGAGGCCGAATCGGTGCCCCCGCATCTGCGGAGGACCTACTCAAGCACGCACGAGACTACTGCTGTCCCCCATAAACTAGTCTTTTCTTGACAACAGAGATAGAAGAGTCTACCTTTTTGTCCCCCACTTGTAGCCCATTACTGGGGCAAATTGTCCCCCTTTGACCACGGAGGCACGATGACAGGCCGCACCGCCCTTCTCCTATTCGCCCTCTGCGCGGCGCTCGCGCTACCGATGACCTCGAGCGCCCGGCCGCAGACGATCGCCGTTCGCGGAACCGTCGAGCTGAGCCACTCCGACAACTTCGCTGCCGGAAAGGCTCGCTACCGGTACCTCCTGCGTACGCGAAACGGTCGGGTTCGAGTGCAATTCGACGGCTTCTCGGCGCGTGACCTCACCGGGCGACGCGTCGGCATTCGCGGCGTGCGGCACGGGGGCGTCGTCCGAGTCACCCGCCGCGGGGTTCACGTGCTGCGCGCCGGGCGGCGCTCGCTCGCCTCCGCCTCCGGGACGCGTCGCTTGCTGGTGCTGCTCGTCAACTTCACGAACGACCGCAGCCGGCCGTGGACGACAAGTGACGTGGCAGGAGTCGTCTTCTCGAACGCCGATTCGGTGAAGTCGTACTACGGGGAGGAGTCCTTCGGCAAGCTGCAGCTCACCGGCGACGTGCGCGGCTGGTTCGAGCTCGGCCTGGATAGCAACGCGTGCCGCTTCGCCGATTGGGAGTCGGCTGCCAATGCGGCTGCACACTCGGCCGGCATCGACGTCTCCGCCTACGACTACCGCATGTACGTCTGGCCTCGAACGACGGCATGTGCGTGGTCCGGAGCGGCCTACATCGGCGGCCAGCAGTCGTATATCAACGGACAGGTGACGACCCGAGTGATGGCGCACGAGCTCGGCCACGACCTCGGCGTCCACCACGCCAGCTCGCTGGACTGCACCGATGCCTCGGGCGCGCGTGTCGCACTATCGACGACCTGTGCGCAGTGGGAGTACGGCGACCCGTTCGACGTCATGGGCTCCGGCCTCCGTCACATGAACGACTTCCACAAGGCCCAGTACGGCTGGTTCGCATCGGGCGGAGTGAGGACGGTCACGTCTGCCGGCACCTACGCGCTCGACCCCGAGGAATGGGAGACGACCGGCGTCCAGGCGATCAGGATCCCGCGCGGCGTGAGCGGCGACTACTGGATGCTCGAGTACCGCCAGCCCTTCGGTCTCTTCGACACCTTCCCGCTCGGGGATCCGGTCGCCGGCGGCGTGAGCGTTCGCCTCGTGCCCGACCTGACGGCCTGGGGCCAGTCCAAGTTGATCGACACGACTCCCGGCACGGCCCCCTTTACGGACGCGGCGCTCGCCCCCGGCCACAGCTTCGTCGACTCGGCCTACGGGATCTCGGTGACGACGCAGAGCGTCGGGTCACAGGCCGCTGTCCAGATCTCCTTCGGAGGGGCGCCGCCTCCACCGCCGCCGCCTCCACCGCCTCCGCCTCCCCCGCCGCCGCCACCTCCGCCGCCGCCACCTCCGCCGCCGCCTCCCCCGGCGCCGCCGAAGACCGTCGACCTCGCGCTCTCGCTGAGCGACTCGCCCGACCCGGCGCTCGTCGGGACGACGCTCACCTACTCGCTGAGCGTGCGCAACAACGGCGCCGTCACCGCGACCGACGTCACCGTCACGGACGCGCTCCCGGCAGGACTGACGCTGGTCTCCGCAGGCGCCAAGAAGGTGAGCTGCAAGGGTTCGACCCAGATCACGTGCAGCTTCGGACGGTTGAAGGCCGGCGACAGCGCGTCGACGTCGATCCGCGTGAAGGCGACGGCGGCCGGAGTGGTCACCGACTCCGCGGCGGCATCGTCGTCGACCCCGGACGCGAACCCCGCCAACAACACGGCGACCGCCGTCACGAATATCGCCGCCTCGCTCGCCCCCGGGCACTGGCGGCGCTACGGGGCATTCGTCCCACCATGGCCGCGGTAGGCTCGCTATTTGCGGAGTTCCGGTACCCCGCGGGGCTCCCCCCTTCCCGGGACGGCAAGCAGGAATCCGTGTCCCACGCATGGGGTTTTGTCATGCATAATCGAGTAGAAATGGCGCGTTTCGAAAGCACGGACGATCAACCCGTCCCCCGAATGGACACGAGCTGATGGAGAGCAGCGCACAGACGAGTGGCCGGTCGCGGTCGGCACGCCGCGAGTCTGCTCGCGCCTCCGTCCGACCGGGCATGAGCACGCTCGGTGCCGACCGCGACCACAAGGGCCTCGACGTCAGTCTGCTCCTGGTCGAGGACGACGCGATGGTGCGAAGCTGGGTCCGGCTCTCCCTACGCGCCTCGGAGTTCCGAGTGACCGCCGAGGCGTCGAGCGCGATCGAGGCGCTCGAGCTCCTGGACGCCGTCGAGCCCGACTTTCTGCTCGTCGACTATCACCTGCCCGATCACCGGGGCACCGAGCTGATCAGGGAGCTACGACGGCGGGGCGTTACCGCGCCGGCGGTGATGATGACCGCGAACCACGAGCGCGGGTTCAACGAGACGGCCCGCGATGCGGGCGCCCAGGGCAGCGTCCTGAAGACCGGTAGCCCGATCGAGCTGCTCGAGGCGCTGCGCACGGTGCTAGCCGGCCGGCCGGCCTTCGATCCTCGCCACCCCCGACGCGACCCCGGGCGGGCGGCGCTCAGCCCGCGGGAGCGCGAGGTGCTCAGCCTCGTCGCCGAGGGGGCGACGAACCAGGAGATCGCCAAGGAGCTCGGGATCGGCGTCGAGACGGTGAAGACGCTGCTCGGCCGCACGTTCTCGAAGCTCGGGGTCCAACGGCGCGCCCAGGCGGTCGCCGCCGCACACGAACGCGGGTTCCTATGACGATGACCTCCAACTCCCGAAGTGACTCAACGACCGGCGCGCTCCCGGGACCAGTCGTCCACGAGCTGAAGACTGCGCTCTCGATGATCATGGGCTTTGCCGAGCTCCTGGAGACGCGCGAGGATCACGAGACGAGGTCGGAGGCGGCGCGCGGGATCGCGCAAGCCGCCGCCCGCCTGCAGGTGACGATCGAGTCGCTGACGGAGGACCCGTTCGACGCCGACTCGGCGGACGGCTACGAGGACGCGGGCGTCGACGAGCGGCAGGGCCGTCGCCGGCTGATGGTCATCAACGACGACCCGTCCGAGCTCGAGGTGCTCCGTGCCGCCTTCGCGCGCGAGAGCTTCGACATGCTCGAGGTGCGCGACGCGGATCGGAGCTTCGACATCATCGACGAGGTCAAACCGGACCTGGTCATCCTCGACTGGAAGCTGCCGGGCGGAGGCGGCGCGGAGACACTCGCCGAGCTCAAGCTCCGGAATCCGGATCTTCCCGTGATCGTGCTCGCCGACGAGTCCGATCCCAGGCAGCGGCAGATCGCCTCGCTGCTCGACGCCGACGAGTTCCTCACGCGCCCGTTCAACGCCGTCGAGCTGATCGGCAAGGCCGAGCTCCTCGCGGTCCGCTGAAAATGCCCCGCCGCCGGCTTCGCCGGCGCCGGTATTTTCAGCGGCGGCCTCACCCTGAGCGTCGCTGAGCCGGATCAGGCAAAGCCCGACCCGGCGGCTCGCCGCCGAAAATCCGGCGCCGGCTCCGCCGGCACCATGACGATTTTCAGCGGAACCCTTCGACTCCCACCGCAGTAAGCCGGATCAGGCAAAGCCCGACCCGGCGGCGAGAGGAGCTCACGCGTGAACGTGTGATGATTCGCGTGCGTTTCGGCTCGGAGCCGGGCCCGCGCCGGCTCAACGAAGTGAACCGCATCCTCGCGAGCCTTACAGTCGCTCCACCGCATGGCGTGTTTTCCATCCACGACTCCTCCGCAGCCTGCGCAAAGGCCCCACGGCGCGGCCACACACCCGCCTGCTCGCCGCATGGCCGAAGACTGCGTCGACCCAGCCCGGCGGGTCCATCCGCTGCCGGGTCGGGCTTCGCCTGACCCGGCTCACTCATGGTGAGGGTTTCGGTGTGCCGCTGAAAATCGTCATGGTCGCGGCGAAGCCGCGACCGGATTTTCGGGCAGCTCGAACCAGAAGGTCGAGCCGCCGCCCTCTGCGCTCTCGAAGCCCATCTCCCCTTCGTGGGCAGCGACGATCTCTCGCGAGAGAGCGAGCCCGAGGCCGAGCCCCTGGATCCCTCGCGTGCCCGACGACTGGGCGCGGAAGAAGCGGGAGAACACCCGCTCTTGCTGATCTGCGGGGATGCCGATCCCAGGATCCTCGACGACGACGCGGATCGTGCCGTCCGACCGCTGCGCCCACACACGGATCGTCCCACCTCCCGGCGAGTACTTGATCGCATTCGACAGGACGTTGGAGACGACCTGCGTGATCCGATCGCGGTCGGCCACGATCTCGAGCGGGCCCCGCGGCAGCTCCAGAGCGATCGTGTGCGCGGCGCTCTCTCCGGAGAAGAGCTGCACGCTCTCCTTGAGCAGCCGGTCGAGGCGGAAGGGCTGCGGGCTCAGCGGCAACCGTCGGTCCTGGAGGCGTTCGAGGTCGAGCAGCGTGTCGATCAGGGATGTCAGCCGCTTCACCTCGCCGTAGATCGTCTCGAGGTGCCTCCGGCGAATGTCCGGGTGCAACTCCTGGTCGAGCAGGATCTCGGCGAACCCGGAGATCCCGGTCAGCGGCGTCCGCAGCTCGTGCGACACCGTTGCGATCAGATCCTCGCGCGCACGCTCTGCGGCGCGCTCGGTCGTCACCTCCCGGAGCACGAAGATCCGCCCGATGACCGCGCCGAGCGAGTCGCGTACGGGCGCCGTATAGCGCTGGAAGATCCGGCCTGATCCGGTCAGCTCGAGCTCGTGCCGGGCAACGAGCTCCGGGTCGTCGAGCAGCGCCTGGAGCTCGGTCTCGAAGCGCTCGGGATCGGCGGTCTGCTCGGCGAACTCGCGCATGTGCGCATAGAGCCCGTTCCCCACCGGAAAGCCGAGCTCGCGCACGAGCCGCTCCATGGCTGCATTGGCCACGATCTCCGCGCCGCTCGTGTCCACGACGCGGATGGCCTCGTCCGTCGCGTCGAGAACGGCCTGGCCGAGGTTCGCCAACCGTCGTGGGCGCGCGAGCGCGAGCGCGTTCGCGAAGGCTGCACCGGCGAGCCGTGCGAGCTCCTCGATCCCCTTCACCTCGGCGTCGACGAACGCCCGATCGTGCGAGCGGCCGAGGGTCAGGACGCCGAGCTCACGGTCACGGTGGTGGAGCGGTACATGGAGCGTGTGCCTGACGAAGTGCGTGCCGAGCGGAAGCGGATCGTCTGGATACGACACGGGCAGGCAGAGGCGCAGCGCGAGCGCCCGGCCGGCCGCCCCCTCCCCGAGGTGGATCCGTTCTGCAATCCGTCCGCGCTCGATGCCGCGCGTGCCCGCGAGCACGAGGGTCGGCGCCTCGTGGTCGCGTCCCCCCTCCTCGCGCTTGTACAGGAAGCCAACGTCGGCCTCTGCGAACTCGCAGAAGCGGTCGACCAGCGTCCGGTCGAAGTCCTCGCTGTCGCTCGCCAGCAGGCGCTCGCCGAAGCTGTAGAACGCCTGGAGCCGCTCCTTCTCGGATGCGAGCTCGCCGAGCGTCCGCTTCAACTCTCGCTGCTCGGCGCGCTGGCGCGCGCGGGTCTCGCCGAGCGCCTCCTCGGCCTCCTTGCGCTCGATGAACTCGCCGACGTCGCCGCCGACGTCGCGCGCCGCCTGGAGCAGATCCTCCTCCGAATCGCGCACCGCCTGGCCGTACAGCTCGATCACGCCGCGAACGTCCCCGTCCGCGCTCTGCACTGGGAAGGCGAAAGCGGAGTGCAGTCCGGCCGCAAGCGCGGATTCCTCGCGTGACGAGCCCGAGACGGACGCCAGCTCCTCGACGTCGCGAACCCACAACGGTTCGCCGCTCGCCCAGACTCTTCCGACCAGGCCGTCGTCGCGACGGATGCGCAGCTCGAGGGTCGCGGTCTCGAACTCCGGCACGTCCGCCACCGGCGAACGCCAGAGCCCGATGCAGGCCAGCGCGTCGGCCCCGGGATCGGCGCCCCAGAGCGCGCCGGCGTCCCAGCCCAGGTTCTCGGCCAAGGCGTGGAGCAGGCGCGGAGCCGCCTCCGAGACGGTCGACGACTCGCCGAGCGCGCGTGCAACCGCGATCTCGCAGGACAGGCGAAGCGCTGCGCGCTTCGGCCCGTCGACATCGGTATTCGTTCCGATCAGTCTCGAGACCCGCCCGTTCGCCTCCCGAACCGGAATCGCGCGGAGCAGGTGCCAACGATATTCGCCGTCGCCGCGGAGCAGGCGGAGCTCGAGCTCGAGCGGGGACCGCATCTCGACTGCCCGGCTCCACCGCTCCAGGTATGAGGACAGATCGTCGGGATGCACGAAGTCCTCCCAGCGACCGATGCCCTCCTCGCGCGAGCGTCCCGTGTAGCTGAGGCAGCGCTCGTTCGCGTAGTCGATCACGCCGTCGGGGCCCGCTGTCCACACATGCTGTGAGATCGCGTCGGTGATGGCCCGGTACTCTTCCTCGTTCGCCTGCGCCTCGGCCCACGCGACCCGCTCGCGCACCAGTGACGCGTAGCGTTCCCGGGTGCGCTCCTGCGGAGGTTCCGTTGGAGCGACCGGCTGCCGCCGCCCGTTGTTGCGCTCGCCGGTCTGCGACGTCTCGAGGAGCTCGTCCACCATCGCGGCGAGCTCGCGTGGGCTGAAGGGCTTGGCAAGGAACCGATCGGCGTGCGCCCTCATGGCCGCCTCGCGATCGGAGGCCTGGGCCCTGGCGGTGAGCACGATCACGGGCGTGTCCGAAAGAGTCGGGTCGCCCCGGAGCTCCATCAGCACGTCCAGCCCGCTCCGGCCTGGCATCAGCATGTCGAGGATGATCACGTCCGGCTTCGTGCGCCGGGCGACCTCGAGCGACTCGTCGCCGTCACGCGCCTCGGCGATCTGGTAGCCCCGATCGCCTAGCGCCGCGCGAACGAGCGTCCGGAGGACGTCTTCGTTATCGCAAACCAGTACCGTCGCGGGCATATGTACGCCCTGCGAGGGAGCCGCAGTGGTGCCCCGCCAGGGCCGCAGACCCGCAACTTTATCGCGCCCGCCGGCTAGTGCCAAGCCCCCCTCTCCTTCTTGCGCGCCGCATCCCTGCCAGTTCCCCGAATGGGGGACGGAAGAAGTATGCCTGATACTCAAGCGGGGGACAGCACTACTACCGATTCTGCTGGAAATCAACTAGAAGAACAGAGAAGCGGCATGGGCCGGCGTGGGCTAGTCGGCTGCAACGGGCTCTGCGCTCCATGATGCGTGATCCCGTGCGTCGGCTCATCGACCGCAAACTGCGGAAGGAGCAAACCGAGATGAGAGCAGACTGCGGCCGGATCCTCGTCGTCGACGACCACGCAGACTTTCGAGAGTTTGTCGGGACCGTGCTCATCCGAGCCGGGTACGAGGTCGTCGAGGCCGAGACGGGCGAGGAGGCGCTCGCGCTCGCGGCGCGTGAGACGCCGAGCCTCGTGATGCTCGACGTCAACCTGCCCGGGACGAGCGGGTACGCAGTGTGCAACGAGCTGCGTCAGACGCTCGGCCACCAGCTCCCGATCATCTTCGTCTCGGGCGAGCGGACGGAGCCCTTCGACCGGGTCGCCGGCCTGCTGATCGGAGCGGACGACTACGTCACCAAGCCGTTCGACCCGGACGAGCTCGTAGCGCGCGTACGACGGATGCTCGAGCGCAGGCGCCTGCGGCGCCCACGGCTGCAGACCGAGGACCCGTTCGGGCTTACGCGTCGCGAGCGCGAGGTGCTCAACCTGCTCGTCGACGGCCTCAACCAGGTCGCCATCGCCGACCGGCTCTACCTGAGCCCGAAGACCGTCGGCACACACATTCAGCGCATCCTGGGCAAGATGGGCGTGAGCAGCCGCACCCAGGCGGTCGCCATTGCCGCCCGCGAAGGCCTCTTCGAGCCGGTCGGCTAGCAGCCGACGGAACCTGGGTCGGTCTCGCTCGGCTCGGCATCCCGGCAAGACTCGCGCTGGAACGACCTCGGACGGCCGCGGCCGCGGCCCCCGGGTACCGGGGATAGTCTAGGTCCAGGGTGATATTGACAGGATCCATGCGCGCGGTAGTAGTAGCAGTGGTCAGGATCTGTCGTTTTCAAACAAGAAGGTCTCTGCGGAATTGCGGTGCCACGGCGAGACGCATCCCAGTACTTTCCGGGGCAATCGCCCCCTATACACGTGAGCGCTGCCCGGGTTGAAGCGCTCGATCCTCCTGCGGTGCCGGCCGGACCGCGGTACGCGCGGCCTTCGGCGACCCCACAGGAGGCGATCCTTTCGCTTCTTGCGCGCGCCGGGGTCGTAGGCGTCTCGTTTGGCATAGCGGCTTTCGTGCTCAACGGACATAACCTCGGCGCCGTACTCGATCCCCGTCGGTTCCTGCTCGCCATCGTCTGGTTCGGCGCCCTGCTGGTCGTCTACCAGTGCGCGAGGGTCTCGACAGTCAGGTTCGGCGGCGCCGTGGCGGCGTTGGCGGCGGCCCTCGGCTTCTTCGCGACTTCGCTGACCGCGTTCTGGATCCCTGGGATCTCCGACATCGGCGCTCGCGGTCTACTCTTGGTCGCCGCCTGCGCATTCGTGCTCTCCATACCTGTGGAAGCCGCTCTGGCCGGCCGCGTGGCGCGACGCAAGCGGATGATTCTCGTGGGCGGTGGCGAGGTCGCCATCGACCTCCTCAGCGATCTGGCGCGAACGAAGGACGTGCCGTTCGAGTGCATCGGCATGGTGACGATCAACGGCGACGAGCCATTGGCCGGTGTCCCATGTCTCGGCGCGGTCGAGGAACTGGCGCTGATCGCTGCTTTCGAGCAACCCGACCTGCTCGTCATCTCCGCCAGGGAGCACGAGAACGAGGCACCCGAGGCGCTGCTGGAGGCGGGTTGGCTCGAATGTCGGCTGATGTCCGCCAACGAGTTCTACGAGCACGCGCTCGGCCGCGTGCCCATCCGCCACCTATCCCCCGCATGGTTCATGGGGGTCCTCCACGCATATCGGCGGCCGTACAGGAGGTTCGTCAAGCGGGCGCTCGACCTCGTTCTCGCCGGGCTCGCATTGGTCGTCTTCGCACCGCTGCTTCCGCTCATCGCACTGCTCGTCCGATTGTCGGGGCCGGGACCCGTCCTCTACCGACAGGCACGCGTTGGTGAGCGAGGCGTGGTGTTCGAGATGCTCAAGTTTCGGACGATGGTCGATGGAGCGGAGCGGCCCGGGAAGCCCGTGTGGTGTGCCGATAGCGATCCGCGGATCACCCGGATCGGCAGAGTCCTGCGCAAGCTGCGCCTCGACGAGCTGCCGCAGCTTCTGAACGTGCTTCGCGGCGAGATGAGCTTCATCGGGCCCCGTCCCGAGCGCCCCGAGTTCCTCTCGCTCCTCGAGAACGAGCTGCCGTTCTGGCGGCGCCGAAACCTCGTCAAGCCAGGCATCACGGGTTGGGCTCAAGTGCAGTGCGGCTACACGTCCGACGTGATCAGCGCGGGCGAGAAGCTCTCCTACGACCTCTACTACCTCAAGCATCGGAGCCTCGTTCTCGACCTGACGATCGCAGCAAAAACCGCCGGGGCGTTGCTTGCGGGTTCCGTTGACACCAGTGGAACTCCCAGCTTGGCGAACTAGCCGAAAGTCCAGGGCCTAGGTCCCAGAGATTCTCGATCGGAGGGCTGCAAAGCTTCGATTGTGGTCCAAGGTGCCCCCCGTCATGGCCATGAGTCTGCGAGCTCACTGGCCATCGACGCGGCGAAGTACTCTAGTCAGCTCTAAGGTGTGCAGCCCGGCCGAACCACTGGCCACTAGGTGGCCCGGGGACGAGAATCACCCACGCTCGAGAGACGGACACCAGCATTCGCGAGGCCGCTCGGAGTGAGCGATGCGTAGAGCGCTTGTCCTCTGCTACCACGCGATCAGCGATCGGTGGCCGGCAGACCTCGCCGTCTCGACGAAGAACTTCGAGCGTCAATTGCGCATGCTGATCCGCCGTGGATATCGGGGAGCCACGTTTTCCGACGCTGTGCTCGCACCTGCGTTCGAGAAGACGATCGCGATCACCTTCGACGACGGCTATGCGTCGGTCCGGGATCGGGCGCTTCCGATTCTGTCCGAGCTGGGCCTTCCCGCCACGGTCTTCGTGCCCACGACGTTCGTCGGCCTCGATGGCCCGATGTCGTGGACAGGAATCGACCAGTGGGTCGGTGGAGCGTTTGAAGCCGAGCTCATGCCGATGTCGTGGGACGACCTGCGTTCACTGGTGGCCAAGGGATGGGAGATCGGCTCCCACACGTGCACTCATCCCCACCTCACTCGGCTCGACGACAACGCCCTGCGCACCGAGCTGCGGAGATCACGTGCGCACTGCGAAGAGTGCATTGGTGTCGAATGCCGGTCCGTGGCGTTTCCGTACGGAGACAGCGACGAACGCGTCGTACGCGCAGCGGCTGAGGCCCAGTACGCGGCAGCGGCGACGCTACCGAGGCGATTCCACACGTGGCAGCCGTTGGCGTGGCCTCGCGTCGGTGTCTATCGGAACGACTCAAGGCTCGCCTTCCGCGCAAAGATCTCCCCGGCCGTGACCCTCCTGCGAGGCACCCGCCTCTGGGAGCGCGGGATCGGGTTGCGTCCCACCGGCAACGGTCGTCGCTGAAGCACCTCGCCTGGGCGCCGGTCAGCGATCGTCCCGACCGGTCCGCGCGCGCACCACTCGGTGATCGAGCGACCCAAGCTCGGCGCAGGACGCCGACCCGTCGCCTCGAGGTCACCTTGTCGTCTCGGCACGGGCGCGACCACTTGACTCAGCCGAACACTCTGTTACCATCCGCCGCCGCTCGCCTAGGGAGGGAGGGGGGCTAGGCGGCAGTTTGGCCGCTCGACTGCGGAATGAGACGACATGCCCTCATAGCTGGGAGCTTCGCGTGCGCGTTGCTCCTGTTGCTCGTCGCCAAGCGGCGTGCACACAGGGCGGCGCCCGAAGGGGATATCGCCACTACGGACCGACGTGGTCTTTCAGCAGCCGATCGTTCGGGTGCGCCGGAACATGTCGACGTGCCGCGGGGAGGCGACCACCAACCCCGCACGCCGCGACTCGCTAGCGGACTCCGCTCCGCTGCCGTGCTGTCGGCGTCGGTCGGCGTACTGGCACTCGTCGGCATCGGCCTCGCCGGCGCACAGACGGCGACAACGGCTGCGTCCACGCCCACTCCACAAACGGAGAGCGCGGTCGGCGCCTCTCCGGCCTCCGGCACTCTGGGCACCGAGCCGGCCGACGCTCGGAGCGGTGACTCGGCGTCTGGGGCGAGCGGCGACAGCCCCTCCGGCGCCGCGCCGAACGAGGGCCCTGCGGCCACGGCCGACGCCGTCGATTTCTTCGGCCGTCAGACCGCGGGGACGCAGTGGTTGGCGATGGGTGCGGACTACAAGCGCTCCTCTCGCTTCACGCTGTCGGAGGCGGCCACGCTCACCAACCTGGTCGCCTACCTCGACGGGCTGGGCGGGGCGACCGGATCGCAGCAGGTTCGGTTCGCCATCTACGCGGATCAGAACGGAGAGCCAGGCGCCCTGCGCGGCCAGTCCACGGTGGGCACGATCGACGCCGGCGACGCCGCCTCCTGGGTCGACCTGCCGATGATGAACCCGGCGTCGCTTACGGCCGGCTCCTACCACCTCGCGATCCTGTCCGGAGCGACCGCCCGCGTCGCACGCTACTCACGCGCACCGCTTTCCGACCGGCTGCGCACCGGCGACGACGACTTCACCGACGGCGCCTCCGACCCCTACGGATCCGCCACCTCCGACGACTACGAGGTGGCGATCTACGCCGAGCTCGCACAGGCGGTCGCGGCTCCCGTCAACGTCACGCCCCCTGCCATTTCCGGGAACGCACGCGTCGAAGCGGTGCTGACCGCGTCAGCGGGCGTCTGGTCGAACGACCCGACGAGCTACCAGTACCAGTGGCGCCGCTGCAACTCGCACGGCGGGAGCTGCGACGACATCGCCGGTGCGTCGGGAACGTCTTATACAGCAGGAAGCCTCGACCTGGAGTCGACGCTGAGGGTTGAGGTCATGGCCACCAACGCGCACGGATCGGCAACGGCAACGTCGGCGCCGACGGCAAGGGTGGCCGCTCCTGCCGAAGCGTTCGGCCGTCAGACCGCGGGGACGCAGTGGTTGGCGATGGGTGCGGACTACAAGCGCTCCTCTCGCTTCACGCTGTCGG
>Ga0307278_10000923_pt1 | contig 14505 bp, 13 predicted proteins | sample ER_DNA_117_FD_194482 | JGI IMG/M metagenome (GOLD analysis project Ga0307278, IMG submission 194482) | Bulk soil microbial communities from the East River watershed near Crested Butte, Colorado, United States - ER_DNA_117 | ecosystem: Environmental > Terrestrial > Soil > Floodplain | place... | reverse complement strand
ATCACCGTGGCCGCGCTCATGGCCCGGCCGGCCAGGGCCAGCTCCTCGAGCAGCCCGGCCCGCCGGGCGGACGGCGTGCGCGGGCGGTCGCGGTCGCGGGGCCTTGTCATGCCCGACAGTGTAGCCTATAGTTCGTTCGTCCGAACGAAATACCTCCCGAAGGAGCGGCGGAGATGAAGGCACTGATCGCCGGCGGCGGGATCGCCGGTCCGGTCACCGCGATGGCGCTGCAGCGCGCCGGCATCGAGGCGGTCGTCTACGAGGCCCACGTCCCCACCGGCGGCGACGCCGGGTCGTACCTGACCATCGCCACCAACGGCATCGACGCCCTGCGGGCCATCGGCGCCGACGGGCCGGTGCTGGCCGCCGGCTTCCCGACCCCGGCCAACCTGCTGCTGAGCGCCACCGGCCGGCGTCTCGGCGCGGTCAGCAACGGCGGGAGGCTTGCCGACGGCACCGTCAGCCACACCGTCAAGCGGGCCCGGCTGTACCGGGCGCTGCACGACGAGGCGGCCGGGCGCGGCGTCGAGTTCCGGTACGGGCGGCGCCTGGTCGGGGCCGAGCCCGCGCCCGGGGGCGGGGTGGCGGCCGGCTTCGACGACGGCGGCCGGGCCAGCGGGGACCTGCTGGTCGGCGCCGACGGGGTCCACTCGGCCACCCGGCGGCTGCTCGACCCGGCCGCCCCCGGCGGCCGCTATGTCGGCCTGGTCAACTTCGGCGGCTACACCCCCGGCGGCGCGGGCACGGGCGAGCCGGGCGGCTGGCGGATGATCTTCGGCCGGCGGGCCTTCTTCGGGTACGTGGACGACCCGCACGGCGGGACGGTCTGGTTCGCCAACGTCCCCCGGCCGCCGGTCACCCCGGCCGAGCGGGCCGCCACCACCGAGGCGCAGTGGCGCCGCCAGCTGGTCGAGCTGTTCACCGGCGACCACGGCCCGGCCGCCGACCTGATCGCCGCCGGCACCCTGGAGCTGGCCGGCGACAACACCCACGACCTCCCGTCGGTGCCGACCTGGCACCGGGGGCCGATGGTGATCGTCGGCGACGCCGCCCACGCCCCCTCGCCCACCGCCGGCCAGGGCGCCTCCATGGCCGCCGAGGACGGCGTGGTGCTCGCCCAGTGCCTGCGCGACCTGCCCTCGATCCCCGAGGCCCTGGCCGCCTACGAGGGGCGCCGCCGGGCCCGGGTCGAGCGCATCGTCGCCTACGGCGCCCGCACCGGCAGCACCAAGACCCCCGGCCCCCTCGGCCGGGTCCTGCGCGACCTGGCCCTGCCCCTGGTCTTCCGTTTCCTGGTCACCGAACGGTCCCTGGCCTGGGTCTACGACCACCACATCGACTGGGGCACCCCCGTCACCGGCGTGCCCGGGCGATCCTGAGCCCTACCGCTCGGCCGGGGCCCCGGGCGGGTCGGCGCCGAGCAGGCGCAGGGCGCTGGCGGCCTCGGCGGTCACCGCCTCGACGTCGGCCGGCTGGGCGGTGGCGCGGCGGGCGTCGTCCAGGACCAGGCGAATGTGGCGGATGCAGGCGTCGCGCCGGCCCTCGGCGGCCGAGCTGGTGCCGGCGTCGCGCAGCAGCACGATCAGGGCGCGGGTCACGGCCGGCTCGGCCGCCCCGAACCGGCGGATCTGGGCGGTCCCGAGCCGCAGGTAGTCGGCGAACTTGGGCCGGGGCACGGCCACCCGCAGCTCGCCCCGGTCGTCGCGGACGATCCAGTCGCCAAGGCGCAGCTCGGCCAGGCGGCACAGCAGTACCGACAGGTGGTGGACCGCCTGGACGCCGGTGTAGGGGTCGTTGACGGCCGGCGACAGCGCCTTGTTGCCGATGTCGACCAGCCGGCGGATGCCGAACCCCACATCCTGCACCATGGTCCGCTCGAAGCCGACCCGGACGGCGGCGGCGACCGCGTCCCCGAGGGCGCCGGCCCCGGTCGGCGGCCTCCCGGCCACCCTCGGCCAGCTCCAGGCGATCGGCGTGCCGGCGACCACGTGGTCGCCGACCTGCTTGGCCAGCACGACCACCAGGTCTTGGTGGACGGCCACCCGGAGCAGCGGCTCGGGGTCGACCGCCTGGAGGTACCCAGAGCGCGCCGAGGGCAGGCCGACCGCCTCCACCGGTGGCTCCGGGCAGCGGTCCTCCGGGTCGCGCCAGCGGGCCCGGTCCGGGTAGACCTCGCCGATCACCGCCATGGCCTCGGCCTCGACCTGGCTCATGATGGTGTCGATCTGGATCGAGTGGGCCAGGTGGTGGATGAAGTAGATGAGCACCCCGACGCTGGCCAGGGCCAGGGCCAGCGACCCCGAGACGGCCAGCCGGGGGACGAACGCCTCCTGGCCGCCGCCCTGGACTCCGACGGTGTAGAGCCCGGCGGTGGCGTAGGCGAAGGCGCCCACGAAGATGCTCAGCACCAGCTGGGTGCCCCGGTCGCGCATGAAGTTGCGCAGCAGCCGCGGCGAGTACTGCCCGGAGGCGATCTGCAGGGCGACGATGGTGAGGGCGAACACCAGGCCGGTGACCGTGATCATGGTCGAGGACACCACGATCAGCAGCGACCGGGCGTCGTCGGCGGTGCCCTGGAAGGCCAGGGCCGACCAGGGCGAGCCGCTGTCCACCTCGACCCGCGACAGCGCCGCCCCGGCCAGCAGGAACACCACCACCGAGAGGGCCGGTAGCACCCACAGGGCCCCGGCAAGGTAGTCGAGGAGCACCCGGCGCCGCGCGAGCAGGGGCATCCGCGGACCTAGCGCCGGGGCCGGGTGGCGACGAACAGCTCGTAGGTGCCCGGCTCCAGCTCGGAGTGGTCGACCGGGACCGCCCTGGCCTCGAAGCCGGTCTCGGCCAGCAGCGACAGCCAGGTCGCCCGGGGGAACAGGCCCTCGACGTGGCGGTCGTGCTCGACCCGGACCGAGCCGTCGGCCTCGCGCAGCAGGTAGGCGTAGTCGACGGTGACGGTGCTGTCCAGCGGGTCGGGGTCCCAGGTCCACTCGAGGAACCGGGCCGCGCGGCCGTCGCCGTCGTGGCCGCCGTGGTCGGTGCCGGTGCGGAAGGTCTCGCGCAGCTGGTCGGGGGCGAACAGGGCCGCCCCGCCGGGCCGGCAGTGGACGAACGCCGTGGCCATCGCCTGGCGCAGGTCCTCGGTGGTGGTCATGTAGTTGACGGCGTCGTGGACGAACACGGCGTCGAAGGTCCGGCCAAGGCGGACCGAGCGCATGTCGCCCTGGACGTGCTCGCAGCCGGGGTTGAGCTCGCGGCTGACCGCCAGCATGCCGGCCGAGGCGTCGACCAGGGTGAGCCGGAAGTGGGCCTTGAGGTGGGAGGCGTTGTTGCCGCCGCCCGAGCCGAGCTCGAGCAGCGTCTCCGGCGGCGGGTCGGCCGCCTCGGCCAGGAGCCGCCGGTAGATCCCGGCCTCCTCGGCGTAGGTGGCCGGCGCCGACAGCAGCGGCCACCAGCCGGCCAGCTCCCCGTACATCTTGGGTCCCATGCCGGGGAGTCTATGCTGAGGCCACTAGGGGCCGGCGGCCGGCCCGGCCAGCTCGCGCTCGACCCGCTCCAGGACCCGGCGCTGGAAGGCGCGGACGCGGGCCGCCTCGAGGGTGCGGCCGCGGTCGCCGTGGCGGACGGCCAGGGCCGCCTCGACGGTCGCCGGGTCCTCGTCGCGGGCGCGGGCCCAGGCGCCGGCCTCGTCCTTGGAGCACCACACCCCCTCCTCGGCGAAGCGCCAGCCGCGGCAGGCATTCAGCACCGTCTGGGCCAGGTTCGGCTCGTGGGCGGCGTGCCAGGCCAGCGAGTCCCGCACCGCCTCCAGCAGCCGCCGGCGCGGGATCGGGCCGACCAGGTCGCGGGGCGGGGGGCCGGCCAGGGGGCGGCCGTGGTCGCGGAGGATGGCCAGGTCGAGCACGAACCAGTGGGCCGGCTCCTCGGCCGGGTCGCGGGCCAGGTGGAAGGGCATGCCCGGGCCGACGTTGAGGTTGAGCAGGAACCGGGGCTCGCGGGCCGGGCGGGCGACCGCCTCGCGGGGGTAGAGCACCAGCTCCAGGCCCCGCAGCGGCCAGGTCATGGCCAGCTCCGCGAGCCCGGCGACCACCGCCCGCTCCAGCTCCCGCGGCAGGGCGGCGGCGCAGACGGCGACCACGTCGACGTCGCTCTGGCCGGGGGCGACCCCGCCCAGCGCCCCCGACCCGACCAGGTAGGCGCCCACCAGCCGCTCGCCGAGCAGCCGCCCGAGCAGCCCGGCGGCGGCCCGCCCGCACTCCTCGACCAGCTCGCCCGGGGTCATGGCGCCCTCCTCGCCTGGACCGTCCACCCTCGCGCCCAGCATGCCCGCCGGCGGCCCGTCAGCCCGAGGGGGTGCTGTCGAGCCGGGCCGTCTGGTGGCGGAACTCGAGCGGGACCAGCAGCAGCTCGGTGGCCGCGACCAGCTCGGGCAGGTAGGCGGCGCGCAGCCGGCGCAGGTCGCTCCAGGCCCGCTCGAAGGGGTGCAGGGCCAGGCCCATCGCCTCCAGGCGCCCGTAGGTGGCGCGGAAGCGGGCCTCGTCGGCGGGCAGGTCGGCCAGCTCGGCCGCCCGCAGCCTGATCGCGGGGAGCCCGCGGAGGCTCTGCAGCATCCTGGTGGCCCGCCGCCACAGCCGCGCCGCCGGTCCCCTGCGGGCGCCCTCGACGCTGGCCAGGGTGACGGCGGCGGCCTCGATCACCACCGCCAGCGCGGTCAGCCAGTGCTGGCCCGGCTGCCGGGAGCGGAACATGGCCAGCATCGGGTAGGCGGCGTGGCTGTCGAACACCTCGTCGCACCACCGCTCCCAGTCGGCGAAGGCGGCCGCCACCGCCTGGACGCCGCCGTCGGCGTGGCAGGCCTCCAGGAACCCGATCGGCGTGGTGGGCTCGTCCGAGAGGTCGTCAAGGGACAGCAGCTGCAGCTCCCGGCGGCTGTAGGCGCCGTACAGGGTCGGCAGGTAGCCGATCACCAGGGCCATGGTGACCAGCCCCATGAACGCCTCGGCGAGCAGCAGCATGCGGGCCAGGTCGCCGGTGGGGACCAGGTCGCCGAAGCCGACGGTGAAGAACCCGACCCCGGCGAAGTAGACGCCGTCGAGGTAGCCGTCGAGCCCGGGGATGCCCGGCCGCAGCCCCCACCAGACGGCCCCCCAGCCGGCGACCAGCAGCAGCACCCACAGCACCAGCAGGCCGAGCAGCGACAGGGGGCCGTAGGCGGTCAGGAACCCCTCGCGCCGCTCCGGCCGGGCCCGCACCCCGGCGGCCCGCCAGACCCTCCAGCTCCAGCGGTAGAACAGGGGGGTCGGCCAGTACCGCCCGCCGCGGCGCTGGGTGGTGACCAGGGTGGCGGTGGCGTCGGCGGCCACGGCGAGCACCAGAGCGAGCCCGGCCGCCACGGCCAGGGCCTCGACCACCACCTGGGCATGCAATCCAGGCGCCAGATTCGGGCGTCCGGGCAGATTCGTCAACGTCCCACACCTTTGGGACGAGCTGCGGTAGCGTTCGCGGCCGCATCACGTGCCTTCCGTCTCCTTCCCCACGGAGGCCGCCTTGTTCAGCGCTGCCCGCAGTTCCGCCGCCGCGCGGCGATCCACCGTCATCGTGCTGGTCGCCGCCCTCCTGGCGCCGCTGCTGGTGGTGCCGGCCCGCGCCGGCCCGCAGGACCGGGCCGAGCTGTCCCAGCTCCAGCGCAAGCTGGACCGGGTCCGCCGGGTGCTCGAGAACGCCAGATCGGACGCGGCCGACGTGGCCGCCGCCCTGGAGCAGGCCGACCGCGACGTCGCCGCCGCCCAGGCCGCCCTGGCCGAGGCCCAGCGCCGCTACCGGGCCGCCCAGGCCAGGCACCGGCAGGCGGCGCTGGAGGCGGCCAGGGCCAAGCTGGAGGTGGAGGCCCAGCAGGCGGTGATCGACCGGCGGGCCTACGCCACCTACGTCAACAGCGGGGCGTCGGCCATGCTGACCCTGATGGTCGACGCCGAGAGCGTGGCCGACCTGGTCGACCGCTCCAAGCTGCTCGACAACGTGGCCAAGGCGGCCAACAGCGAGCTGGAGGCGCTGGTCGACGCCAAGGCGGTGGCCGACGCGGCCCGGCGCCGGGCGGTGGCCGCCGAGCGCGAGGCCGCCGCCGAGCAGGCCCGGATGCGCGAGCGGGCCGCCGAGCTGCAGGCGGTCCGGGCCGCCCGGGCCGCCGCCAAGGAGGCGCTGGAGCGCAAGATCGGCTCCCTCCAGCTCCGCCAGGGCTCCCTGCGGGCCCGCTCGACCCGGCTCATCCGGCGGATCAAGGCCGAGGAGGCGGCCCGGCGGCTCGCCGCCGAGCGGGCCCGCAAGGCCCGGCTGGCCCGGCTGGCCAGGCAGCGGGCGGCCGCGCGGGCGACCGTGATCCGCGGCGACGACGACGGCGGCGACCTCGGCGGGCCCAACTCCTCCAGCTACAACAACCTCACCCCGACCGCCAAGCGGCTGTACGGGCTGGTCGAGCGGATCTTCGACGTCCACTCCATCGGCGGCTGGCGGCCGTACGGGTCGGTGCCGGGCAGCGACCACCCCTTCGGCCGGGCGATCGACGTAATGACCTGGAGCAACCGGTCGCTGGGGTGGCGGATCGCCAACTGGGCGGTGGCCAACGCCTGGGCCCTCGACGTCAAGTACGTGATCTTCAACGGCCGCATCTGGACCCGCAGCCGGGGCTGGCACGGCTATCGGCACCCGTCCGACCCGTGCAACTGCAACCCCACCCTGCGCCACGACGACCACGTGCACATCTCGGTGCTGTACTGACGGGACGGGCCCGGACGGTGGTGCCGCCCGGGCCCGTGGTCCGCGGGACCGCTAGATGGCGACCTTCACCACCTGCCCGGCATCCGAGAGGATGCTGTTGTTGGTGATGTAGGCGGCGTGGCGGCCGAGCACGAACCCGCCGGGCGCGTTCAGGCCCTCGCTGGCCAGGGTCGTGCGGCTGCCGTCCCGGTTGACCCGGACCAGCCGGCCCACGGGGAGCTGGTCCTCGGGGGCGTTGAGCAGCCCGTCGGTGGCGATCTCCAGCACGTACAGGCGGCCGCGCTTGTCGAAGGCGATGTCGATGATGTTGGTGAAGCCGGCGGCGAAGACCTTCGGCTTGTGGCCGGGCACGACCCGCCACACGTTGGCCCCGCCGGGCGGGAACGGGAAGCCGGTCAGCTGGCCGACGTAGTAGGCGCCGTCCGGGCCCTTGACGACCGAGGTCGGCACGGCCTGCATCGGGATCTGGGGCGGCAGGCCGGGGATCGGCGGGCTGTCCACCAGCCGCGGCGGGAACACCGCGACCACGCTGATGCGGCCCTTGTGGTCGACCTTGAGCAGGTCGTTGCCGCCGGCGTCGGTCACCAGCTGGGAGCGGTGGCGGACCAGCAGGCCGTTGGGGTTGCTGTCGATCTCGAAGCCGGGCTCGGCGCCGCCGCCCTCGTCGGGGTTGTTGGCCTCCTCGAAGGCCGGGAAGTCGGCCACCGAACGGATCCCGTGCAGGTCGACCTTGAGCAGCTTGCCGAAGCGGCCGGCCGCCGGGCCGAGCTGCTCGCGGGTGCCGGTGCCGCCGCCCGGGTTGCCCATCAGCAGATATCCGGTCCGACCGGAGAAGCCGAGGTCGACCGGGCCGGAGGCGGCCACGCCGCCCTCGTCGGCGACCGACGGCAGGCCGGTCAGCACCCGGTGCTGGGAGTGCCTGGTGATCCTGGTCACGGCGCCGCTGCGGCCGAAGCAGGCCTGGCCGCCCTCGGGGCTGTCGATGCAGGGCCCGGCGCCGCCGGACCCGGACTCGGCCACGTACAGGGCGCCGTCGGGACCGAAGCCGATCCCGCGCGGGTTGTCGAGCCCCTCGGCCACGACCTGCAGCCCGCCGCTGCCGCCGGCGCCATGGCCGGCGGCGGCCATGGCCTGGCGGGCGTCCATGGCCCTGCCGGCCTTGCCGGGCGCGGCCGTGGCGGCGCCGCCGAGGGCGGTCACCACGGCCAGGGTGAGCAGGCCGGCGACGGCGCCGGCCCGGCGAATGGATCTGAGCATGCAGCAACTCCCCCTGCTGTCTGGATTATCGGGATCGGGTTGCGCCGTCCCCCCTTCCCCCCAATTGACGACACCCGGCCAGCACCCTACCTTGCGCCCGTCACGCCCCATAGCCGCATCTTGGGTAGTCCCTGGACCGTAGTGGCTTGTGGGACGCTACGTCGGTGACCACCATCCGAGCTCCGGTGCGGCCGCGGTCGGGCGGGCGCCTGGCGCCGGTCGTGGCCGAGCTGGCCCTTCCCGCCCTCGGCGTGGTGTCCGGCCTGCAGCTGCTGCGGCTGATGGTGTCGACGGTGGTCGGGGTCTACCGCGACCGGCTGGGGGCGCCCCTGGCCGGCCTGGCCCTGTTCGCCGGCGGCGTGGTCGCCCTCGGGTTCCTGGCCGCGCCGGTGGCCCGCCTGCTCGGCCGGCGGCGGGCCCTGGTCTGGAGCGCGGCCGGGGTCGCGCTGGTCCGGCTGGCCGTCCAGCTGGTCCCCGACGCGGTGGCCCGCTGGCTGCTGGCCCCGGTCGGCGTGGTGCTGTTCCTGTGGTTCGTGGCCCTCTGGCTGGCCAGGGACGGCCGCGGGTTCGGGCTGGCCCTGCTGCTGGGGCTGGCCCTGGACACGGCCCTGGCCGGGCTGGGCGGCAGCTGGGACTACGCCTGGTCGATCACCCCCTGGACGGTCGCCCTTGCGGCCGCCCTGGCCGGCGCCGCCCTGTGGGCGCTGGCCGCCCTGGCCGCCCCCGAGGACCCGCCCTGGCCGGACCGCCGGCGGCGGGACCTGCTGCCGCTGGCCGGGATCGGGCCGGCGCTGTTCCTGCACGCCCTGGTCTGGCAGAACCTGGGCTGGCAGGCGGTGCTGGGCGGCCACTCCCAGGTCCAGGCGTTCCTGCTGGTGATGATGGGCAACCTGGCCGCCCTGGCCGCCGGGACGGCCACCGCCCTGGCCGGGGAGGTCCGCCGGCCGGTCGTCGGCGCCGCCGTCGCCGCCCTGGCCGTGGCCGTCGGCCTGGGCGAGCGGGCCCCGGCCACCGCCGGCATCCTCGGGCAGGCGGCCACGGCCGTGCTGCTGGTCGCGATCGTCCGCCGGGGCACCTCCCCGGCGGGCGGGGCGGGCGGCGGGGTCGGGCGGGTGGCGGTTCCCTGGGCGGCCGGGATGGGCCTGTTCGTGCTGCTGGTGTTCGGCTACTACGCCGCCTACGACGTGGTCCTGCCCGTCGGCAACTGGCTGCTCCCGCCGCTGGCCGCCGGCCTGCTGGGGCTGGCCGCCGTCCTGGCCGTCCGCGGCGGGCCGCCGGACCCCAGGCCGGCCGTCCGCATACGGGGCTGGGCCGACCTGGTCCCGGCCGGGGCGGGGGTGGCGCTGCTGCTGGCCCCGGCCCTGTTCTGGGCCACCGAGCCGGAGCCGGTCGCGGCCACGGGACCGGTGCGGGCGGTGCGGGTGCTCTCTTACAACTTGCATTTCGGCTTCGACGTGCGCGGCTGGAGCGACCTGGAGGCGACCGCCCGGGCCATCGAGGCCACCGGGGCCGAGGTGGTCGGGCTCCAGGAGGTCTCCCGCGGCTGGTACGTCAACGGCTCCACCGACATGCTGGCCTGGCTCCAGCGGCGGCTGCGCATGCCCTATGTCCGCTTCGCGGGAGCCTCCGACGCGGTCTGGGGCAACGCCGTCCTCAGCCGGCTCCCGATCCTGGCCGGCCAGGTGGTGCGGCTGCCCCGCGAGGGCGTGCCCCTGCGCCGCAGCGCCCTCCGGGTCGAGCTCGACCTGGGAGGGGGGCGGCGGCTGCGGGTCGTGGTCGCCCACCTGCACCACCTGGAAGGCCCCGCCGGCGCCCGGATCCGCCTGGCCCAGCTCCCGCCGCTGCTGGCCCTGGTGGCCGGGCAGCGGGCCACCGTGCTGATGGGCGACCTCAACGCCGAGCCAGACTCGGCCGAGGTCGCCCTGGTCCGGGCCTCCGGCCTGACCGACGCGTTCGCGGCCGGGGGCGGCGCCCCGGCCGACGAGCCGACCTGGCCCGCCAACCGGCCCGACCGGCGCATCGACTACCTGTGGCTGTCGAGCGACCTGGCCGCCGGGGGGTTCGCGACCGCCCCCGGCACCGCCAGCGACCACCGCGGCATCGCGGTCACGGTCCGCCCCGCGGCGTGAGGGCGGACCGTGACCGGCTGGGGGTCAGGCCTCGGTCTGCTCGTCGGCCTGGTCGCCCTCGGCCAGGATGGCGTAGAGGCGGCGCCGGGCGTCGTTGAGGATCTCCAGGGCCCGGGACTGCTGGGCCTCGGTGCCGGCGGCCCCGACGCTCCAGGCGGCCTGGGCGGTTTGGGCGATGGCATCGCGCAGGCTCCAGGCGGCCGGGTCCACCCCGGCGGTGACCTCCTCCCAGGGCGTCCGCTGGCCCAGGCGCTCGGCCTCGGCCCGGCCGGCGTCGGTGAGGGTGAACCGGCGCCGCCCCTCGCCCTCCTCGCCGGTGATCAGCCCCTCGTCCTCCAGCAGCTGGAGGGTCGGGTAGACCGACCCCGGGCTCGGCCGCCAGACGCCGCCGGTGCGGGCCTCCAGCTCCTGGATCATCTCGTAGCCGTGCATGGGCCGCTCGGCCAGCAGGGCCAGGATCGCGGCCCGGACGTCGCCGCGGCCGCGCCGCCCGTGGCCCCGGCCCCGGCCCCGGTGCCCCCAGGGCCCGGGCGGCATCGGCGGAAGGGGCGGCCGGCCCGGCCCGAAGGGGCCGAAGGCGCCGTGGTGGCCCATCCACTCCTCGTGGGGGCCGGCTCCGTGCATGAACATTCGTCGTCGCATCGCTGCATCACCTCCTGTGTTCGTTGCAGCGCCTCAACGATATATCTTTGACACTCGAAGATGCAACGTTTTATTGATGGCGTCGATGCGGGACCGGCTGGGGGGATGGGAGCGGAGCAGGGCGGCCATCCCCCGGGGGCGGGGCGCCGACGCCTCGACCTGCAGGAACAGGCCCAGCACCTGGATCAGGCCGGCGCCGTAGCCGAGCTCGGCCGCGTGCCGGTCGGCGGCGTGCTCGCCGGCCCGCGACAGCGCCGCCGACAGCACCTTGGCCAGCCGGACCAGCACGGTCAGGGGCAGCCAGAGCACGCCGAGGGCGGCCACCAGGACGGTCCCGGCGGCCACCAGCACCCCGAGGGCGACCAGCAGCACCAGCATGCCCAGGGCGCCGTCGGGGGAGCGCCCGCCGGCCAGCCCGCCGGTGCGGTCGCTGAGCCGCCCGAAGCTGCGGGCCAGCCACCTGGTGATCCTGCCGATGGTCCGCACCAGTCGGTCGCCGGCCTCGAACGGCAGCAGGTACCACCAGCCGAGGATGATCGCCAGGGGGTGGAGGTGGCGGTGGTGGCCGACCTCGTGGGCCAGCACCGCCTCCAGCAGGTCGTCGGGCAGCTCCAGGGCGACCCGGGTCACGGCCAGCAGGTGGCCGCCGAAGGCGAAGGCGTTGACCTGGCGCCGCTCCTCGACCCGGAGCAGGTAGCGGCCCGGGTCGGCCCCGGCCCGGCGGCAGACCCGATCCAGGGCGGGGGTGATCCGGGCCAGCTCGGCCGGCCGCGGCCGGCGCAGGCCCCGGTACAGCAGCCGGGCCAGACCGGCCTCGACCGGCCGGGCGACCACCAGGACGGCGCTGGCCGTCCAGGCGGCGCAGGCCACGATGGCGACCGTCAGCGGCTCCCGGCCGGCCAGCAGGGCCGCCCCCCAGGCGAGCGGGGCCACCACCACCAGCGACAGCAGCCAGATGAGGACCACGATGGCGAACATCCCGACCGAGGTCCCGCTGACGGCCCGCGACCGGCCGAGGCCCTGCTGCGGCGGCATGGGGCAACGATACGTACAGTAGCCCTCACGTGCGACGACCAGGAGGACCCATGCCCATCACCCGGCTGAACCACGCCGTGCTGTACGTCCGCGACCTGGAGCGCAGCGTCGACTTCTACCGCGAGGTGCTCGGCTTCGAGACCGTCATGACCATGGCGGGGGCGGCGGCCTTCGTCCAGGCGCCCGGCTCGACCAACGACCACGACCTCGGCCTGTTCCAGATCGGCGGCGGCGCCGGCCCGTCGGAGGCCGGGCGGCGCACCGTCGGCCTCTACCACCTGGCCTGGGAGGTCGACACGCTGGCCGAGCTGGAGCGGCTGGCCGCCCGGCTGGACGAGGCCGGCGCCCTGGTCGGCGCCTCCGACCACGGCACCACCAAGAGCCTGTACGCCAAGGACCCCGACGGCCTGGAGTTCGAGGTCGCCTGGATCGTCCCGGCCGCCCTGCTGGACGAGGCCGCCCTGGCCGCCCGCGAGCGCATCGGCCCCCTCGACCTGGCCAGGGAGAAGGACCGCTACGGCGCCGACACCCGAGGCGGCATCGGCATCTCGGTGCCGTCGGTGCCTTAGCGAGCCATTGGTGTCTAGCGGCTGAGCAAGCTTCGGTACACGGTGATCTACGAGCGTGACGAGTCGGGGGCGTGGCTGGCCCGCGTCGCCGAGCTGCCGGGCTGCCACACCTACGGTCGGTCGATCCGGCAAGCCAAGCGGCGCATTCGTGAGGCCTTGGAGCTATGGGTCGACGACGCTGACCAGGCCGAGTTGTTTCCGAAGATCCGCCTGCCACGGCAGGCGCAATCCGCGGTCCGCAAGGCCAAGGCGGCCCGCGCTCGGGCAGCCCGCGACCAGCAGGAGGCTGCTGAGGCAACCCAGCAGGCAACCCAATGCTTGGCCGCACTCGGACTGAGCGCCCGGGACGCCGGCGACGTTCTGGGGATCAGCCACCAGCGGGCTCAGCAGATCTTGAGCGGTTGAGAGCGAGAGGCCATGCAGAAGGCCCGCCGGGGCTTCGACGGGCCTTCTGCATGGGGGAACCTGTGCGCGGGAGGCGCGTTGGGGCCTATCCGTTGGGGCGGGTGAAGCCGACGATGCTGCTGCCGAGCGACTGGACCCGGACGTAGTCGCCGGTGTGGGTGGCCGAGATCCGTTGCCCGCCGCCGATGTAGATGGACACGTGCGAGATGGGGCTGTAGTAGAAGATCAGGTCGCCCGGCTGGAGCTCGCTGGCCGAGATGCGCCGGCCGACGTTGTACTGGGCGGCGCTGGAGTGGGGGAGCGAGATGCCGGCCTGCCTCCAGGCCATCATCGTCAGGCCCGAGCAGTCGTAGCAGCTCATGCCGGCGCCGCCGTAGCAGTAGGGCTTGCCGACCTGGGCCCTGGCGAAGGCCACCGCCGCCGCGGCCGAGCCGCCGCCCCCACCGCCGCCGCCCGAGGGCGGGGGCGCGACCGGGGTCGAGGGCCGGCTGGGGACCGAGGCGCGGTCGGCGGCCCGCATCCGGGCCAGCAGCGCCCGGGTCTTGTCGGCGGCCCGCTCGACCTCGGCCTTCTTGGCCTCAAGGCGCTTGACCTCGGCGGCCTGGGCCTTCTCGGCGGCGACCAGGTCCGCCTTGCGGGCGTCGAGGGCCTTGCCGGCCACGCCGAGCTGGTCAATCAGGTCGCCGTCGTTGGTGGCCAGCAGCTCCAGCACCTGGACGCGGGCGATGGCCGCGGCCGGGTCGTCGGAGCCGAGCACGGCGGCCACCGCGCTGCCGGCGCCCTGCACGTAGGCGGCCGAGGCCCGGGCGCCGAGGCTCGCCTGGAGCCGGCGCAGGTCGTTCTCGGCCCCGCTGGCCTGCGCGCGGAGGCCCTTGAGCGACCTGCGGATGCGCGCAAGCGCCTCGTTGCTCTGGTTGTACTGCTCGACCAGCAGGTCGGCCTGCCGGTTCAGCTGGTCGAGCTGATCCTCGAGGCGGGCGGAGGTGGTCGGGGTCGCCTGGGCCGTCATGGAACCGGTCGACAGCACCGTCAGGGGCACGAGGATGGCCGCGAGCAGCACGCTGCGGGCAGCGTGGCGCGACCATCGACGGTGGGGGGTCCGTCGAGCGCCTAACGGCGGCAAGAGCCCGACCTCCTTTCCTCCCGCCTCCAGTGGCCGGACACAGGGACGGGCGCGGCGGAGAACTGGGGGTGCGCCCTCTCCTCCGATGGGGGTCGAAGGAGCCGGTCAACGTGAAACGTGTCCGTCCGGTGATCATTCCGTGACCAAACGGCCCGGACTGTAGCGCGCTTCTGCGAGATTCGCCAAATCCGGTGGTCACGAAGCGCTAATTACCGCCGTAGGCTTGCTCCCGCAAGATGTAGCCCTTAAGGTTCGGCCCGATACAACATCTTGGGAGTCCGATCCGCCGGTCCTGGGACGCAGCCCGGTCCCTGCCTCCGGAGAACTGCGGGGATGAGGACGTGGAGAACTACGCACGGGTGGGGGGGGCTCCGCCCCCCGCATTCCCCCCGAAACCAAGACCAGCGCTGGCGCGGGAGGGTGTTGGGGGGTTCGGGGAGCGTGAGCGGGGGGTCCTCCAGTTCGAGCGCCAGTGGTGGCGGCACGCCGGCGCCAAGGAGGAGGCGATCCGGCGCGAGTTCGGTGTCGGGCCGACCGCTTACTATCAGCTCCTCAGCCGCGTGATCGACGACCCGGC
>Ga0307278_10000922_pt1 | contig 14506 bp, 11 predicted proteins | sample ER_DNA_117_FD_194482 | JGI IMG/M metagenome (GOLD analysis project Ga0307278, IMG submission 194482) | Bulk soil microbial communities from the East River watershed near Crested Butte, Colorado, United States - ER_DNA_117 | ecosystem: Environmental > Terrestrial > Soil > Floodplain | place... | reverse complement strand
GGGGGCGAGGATCTCGTCGAGGAGCTGGCTGCGCTGCCTGGGCTGGCGGTGGGGTAGCAGGGCGGCGAGGACGCGCAGGCGGTCGGGTGGCGCCAGCCCGGCGGCGGCGGCCAGGACCTCGTCCGGCCGGTACGGCGCCGTGGCGGCGAGCGCGGCTGCCTGGTCCTTCGGGTCGGGGAGGGTGTCGGCGGTGGCGAGGATCTCGTCGAGGAGCTGGCTGCGCTGCCTGGGCCGGCGGTGGGGTAGCAGGGCGGCGAGGACGCGCAGGCGGTCGGGTGGCGCCAGCTCGCCGGCGGCGGCCAGGACCTGATCGGGGCGTTGCGGCGCGGCCGCCATCAGCACACCGCACCGGTCTCCCGTGGGCAGGCCGCCCGCGGCGGCCAGCACCTTGTCGAGCACGGCATCGCGGTCGGCCCCGGTGAGGCACGCCGCGGCGGCGACCAGCACCTCCGCCCGCAGCCCGGCGTCGCCAACCCTGCGGCTGAGCCGTAGCGCCTCCAGGAGCTTGGCTCCGCTGAGCTGCGGCGCGACCAGCTCGACCACGCGTGCCCGCCAGATGCGGTCGTCGATCTGCCCGACCATCCCGAGCACCGTGCCCACGACTCCGGCTCGCTGCTCGGGGGCCAGCCGCGCGCTGAGGCCCGCGAGCGCTTCGGCCCGCGCCCAGGGATCAACCGTCCGCTGGGCCGTTCTGAGGGCGGTGGCCACCAGCTCGCCACCGAACCGCGCGGAGCCGTTGCGTTCCGGTTCAGCCGCCGGCGCGTGCGGCCCCGGCCCGCGACGGAGGGTCGCCACCACGGTGGTCAGGACGGCCGCCCTCCAGCCGGAGTCCTCGACCGCGGCCGCCGCCGCCAGCGCCTCGGCCAGGACGTCCTCCCGCCTGCCGGAGGGAAGGCAGGAGGCCACCGCGGCGAGTGCCTCCGCGCGCGACTGGTTGTCGACGATGCTCCGACAAGCGGTGAGCGTCTCGTGGAGCAGCGAAGAGGGCGGGTGGGACGGCAGGAACCGCAGCAGCTCCGCGAGCGCGCTGCCGCGGTGCTGGCTGCTCGGCGCGCGGCGCGCCCAGGCCAGCGCCTGGTCGAGCGGCCAGGCGCCCTGCCACACCAGGGTCGAGAGCAGCTTGGGAGGCAGGTTCGCGGCCACGCTGTCGAGCGAGGCGTTGATCAGGAAGTAGCGGACCTCGATCCCGATGCTCGGCGACCGGTGGCGCGCCGAGCGACCAGCTCCGGCGGCCAGCTCGTCGTCCACGGATCGCTTGACGAGCCGGTGGACGTGGCGGAGGTCGGCCAGGTATCGGGGCAGCAGCCCGGCTCGTTCGTGCGCCGCGTACCACGCATTCTCCACCGGTCCTGGCCATTCGGTGGCCAGCAGCCGGTGCGCCATCTCGACGTGGCCGGCCTGAACCAGATGATGGACCAGGTTGCTCAGCCCGTAGCGGTCGTCGGCCGTCAAGGTCGCTTGTCCGCGCAGGCGGTGCAGCCCACGATCGAGCCCACCCCAGTCCGTCAGGTAGCTCTCGGCCAGCCGCAGGTGCAGGCCTCTCAGCCGGTCCTCGGACCCGCTGGACTTGAGCTGGCCGCATGCGTACTCGAGCAGGATGTCGTGGACGCTGACCTCGTCCGGCTCGCTGCGACGGACCAGCGACCAGCTGGCGAGGTCGTCGAGCAGTGCGGCCACGGCGGCGTCGTCGGGCAGGTGGTCGCGCCAGACCCGGGCGACCACCGCCCGCGGCACGGGGAAGCGGTGCTCGAAGACGCAGAGGAGCTCGAAGCACTCCTGCTGCCATCGGGGAAGCGCCTTCAGCTCGTCGACGAGGATGGCGGTGAGCCGCTCCCGCGTGTCGTCGGGATCCTCCGACTCCGCCAGCTCACGGAGCATGAGCAGGGTGCTGGACCAGGACGTCCTGGCAACCAGCGCCGCCGCGGCGGTCACCGCCGACGGCACCGTTCCGCAGATGCCGACCAGCTCGCGCGCCTGGTGCGGCAGCCGCCGCAGGTCGTCATGGCCGATCGTGGCCGCGAGCAGCTCCAGCGCCTGCTCGTCGCTCAGGGCTTCGAGCTGCTTGGCCTGTCCCGCCGCGGTGAGCACCTCCTCGTACCGGCTGATGGCGAGGACGGCGCATGCCGCTGGTGCCGGGAAGGCGTCCAGGTGCCGCGGCTGACAGACCTTGTCGATGATCAGGAGCACGCGCTTGCCGGTCAGGAACGCCTGGATCGGCGACTGCTCCGGGACGGAGGACCAGACCCGGGCGGAACCGGCTCCCAGCGCTCGGAGGACCTCCGACTGCCGCGAGCCGAGATCCGGCTCGTCACCGAGCTCCAGCCAGACGATGCCATCGGGGAACGCCTGGTGCACCTCGTCATCGTTGATGAGCGCACGGGCCAGGACGGTCTTCCCAATTCCCTTCGTGCCCGCCAGGGCAACCCGCCGCTCACGCTCCGTGGGTGCGCTGCCGGCCTCGATGACGGCGTCCTTGACCGAGCCGAGCTCCGAGTGCCACAGGAACGGCTGCGGCAACGGCGCGAAGTCGATCACCGGCGCAACCCACCCGTGGTACCCGCCAGTCGGGTCGGTGGGGTCCTCACCCGTTCCCGGACCCGCGGCGAGGGGGCCGCCGCGATGCGCTCCGACCTGCCTCGCAGGCGTCCGAGGAGCACAGATCCAGGCCCGGACCCGCAGCTCCGTTCCGCTCACGTCGACCTGCCTGCAGGTCCCAACGCCGATGTCGCGGTGGTCCCAGTGCCGCACCACCTCCTGGTAGAGATGGTCCGAGACGGCGACGACCACCGGGTTCGCCGCGGACGGCCGGTAGCCCTGGAACCGGTCGAAGTCCAGATTCAGCAGTTGGGAAGCGGCGGTCAGGTCCTCTGCCGCCATGCCGTGGCGGTCGAACAGCCGCTCCCCGGCATGGACGGCGACTCGAAGCCGAAGCCGGGCGACCGCGGCGGCCAGCCCGTTGTAGGCGACGATCTCATTGGGCAGGTAGGTGAAGACGGCCCTGAGCAGCCGAGCGTAGCCCACGATCGGTTTCACCAGCAGGAGCAGGCCGTCGCCCGCGTCGGAGAGCCCGTACGACGAGGTCGAGGCGCCGGTCGCGTCGAGCGTCTTCGTGAGGGCCGCCTGCAGCGCCTCGCGGGCCCGGGCGCGCGCCCGGTCGTCGCGGTCCGGACTGCGGAAGCCTTCGATGTCGACCACCACGATGGTGCGGTGCCCCTTGATCGGGGGCTGTCCTGTCACAGATGGCTGCATGGTCCCCACCACTTCCAGGAGCGCCTCATGTCAACGCATCCGCTCATCGTCCCCCCCCAGCGTCTGCCGACAGCTACGAATGAAGGTCATGCTGGCCTTGGCGCGCGTCGCCGGATCCGGCAGCTGGTCGATCCAGCTCAAGGCGCGGCTCCTCAGGAGAACCCCGAGTTCGGCCGCGGTGGCGAGGTCCTCCGCCGCGGGGACGCCGTTGGCGTCCAGCAGTGCCCTGAGAATGTCGTATCTGGCTTGGAGCTCGGCGAAGGCGAGCATGCGCTCGGTGTCGTGCGCCGCCGTCGTCCGCGCCTCGACGGCACGCCGGTAGGCAAGCCCGAGGTCGGCGTGGAAGGACGCCAGCTCGCCCGTCTGCGTGTGCACCTCGTGCCAGCGGCAGACCTCGAATCCGGTACCGCGTGTGGGGAGCTCGAACAGGCGGTGGACCTGCTCGGTGCGGCTCGCCCGGTCGAGGTGCACCGCGACATGCTGCAGGCCGTAGCGGTCGTCCGGGGATAGCCGGCTCTCTAGGTTGAGCCGGTCGAGCCCGGCGTCGAGACCGCCCCAGTCGGCCAGGTAGCTGTCGGCCATCCAACCGTGCAGCTCGCGGAGGCTGGTGGAGGAGCCGAGGGCGGCCATCTCATCGGCCGCGTGGCGGACGAGGAGGTCGTGCATCCGCACCGCGTCCGCCGGCTCGGCCCGCACCAGCGCGCGCTGGAGGAGCAGGTCGAGGAACGACCTGGCATCCTCGTTCGTCAGTCCGTGACGCCGCCAGAGCCGCTCGACGACCTGCCTCGGCACCGGGAAGCACCCGTCGAACATGCCCAGCTCCCACAGGCATGCCCGCGCCAGCAGCGGCAGCCGCCTGGCACTGGCCCCAACCACGCCCATGAGCAGCAGCTCGGCGCCTCGCCGGCCGCGTGGTCGGGCCCGCGCGCGCAGCTCGGCGGCGAGGTCGGCCCAGTCGATCCCACCGTGGGCGACCAGCGTGCCCGCGACGTCGATTCCCATGGGAAGCTTGCCGCAGGCCTCCGCGACCGTCGCCGCCGCCGCCGGCAGCTCCGCCGGGCTGCCCGCGGCGGCCGACGCGGCAAGGGCGCGGCGCGCCTCCGTGGCGCCGAGCGGCGGGACCGGGAGCAGCAACGCCCCGCTGGGGAGGTTGCGCTCGTGGTCGCTGATCGCCAGCAGGGCGCAGGCGTCCGGGACCGGGAACGCCGCCAGGTGCTCGCGATGGTGGAGCTTGTCGAGGATCACCAGGTGCTTGCGGCCGGACAGCGCCTGCCGCAGGCGTTCGCGACCGGCGTCCAGGTCGACGATGACCGGGTGGAGCGGCTCGTGGAGTTGCTCGAGGATGTGCAGCTGCGCGGCCACCAGGTCGCGCTCGTCGGGCTGGTTGCCCAGCTCGACGAGCGAGATCCCGCCCGGGAACTCACTCTGCAGCGCCTCGTCGGCCAGGACCCGCTCGACCAGCGCGTGCTTGCCCACCCCTGGCTTGCCGACCAGCGCGACCAGACGGCCGGACTCCTCGGGGGCGCGCACCGCCTGACCCAGCAGCTCGGCGAGCTTGCCGGCCAGCTCGCCACGGGCAAGCCGCCGCCCACGAACGGTCGGTCCGAGCTGGGCGGCGCGCGCCGCCAGGGCGTGCGCCGAGGCGGCCTCGTGCCTCGCCATCCTGGCCAGGAAATCCACGTCACCGGGGGCGTGGACCCATGCCTGCGCCTCGAAGCCCTTGTCCGGCTCGCTGATGTGCACCCCGACGAAGCTCAACCCGTCGGGAAGCCTGCTCGGTTGCTGCAGGACGTCGTCCCGGTGCACCTGATCCGAGACGCAGACGACCAGCGGCGCCGTCGTCAGCCGCAGGCACTGGCGCAGCTTCGAGCTGTTCAGGAGCCGTGCCGCATAGCCCGGCACGTGGCCGGCGGCTCCCTGCTCGTCGACTGCGACCTTCCCGTCGTGGACGACCACCCTCAGCCGCAGCCGCTGGCCCTCTGGGCACGACTCGTTGTGGTCCGACAGGGTGGGTTCGAAGTGGTCCACCACGACGCTCAAGACCTGGACGGTCTCCGTGCTGGCGTCCACGAAGGCCAACCAGCCGTCTCCGGTGTTCTCGACCCGAGCGATCCCGATCCCGTGCTCGAGGAAGAGACCCCGCAGCCGCTCCATGACCGCTCGTAGGCCGATGATGTCCTCGTCGGTCTTGCTGGGGTCATTGGAGCGCTCCGCGTCGATTCCAACCGTGGTGTTGTAGAGCCGCTCGTACGGCCCTGGTGCCTTGCCTCCGGTCGGTTTCCTCGGGGGGCCCATGACCCGGAATGTAGAGGACGATGCAGCGCGCCGGTGTCGCCGTCGCGACACGCATTTCGAAGTTCCCTGCGAATTGGAATTCGCAGGGATTAATAATTAGTGCATACAGGCAGACTCAGCCGTGCCTCGCGGCCGCCTGGCGCCGCAACCCCTCCAGGTTGCGGACGACCACCGAGTCGTCGCCGACCATCACGAAGCCCCGTTCCGCGAAGAACCGCAGCACGCGGCTCACCCGCTGGGGGGACTCACCCACGCGCTCCGCGATCTCCGACCGCCGCAGGACCTCCTGGTCCACCTGGGCCTGCTGCGGTCGAGCATAGTAGGCGAACCTTGGCCGCATCTGTAACGTGCGCGACACCTTCGCGGACGCCGCCACGACGGGCTTGCGTTGACAGGCCGGCCCGGGCAGGCGACACTCCCGCCGTGACTTCGTACCGCTCGATTATCGTGATGCGCGCCGGCTGACCTCACGCCAGCCAGCGCGCGACCCCTCTGTGCCCTCGGCACGAGGGGTTTTTCTTTGGAGGAGCACGCCATGGCCCTACCCGCCCCGCCAGGCTCGACCTGCCGACCGCCCGCCGCGGCGAACGCCGCCGGCGCCGAGGTGGGCATCGAGGACATCCGGCGGGCGGCCGAGCAGCTCCGCGGCATCGCCATCCCCACCCCGGTGCTCACCTGCCCGGCACCGCGGGGAGGCGGGCAGGTCCACCTCAAGTGCGAGCTGCTGCAGCGGACCGGCTCGTTCAAGCTGCGCGGGGCGTTCGTCCACGTGGCCCGGCTGCCCGCCGCCGTGCGGCGCGGCGGGGTCGTGGCGGCCAGCGCCGGCAACCACGCGCAGGGCGTCGCCCTGGCCGCCGCGCACTTCGGCGTCCCGGCGGTCGTCTACATGCCCGCCGGGGCGCCGGCGGTCAAGGTCGCGGCGACCGAGGCGCTCGGCGCCAGGGTGGAGCTGGTCCCCGGGACGGTCACCGAGGCGCTGGCCGCGGCCCAGCGGCACGTCGCCGAGCGGGGGAGCGTGTTCGTCCACCCGTTCGACCATCCCGACGTGATCGCCGGGCAGGGGACCATCGGCCTGGAGCTGCTCGACCAGCTCCCGGAGGTCGGCACCGTGCTGGTCCCGGTCGGCGGCGGCGGGCTGCTCGCCGGGGTGGCCAGCGCCGTGCGGGCGCGGCGGCCAGCGGTGCGGGTCGTCGGCGTGCAGGCCGAGGGGGCGGCCGCGTTCGCCGCGGCGTTCCGCTCCGGCCGGGCGGCGGCCAGCTCGCCGCTGGCGACCATGGCCGACGGGATCGCGGTCGAGCGTCCCGGTGCGCGCGCGCTGGCGATCTGCCGGCCGCTGGTCGACGACGTGCTCACCGTGCCGGAGGAGGCGATCTGGCTGGCCATGCGGCACTGCCTCGAGCAGCTCGGGCTGGTGGTCGAGCCGGCCGGGGCCGCCGGCCTGGCCGCGCTCTGGCCGCACCAGGCGAAGGCCTTCCCGCAGCCGGTCGCCGCGGTCGTCTCGGGCGGCAACATCGACGCGCGGCTGCGCGCGCGGCTGCTGCTGGAGACGGTGGCCTGAGCGGCCATGTTGCTGCTACCGGCCGGGTCCGCCTGGCCGTGTCCCGCCGTCTACCGAAATCTACAGAAAGCCGGCGATTTGAAGTTTCGGCGACGAGCCGGGAAGCTTGGAGCCATGATGATTCCCCCCGGTGAGTACCGAATTGGCTCGCCCTACGGGCGGCTCGTCCTGCGGACCTTCCGCGAGGGCGTCGCCTCCAAGGTCGGGCATGACCTGGTCATCGAGGTGACCAGGTGGCGGGGCATGATCGCCGTCCCCGCGGACGGCAGCATGCCGCGTGTCGCGGTGGAGGCCGACATGGGCTCCCTCGAGGTTCGAGAGGGGGTGGGAGGAGTCAAGCCGCTGAGCGACGGCGATCGCGACGAGATCAAGAAGACCATGGCCGAGACACTGAGGACGGCCGAGCATCCACGGGCGATATTCCAGTCGACGAGCATCGCGGTCAACGGCGGCGCGGCGATGGTCGAAGGCAGCTTCACGCTGGCCGGCGCCTCCCAGCCGCTGCGGCTCATGGTCCAGGCGAACGGTGACAACACCGTCACCGTGAGCGCGGACGTCCAGCAGACCAGGTGGGGCGTCAAGCCCTACAAGGGCTTCATGGGCGCCCTCAAGGTCCGCGACAACGTCGAGCTCGAGGCAATCGTCCCGCTGGCCGGCTGACCTCTCGATCCAAGGCATCCGCGCCGCGCTCCGCCGCCCCCACGGCGAGCGCGGCGCAGTTGCGTCTCAGCCCTCAGCGGCGCCCGCCCGCAGCCGCGAGCGCAGCCGCCGCATGCCGCCGAGCCAGCGCTCCCGGTCGCCCGCCCGGCGCCGCTCGAACTCCGCCACCTCGGGGTGGGGCAGGATCAGGAAGCGCCCGTCGGCCAGCCCCTCGACCACCGCGTCCGCCACCTCCTCCGGCTCGAGCAGCGCCCCGGCCGCCAGCACGGCCGAGCCCGCCCCCTCCCGCGCGGTCATCGCCGTCCGCACGCCCTGCGGGCAGAGGCACGAGACCCTGATGCCGTCGTCGCCGTAGCGGATCGCCAGCCACTCGGCCAGCGCCACCGAGCCGTGCTTGGTCACCGTGTACGGGGCGGCGTCCATGTTGGTGAGCAGCCCGGCGGCCGAGGCGGTGACCATCAGGTGACCCCGTCCCCTGGCCGCCATGCGCGGCAGCAGCGAGCGTGCCACGTGGACGTGCGCCATCACGTGGACCTGCCAGCACCGTTCCCAGTCGGCGTCCTCGCCGAGGTCCAGGCCGAGCGCGACCCCGGCGTTCGAGCACCACAGGTCGATCGGGCCTGCCTCGCGCTCGACCCGGTCGACCAGCGCGCCGACGGCCGCCGGGTCGGTCACGTCGACGCCGGCGAAGAGCGGCGCCGGGCAGGCGAGCTCCTCGGCGAGGCGCCGGGCGCCGTCCCCGTCGAGGTCGGCGACGACCACGGCCCGCGCGCCCTCGCGCGCGAACCGCCGCGCCAGCGCCGCGCCGATGCCGCCGGCGCCGCCGGTGACGACCACGACCGAGCCGGGCAGCTCCAGGCCTGTTGACCGGGGGGCTAACGCTCGGCTCTGCGTGGCCACCCGTGACTGCGGTCCCGGCCTCGCTCTTGAGCCCCCCGGACCCCCCGCGCTCACTTCACGACTTCAGCGAGCGCCTCGACCTGGGCCGGGTCGGGGTTGCAGGGGAACAGGACCAGCTCGTCGCAGCCGGCCTGCTCGAACTGTCCCACGGCGTCGCGGACCTGCTGGGGCTCGACCAGGGCGCCGGCGGCGATCCGTTCGGCCCACGGCCCCAGGAAGGCGTAGTAGTCGTTGAGGTAGCGGTCGGCGTGCTCACGCGCGTCGGGCCCGAGCGCGAAGTAGCCGAGCGACGCCAACCTCGGCGCGCCGTCGCGGCCCTGCTCGGACCAGACCTCGCGGGCCCGCTGGGCGGCCGGCGCGAACATGTCGGCGCTGCCGCCGCCGGCGATCCAGCCGTCGGCGTAGGCGGCGGCCCGCTCGAACGCCTTGTCGGTCGTGCCGCCGATGAGGATCGGCGGGCGGCCGGGTGGCAGGGTGGGGCCGACGGCGCCGGCGAAGCCGCGCGGCTCGCCGGCCCAGATGGCGCGCATCTCCTCGAGCATCGCGACGAAGCGGCGGCCGCGGTCGTTGAAGGGCACGCCGGAGGCCTTGTAGTCGTCCTCGCGCCCGCCGGCCGCCATCCCCAGCACCAGTCGCCCCTGCGAGAGGTGGTCGATGGTGGCGGCCTGCTTGGCGAGCAGTGCCGCGTTGAAGCGGAAAGGGACGATCGCGATGGAGCTGAGGAGCCTGATCCGCTCGGTCACCGCGGCGGCGGCGGCGAGCGCCACCAGCGGCTCCCAGTTGCCGTACACCAGGCGGTCGATCACGCCCAGCGAGCTGAAGCCGTGGTCGTCGGCCGCGCGCGCCCAACCGAGGACCTGCGGTGCCGGCGCGTTCGGGATGGTCGCTGGCAGTCCGATGCCGATCTCCATGCCTACCTCCTGGAGGGGGTCTGTGGACCTCAACGATAGTTGAGGTTGCCTCCGGTGCTAGCCTCACGGCTTCCGGCCTGGCGTCCCACCCGAGGAGCAGCCCATGAGCGCCACCCACGCAACGCTGCGGACCAGCAAGGGCGACATCCGCGTCGTCCTGTACCCCGACACCGCCCCCAAGACGGTCGAGAACTTCGTCGGGCTCGCCACCGGCGAGAAGGCCTGGACCGACCCGGCCACGCGGCAGCCGCAGCAGCGTCCGCTGTACGAGGGGACCGTCGTCCACCGGGTCATCCCGGACTTCATGATCCAGGGCGGCGACCCGCTCGGCAGCGGCCGCGGCGGCCCCGGCTACACCTTCGAGGACGAGGTGGGCGGCCCCCACCGCTTCGACGGCCCTGGCTACCTCGCCATGGCCAACGCCGGGCCCAACACCAACGGCTCGCAGTTCTTCATCACCGAGGTGGCCACGCCCTGGCTGGACGGCAAGCACACCATCTTCGGCAAGGTGGTCGACGGCATGGAGGTGGTGCGGGCGATCGCGCGCCTGGACCGCGACGGCAACGACCGCCCGCGCGAGGACGTCGTGGTGGAGCGCATCGACATCGAGCGCTGAGAAGGACTCAGGCCGGCTCGTCCAGGCGCCGGCGCTGCTCCGGGGTGAGGACCAGCGCGGCGCCGGCGCACGCCTCGTCGAGCTGCGCGGCGGTGCTCACCCCGACGATCGGCGTCACGGGCGGGTCCCCGCCCAGCAGCCAGGCGAGCACCACCTGGTTGGCGGAGACGCCCAGCTCGCCGGCGACCTCGTTGAGCACGGCCAGCCGCCGAGTCGTCCCAGGGTGGTCGTACGCCTCGTGCAGCGGCCGGTCGGGCCGGGTGTAGGCGCCGCCGAGCAGCGCCGTGTAGGCCCACAGCTCCAGCTCGCCGTCGCCGCGCACGTAGTCGAGCACCTCCTCGTTGGCGAGCCGGTGGCTGGCGTCGGGCGTCGCGCCGGGACGCGGCCGCAGGTAGGAGTGGCGTAGCTGGATCGCGCCGTAACCGGCCTGGCCGTTGGCCCGGGCGATCTGGCGCGCCCGCTCCACCCGCCACACGGGGTGGTTCGAGGCGCCGAGCCGGCCGACGCTGCCGTCGGCGACCAGCTCGGCGAGGGCGCCGACGGTCTCCTCCAGCGGCACCGAGCGGTCCTCGACGTGGGTCCAGTACAGGTCGATCCGGCCGCTGCCGAGCCGGCCGAGGCTGGCCTGCGCCGCGGCCTTGATGGCCCGGGCCGACAGGCCCTCGGCGCTCTCTGGCCAGACCCCGGGCACGGTCGGCTCCGCCCCCACCTTGGTGCTGATGAGGACCTGGTCGCGCATGCCGGGGCGGCGCGCCAGCCAGCGGCCGACGACCGTCTCGCTCTGGCCGCCGCGCCCGCTGGGGTCGGCCCAGAAGGCGTAGCAGTTGGCCGTGTCGATCAGCTTGCCGCCGGCGGCGACGAAGCGGTCCAGCAGGTCGAAGGCGGTGCTCTCGTCCGTGCGGGTGCCGAAGAACATGCTCCCGAGCGCGAGGCCGAGGTGCTCCATGGATTCCCTCCTTGGCGGCCTTAGGAGGCGAGGCGGGCGCGGGCGGCGGCCGGGTCGAGCCGGGCGGCCGCGCCGACCAGCGTGCGCGCGGTGAGCCGGCGCAGCCGCCCGGCGCGGGTGTGCCGCGCCGGGACGTCCGGCTCCGGGCGCAGCGGCGCGTCCGGCAGCGCCGAGGTCGCGAGCCTGGTGGTCAACTCGTTGGCGATGGAGCTGGCGAATGGCAGGGTCATGGTGTGCGTCCTCCTTCGAACGCGAGGGCGGTCTGGCGTGGTGGTGGGCTCATGGCGGCGGGCCGGTGGACGCGCGGACGGCGAGCTGGGTCGGTAGCAGGACCTCCTCGGCCTGGTTCCCTGGCTCCGGCTCGAGCAGGAGGCGGCCGGCGACGACGCCCTTGTCCAGCAGCGGCTGCCGCACTGTGGTCAGCGCCGGGGTGACCAGCGCGGCGTCGGGGGTGTCGTCGAAGCCGGCGACCGAGACGGCCTCGGGCACGGGGAGCCCCGCCTCGCCCGCGGCGCGCATGGCGCCGATGGCGAGGACGTCGCTGGTCGCCAGGATGGCGGTGGGCCGCCGCGGGTGCGACAGCAGCGCCCGTGCCGCGTCCACCCCGCCGGCGACGGAGTTGGGCGTGCGCTCCTCGACCTGGACGTCCTCCCAGCGCAGGCCGGCGGCGCGCAGCGCGTCGGCGTAGCCGTCCAGCCGTGCCTTGGTGATGCTGTAGGTGGCGGCCGCCTGCCGCTCCGGCCCGGCCGGCCCGTTGTAACCGTCGGCGGCGAGCCGGAAGGAGATCACCCCGAAGCGCCGGTGGCCGAGGCCCAGCAGGTGCTCGGCGACGCCGCGGGCGGCGGCGCGGTCGTCGATGCCGACGAACGGGACGCCGGGCAGCCTGGGCTCGTCCACCGCCACGGTCGGCAGGCGCCGGGCCACCACCGCCCGCACGGCGGCCGCGTCGTCGGGCATGGAGTAGACGAGGAACCCGTCGGCCACCGCCGCCTGGACGGCGCCGGGCCGCGGGCCGCCGCCGACGCGCGACGGCGCCGGCAGCAGCAGCAGGCCGATGCCCGCGCGGTCGCCGACCTGGCCGACGCCCTCGAGGAAGCGCACCGCGGCGGGGTCGGTGAAGGCGTAGGCCAGCGACTCGCCGAGCAGCACGCCGACCGCGCCCGCGTGACCCGAGCGGAGCGTCCGGGCGGCCGGGTCGGGCCCGCAGTAGCCCAGTTCGTCGGCCACCTGGAGGATGCGCTCCCGCAGCTTGGGGTTGAGCTGGTCGGGGCGGCTGTAGGCGTTGGAGACCGTGGTCCGCGAGACCCCGACGAGGTCGGCGATGGACTGCAGCGTCGGCCGCTGCCCCTCGTCCTTCTTCACGGTCATCCCGACATCCCTCGGCTCGGTCCATCCGCAGATCAGCGGTACTGTATCGATCAAGTCTTGATCGATACAGTACACTCCGGCCCACAGCCGGTCAAGGAAGCGAGGCAGCGATGCGGATCGCCAAGGCGGACGAGGGCCCCTACGAAGAGGGCGACGCGGGAAGGTTCACCGGCGGGGTGCGGCTGAGCCCGGCTGTGCGTGGTAAGATCTCGAACTTATGTTCGATAACGATTGTCCAGCTTTCCAACGGCCGGGCGGGCCGCCCCTCGGTATGCTCGTTCACCAGGCGTACCGGTTCGCGCTGGACCCCACCCCACGACAGCAAGGAGCGCTGGCCTCCCACTGCGGCGCGGCCCGCTATACCTTCGACTGGGGCTTGGAGCTGGTCAAGCAGCGGCTGGACGAGCGTGCAGCCGGCCTCGACGTTGAGGTGCCCTGGACGCTGCCTGAGCTGCGCTGGGAGTGGAACCGCGCCAAGCACCAGGTCGCTCCCTGGTGGCGCGAGAACTCCAAGGAAGCCTACTCGTCCGGCCTGGACGCGCTGGCGCGGGCACTGAAGAACTGGACGGACTCCAAGGCTGGCAGGCGCAATGGGCGCAGGGTCGCCTTCCCTCGGCGCAAGACCAAGCATCGCACGAGGCCCACGTGCCGATTCTGGACCGGCGCGATCCGTGTCGAGCCCGACCGCCACCACGTGGTCTTGCCCCGCATCGGGCGAATCAGGACGCACGAGTCCACCAAGAAGCTTGCCCGCCGCCTCGAAGCGGGCACCGCCCGCATACTGTCCGCGACGATCTCGCGCACCGCGGACCGCTGGTACGTGTCGTTCAACGTGGAAGTCCAGCGCCGCAGCCGCGAGCGCAACCAGGCGAGCACAGTCGTCGGCGTGGATGTTGGTATCCGCCACCTAGCGGTGCTGTCCACCGGCCAGGCGCTCGCCAACCCACGCCCGCTCGACCAGGCACAGCGCGGCCTGCGGCGGCTCAACCGCCAGCTCGCCCGCCGTCACGGCCCCCGCGCTCCCGAAGGCACCCGGCGACGGCCCTCGGTCGGCTGGCGGCAGACCCAGCGGCGCCTGGCCCGGACGCACGCCCGCATCGCAAACGTCCGCCGCGACGGCCTCCACAAGCTCACCTCGGAGCTGGCGAGCAGCTACGACAAGATCGTGGTCGAGGATCTCAACGTCCCCGGCTTGATCCGCAACCGGCGCGTGGCCCGGGCGATCACGGATGCGGGCTGGGGGGAGCTGCGCCGCCAGCTCGGCTACAAGACCACGTGGGCCGGGGCGCGGCTGGTCCAGGCGGACGCGTTCTACCCTTCCAGCAAGACCTGCTCGGCCTGCGGGGCAGTGAAAGCCAAACTGCCTCTCTCAGCCCGGGTGTTCTGCTGCGAGCTCTGCGGGATACGGATTGATCGTGACCTCAACGCCGCCCGCAACCTCGCCACGCTCGTTGCGCATCTACAGCTCGGCGAGCCCCATCATCTTGAGAAATCCGTCGCGGGGAGTGGCCCCGAGACGCGAAACGCTCGGGGAGCGGACGTAAGACCCGGCCTGGCCGGGCGGACCACGATGAGCCGAGAAGCCGGCACCGGGCGCTGTCCGGATGAGACCGGCACTGTCGGTGCGTAAGCACCGACTGCCCCGATCGCAGACCACACCTACGATCCGGGTAACGGAGTGGCACTACCACGGCAGCCCCCCGGATGGCGCACGTCTCGGTGAACATCGGCGGCGACCCGGAGTGGGACGACCTCGTCAGCGACGAGGAGTACGCCTCGCCGGCCTAGAGCTGTCGGTGGGACCGCGGGCGGATCGGCAGCCTTGGGGCCGTCACGGCGCGGCGCTGGCCGCGTCGGGGTACTGGCGCGTGTAGCCGGGGATCACTCGCCAGCTTCTCGAGTCGAAGATGCGCTGGTGCAGCTCGGCCTCGACGATCGCGCGCACGATCGGCGCCTGCCGCTCGGCGTCCCGCGCGTCGACGACCTGTAGCGGCCAGTTGCCC
>Ga0307278_10000921_pt1 | contig 14506 bp, 10 predicted proteins | sample ER_DNA_117_FD_194482 | JGI IMG/M metagenome (GOLD analysis project Ga0307278, IMG submission 194482) | Bulk soil microbial communities from the East River watershed near Crested Butte, Colorado, United States - ER_DNA_117 | ecosystem: Environmental > Terrestrial > Soil > Floodplain | place... | reverse complement strand
TGGGGCTCTGAGCCTCGTGCTCGTCCCCGGCTTTGGGGCGGTGGGCGCGGCAGTGTCACTCACGGTGGCCGAGGTCGGTCTCGCCATCGCCTACGCGCTGGCGCTCAGGCGTTCGGACCCCGATCTCATGCGTCGCCTCGGCGCGGCTCCGCGAATCCTGGTGGCAGCCGGGCTCGCGCTCGCCGTGCCTCTGGTCGTGGGCCTGGGCGACATCGCCGACGTTCTCATTGCGACCGCGGTCTATGTGATCGCCCTTGTCGCGCTTCGAGCCATCCCCTCTGAGTTGAGGGAAGCGCTGGTGGGGCGCGTCAGCGGCCCGCCGGCCGTTTGAGGAAATAGAGGCTTTGTCGCATGCCGTGGGCCGCGCGTCGCAGCAGTCCGAGCGGGAACACCCATGCGATCACTCTGATGAACGGCTTCGGATCGCGGAGAGCGAACAGGCGGGCCTCGAATGTGGAGCGCCTCTCTGCGGGTGGTCCGGGGGAGGGATCAGAGAGAGCAACCTTGTAGTCCTCGACGAGCGTCTCGGCGACGCGATCCCAGGTTCGCTGCTCGGCGTAGGGATCGGCGAACAGCTCCCGCAGCCCCGCCTCGAGCTCGGCCGGGTCGCGGACCTTGCGGAGGGTGGTGGACTGACCCGGAAGGTCCCGGAACCATTCCGTGTCGTTGACGAAGACGGGCCTCCGGGTGGAAATAGCCAGCGGTGCTGCCGCACTGCCGCCCGAGGTCGGGTCTTCCTTGTACCACAGCACGATCGCGTCGCAGTCGCGGAGCCACTGAAAGAGCTCCTCGTATTCGAGCCAGCGATCCTCGCCGAACGACTTCTCGAATCGCCAGCCGTTTCGGTCGCAGATCTCCGAGATCACGTCGACCTCGGCTTTCCCGAGGCCGAACGTCTTGATCACCGGAGGGCGTAGGTCGACGCCCTGCGGGATCAACCGCCGATTGCCTATACCCACGTCTTCCCGATGAGCGTAGAGGAGATCGGGCAGTGTATGTGGGAAGCGACCGACGACCTTGTCGTGATAGGTCAGCGCCACGAGCCCGGGGAAGCGGGTCATCAGGTCGATGAGCTTCCGACGGTTGTAGAAGAGATTGCTGTACTGGACGTGGAGGACGTCGAAGTCCTGCGCCAAGATTGCGTCGATGTCGAAGTCATAGGTGTGCCGGGGGTTCCATACTTGGACGTCGAACACAGGCGTCGCCCAGTCCTCGTATTCGCGCACGCTTCTTTCCGCGATGTTCCGCGATCCGAAGACGGTGACAGAAACGTCTCCCCGGCGTCTTAGTGCGGAGATGAGCGAACGCGAGTACTCGGCGATCCCGCAGCGCGTGTTCCAGGTCGTCAGCACTCCAATTCGAAGCATGTCCATGAGTGTTGCTACTGGAGTCGCTGAAGCGTCCCGCGGCGGGCGCTACGCATCCGGAATGGTTCGGACGTTCGGGAGCGGCACGATGAACTTTCCGCCTTGGTCGAGGAACTTCCGCTCGCGCTCAATGAACTCATCGAGAAAATGCCACGGCATGACGAGGTAGTAGTCAGGGCTCATCGCGCGCGAGTCGTCTTCGCTGATGATCGGGATGTGGGTTGCGATCGTCTCCGACCCCCACTTGTCGGGGTTGCGGTCAGCAGCGTAGGGGATAACCGAGGAGTCGAGACCCGCGTACTGGAGGATCGTGTTCCCCTTCGTGGATGCGCCGTACACGTGGATCGTCTTGCCCTCGGCCACCAACCGCCTGCAGAGATCGGCGAGCTCGGCCCGGACCCGTTTCACATTCGCGGCGAACCTCTCGTAGGGCTCGCTTGCGTCGAGGGCCATTTCGAACTCGCGGATCCTGAGGTCCTGCAAGTTCCGAGCGTCCTCCGTGGTTGATGGGAGCCGCCCGGCGTGACCGATGAAGAGGCGTATTGACCCCCCGTTGACGTCGTTCAACTCCGCCCGGACCGCTTGTAGGCCCGCCTCCCCGAGCAGTCGTTCGATTACTGCTAGTGAGTAATACTCGAGGTGCTCGTGCACGATGACGTCGAAGGCGTTCTTCTCCAGCATCGCCGGCAGGTAGTGGAGCTCCATCACCCAAACTCCGTGCTGCGCGAGCGCCGCCGCGACGTCGGCCAAGAAGGCGCGAGGGTCCTCGAGGTCGTAGAACATGGCGATCGTCGTGATGACCTTGGCCTTGCGGTCGGCGTACCTACGTTTGAGTTGCTCGTAGGAATAGAAGTCCCGAACGACGTCGTAGCCTTTCGCGACCGCGTAGCGTGTGACGTTTGACGGATCGAATCCCAGGTAACGGAGCTGCTCGATCTGGTAGCCGTCGAGGAGGGTGCCGTCGTTGCAGCCGACGTCGAGAACGAGATCGCCGGGCTGGAGGTCGACGAGCTCCTCGGCTTGTCTCGCGATCTCGTGCAGGTTCTGCGTCATCGTCTGGTTGACGCCGCTCCGGTACCAGTAGGAGTGGTAGAGGATGGACGCTGGAACCGTGTGTCGGAGCTGGATGAGCCCGCACGCGTCCTGGTCGCGAGTCACATCGCAGCGCACGAGGTCGAGCGGGATCGCACGGTTGACCGGCTGCCTCCCACCCGGCTCGGCGAACGCCCCCGCAATGTGCTGTTCGCCCAGGGAGAGGATTGGCGCGAGGTGGGGGGAGTCGCAGATGCGACACGTCGCGCGCGTGATCAGGCTTGTACGTGGCGGCGGGCTCGGCTGGACGGCAACCTCCGACTCGGCCGGCGTCCTCGGGGCTGCAGGAGTCGTCCTGGCCATGGACCGACGTATGCTAGCCCCCGCTCCTGCCGTCGAGCGCGCGGTCGTAGCTTTCGCGCGTCCGGGCTGCGGTTCGCTCCCACGTGAACATGTGAGCCTGTTCGATTCCTCGCTTCGCGAGGCTTCGCCGCAGCTCCCCGCCTCCAAGCAGCCGTTGCATCGCGCCCGCAATCGAGTCCACATCGGTCGGATCGAAGTAGAGGGCGGCGTCGCCCGCGATCTCTGGCAGCGAGCTCGTGTTCGAGCACGCGACTGGCACGGCGCGCACGAAGGCGTCGAGCACGGGTAGCCCAAAGCCCTCGGCGAGGGATGGGAACACGAAGCAGGTAGCGGCCTCGTAGAGGCCTTCGAGCGTTGCGTCGTCCACCCAGCCCGTGAAGCGGATGCGCTCGCCGCGCGGAAGCGACGCGCTCCAAGCCCGCATCTCTTCCTCAAAAGGCGTCGCATAGCCGGGCACGAGCAGCACCGGCTCGGCTCCCTCGAGGCGCGTAACCGCGTCGATCAGGCGCTTCAGGTTCTTGTGAGGTCGCTTCGCAGATACCGTCAGGATGAGTGGCGAATCCCCGAGCTGGAAGCGCTTGCGGATTTCCGTCTCGTTGACCGGCGCGGTCGCTTGCGGCAGGGCGGGCCCGAGGGGAGTGACGTCGATGCGTTCAGGGTCGACCTCCAGGAAGCGGACGATGTCCTCCTTGGCCGCCTCGGAGAGGGTGAGAATGCGGCGCGAGCGACGAGCGGCGAGCGGGACGAGCACCGCCATCCCGTACCGGAACAAGCCCGCGTGCGTGTCCGGAAAGCGCTTGTAGATGACGTCGAGGATCGTCGTCACCTGCGGCACGCCGGGGATGGCGGGAGCCGTCGTGAACGCGTTGTGGAGCAAGTCCAGCCGCGCTTTTCGCACGGCGCCCGGAAGGAGGAGTTGCTCGGCGAGGACCCGCCTCGGCCTGCTCCGCGCGCTGACCCGCACCTGCACGATCTCTGCGTCTGAGCCCCAGTCCTCCTCGTGGAGAGACTCAAGCGCCTCGCGCGCAGCGAAGAGCGTAAGGCGCAGGTCGTCTCGGTGCGCCAGTAGCGCGGGGATCAAACGCCGGACGTAGAGCTCGGAGCCGCCCGTCTCCCCGGGGACGAGATGGAGCAGGTTCAGCCCTACGCGCAACGACGCCTAGCCCTCTTCGTACGCGGCCAGGACGGTCTCGAGCGAGCTCTCGAGCGAGAGGCGCTGCTCGTTGCGCCGAAACCAGTCCGCTGTCGCCTCGCGCATGGCGAGCCCGGCCTCGTGGACGCTCAGGATCGCCTTTGCAAGCACCTCGGGCTCAGCCGACTCGGCCACGAAGCCGTTGACGCCCTCCTCGACGAGCTCCGTCGCCGCGTTGTCGGGACCGCTGACGACGATGCTCGGCGTTCCCAGCGCGGCAGCCTCGACGACGATGAGCCCGTAGCCCTCACGGCGGGACGGAAGCACGAGGCACAGCGCACGCCGCAATGAGATCTCCACCTGTTCGACGGGGACGAATCCAGGCGCCTGCACCGCGGAGGCGAGGCCGTGCTCTGCGATCAGACGGAGCACCTCCGGCCGATCGGGCCCGTCGCCGTAGATCTCTCCTCGCAGATCGGACAAGCGCTCACGAGCAACGGCGAGGGCGGGCAGGAGCGCAGGTGCGCGCTTCTCCGGGATGTGCCGGCCGGCGAAGACGACCACGGGCTCGGCCGGAACGACCTCGCTCGGCGGTGGGCCTCCCGCGTATTCCCCTTCGAGGACTGTGATCTCGCCGCGAAAACCCTCGTCGCGGAGTCGTCTCTCCTGAAGACGGGAGAAACAGAAGGCGCGTCTCGAGACGCCGGCCGTGAGCTTCTGCACGCGCCATCCGAGCCAGCCGCGCACCGGGCCGAGGTATTCGCGCCAGTACTCCCGTGTCCACACCTCGTGCCAGTCCACGAAGACGCGAAAGCGATGGAGCGCTCTCGCGGTCCCGGCAGCGAGCACCGAGAAGTACGGGAACGAGGCCGTGTGCACGACATCGTAGCGCCGCCCGTGGCGCACAAGATGTGCAAGCACGCCGAGCCCGAAGACGACGGGCGGGAGGATTCGCCTACGGCCGCCGACATACAACCGCAGCCGTGGGCCAACGCCAACGATGCGCACCCCAGGCACCTCTGGCTCAGAGCCTTTGGGCCACTGGCGGAGCGTCAGGTACGTGACGTCGTGGCGCTCTTGCGCCAGACGCTCGGCGAGGGTGCGGTACCAACGTTCGGCTCCTCCGACGGTGTGCGGGTAGAGGCAGTCGTAGACGAGGGCGATCCTCACGCAGGCGCCACTGCGAGGAGCTCGAGGTTCGTGGCGAGGACGTTCAGAACCGGGACGCGGGCGAGCGGGCGGTTTGGGGCCCAGATGAGCCCGCTTGTAGCGGCTACTCGCCTTCCTTTCAGCGTAAGTGGGAGCACGTTCGTACGGCGGAACTCTTCGAAAGGGAGCCGGATCGGATCGGAGGTCCTGTGCGCCAGGCGGTCGGGGTAACGCCGCAGCGTGTAGAGGCCCTCACGCTCGTGGTCGTGCTGCGTTTACTTCGAGGCCGCGGTCGAGCAGGAGCTTCGTCACCTGACCCCAGCCGGCAACCCCAGTCCAGGATGCGCCGCGGGTGGTCGCGCTCGATCGGCGCCGCAATCGCCCTGTACTCGCGCATCTCAGGCTCGGAACGGATGTTGATGTCGGCTCCGCGGCGTTCGCGCAAACTGCTCATCTGGTTGAGCTTACGGATTTCTAAGAACTCGACAGTAGACTGACCAGCCAATCCCTGAGGCTGATTCGTGCGGACGATTCAACAAACAGAGCAACCCGCGCGTCAGGACGGCAACGGCTCGAAGCTCCGAGTATCGGTCGTCATTCCGTGCCTGAACGAAGCGGAGTCGATCGAGCGCTGCGTCGCGGCGGCCCACGACGCGCTTCAGCACGCAGGCTTGTCCGGGGAGGTGATCGTTGTCGACAATGCCTCCGAGGACAGAAGCGCCGAAATCGCCGCGTCGGCAGGGGCGCGCGTGATTCACGAACCGCAACGCGGCTACGGGAGCGCGTATCTCGCTGGGTTCGATGCGGCCATAGGCGACTACATCGTCATGGTCGATGCCGACCTCACGTACGACTTCGGCGACATTCCACGTTTCGTCACCGAGCTGGACGAGGGCGCCGAGCTCGTGATGGGCGACCGGATGGACAACATCAAGCCTGGAGCGATGCCGTGGCTCCACCGCTATGTGGGAAATCCGCTGCTTTCCGCCATCCTCAATCTCTTTTTCCACACCGGTGTGCGAGACGCGCACTGCGGGATGCGAGCTGTCCGCCGTGACATGCTTCCGCGGCTCGATCTCCGGACGACGGGCATGGAGCTCGCCTCGGAGATGGTCATCCGGGCGGCGAAGGAGAACCTGGAAATCCGCCAGATCCCGATCGACTACTACCCGCGAGAGGGCGAATCGAAGCTTTCCACCTTTCGGGACGGCTGGCGCCACCTGCGCTTCTTGCTCGTCCACCAGCCGACCTATCTGTTCCTCGTCCCCGGCGCGTTCATGTCGTTTGTGGGAGCCCTGATCACGATCATGGTCGCCTCCCAGGTGCACGTCCTCGGCCGCGCTTGGGACATCCACACGATGATCGCCGGCGCGCTCCTGCTGATCGTCGGCTCGCAGGTGCTCGGCCTCGGACTCGCGGCACGCGCGTTCGGCGTCTATTTCATGGGCGAGCACGACCGGCTGTTCGAGTATCTGCGCGCGCGGGTTCGGCTCGAGCACGGGCTGCTCGTCGGGGCGGTGCTGATCCTGCTCGGCTTGATCTTCGGTGGCGTGATCGTGTATCGCTGGGCAGATCGCGGCTTCGGCGCCCTCTCCGAGGCGCGGCTGGCCGTCCTGGCCGCCGCCGTGATGATCGTCGGCATCCAGATCTTCTTCTCTTCGTTTCTGCTCTCGATTCTCGGACTGCGCCGTCGGTAGCGCCACGTGAGCTGGCCCTCGCCTGCAACCGAAGCTGAGATTGCGGCCGCCCTGGTCCGCCTGCGTGAGGACGTGCGCAAGCGCCCTCCCGGCCGCACGCTGAGCGCCGAGGAGGCGCGCGAGGCGCGGCTGAAGGCGCGAGAGCAGGCCGAGCGCTACTGGGCGGTCACCGCCGAGCGGCCGTTCCTTCACTCTCCGGGACGAGGTGGCCGGCTTCGCTCCGTTGCCGTCGCTCCCCTCAAGACTGCCGTGCGCCGGCTCGTCCGCTGGTACCTCGAGCCTGCGCTCGCCGAGCAGCGGCACTTCAACTCGGCGATGCTGCAGCTCGTGGACGATCTCGCCGAGCGGGCGGCAGCCCTCGAGGCCGGGCAGGAGCGTCACGTCGGCCGCGAGCGGGCCTAGGCTTTCGCTCCGATGCGGGTTGCCTACTACTCGCCGCTGCCACCCGAGCGGTCGGGGATCGCGGACTACAGCGCGCTGCTCCTTCCCGAGCTGAGGCGCCGGTTCGAGGTCGTCCTCGCGCGCCCGTTTGAGCCTCCGCCGCGGGCAGATGTCGCGCTCTACCAGCTTGGCAACGACCCCGAGTCGGAAGGATGGATCTATGAGACGCTCCGCCACCGCCGCGGGCTCGTCGTCCTGCACGAGGTTGCGCTCCACAGCCTCGTCGCCGGCTTGACTTTGGGCCGGGGCGACCGAGGCGCATACCTGGACGCGGTCGAGCGGGAGGGCGGCAAGGCCGGACGGCGCGCCGCTGAGCGAGCGCTCGCGGGCCTGGAGCCGCCGCTTTGGGAGACACGGCCGGAGGAGTTTCCACTCATCAGGGAAGCGCTCGAGCTCGCCGACGGCGTCATCGTCCATTCCCGCTACGCCGAACAGAAGGTGCGTCAGGCGGGCTACGGGCGACCTGTGCATCGCATTGCGCACCTGGCTACCCCGGACGCGCCGTTGGTCGACATTCGGCTTCCGCGGGCCGGCGCGCCGGTCATCGGCTGCCTGGGCAGGGTCAATCACGCGAAGCGGATTCCCCAGTTGCTGCACGCTTTCGCCCGCTTGCGCGCCGGTCTTCCGGATGCGCTGCTCGTGATCGCGGGCGAGGGGGCGGGTAGCGAGAACGTCAGGATCCGCCTGGAGCACCTGGGGCTCGAGGCCGGCGAGCACGTCGTGCTGCTGGACCACGTGCCCGAGGCCCAGTTCCGGGCCCTCAACTCTCGATGTGACATCTGCGTCAGCCTTCGCGGGCCGACAATGGGCGAGACTTCCGGCGCGGCGATCGCCGCGCTCTCCGCCGGCACGCCCCTCGTCGTCAGCGACGTCGGGTGGTTCCAGGAGCTGCCCGACTCGGTCGCGGCGAAGGTCCCGATCGATGAGTGGGAGGTCGACTACCTGGCGGCTGTCCTCGAGCTGCTTGCATCCGACCAGTCCCTGCGCCGGGGGATGGGCCAGGCCGCGCAGACATACGCGCGGACGGAGCTCGACCTTGGCCGCTGCGCCGAGGCCTACGCAGCAGCCCTGGCGGGTTCACGGAGGGCCGAGACCTGAGTCGCGCGGCTCCGCTCCCGGCGCGCTCGCTCTCCGCTCGCACACGAGCCCGGATCCCGGCCATACCCGCCTGGGCCTGGCTCGCGGGCATGATCTTCGTCTCGGCGGCGGCACGCCTGGCGCTCGCGAAGCCCCACCCCGCGCCCTGGATCTTCTCGGACGAGATCGTCTACTCGAACCTCGCGCAGAGCTTCGCGGAGTCCGGGCGCTTCGCGATCCGCGACGCCGCGGGCCTGCAGGGGTACGGGCCCGGATACCCGATGCTGATCGCACCCGCGTATGCGGTCTTCGACAACCTCGCCCACGCCTTCGCAGCGGCGAAGGCGATCAACGCGGTGCTCATGTCGCTCGCGGCCGTCCCCGTCTACTTGATCGCGCGCCGGCTCGCCTCCGAGCCGTTCGCCCTGGCCGCAGCTGCCCTCGCGGTTGCGATCCCCTCGTTCATCTACACCGGCACGATGATGACCGAGAACGCTTTCTACCCGGCCTTCGCCCTCTGCATCCTCGTCATGCTCGCCGCGCTCGAGCGGCCCACTCTCTGGCGGCAGCTAGGGGCGCTCGCGGCCGTGTTCGGGACCTTCCTGATCAGGGCGCAGGCGGTGACGCTCGTCCTTGCCTTTGCGACGGCGATCGTTCTCGTCGCCCTCGTCGAAGCACGCGCGGCAGGCCGCGTTACGCGCCGCGATCTGACGACCCGGCTGCTCGAGTTCCGGGCAACGTGGATCTCGCTCGCGGCCGGGACTGTGCTCGTCCTGGCGGCCGGGCTCGTGCGCGGCCGATCGCCCTCGCAGGTCCTGGGCGGTTACAGGGGACTGCTGGACTTCGACTACGACGTTGGTGAGGTAGCCCGCTGGTTCTTGTTTCACGTCGCTGAGCTCGATTTGTACCTCGGGGTGCTGCCGTTCGCGGCCTTCGTGATGCTCGTACTGCGTTCGCTCAGCCGTGCCGAGCTGCCGCGGCCGTTGCGCTTGTTCGGTCTGCTGGGGCTATCCGTCGTGGTCTGGATGAGCCTCGTCGTCTCCGCAACCGCATCCTTCTTCGCCAGGGTCGGGCCCGGCCGCATCGAGGAGCGCAACCTCTTCCACGTTGTGCCTTTGTGCCTCATCGCCCTGGTCGTCTGGGTCGAGTCACAAGGTTTCGGCGTGTGGCCGGCTGCCGCGTTTGCGGCGCTGCTCGCCGGAGCGCTCCCTGGCGCGATCCCCTACCACGAGTTCGCGAACCTGACAGCGCTCTCCGACACGGTGGTCCTGATCCCGCTCTGGAACCTCGTCTTCTTCCAGCACATCGAGGCGTCGTCGCTGACGCCGCTCGTGGTGTTCGGGTCGCTGGCCGCCGCAGCGCTCTTCCTCCTCCTGCCGCGCCGCGCCCTCCTGCTCGCCCCCGTGCTCGTCTTCGCCTGGTTCCTATTGCTGAACGTGACGCTCGAAAAGCAGATCGCTGCAACCTCGAGGGGCGTGCTCCAGCAGGGGTTGACCACGCGCCGCGAGTGGATCGACGACGCCGTCGGCTCGGACGCCAGGGTCGCGGCGCTTTGGTCCGGGAATGCGAGCCAGATGACTGTGCTTCAGAACGAGTTTTTCAACCGCAGCGTCCACTCCATCCATGCCGTTGGTGACGTCCCGGCAGCCTCCGCGTATCCACCCGAGCACCGAGTTTCGATCGATGAGGCGACGGGGGCTCTGCGTGCCGAAGGAGGCGGTCCTCTGCGAGCGCAGTACGCCCTCGCCGACCACTCCCTGGAGCTTGCGGGACGCGATGTCGCCCGCGACCCGGGCACGTCGATCGTGCTCTACCGCGTCGACGGCGACGTGCGCCTGCGCGGCCGCGTGACCGGGGTCTATCCGGATACTTGGACCGGCTCGGACGTGACCTACACGCGCTGGGACTGCCGGGGCGGGCGCCTTCTGATCGCGATCGCCGGGCAGCCCGGGCTCTTCAAGAAGACGCAGACCATGGTCGCGACCGCGGGAGACCGCGTGGTCGGGCGCATCAGAGCGCCGGCGAACGGTGACGCGCGCTCTGCTCTGCTTCCCCTCCTGCCGGAGGATGACCGTTGTGCGATTCGACTCCACGTGTCGTCCACGGCCGTTCCGGCTGAGATCCTCGGCACGCCCGACACACGGGAGCTCGGCGTGCGGGTGACCGCGCTCGATTACCTACCCTCCTAGAATCCCTGCAAATGCCGCCCGCCAACGATTTCAACGATTTCCTGCACGAGTTGCGCTCCCGGGAGCTCGAGCGGCTTCCGCCGGGAGCGCGCACCGTGCTCCACGGAGGCGCGGCCGGGAGCTGGTACTTCGAGTGGTTCGACGAGCGGTATCCGACTCGGGTCGAGCGGCACATAGGCGTCGAGGCTTTCTCACCGGCCCCGGATCCCCTGCCTCCGAACGTGGAGTGGCTGCAGCGGACGCTCGGTGATCTCTCTCCGGTCGAGGACTCCTCGGTCGATCTCGTCTTCGCGGGCCAGGTGCTCGAGCATCTTTGGCCCGAGGACGTTGCCGGATTTCTGGCCGAGGCTCACCGCGTCCTGCGCCCAGGGGGCACGCTCGCGGTCGACAGCCCGAACCGCCTCGTGACCGCAAAGCTCGGCTGGGACCACCCCGAGCACACGGTCGAGTTCACGGTCGAAGAGATCCGAGAGCTGCTCGACCTCGCCGGGTTCGACGGCGTCCGGGTCCGGGGCGTCTGGATCTGCTTCGACCCGGAGCAGGGCCGGGTGCTCCCGTTCGACGAGCTGGGCGAGGTCGGCGGCTGGGACAGCGCGCGGCGCGCCGAGGAAGCGGCAGGGCGTCCCGAGGATTCGTTCGTCTGGTGGGCGGAGGCCGAGCGCGCGGAGCGTGAGCCGGACCGGGAGCAGTTGAACCGCCGCGTGCAGGAGGCGTACGAGATCTACCGCAGCCACCGCCTCTCGCGAATGCACCGGACGCATGGCTCGGTGCGCGAGGCCAATGGCCGGAAGGTCGTGACCGGCCGCCGCGGCCGGGCGGGCCACCTGCTCTTCGGCCCCTACGTCCCGATGCGCCCCGGCCGCTGGGTCGCCCGCTTCCGGGTGGCTGCGGGGCCCGTGAAATGGCGGAAGCCGGAGCCCGACGAGCCGCTGGGCTCGATCGACGTCATGGTCGGCGACTCCGATCCCAAGGTCGTGGCCGAGAAGGCGCTCACCGGGCGCGATCTGCCGCTCGACGGGGTCGAGCGTGAGCTCGAGCTCCCCTTCGAGCTCGACCAAACCGTCTTCGGGGCGCAGTTCAGGGTCCACACCCTCGGCCGCGTGCGCATGCGCGCGCAGTACCCGGTGGAGGTCGAATGACACGCCTGAAGCTCGCCGTCCGCAGCATCGTCCGCGCGATTCTCTGGCCGATTCGCCGTTTCTTCGACCCGCGCTTCGGCGGGATCGCGTCCGCGGTGCAGGCGAACGTCGCGGCGACAGTCGAGGCAACCGAGCTCCTGGGCCGGGCTCTCGACGATCTGAACAGCCGCATGGACGATCTGAACAGCCGCATGGACGCGCGGTTCGAGGCCCAGCAGCGGCTGATCGAGCAGACGCGAGACGAGGCCGCACACGCGAGTGGCCGCTACTTCGAGCGTCTCGTTGGCGGCTCGGTCCGGGAGATCGACCAGAGCGTCGCCCACCTGCTGAACTACGCATCCAGTCACAAGGGCTTTGCCGCCCAGCGCGACCTGTGGCTGAACCAGCCGGTCTCCCTCGCGTACGAGCCCGGCGGCGTCCGGCTGGCCAATGTGAACGAGCGCATCGTCGAGATCCCGCACGTATATCGCGCCCTCGCCCGGCTCGAACCAGGGGCCAAGGTGGCCGACGTCGGCGCCGCCGAGAGCCTCGTCGCCTTCTCGCTTGCGCTCCTTGGGTATGACGTGACCGCGGTCGACCTCCGGCCGTATCCCTTCGAACATCCCCGGCTCCGGTCGGTGACGACGCCGATCGAGGAGTGGGAGCACGACGGCACCTTCGATGCGATCATCTGCCTCTCGACGATTGAGCACGTCGGCCTGGGCGCATACGGCGAGGAGCCGAAGGACGATCGCGCTGACATCGCCGCGATGCGCCGGATGCACGAGCTCACCGCTCCCGGCGGGCTTCTCGTCCTCACGACGAGGCTCGGGCAACCCGGGGTAGACGAGCTCGAGCGCACCTACGACAAGGCCGGGCTCGACGAGCTGCTCGAGGGCTGGAACGTCGAAGAGTTGACCGTCGTGCGCCGCGAGGACGAGAAGACCTGGACGCTGGCCGACGGTAAGCCGAGTGACGAAGACGGCGCCGAGCAGGTCGCACTCGTCACCGCCACGCGCACCTAAGCCGTGTCCGCGTATTTCGACATCCAGGGTGTCCAGAGCCCGGCCCACGGCGAGCGCGGCATCGCCCGCTATCTGACGGAGCTCGCCCGCGCGCTGGAGCGTTGGTACCCCGAGTCCGTGGCGCGCTACCTGCTCGACCCGGATCTCGCCGTCCCGGGCTCGATCGAGCCGCTCGCCGCGTCGGGACGCCTCGCGCTCACGAACCAGGTGGACGGCTCCGACGCGACCATCTACCACGTCGGCTCCCCGTTCGAGTACATGCCGCTCGACCGCCTCTGGCCTCGCTGGGCGCACCGGTCCGGACTGCGGCTGGCGGTCACGCTCTACGACCTGATCCCGGAGCTCTTTCCCGAGATCTATCTCACGGATCCCGCCGTCACTGCGTGGTACCGAACGCGGCTGGCGCTCGTGCGGCGGGCCGATCGCGTCCTTGCGATCTCGGAGGCGACTGCGCGCGACGCGATCGAGCAGCTCAGCCTGCCGGAGGAGCGCGTTGTCGTCGCCGGTGCAGGTGTCTCGGAGCGATTCCACCCACCGGCGAGCCGCGAGGGAGCGCTGGCTGGGCTGCAGGAGCGGCTGCCCTGGCTCGAGGCCGGCTATGTCCTCTATACGGGCGGGATCGAGCCGCGCAAGAACATCGATCGCCTGCTCGAGGCCTACTCCGGTCTTCCGTCGGCCGTCCGGGCTAGGCACCAGCTCGTGATCGTCTGCCGCGTGCTGCCGCCCGAGCGCGCGCTCCTCGACGCTCGGCTTCGGCGACTCGGGGTCGCGGACCGTGTCCGCTTCCCGGGCTTTGTCGAGGAGGAGGACCTACTGCGCCTCTACCAGGCCGCTGAGCTCTTCGTCTTTCCGGCGCTCTATGAGGGGTTCGGGCTGCCTATTGCGGAAGCGATCGCTTCGGGGACACCGGTCATCGCGTCGCGCAGCTCGGCCCTGACCGAGCTCGTCACCGACGAGGACGCGCTCTTCGACCCTCGGGAGACGCCCGCGATCCGCGCGACCTTGGGGCGGGCACTCTCGGATCAGGCGCTACGGGAACGACTGCGCGGCCGCGTCCTCGACGAACGGCACACCTGGCGAGGCGTGGCCCGGCGCACGGCCGAGGCCTACGAGGGGCTCGCCGAAAGTGGACGCCGCCCGGTGCGGCGGCGGCCTCGGGTCGCAGTCGTCACCCCGCTCCCGCCGCAACGCTCGGGCGTTGCCGACTACTCGTTCCGGATGCTGAACCAGCTCGTCGCGCACTGCGACGTCGACGCCTTCGTCGAGGTCGAGCCAAGCGAGGTCGAGGCCCCCTCGGGCGTGTCGGTCGACCACATCCACCGCTTCGACACGAAGGAGCGCGTTCGGGCCGGCTATGACTCGGTCGTCTACTGCCTCGGGAACAGCGAGTTCCACGCCGAGTCGCTGGCGCTGCTCCGACGTCGCCGCGGCGGAGTCGTGCTCGCGCACGACGTACGGCTGAGCGGGCTCTACTCCTGGACGGCCGCTCATCGCCCGGACCTTCTTCCGTTCGGCTTCCTGGACTCGCTGCGGTCGATGTACGGGCACCGCGTTCCGGCTCCGGTCGGCGAGAGCGGCTGGCTCGACTACGACGAGGCCGACCGGCACGGCATCTACATGGCCCGCGAGGCGATGGGCCTTGCCGACAGGTATCTCGTCCACTCCGGCTACGCCGCGCAGATCGCGCGACTTGATGCCGGGCCGGGGGACGAGCGCAAGGTCGAGGTGATTCAGTACCGCTTCCCGGATCCGAGTGAGCTGCCGCGTGCCCGCCCAGACGAGGACGCGCCGGTGATCGTGAGCCTGGGCCTCGTCGCTCCTGTGAAACAGACGGCCAAGATCGTGGAGGCCTTCGGCCACGTTGCTCGGCGGCACCCGACCGCGACGCTGGCGGTCGTCGGCCCGTCGGTCTCGGA
>Ga0307278_10000920_pt1 | contig 14518 bp, 12 predicted proteins | sample ER_DNA_117_FD_194482 | JGI IMG/M metagenome (GOLD analysis project Ga0307278, IMG submission 194482) | Bulk soil microbial communities from the East River watershed near Crested Butte, Colorado, United States - ER_DNA_117 | ecosystem: Environmental > Terrestrial > Soil > Floodplain | place... | reverse complement strand
GGCCGGCGCGATGATGCACGCGCCGTTCCCCGACTGGGATGCGGCCGAGCTGCGCGAGCTCGTCACGAGCGCCGGCTTCCACGACGTCCGCCTGTTGATCGTGGTGGCGAGCGCGCGGTACCCGTCACCGGAGGAGCTCGTGCGCTGGGAGGCCGCCGCATCGCCATTGGCCGGACCGCTGAGCGCGCTGAGCCCCGAGACGCGCGCTGCCCTGATCGACGACGTGGCGGCGGCCATCGCCGACCGCGTCGACGACGACGGCGTCGTCTTCCCCCAGGAGACGCACGTCGTGCTCGCGCGCCGCTAGGGCTCGCCGAGCAGCGAGAGCTGCGGGCGCTCGACGCCCGCCGGCAACCGGCCCTCCTCGTCGAGCTTGTCCAGATGGGCAGCCAGCGTGACGGTCGCCGCCGGGCGCAGCGCGGAGGGAGCATCGCTCCACACGCGGTCGAGCAGATCGTCGGCCGTGCGCAGGCCTGCGTCGAGCGCATCCACCAGCCGGCTCTCGCGATCCAGGCGATGCGCGATGTACTCGTCGAGCTTGGCGGGGGCGTCGAGCACGACGGGGCCGTGGCCGGGGCAGATGACCCGCAGTCCCATCACCCGCAGCCGCCTCAGCGCGCTCAGGTAGCCGCGCAGGGCGCCCGGCTCGGGGTACACGAAGACCGAGCCCTCGCCGAGCACCGCGTCGCCGGAGAAGCAGACGCTGCCCGCGACGTAGGCGAGGTGGTCCGACGCATGGCCGGGGGTGGCGATCGCGCGCAGCGGGCCGAACTTCTGGCCGTCCTGGATGCGCACGTCGGCGCCTTCGTAGCGCGAGGCAGCCACCGGCACGCCGCCCGCGCGGCGGCGCAGCTCGTCCACGGCCTCGACGTGGTCGAGGTGGTCGTGGGTCACGGCGATCCCGCCGATCCCGCCACGGTCGTGCGCGTCGCTGAGCACGCGCTCGAGGTGCGCCTGCGCGAGCGGGCCTGGATCGATCACGAAGCACGGATCGCGCCCGACGAGCCACGTGTTGGTGCCCCGCAGCGTGAAGGGGCCCGGGTTGTCGGCGGTGACGAGCCCGACGTCGTCCATCAGCGTCGCCGGAAGCGCCGGCGCGGGCCGGGCTGCAGGAAGTCGGGCACGCCCCGGCGCACCGGGTAGGCGACCCCGGTCGACTCGCACACCAGCTGGCCGCGCTGCGCGGTGAGCGGCGCCTTGGTAGCCGGATCGGCCAGCAGGTCGAGGGCGCGCGCCGCGAAGGCCCCCTCGCCGCGCGGACGCCGGCTGGGCTCGTAGTCGCCGGCCTTGCGCGCCAGCACGCGCACCGAGTGAAACCACGCGCGGCCGCGGCCCTCGAACGCGGCGTCGAAGGGCACGAGCGCGCCGAGCAGCAGCGCCACCAGCTCGTGCAGCTCGCGCATGGCGTCGGCGTCGGGCCGCGCGGCGTCGACGGCGCCCATCTTGCTCGCGTTGTGCAGCGTGTTGTAGAGGCCGCCGGTGGCGTCGACGTCGGTCACCACGTCGACGAAGCCGATCTCGCGGCACACGCGTTCGAAGAACGGCGGCGTCAGACGGACGTAGTCGTCGGGGTAGCCGTGCAGCCACCACACGAACGGCATCACGTGGACCATCACGCCGCCCGGGCGCAGGACGCGGTGGCACTCGGCCAGCACCTCGTGCGGGTAGGCGATGTGCTCGAGCACCGAGTTCGACCCGACGCGGTCAAGGGCGCCGGAGCGGAACGGCAGCGCGGTGGCGTCGGCGACGACGTCGATCGGGTGCGCGGGGTCGACGTCGAGGCGGATGAGCTCGGCCAGGCCGTCGGCGTCGGCCAGCTCGCGCGTGCGCTCGTCGGTGAACGCGGTCCACGTGCCGAGCTCGAGGTGCACGGCCCCCGCGCGCTCGGTCGGCGCGTAGGCGGCGGCGCGGGCGGCGTCCCACTGCGCCCCGGCGCCGGGCAGCAGCGGGTTGACCCCGTCGAGCAGATGCGGCCGCCAGGCGGCCAGGTGCTCGTGCAGCGTGGCCACCAGCGCGTCGGCCTGCGCCGGCGCCCTGGACCGGATGGCCTCCTCCACGAGGTCGAAGAGGCGCGCGACGCGCTCGGGGTCGGCCCGCCGGGCCACGGAATCGACACTCGGCCTGCCGCTCACCCGTGGGATCATGCCAGCGTGCCGACGATCGACCGCCTCAGCGCGCTCGACTCAGCCTTCCTCGACCTCGACAGCGCCCGCGCGCCGCTCCATGTGGGCTGGACGATCCTCGTCGAGGGCCGCGTGCCCTCGCTGTCGGCGCTGCGCCGCCACGTCGAGGGGCGCCTGGAGCACGTGCCGCGCTTCCGCCGGCGCGTCGCGCGCCCGCGCTTCGGCCTGGGCGACCCACGTTGGGCCGATGACGCCGGCTTCGACATCGCGCGCCACGTCCACGCCGTGACGCTGGCGCCGCCCGCGGGCCCCGGCGAGCTGCGCGAGCTGGCGGGAGCGCTGCTGTCGTCGCCGCTGGACCCCGGCCACCCGCTGTGGCGGATGTACCTCGTCGGCGGCCTGCGCGGCGACGGATGGGCCGTCGTGGGCCAGGCCCATCACGCGCTTGTCGACGGGATCGCCGCAGTCGAGGTGGCGATGCTGCTCTTCGACGCGTCCGGCCACCCCCGGGCTCCGTCCACGCCGGCGCGCTGGGCGCCGGCGCCGGCACCGTCGACCCGGGCCGCGGTCGGCGCGTTCGCCCGCGACCGCCTGGTGGGCGCCGCACGCGCCGCGCGCGCGACGGCCGCCACCGTGAGCCACGGCGGCGACGTTCCCGGCGCCGTCCGCCAGCTCGCCGCGCCGGCCCCGGCGACCGCGCTGGACCGCTCGGCCACCCACCGCCGCACGGTGGGCTTCGGGGTCACGTCGCTGCAGGGCGCTCGCGAGGCCGGCCGCCGTCACGGGGCGACGATCAACGACGTCCTGCTCGCCGCCGCCACGATTGCCCTCGGCCGCGCGCTGCGCCGCCGCGGCGAGCGCCCCGCCGCGGTCAAGGTGCTCGTGCCGGTCAACGTCCGGGGCGGCGGCGAGGCCGCCGGCATGGGCAACCGCATCTCCTTCGTCACCGTCTCGCTGCCCGTCGCGGTGACCGACCCGATCGCCGTCCTGCGTCGCGTGCGCACCCAGACGCACGCGCGCAAGACGGGCGGCGCCGCAGCCCCGCTGGAGGCGCTGTCGGAGGTCGCCGAGCTGCTGCCCGGCGGGGCGCGGCGCATCGTGGCGCGCACCGCCGCGCGCGCAGCGTCCTTCAACGCGGTCGTCTCCAACGTGCCGGGCCCGCCCGTCGAGCTCGACCTGCTCGGGTGCCGCGTGAGCGCGATCTACCCCGCGGTCCCCTTCCTGCAGGGCCACGCGCTGTCGATCGGCGCGCTTTCCTACCGCGGCCGACTGCACTGCGGCGTCTACGCCGACGCCACGGTCGTGCCCGACGCGGCCGAGGTCGCCCGCGACCTCGAGGCCACCTTCGATGCGCTGCGCGTCGTCCCGCGCGCGCCCGACACGCCGTGGCGCGCCCGCGCGGTGTCGCGCCGTCAGCGCGCCGCGAAGCGGTAGACCGGGCCGTTGACCGACGTGACGTAGAGGCGCCCGGTGGCGTCCTCCCCGAACGAGGCGACACCCGAGATCGTCGGCACGGAGAGCGTGCGGCTCTGGGCGCGCCGGCCCGCGCGCAGCGTCGCCACGCGCAGTCGACTGTTGCAGTAGTCGCCGTACACGTAGCGGCCATACAGGCCCGGCACCGCGCGGTCGCGGCCGATGTAGCCGCCCGTGATCGAGCAGAAGCCCGCCTGATGGGTGTGCGTGATGACCGGGAAGATCGCGCCCGGCGCCGGCTCGTCGAAGTTGCGCCGCCGGCCCTCCCACGGGCGCCAGCCGAAGTTCGCGCCGCGGCCGCGGCCCTTCTTGACGAAGTCGATCTCCTCGACCTCGTCCTGCCCGACATCGCCGATGACGAGATCGTCGTTGGCGCGGTCGAACGAGAAGCGCCACGGGTTGCGCAGCCCGTAGGCGTAGATCTCGCCACGTGCGCCCGAGCGCCCGACGAACGGGTTGGAGGACGGGATCGTGTACGGCTTCCCGCCCGAGCTGCGCGGGTCGATGCGCAGGATCTTGCCCAGCGGCGAGCTCAGCGACTGCGCGTTGCCCCGGGCGCCGTGCTGGTCGTTGCCGCCGCCCCCGTCGCCGGTTCCGACGTACATCAGCTTGTCGGACCCGAAGATCATCAGCCCGCCGTTGTGGTTGGGCTCGGGGTCGGCCATCCGCAGCACGAGGCGCGCGCTGTTGGGGTCGGCGCTGTCGTCGCTGGCGCGGTGGTATTCCCAGATGCTCTCGGTGCCGCTCTTCTCGGTGTAGTAGACGTAGAAGAGCCCCGACTGCGCGTAGTCCGGGGCGAAGGCCATCGACAGCAGGCCCTGCTCGCCGCCGGCCGTCACCTTCGAGCGGATGTCGAGGAACGGCTGGGCCAGGGGCTTGCCGCCGCGCACGATCATGATCCGCCCGGCCTGCTCGACCACGAAGATCCGCCGCCGGTCGCCCGGGGGCGCCGTGACGTAGACCGGGGCCTGGAAGTCGCCGATCTTGACCAGGCGCACGCCGCGCCCGGTCGCGGCGCGACCCTCTGCCGGAGTGGAGCCGCCTGTGTCGTCGTTGGTGCTCGCGGTCGCGTTCGTGTTCGTGTCGGCGTTCTGAGTGCCCGAGTCCGATCCGCAGGCTCCGACGAGCGCGGTGGCAACGACGAGCGCGAGCGCGGCGGCGGAGCGGGGCATCCGGGCAGGATGCCACGGCCTTGTAACGCGGGTCGCACCGGGATTGACTGGTGCGCCATGAGCGAGCGCAGCTTCGACGTCGTGGTGATCGGTGCCGGCCCGGCCGGGGAGGTGTGTGCGGGGCGCCTGTCCGATGCGGGCCTCGAGGTCGCCATCGTCGAGGAGCACCTCGTCGGCGGCGAGTGCTCCTTCTACGGCTGCATGCCGTCCAAGGCGCTCCTGCGCCCCGGCCAGGTGCTCGCCGAGGCGCGGCGCATCCCGGGCGCCGCCGAGGCGGTGAACGGGCTCGACGTGCCGGCCGTGTTCGCGCGCCGCGACGAGGTGATCAACCACCTCCACGACGACAACCAGACGCCGTGGCTCGACGCCCACGGGATCGCCCTCGTGCGCGGCCATGGGCGGATCACCGGAGAGCGCACCGTGCAAGTGGGCGACGAGACGCTGACCGCGCGGCGCGCGGTGGTCACCGCCACCGGGACCGAGGCGGCCGTGCCGCCGATCCCGGGGCTGCGCGAAGCGCGCCCGTGGACCAACCGCCATGCGGTGACCGCCGAGGAGGTCCCGCCCACCCTCGTCGTCCTCGGCGGCGGCACGGTCGGGGTCGAGATGGCCAGCGCCTACGCCTCCTTCGGCTCGCGCGTGACGGTCATCGAGGCCGGCCCGCGGGTGCTGGCGCGCGAGGAGCCGTTCGCGGGCGACGAGGTGTGCGCCGCGTTCGCCGACGCCGGCATCGAGGTCCGCGCCGACACGCGCGCGACCGCGGTCTCGCGCGCGAACGGCCGCGTCACCGTCGAGCTCGACGACGGCTCGAGCGTCTCCGGCGACGAGATCCTCGTGGCCGTCGGCCGGCGCACCCTCTCGGCTGACCTCGGCCTCGACGACCTCGGCGTGGAGCCCGGGCGCCCGATCGAGGTCGACGACGCGCTGCGCGTCCCCGGCCACGACTGGCTCTACGTCATCGGCGACGCCAACGGCCGCGCGCTGCTCACCCACATGGGCAAGTACCAGGGCCGCATCGCGGCCGACCGGATCCTCGGCCGCGAGGTCGCGCTGCGCAGCGATGGGGCGCTCAGCCCGCGCGTGACCTTCACCGACCCACAGGTGGCCGCCGTGGGCCACACGCTGGCCAGCGCGCAGGAGGCCGGCATCGACGCCCGCGCGGTCGACGTCCCCACCGGGGGCAACGCCGGCGGCTCCTTCGTCGGCCCCGGCGCGCCGGGCACCGCGCGCATCGTCGTCGACGAGGACCGCCGCATCATCGTCGGCGCCACCTTCACCGGACCCGAGGTCGCCGAGGCGCTCCACGCGGCGACCATCGCGGTGATCGGCGAGGTGCCGCTGGACGACCTGTGGCACGCGGTGCCGTGCTTCCCGACGCGGAGTGAGCTGTGGTTGAAGCTGCTTGAGGCTTACGGGATGTGATTGTCGTCCGCGTGGCGTCTGCGGCGCTGCGCGGCGCAAACCGCATCACCGAGGGAAGGGAGTCCCCCACCGCGCCCGGCCGGGCCGCCCGGGCCGCAGCGTGCTGGATTAGGGTCGCAGGACGACCCTTACCCAGCACGGTACGACCACCGTGCTGACCTTTCGGGCCAGGAGCCCCACAAACCAGCATCCTCCGGGGTAGCACACGCCCTGCGGAGGACGACCGCCCACGGTCGCGCCGCCCCGGGGCTGCTTCCCCTCGGGGATGCTGTTTGCGCCGCGAAGAGCCGCCCGCGATCACGGCTCCCGCACGACCGCGACCGTCCGATCCGCCTCGCGCACTACACCCCACCCGGCCACCGCCGAAGCACCGCGAAACAGCGAGTCCACGACCGCCGTCGGCCCCGGCAGCCCACGCCCGCCCTCCTGCGACAGCCGCGCATCGTGGAACAGCACGGCTCCGCCGGGCTCCACGAACCCGTGCCAGTCCTCCCAGTCCGCGCGGACGCCCTCCTCGCTGTGGTCGCCGTCGATGAAGACGAGGTCGACCGCGCCCTCCCACCGCGAGGCGACCGCGGTGCTGTAGTCGACGTGCCAGGTCACGCGCGGGCCCGCGTGGCGGCGGGCCGCGCGTGCCACCACGCGGCGGCTCGCGCCCTCGGTCGCCCCCCACCCCGCAGGCAGCGCCCAGCCGTGGTGGCCGAAGGGGTCCACGAGGTGCAGCTCGGCGTCAGGGTCGAGGACCTCGCACAGCACGACGGCCGACGAGCCCTCGTAGACGCCGAGCTCGACCACGCGCTTGCGGCCGGCGGCCGTCGCGCGCAGGACGGCCGCGTCGTCGTCGGAGTGCATGGTGCGCGGCGGGATGAGCCCGGCGCCGACGAAGACCGAGCGCAGCCGCACGTCGTCGCGCAGGCGGTCGGGCGCCAGGCGCCGGATGGCCTTGGGCAGCGCCATCAGGCCGCCGGCTCGATCCGCCCGCGGACATCGCCGAGGGACAGCGCGTCGCCGCCCCGGCCGCGCAGCACGACCTCGTCGCCGTCCTGCAGGAAGGTGCGCACCGACCCGTCGGCGAGCTCGATCGGCTCGGCCCCGTTCCACGACAGCTCGAGCAGCGAGCCGCGTTGCCCGCGCTGCGGCCCCGAGATCGTGCCCGAGGCGAAGAGGTCGCCGACGCTCAGCGACGCGCCGTTGACCGTCATGTGCGCCAGCTGCTGGGCGGCGGACCAGTACAGGTGGCGCGCGTTGGTGCGCGCGACGACGGTGGCGTTGAGCTCGACCTCGAGGTCGAGGTCGAGCGCCCACGGCTCTTCGCGGAGGTAGGGCAGCGGCGCGGGCTCCTGCGCGGGCGCGGGCACGCGGCGATCGAGGATCGCCTCCACTGGCGTGACCCACGCCGCCACCGAGGTGGCGAACGACTTGGCCAGGAAGGGGCCAAGCGGTCGGTACTCCCACGCCTGCAGGTCGCGCGCGCTCCAGTCGTTGACCAGCAGCACGCCGAAGAGGTGGTCGAGCGCACGGTCGACCGGCACCGGCTCCCCGAGCGCGCTCGGCACGCCGACCACGAAGCCGAGCTCGAGCTCGATGTCCAAGCGCACGCTGGGGCCGAACACGGGGGCGTCGTCGCCGGGCTCGCGACGCTGCCCGCGCGGGCGGCGGATCGGCGTCCCGCTGACCACCACCGTGCCGACGCGACCGTGGTAGCCCACCGGCAGGTGACGCCAGTTGGACAGCAGTGGCTCGGCGTCGGGACGGAACAGCCGCCCGACATTGGTCGCGTGCTCGAGCGACGAGTAGAAGTCGACGTAGTCGCGCACGGCGATCGGCAGCAGCAGCTCGACCTCCTCGAGCGGAACCGTCGCGGGCTCGGCGTCGGGCCCCGCCGTGAGCCCCCGCAGCGCCTCGCGCACGCGCGCCGACGTCCCGCGCCCGGCCGCCATGAACGCGTTGAGCGACGGCTGCGCGAACAGCGCGGGATCCTCGTCGAGCGGTCCGTCGGTCGCCAGCGCCGCGAGGTCGAGCACGCCGTCGCCCAGCCGCGCACCCACCCGCGGGGCCTCGCCCGCGCGCCGGAAGACCCCGTAGGGCAGGTGCTCGGGGCCGAACCCGGTCACGCGGGGATCATGTCAACCGTCGCGCCACGGCCAGTCTGCGGGTCGATGCTCGCCGTCGACCCCGCGGGCACCTGCATCGGGTCGCGCGACTACGCGACGAGCTTGCGCCCTGGTTCGCGGTCGGCGAGGCCGTACCGGGGCCCTATCTGCACCGCTGGGGCCTGGCGCCCGAGCTGCGCGCGCTCGAGGAGCGGCTGATCGCGGCCGGCGAGCTGCCGGCGACGGGCGCGCGCCTCGTGGCCACGCGCCGGTGACCGCGCTACGCGGCGAGCGCCGCCGCGGACGCGGCCGGCGCCTGCCACAGATGCTGCGTGGCGTACGAGCGCCACGGCGCCCAGGCGGCCGCCAGAGCGCGTGCCCGGCGCGGGTCGTCGGGGCCGCCGAGGCGCCGCAGCGCGTGGCGCACGCCGAGGTCCTCGGCGAGGAAGACGTCGGGGTCGCCGAGCGCGCGCATGGCGACGTAGCCCGCCGTCCACGGTCCTACGCCGGGCAGGGCCAGGAGCCTCCGCCGGGCCTCGACGCGGTCCGCGCCGGCGTCCAGGCGCAGCTCGCCCTCCGCCAGCGCGCGGCACAGCCCCACGAGCGCCGCGGCGCGGGCGCGCGGCATGGCGAGGAGCGCGGGATCGAGTGCGGCGAGGACGTCCGCGGCCGGGAACAGCGCAGTCACAGCGCCGCGCGGCCGCGCGAGCGCCTCGCCGTGCTCGGCCACGAGCCGGCCGGCGCCGGTGCGCGCGGCGGGGACCGAGACCTGCTGGCCGAGGACGGCGCGCACGGCGAGCTCGGCGCCGTCGACGTGGCCCGCCACGCGCAGCCCCGGCGCGGCCCTCACGAGCGGGCCGATGAGGGTGTCGCCGTTCAGGTGCTCGGCGACGGCCCCCGGATCCGCGTCGAGGTCGAGCAGCCGCCGGCAGCGCTGCACGGCGGGCGTGAGATCGCGCAGGTCCTCGAGCCACAGACCGCAGCGCACGCAGTCGGGCGCGAAGGCGAGCTCGACCACGCCCGGCCCGCGCGGCAGGCGCAGGCTGCGCCGGTAGACGTCGCCGGCGACCTCCTCGACGCCGGGGACGGCGCGCGCCGCGAGCCAACGGAGCAGAGCCTGGGCGTCGAGCGGCGCGCGAAAGGGCAGGCGCAGCGCGAGGTCACCCGCCTCGGACGCGCGACCCGGCCGGGCGCGGCGGCGCAGCTCCGTGGGCGTGTGGTCGAAGACCGCGCGCATCGTCGCGTTGAACTGGCGCAGGCTGCCGAAGCCGGCGGCGAACGCGACCTCGGTCACCGGCGCGCGCGTGGTCTCGAGCAGCGTGCGCGCCGTCTGCGCGCGCTGGGCGCGAGCGAGCTCCAGCGGCCCGACACCCAACTCGGCCACGAGCCGGCGGCGCAGGTGGCGCTCGCTGCAGCCCAGCGCCCCGGCCAGCCCGGCGACCCCGGCACGGTCGACGGCGCCGTCGGCGATCAGGCGCATCGCCCGCGCCACGACGTCGGCGCGTGCGTCCCATGAGGCGTCGAAGTCCTCGATCACCACCTCATGGTCTCAGCGCGCCGTGACGAGCGCAGTCCCGGCCAGCAGCAGCGCGAAGCCGAGCAGGCGCGCGGGCGTGAGGCCGACCCGGTCGAGGCCGAGGAAGCCGAACTGGTCGAGGATCGCCGACACGAAGAGCTGCCCGGACACCGTGGCCGCCACCACCCCGCCGGCTCCGAGCGTGCGGACGGTGACGAGCGAGACCGAGACGAGGACCGCTCCCATGAGCCCGCCCGTCAGGTAGCCCGGAGGGATGTGCGGGATCCTGCGCACGTGCCCCGCCTCGCCCAGCGCCACGGCGAGCGCGCCGAGCACGAGCGCCGCGATCGCAGTGGCGATGAACGCGGCCGCCACGACGCTCGTGCGCTTGGCCAGCTCCGAGTTGATGGGCGGCTGGAGCGCGATCAGCGCGCCTACCCCGATGGTGGCGAGCACGGCGAGCACGCGGACGGTCATGGCGCTCCATTCCCCGAGCGCGGCCCGTACCCTCCCGCCTTGAGATGACCGTTCCCGACAGCTTCCCCGCCTTCCTCGCCACACAGCGCGACGACGCCGTCGACCGTGGCCCCGCCACGATCACGCGCGACGAGCTCGGCGATGGCGAGGTGACGGTGCGCGTCGACTGGTCGAGCATCAACTACAAGGACGCGCTGGCCACGATCCCCAAGGGCCAGGTCGCGCGCATCTCACCGCTCGTGCCCGGGGTCGACCTCGTCGGCGAGGTCGTCGCCTCGGACGATTCCGCCGTGGCGATCGGGACCGAGGTGCTGGTCACCGGCTACGACCTTGGTGTCGCCCACCACGGCGGCTGGGCGCGCTACGCCCGCGTCCCTGCCGACTGGGTCGTCGCGCTGCCGGACGGCCTCTCGCCTCGCGACGCCATGGCCCTGGGCACCGCCGGGCTGACGGCCGGCCTGTCGATCCACGCCCTGGAGGCCCACGGCCTGACCCCCGCCGACGGCCCCGTGCTCGTGCTGGGCGCCAGCGGCGGCGTGGGCAGCACGGCGGTCGGCGCGCTCGCCAGCGCCGGCTACGAGGTGTGGGCGGCGACGGGCAAGCCCGCCGAGCACGACTACCTGCGCGGCCTCGGCGCGCACGAGATCGTCACGCGCGAGGAGACGACGGCCGAGTCGAATCGCCCGCTGGAGAAGATGCGCTGGGCGGCGGCTGTGGACCCGGTCGGCGGCGCGGCCACGGCCTATGCCCTGCGCACCACCCGCTACGGCGGCGCGGTCGCGCTCAGCGGCCTCACCGCCGGCACGGCGCTCACGACCACCGTGCTGCCGTTCATCCTGCGCGCAGTGAGCCTCCTGGGCATCGACTCGGTAGCCGCGAGCGCTGAGCTGCGGCGCGAGGTGTGGTCGCGGCTGGCCGGCGACCTGCGCCCGCGCGGCCTCGACGACGCGATCGCACGCGAGGTCGAGCTCGATGGCATCGAGCCCGTGCTCGACGCCCTGCTGGCCGGCGAGGCCGTCGGGCGCACCGTGGTACGCCTCTGACCAGGCGGTATCTCAGGGGTGGGCGCCGACCAGCGCGATTCCGGCGATGACGGCCGTGACGCCCGCGGCCTGCAGCGGCGCCACGCGCTCCTTGAGCAGCAGCGCGGCGAGCATCACCGTCGTCACCGGATACAGCGAGCCGAAGACCGAGACCGTGCTCGTGAGGCCCTCGGTCAGGGCGAAGGCGAACATCGCGTTGGCTGCCCCATCCAGCAGGCCGACCGATGCGACCGCGGCCAGGTCGGGAGCGGCAAAGCCCAGCCGCGGCCGCATCAGCACGACGGCGGCGAGCAGCACCGAGACCGACGTCGAGCGATTGAGCGCGACCGCCCAGGCCGGGCCGGTCGCGTCGGTCGCCGCGTTCATCGCGACGAAGAAGCCGCCGAAGCACAGCGCGGCGAAGACGGCCATCGAGGCGCCTGGCGCGACGCGGCGGGTGCCGGGGGGCGCCTCGCCGCCGCGCTCGATGCACGCCAGCGCGACGCCCGCGAGGGCGAGGCCCATGCCGACCGCGCCCACGGCGGCCGGCCGCTCGCCGGCGGCCAGCGATGCGCTGACCGGCACGAGTGCCGCGGCCGAGGAGATCGGAGCCACGACCGACATCGGCCCTAGTGCGAGCGCCTTGTACAGGGCCGCGAAGCCGCCGAGCTCCAACACGCCGGCCGCCGCGGCGGCCAGCGCCCCGTCGCCCGACGGCGCCGCCTCTCCGGTGACGGCGAGGAGCCCGACCAGGAGCGCGAGCCCCGCGGCCTGCGATCCGACGAGGACCGCGAGCAGAGGAAGCCGGCGGCTGGCGAGCCCCGCCATGAAGTCCGAGCCACCCCACGCCACGCTCGCGCCGAGCGCCAGCGCAAGGCCCAGCATCAGGCCGCCGCGACGTCGAGGGGATCGCGCGCCGCGGCCGGCTCGGCGACGACGAGCAGCGTCCGCAGCGTCGGGTCGGCGGCGCCCCGCACGACGCCGCCGTGCTCGAGCGTCCGGCGCAGGGTGGCGAGGGTCGCCCGGGTCAGGCGCTCGCCGGGAAGCACGTTCGGGATCCCCGGCGGGTAGGCGGCCAGGCACTCTGCCGCGATGCGCCCCTCGGCCGCGGCGACGGGCACGCGCTCGCGAACGCCCAGGAACGCCGCGCGCGGCGACAGCGCCGTCGGACCCCACGACAGCGCGTCCGCGGGCGCCACGAGCGCGAGCGGCCGGAAGCGTGGCTCGCATCGCGCGCATGCCCGGCCGAGGCTCTCGACGAGCGCGTCGCCGTGCAGCGCCACGCGCTCGCCGAGGCCGAACACGGCTACGACGACGTGCTCTCCGCTGAGCTCGGCGTGGACGTCGTCCTCGCGCAGGCGGCGCGCCACCTCGTGGCCGCTCAGGCCGGTCGCGCGGACGTCGACGCACACCCGCAACGGATCGATCGCCGCCACGCCGAAGGAGCCGACCACGCGCTCGTCAAGGACCTCGAGCCCGCGAACGCGGCGGATGCGGCGGCGCAGCGTCTCGAGATCGGACAGCTGGCGACGCAACAGGCTCGCGCCGTGGACGGCCGCGTGGCGCCGGGCCGCATCCAGCGACGCCAGCAGCAGGCTGCTGGGGCTCGTCGACGACACGAGCCGCAGCGCGTGGTCGATGCCGGCCTCGTCGAGGTGCGCACTCTCCCCCAGATGCAGCATCGCCGACTGGGTGAGGCTGCCGGCGTGCTTGTGCGTGCTCGAGACGACGAGGTCCGCGGCGGCCGCGAGCGCGTGCTCGGCGAGCAGGTCGCTGAAGGCCAGGTGCGCTCCCCAGGCCTCGTCGACGACCAGCGGCACGCCGTGCGCATGGGCGACGCGTGCCAGGCCGCGGACGTCGGCCACCGCGCCGTAGTAGGTCGGCGAGACGACGAGGGCCGCCGCCGCCCCAGGGGTCGCGGCGAGCGCCGCGTCGAGTGCCGACGGAGTGACGCAATGCGCGATGCCCAGCCCGGCATCGGCCTCCGGCGCGACGAAGGTGGGCACCAGCCCGGCCAGGACGAGGCCGTCGATGGTGCTGGCGTGAACGGTGCGCTGCACGACCACGCGCTCGCCGCGTTGGGCAACGGCCAGGCACGCCGCGACGTTGCCCTGCGAGGCGCCGTTGGTGAGAAACCAGGTCCGCCGCGCCCCCCACGCTTCGGCGGCCAGGCGGCGCGCAACCTCGTATGGCGCCGCCGAGCCGCCGGCCACCACGTCGACGCCCTCGATGAGCGTCGGGAGGTCGAGCGCGAGCGCGCCGCCGCCCAGCGCGTCGCGCAGGCCGCCGTCCGCCGCCGCGCCGCCCTTGTGCCCGGGCACCATCGCGCGCCGCGGCTGGCGCGCCGCGAACGCGACCAGCGCTTCGAGATAGGGCGCCAGGCGCTGGCGCGGGTTCTGTCGGGGCTCGTGCATGAACGACAAATGCAGAGCCCCGTGGAAGACGGCGTGATACATGCCGTGTGTCCGGCGCGGTCAGAATCGCCGCCATGCCACCGCCTGACGCCGACGAGCGGGCCCACCACCGACGCCGGTTCAGCGGCCGCGACCCCGACGAGGGTCACCGCGCGGCCACGCCGCTGGAGCTGCTTTACGACCTCACGATCGTCGTCGCCTTCGGCACGGCCGCGGACGAGCTGGCCCACTACGTCGCGGAGGACCACGTCGGTGCGGGCGTGGCGGGCTTCGCGTTCGCCGCGTTCGCCGTGAGCTGGGCGTGGGTGAACTACTCGTGGTTCGCCTCGGCCTACGACACCGACGACTGGGTCTTCCGCCTCGCGACGATGGTTCAGATGGTCGGCGTCATCGTCCTGTCTCTCGGCCTGCCGCAGGTCTTCGCGTCGATCGACCACGGCGACACGCTCGACAACGGCGTGGCGGTGGCGGGCTACGTGGTCATGCGCGTGGCGCTGGTGTTCCTGTGGTGGCAGGTCTCGCGCCACGATCCCGACCGGGCCCCCGCCGCCCGCAAGTACATGATCACGATCGGCGTCGCCCAGATCGGTTGGGTCGTGGTCGCCATCCTGCGGCTCCCCATCGACGCGACGTTCGCGCTGTTCACCGTGCTGCTCGCAGTCGAGCTCGTCGGCCCGTTCATCGCGGAGGGCATGGCCGGCACGCCGTGGCACCCCCATCACATCGCCGAGCGCTACGGCCTGCTCGTGATCATCACGCTCGGCGAAGTCATTCTCGGCACGGTTGCCGCGCTGAACTCGGTTGTC
>Ga0307278_10000919_pt1 | contig 14521 bp, 8 predicted proteins | sample ER_DNA_117_FD_194482 | JGI IMG/M metagenome (GOLD analysis project Ga0307278, IMG submission 194482) | Bulk soil microbial communities from the East River watershed near Crested Butte, Colorado, United States - ER_DNA_117 | ecosystem: Environmental > Terrestrial > Soil > Floodplain | place: USA... | reverse complement strand
GGACCTCCTGCTCGCGTCGGCCGCGAGGACGATGCGGATCGTGTCGACGCTCGACATCCTTTCGTTCGGCGACGTGACGCCCGAGCTGCGGACGGCGTGCGACAACCTGGTGCGGTTCCGAGCGGCGGGCGGGACCGTCGTCTACGGGACCGATCTCGGCAACGGTGCGATCCCGGCGGGCATCCACCTCCGCGAGGCGCTCCTGCTCCACGAGGCCGTCCGGATGACGCCCGAGGAGGTCCTCACGGCGATGACGGCGGGCCCGCTCGCGGTCGACGGGCCGGCCGACCTGATCGTGCTCGGTTCCGACCCGCTCATTCGACCCGAGGCCCTCGGCGATCTTCGAGTGGTCGTGCGCGCCGGGCGCGTCGTGTCCGGGTAGATGAGTCAGCGAGCGGCCGGTGTGATGGGCTCTCGCCCCGTCAGCAGTTCGTAGAGCCGGGCGAGGGTCGGCGCGTCGACGGCCTCGGGCAGGATCGGCGAGATCTCGCCCTCGCCGAGACCCCAGGTGACGATCTCGGCCGCCTGCTCGGTCCCCCGCTCCTTCCAATCGAGGCTCCGGTCGTTCCAGGCGGCGATCCCGCGGACGTCCATGAACCGTTCCAGGACCGCCGTGTCCACGTTCGACTCGATCCACGCGTGGGCCATCTCGTGGAGCGCGAACTTGCGCCGGTACGGATCGCTCGAGTCCTCGGTGCACAGGTCGATGCGTCCCCCGTGGTAGAGGCCGATGCCTCCGTTGCACGCGTCGTGCGAGCGGTGGAGGTAGACCTCGAGGTCCGGCAGTTCTGCGAGCCCGGCCTCGCGGTAGCGGCGGATCGACCAGTCGATCGCGCGCTCCTGTGCAGTGTCGGCCCCGTGGATCACGAGGGGCTCGCGGGCGGGGGCGGGGCGCTGGCCGCCGAGGATGGAGGCGGCCACGAGCAGGCAGAGGAAGGTGGCGATCCGGCGGCTGACGGTGCGGGTTGCGGTGTCCATGACGGCACCGTCGTCCCGCGCCTTCGCAGCTCGAACGCAACCCGGTCGCAGTTCGCTGGAATGTGTCGCACGTCACCCCCGCGTGGCTTCCGTTCCCACAGGAGCCGTCGTACGGTTCGCGGCGATGGAGTTCCTGATCCTGGGACCGCTCGAGGTCTCCGACGACGGGCGGAAGCTCGCGCTCGGAGGTCCGAAGCAGCGGGCCGTCCTCGCGCACCTGATCCTGCGGGCCAACCGCCTCGTCGCGGCCGACCTGCTGATCGACGGGCTCTGGGGCGAGGAGCCGCCCGAGAGCGCCCGCACCACCCTGCAGACCTACGTCTACCGGCTCCGCAAGGTGCTCGGGGACGGACGGCTCGAGGGGCGAGACGGCGGCTACGTGCTCGCCGCCGCCCCCGGGGAGATCGACGCCGCGCGGTTCGAGGCTCTCGTGAAGCAGGGGAAGGCCCAGGTCGCGTCCGATCCCTCGGCCGCCGCCGCGACCCTGTCCGACGCGCTCTCGCTGTGGCGTGCGGACGCGCTCGCCGACGTCACGGAGGAGCCCTCCCTCCGGGGCGAGGCCGCGCGGCTCGAGGAGCTGCGCCTGTCGGCGACCGAACATCGGGTCTCTGCGGAGATCGCGATGGGCGGTCACTCCACGGTCGTGCCCGAGCTCGAGTCCCTCACCGCTCGCTACCCGCTCCGGGAGCGGATGTGGGCCAACCTGATGCTCGCCCTGTATCGCTCGGGCCGACAGGCCGAGGCCCTGTCGACGTTCGAGCGCGCCCGGCAGGTGCTGGCCGACGAGCTCGGGGCCGATCCGTCGCCGGAGCTCGAGCGGCTGCACGAGCAGATCCTGCATCGGGCACCCGAACTCGGACCGCCGGCATCGGGAACGCCCGCGTCCGAGCGCCCGATCGTCCGCTCGAGCCGGATCGACCTTCAGCCCGGCACCGAGGTCGCCGGCTACCGGATCGAGCGCACGCTCGGCCGCGGCGGCATGAGCGTCGTCTACCTCGCCGAGCACGACTGGCTGCAGCGGAAGGTCGCGCTCAAGGTCCTCGCGCCGCAGCTCGCCGAGGACGACCGCTTCCGCGAGCGGTTCGTCCGCGAGTCCCGGCTCGCCGCGTCGCTCGACCACCCCAACGTGATCCCGATCTACGAAGCCGGTGCGTCTGCTGGCGATCTCTTCATCGCGATGCGCTACGTCGAGGGGACGGATCTGCGCACGCTCCTGCACGAGAGCGGGGCGCTCGAGCCCGGGAAGACGATGGCCATCGTCCGGCAGGTCGCCGCGGCACTCGATGCCGCGCACGAACAGGGTCTCGTGCACCGAGACGTCAAGCCCGGCAACGTGCTCCTCGCGCGGCAGCGGGGTTCGGAGTCGGGGGAGCACGTCTACCTCTCCGACTTCGGGCTGACGAAGCGCTCGGCAAGCGACTCCGGGATCACCGGGACGGGGCAGTTCGTCGGGACGCTCGACTACGCGGCTCCTGAGCAGTTCAAGGGCGGCACCCCGGATGCGCGGACCGACGTGTACTCGCTCGGGTGCGTGCTGTTCGAGTGCCTCACGGGCCGGCCGCCCTTCATGTCCGAGAACGACGCGGGACTGATGTACGCCCATCTTCAGGAGGTGCCGCCCTCGGTCACGGCCTGGAACCGTGATTTGCCGGTCGAGATCGATCGGGTCGTGGCGACGGCGATGGCCAAAGACCCGGCGGACCGTCAGCAGACCGCGGGAGCCCTCGCGGACGATGCTGCGCGAGCCCTCGGGATCGGCGCGGAGATGTCCCCGGCCGAGGCGCGCTCCGCGATCCGCCGGTTCGCCCCCGCGCTGGCCGTTGCGGTCGCACTCGTCGTGGGGGTGGTGGCCTCGTCGCTCGTGCGTGATGGGGCGACGCCGGCGGCGAGTGAGGGTGCGCCTTCGGTGCCGGCGGCGTCGCCGAGCCCGACGATCCCTCCCACCTTCAAGACCGTCGAACGCGCTCTATCCGATTCGGAGGAGCAATTGCTCACCTACGTCCCGGAGGACATAAGCTCCGAATGTCGGCCGCTCGATCGAGCCGAGTCGCTCCACGGCGAACGCGCGAGCCTCGTCTGCCGAACCGCCGACCTCGAGGTGCTGTACGAGCTGTTCCAGACCAGGGACGAGATGAACGAAGCGTTCCAGGTCAACCTGAACAACAAGTCTGCGACCGAAGGCGAGTGCGCCACGGACCACCTTGCCACCGAGCCCTACACGATCGACGGCGAGCCGGCCGGACGGCTCCTCTGTTACACGGTGGTGCGCGGGCAATTCTCCGCCGAGTTGCCCGATCAGTCCCATATCGAGTGGACCGACGACAACTCCTCGATCTACGCGCACGCGATCCGCAACGACCTCGGCGATCTGAACCTCTACGAGTGGTGGCTCACGTCGTCGGGACCCGTCCTTCCGAGCGGGGGTCCGATCGCCCAGAAGGACCCGCCGATCGGGGTTGCGGGTATGCGACTCCAGGACGGGATCTACCTCGTGGCCCCGCCGAACGGATGTGCCGGCTTCGACGGGGAGACGTGTGCCATGGATCTCGACGGAGAAACGTACCGGATCGTGTTCACGAACACCCCGACGGAGACCGCCGAAATTGGCGATCTCCTCCTCCAGAAGCCGGATGCGATCGTGTTCTCGCCGACGGCGGGTTACTGCTTCCAGGGTGAGCAGTTCGGGCCTCCTCGGAACGCTCTGCCCGCGACCTACCGGTGGAGTGGCGGCGGCGACACCTTCACCTTCGAACGAACCAAAGGGGGCAAGTGCGCCGGACCTCAGAAGCTCCACCGGAGCCCGGTGACGTGGACGCTTGCCCCCGACGGAGTGCTCGCCATCGAGGACGGCGGCGAGATCGAACTCGTGAACATGGCAGGCTCCCTCGTGGGGTCCGCCACGGAGACCGAAACCAACCTGAACACCTGGCCGGACTGGTCACCCGATGGCTCGAAGATCGTCTTCTCCGGCGCCGGCCACGACTTCGATCTGTACGTGATGAACGCGGACGGCGCAGACCTTCAGCGGATCACCCAGGAGCCCGGTGACGAGTACACGCCTGCGTGGTCCCCACGAGGCAACCGGATCGTCTTCGGGTTCGACGACGGGGGAGATCCCCACTGGCTGTCGGGACTCGCCACCGTGAGCCCGGACGGTTCGGGGTGGACGGAGCTGCTGGTGCGCGACCGGGAACGCGTCGAGAGCCCGGTGTGGTCCCCCGACGGCGACCGGATCGCGTTCACGATCTTCGAGGACCAGGGACCAACCCCCTACGTCCTGGATCCCGATCAGCTGGATCTCGTTCGGTTGCTGGACGGGCCCGGTGTCGTCCTGTCGTGGACGCCCGACGGACGGCGGATCCTCGTCTCGGCCCACGATTCGTTCGTGACCGTGCGGCCGGATGGATCCGGTGAACGCGTGTTCCTCGCCGATCCGCCCTCGGACGGGGTCCTCACGGTCGACTGGTCGCCCGACGGGGACTGGATCGTCCTCTCGCCGCCAACGGGTCAGACGGGGCCGATCTACCTCATGCGGGCCGACGGGAGCCAGATCTTCCAGGTCGGTCTCGGCTCGGAAGCGTCGTGGCGTCCGGGGTCGGGATGAACGGAGGAGGTGAGCAGGATGCGTAACCGATCGACGGGCCTGCCGGAGGGCGTCTCGGCCTCTGCGGAGATCTCGATCGAGGAGCTCCAGCTCTCGCAGCGCAATCACGGCATGCACCTCGAAGGGCTTCGCTACGACGTCACCCCCGTCGGGATGCACTATCTGTTGATTCATTTCGACGTGCCCGAGACCGACGAGGCGTCGTGGACGCTGTCGATCGGAGGACTCGTCCGCGAACCGCTCGAGCTCTCGATGGCGGACCTCCGATCCCGGCCGAGCGTGACGCTCCCGGTGACGATGGAGTGCGCGGGCAACGGCCGGGCGCGACTATCGCCGCGTCCGATCTCGCAACCGTGGCTGACCGAGGCCATCGGCACGGCCGAATGGACAGGGACGCCGCTGAAGCCGCTGCTCGAGGAGGCCGGTATCCGGGACGAGGCAGTCGAGCTCGTGTTCGCGGGAGCCGATCGGGGCATCCAGGGCGAGGTCGAACAGGACTACGAGCGCAGCCTGACACTCGACGACGCCATGGGCGAGGACGTGATCCTCGCCTACGCGATGAACGGTGGGCCGATCCCGCCGCAGCATGGTTTCCCGCTGAGGCTCGTTGTCCCGGGGTGGTACGGCATGACGAGCGTGAAGTGGCTCACTCGGATCAAGGCGGTCGCGGAACCGTTCGAGGGGTTTCAGCAGCTCGCCTATCGGTACCGCCAACAGCCCGAGGACGACGGGACACCCGTCACGCGGATGGATCCCCGGTCGCTCATGATCCCGCCCGGCATCCCGGACTTCATGACGCGGAGCCGCATCGTGGACGCCGGACACCACGTCCTGCGCGGTCGTGCATGGTCCGGATGGGGCCCGATCGAGCGGGTCGAGGTGAGCGCGGACGGGGGCTCGACCTGGGAGACCGCGGAGCTCGGCGATGCGGTCTCGCCCCACGCGTGGCGTTCCTGGGCGTATGACTGGGATGCGCAACCCGGCACCGTCGAGCTCTGCTGCCGCACGGCCGACGGGGCGGGCAACGAGCAACCGCTCGAGCCGTACTGGAACCTCGGCGGGTTCTCGAACAACGCGGTGCAGCGCGTCTCCGTCGAGGTCCGCCCCCGCGGGTAGCGCCGATCAGAGCAACGACCGCAACTCGTCGAAGCAGCGATCGATGTCCTCCTCCGTGTTGAAGAAGTGCGGGCTGATCCGAAGGCCGTCGCCGCGGTAATCGGTGCACACGTCGCGTTCGAGCAGCGCGTGGCAGATCTTCGCGGCCTCGGGGCCGACGCCCACGTTCACGACGCCGCCGCGCGCGTTTCGATCACGCGGGGTCCGCACCGCCAACCCCAGCTCGTCGGCGCGGGCGATCACGTGGTCGCCGAGCTCGCCCTGGCGCGCTCGGATCCGTTCGGGCGTGACCTCGCCGATCACGTCGAGCCCTCCCTGCGCGATGAAAAACACGGGCGCGGGCGGCGTGCCGTGCTCGAAGCGGCGGGCGGTCGGGTGGTACACGAGATGCTGGGTGTCGAACGAGAACGGCTCGGCCGTCCCGAACCACCCGGTCACCATCGGCTCGAGGGAGGGGATCAACCCCCGGCGGACGTAGAGGAACGCGAGCCCGGGGCCACCGCACAACCACTTGAGGACCCCCGCCGCGTATGCGTCGCACCCGACGTCGTGGAGGTCGAGCGGCACGATCCCGATCCCGTGGTAGTCGTCCAGGAACGAGAGCGCGCCGCGCTCGCGCGCGATACGGCAGACCTCCTTCGCGTCGACGATCGCGCTCGAGCGGTAGAGCACGCGGTTGACCATGACGACCGCCGTCCGTTCGTCGATCGCACGGTCGTACTCCTCGAGCGGGATCGTCAGACCGTCGGGGGAGCGGAGCCATTCGATCTCCACGCCGCGCCTGGCGTGCGCCAGCCAGACGTGCCCGTCGGTCGGGAAGTCGAGCTCGGACATCACCACCTTGGTGCGCTCGCCGAAGTCGAGCGCCGAGGCGATCGTCGACATCGCGATCGAGACGTTCGTGGTGATCGCGAGTTCGTCCGCGTCGCAGCCGGCGAGGCGCGCGAACGACTCCTTCAAGGCCCGCATCCTCGGGAAGATGTCCTCGAACCACACGTGGTCGGGGGCGCCCTTCGTGGCCCAGGCGTCGAGGTAGCCGTCGAGGTACCGGCGCGAGCGATCCGAGACCGGCCCGAGCGACGCGCTGATCAGATACGCCTTGCGCTCGAGCACCGGGAACTCGGATCGGTAGGACCCGAGGTCACGGTCGGTCGTCGGGGTCCTCCTCGGTCCCGCCCACGGCGCCGAGGTCAGGGCCGTCGGATGCCTCGAGGTCCTGGGGCTTCTCGTGCTCGACCAGGTAATCGAGGTACAGGGGTCGCAAACCCTCGGCGAGCTCGCCCCGGTCGGCGTCCACGAGATCGTTGAGCAGCGCGAGGGGGCGCAGGATGTCGATCTCGCTCCGGTCCTCGTCGCCGACCGCGGCCCGGGCCTCCGGGATCGTGCTGAGCAGGTGCCACAGGAACCCCACGTCGAGCCGTCGCCACGCGAGCCGCGTCGCCCGGTCGTGCAGCTCCGCCGCGGACATGCTCTCGAGTGCCTCGCGATCGGTCACGGTCCGAGCGTACCCCACCCGGTGCGGCCCGAGACCGTCACGCGACCACCGCGTCGAAGAACCCGACGAACCCGGCGACCGCGATCACCCATACGACGTTGACGCGGAAGCGGCGGATCGCGACGAACGATCCCGCCGCGACGCCGAGCGCCAGGAGGTCGGCCGAACCCAGGACCGGGACCGCGACCTCGTGGCCGAACGGCGTCCGGACGACCACCTCGTCGAACAACACGCTCGTGGCGAAGACGACGGCGAGGTTCGCGATCACCCCGACGACGGAGGCCGTGATGGCGGTCAGGGCGCCCGAAAGCCGCTCGCTGCCGCGGAGGCGCTCGACCGAGGGGGCACCCAGGAAGATCCAGAGGAAGCTCGGGACGAACGTGGCCCAGGCGACCACGAGGGCGCCGACGACCCCGGCCGCCACCGGCTCGAGGGACGCCGGCTCGCGGTAGGCGGCGAGGAACCCGACGAACACCACCACCATGATCAGGGGGCCCGGCGTGGTCTCGGCGAGGCTGAGGCCGACCGCCATCTCGGACGCGCTGAGCCAGCCGAACCGGATCACCGCCGCCTGGTTCACGTACGCGAGCACGGCGTAGGCGCCGCCGAACGTGACCAGCGACGCGATCGTGAAGAAGACGGCCTCCTGGGCCAGGACGCTGCCCGACCCCGCCGCCAGCGCGACCGCGGCGAGCGGGATCAGCCAGACGGCGAGCCCGATCGCGAGCACACGAGCCGTCCGACCCCACGATGGCGGCACGCGTTCGGCCTGGCGGAGGTCCGTAGCACCCAGCTTCGAGCCCGGGAGCCGGGTCCCGGCGATCAGGCCGACCGCCCCCGCCCCGAGCACCACGACCGGGAACGGCACGCCGAACACGAACAGGGCCAGGAAGGCGCCGATCGCGAGGAGCACCAGGATCGGATGCCCGAGCGCCCTGCCGGCGATCCTGAGCAGGGCGGCGGCGACGATCCCGACCACCGCCCACGCGAGGCCGTCGAAGACGCCGGCGATCCAGGTGACGTCGCCGTGGACCGCGAAGATCCACGAGAGCGCGATCATCAGCGCGAACGCCGGGAGCAGGAAGAACACCCCCGCGGCGAGGGCCCCCGGTGTGCCGTTCAGGAGCCACCCCACGTAGATCGCCAGCTGGTGCGCCTCGGGGCCGGGGAGCAGCATCGCGAAGTTCAGCGCGTGAAGGTAGCTCCCCTCATCGATCCACCGGCGCCGCTCGACCAGCTCGGTGTGCATGAGCGAGATCTGGCCGGTCGGCCCCCCGAAGTTCACGAACCCCAGCCACAGCCAGAACCGGAACGCCTCCGCGAAGGGGACCCGAGGGAAGCCGGGGAGGTCGCGGGGCGCGGGGCCGGGCTCGCTCACCCGCGCACCATATCCTCGCCCGGGAGCCCGACCGAAGCCTTGTCGGCGCCTTCGGTACGATGCCTCCGTGGGAACCGACACGCTTGTCATTCACGGCGCTCGCGAGCACAACCTCAAGAACATCACCCTCGAGCTCCCGCGGAACGCGCTGATCGTCTTCACCGGGCTCTCGGGTTCGGGGAAGAGCTCGCTCGCGTTCGACACGATCTACGCGGAGGGCCAGCGCCGCTACGTCGAGTCGCTTTCCTCCTATGCGCGGCAGTTCCTCGGCCAGATGGAGAAGCCCGACGTCGACTTCATCGAGGGCCTCTCGCCGGCGATCTCGATCGATCAGAAGTCGACGTCCCGGAACCCCCGGTCCACGGTCGGCACGATCACGGAGATCTACGACTACCTCCGGGTGCTCTACGCCCGGATCGGGCACCCGCACTGCCCGAAGTGCGGCCGGCCGATCGGCCGGCAGACGCCGGAGCAGATCGTCGACCAGGTGATGCAGCTGCCCGAGGGGACGAGGTTCCAGGTCCTCGCGCCGGTCGTCCGAGGGCGCAAGGGCGAGTACGAGAAGCTGCTGAAGGACATCGCGGGTCAGGGGTTCGTGCGCGCCAGGATCGACGGGGAGGTTCGCGAGCTCGCCGAGCCGATCCGGCTGCCCCGCAACTACAAGCACACGATCGAGGTCGTCGTCGACCGGCTCGTCGCCAAGCCGGACATCCGGCGCCGGGTCGCGGACTCGGTCGAGTCGGCGCTGCAGCTCACGGAGGGGCTCGTCGCGATCGCCGTGCAGACCCACGAAGGCGAGGACGTCCAGACCTACAGCCAGGCTCTCGCGTGCACGTTCGACGGGCTCTCGTTCGACGAGCTGCAACCGCGGAACTTCTCGTTCAACTCGCCGTACGGCGCCTGCCAGACCTGCGACGGCCTCGGCGTCCGCCTCGAGGTCGACGCGGCGCTCGTCGTGCCCGACCCCGACCTGTCGATCGCCGATGGGGCGCTCGCGCCGTGGTCGAGCGGCCGGATCGAGTACTGGGACCGGGTCCTGGACGCGGTCGCGGACTCCCACGGCTTCTCGACGAGCACCCCGTGGAAGAAGCTCCCGAAGAAGGTCCGCGACGTCGTGCTGTACGGCTCGGACGAGGAGATCTACGTCAAGTACAAGAACCGGTACGGGCGGACGCGCTCGTACTGGACCACGTACGAGGGCGTGGTGCCGGTGGTGGAGCGACGGCACGTCGAGACCGACTCGGAGAGCCAGCGCGAGAGGCTCGAGGAGTTCATGCGCGAGATCCCGTGCCGCGCGTGCGGCGGCGCCCGGCTTCGCCCCGAGACGCTGGCCGTCACCGTCGGCGACCTCAACATCTCACAGCTCACGAGCATGTCCATCCGCGACACGCTGTCCTTCACGCGCGCGGCCCGGCTGAGCGAGCGCGAGCAGATGATCGCCGAGCGCCTGATGAAGGAGATCCGTGAGCGGCTGCAGTTCCTCGTCGACGTGGGACTCGACTACCTCACGCTCTCGCGGGCGTCGGCGACGCTCGCGGGGGGCGAGGCGCAGCGGATCCGCCTGGCCACGCAGATCGGCAGCGGGCTGGTCGGTGTGCTCTACATCCTGGACGAGCCCTCGATCGGCCTGCACCAGCGCGACAACCGGCGTCTGATCGACACGCTGGTCCGGCTGCGGGACCTCGGGAACACGCTGATCGTGGTCGAGCACGACGAGGCCACGATCGCGGCTTCGGACCACGTGGTCGACATCGGCCCGGGCGCGGGTGCGGCGGGGGGCGACATCGTGTACACGGGCGACCTGAAGGGGCTGCTCGAGTGCGACGGGTCGCTAACCGGCGCGTTCCTCTCGGGCCGCAGGGTGATCCCCACGCCGCAGGTCCGTCGCGCGCCCGGGAGCCGACGGCTGAGGGTGCTCGGCGCGCGCGAGCACAACCTCAAGGACATCGACCTCGAGATCCCGCTCGGGCTCCTCGTCTGCGTGACGGGGGTGAGCGGCTCGGGCAAGTCCACGCTCGTGCAGGAGGTCCTGCTCCGAGCGCTGATGCAGAAGGTGTACCGCTCCCGAGCCCTGCCGGGCAAGCACCGGCGGCTCGTGGGGTGGGAGCAGATCGACAAGGTGATCGACATCGACCAGTCGCCGATCGGACGCACGCCGCGCTCGAACCCGGCGACGTACACCGGGATGTTCGACCACATCCGCAAGCTGTTCAGCCAGGTGCCGGAGGCTCGTGTCCGCGGCTATCAGCCCGGTCGGTTCTCGTTCAACGTGCGAGGCGGCCGCTGCGAGAACTGCGCGGGGGACGGCCAGATCAAGATCGAGATGCACTTCCTGCCGGACGTCTACGTTACGTGCGAGGTCTGCAAGGGCCACCGGTACAACCGGGAGACGCTCGAGGTGAAGTACAAGCACCGGTCGATCGCCGACGTGCTCGAGATGAGCGTGGACGAGGCGCTCGAGTTCTTCCAGAACATCCCGGTGATCAAGCGCCACCTCCAGACGCTGTCGGACGTAGGGCTCGGCTACGTGAAGCTCGGGCAGCCGGCGCCCACGCTCTCGGGCGGGGAGGCGCAGCGGATCAAACTCTCGTCCGAGCTCCAGAAGCGCGCGACCGGAAGCACTCTGTATATCCTGGACGAACCGACGACGGGCCTGCACTTCGAGGACATCCGCAAGCTCCTGTCCGTGCTGCAGCGGCTGGTGGCCCAGGGCAACACGGTGATCGTGATCGAGCACAACCTCGACGTCGTGAAGACGGCCGACTGGATCGTCGATCTCGGTCCCGAGGGCGGGGACGCGGGTGGCGAGGTCGTCGTGACCGGCACCCCCGAGACGGTTGCGGCGCACCCGACCTCGCACACTGGGCGGTTCCTCGCGGAGGTGCTCGGCACGCTCCCGCTCGAACCGGTGAGCGCGTCGCAGCGCGCCTGACGTCGTCGGCCGGATGCTCCGCCCCGCGCCCGTCACCTTGCTAGGATTGCGCCCGCTCATGCCCCAGCCCCTCCGATGGAAGCTGCTACCGCTGGCCTTCGTGCTCGCCCTGGGCGCCGCGGCCTGCGCCGAACCCCCGACCGCGACCGTGAACCTCGGGTCCGGGGTCCGGTTCCTCCCGGAGGTCGCAGACTCGCTGAACGACGCCGGCCGCTACCCATCGATCGTGACGAACCCCGACGGCCTGCCCGTCGTCGCGTACTTCGGGTTCGAGGACAAGCTCGAGCCGGGCGAGGTGCCGATCACCCGGCCGGTGGGTTCCCCGTCGATCCCCGGGGTCCTGCTCGCGACGGTCAGCGAGCAGGGGTTCTGGACGCGCGGGGCCATCGCGATGCAGGCGGAGATCCCCAACGTCCCGATCCCGTTCGACCCCGCGTTCGAGCCGTCGGTCGCGGACCTGACCCCCGACAACGTCACCGGGCTGGCGATGGTCGCCGACGGTGACACATACCACGCGGTCTGGGGCTCGCACGCGGGCCTGTACTACGCGACCGGCTCCCTCGACCCCGCCACCACGACGCAGGCGGTCGTCACGCAGGTGACGAAGACGCCCGGCTTCGGGCCGTCGATCGCCCTCGTCGGCGGCGAGCCGTGGATCGCGTTCTACACGTCCGCGACATCTCGCGGCACCGTGCAGCTCGCGACGCCCGACGGCAGCGCGTGGTCGACCGACTCGATTGCCGAGGCCGCCGGCTGCGACACGTGCCGGACCGCGGTGATCGACGGAGCGAACGGGCCCGTGGTCGCGTACTCGAACGGTGGCGCTGGTGTGCAGGTTGCGACCCACGACAGCGAGAACGGATGGGTGAGCTTCGAGATCGACGACGCGGAGAGCACCGCGGTCACGGTCGGAGAGGGTCTCTCGGGCGTAGCGACCGAGGACGGGTTCGCGCTCTCCTTCTACGAGCGGGATGAGGTCGCGGTGGGCACGTTCAAGGACCCAGGGAACGGCGGGTTTGGGACCGTCGGGAAGGTCGCCGAAGGATCGGCCACGGAGGCGGGAGCGGCGACGTCGCTCGCGATCGGCGCCGATGGCACCATCCACACCGCGTGGGTGGATGCCACCGACGGCGTCGTATTCGCCACCGGTGAGGCCGGATCGTCCGAGCCGATCGACACCGGGACCTCGACCGTGGAGGGGGTGGCACCGTCGCTCGCTGTGACCGAGGACGGTTCGGTGGCATACCTGGCCTGGTACGCGACCACGGAGGCAGACCTGCTCGTGGGCGGGTACGGGGCCTTCGAGGACGTGCCGTTCGCCGAGCCCAGTCCAACGCCGACCGGGCCGATCAGCACCCCGCCACCTCCGGAAACCTGCACCCAGGTGCAGAGCGGCACGGTCAAGGTGGTCGCGCAGGGGATTGCGTTCACCGAGGGCGACTGCATCCAGGCCACCGCCGGCGAGCCGTTCAAGATCGAGTTCGACAACCAGGACGAGGCGACGCAGCACAACATCGTGGTCTTCGCCGGCGAGGAGGCCAGGGGCGACACCGTCTTCCGCGGTGAGCTCATCACGGGTCCGGACCAGGCGACCTACGATGTGCCGGCGCTCGACGCGGGCACCCACGCATTCCACTGCGAGGTGCATCCGACGATGGTCGGCCGGGTCGAGGTCACGGAGGGGGGCGGCGGCGGTGGTGGCCAGGGTGGTGGCGGCGGCCAGGGTGGTGGCGGCGGCCAGGGTGGTGGCGGCGGCCAGGGTGGTGGCGGCGGCCAAGGCGGCGGCGGCGGCCAAGGCGGCGGCGGCGGCCAAGGCGGCCAAGGTGGCGGAGGTGGTGGTCAGGGCGGCGGCAGCGCGAACGCTACCGTGACGGCCTCCGGCATCGCGTTCGACACCTCGACGATCGACTTGCCGGCGAACCAACCGAGCACGATCCACTTCGTCAACGAGGACAACGCCACCCAGCACAACATCGCGATCTACCCGAGCGCCGACGACCTCTCGAACCCCCTATTCCGCGGCGAGTTGCTGACCGGCCCGGGCGAGATCGACTACGCCGTAGACGCGCTCGAGGCTGGGGAGTACTACTTCCATTGTGACGTCCACCCGACCATGAACGGAGCGGTGAACGTCTCCTAAGCTGCCCTAGAGCGTCCAGTGGGCCGTCCAACCGGGTTCCCGCAGGTTGTCGCGTTACGATGGATCGTGTGAGTGTCCCGAGACCCGATGCCTCGTCGATCCCCGACAGCCCCGGCGCCTACCTGTTCCGAGACGACGACGGGCGGGTCGTCTACGTCGGCAAGGCCAGGTCCCTTCGCAAGCGGCTTGCCAACTACTGGGGGCGGGACCTCCATCCCCGGACCGAGGCGATGGTGGCCGCCGCCGCCTCGGTCGAATGGATCATGGCCTCCACGGAGGTCGACGCGCTCCTGCTCGAGTACAACCTGATCCAGGAGCACCGGCCCCGTTTCAACGTCCGCTACCGAGATGACAAGTCCTACCCGTACCTGGCGCTGACAGTGGGGGAGCGATGGCCCCGTGCCCAGGTCCTCCGGGGCGCTAAGCGCAAGAACGTCCGGTACTTCGGGCCGTTCGGGCACGCCTACGCGATCCGCGAGACCCTCGACGCCCTCACGCGCGTCTTCCCGGTCCGGACGTGCTCGAACTCCTTCTTCGACCAACGCGCCCGGGCCCGCCGGCCGTGCCTGTACTACGACATCGGTCGCTGCTCCGGGCCGTGCGTCCCGGACCAGACCGGGGTCACCGAGGAGTCGTATCGAGCCGACGTCGACGCGCTCGGCGAGTTCCTGTCCGGCCACGAGCGCCCGATCATGGAGCGGCTCGAACGCGAGATGGAGGAGGCCGCCCGCCGGCAGGAGTACGAGCTCGCGGCGAAGCACCGCGATCAGCTGACGGCGGCACGCCGGGCGCTCGAGAGCCAGGAGATGGTGCTGTCGCAGCCCGAGGACCTCGACGTCGTCGGGCTCGCCGAGGACGACCTGGAGGCGGGGTTCCAG
>Ga0307278_10000918_pt1 | contig 14525 bp, 14 predicted proteins | sample ER_DNA_117_FD_194482 | JGI IMG/M metagenome (GOLD analysis project Ga0307278, IMG submission 194482) | Bulk soil microbial communities from the East River watershed near Crested Butte, Colorado, United States - ER_DNA_117 | ecosystem: Environmental > Terrestrial > Soil > Floodplain | place... | reverse complement strand
CCGACGACCTCGAAGATCTCTACTAGCCCCTAGACCGGCTGGCGGAGAGCAGAGCGGCGCTGCAAGCCGAGCAGGATCACTGCGCTCAGCAGCAGCGAGTCGCCGCTGACCGCGAAGAGATCCGCGAGATTGAACGCGAGCCCGTGCGTCGCGCCGACGACAACGAAGGGATCGGGAACGCCTTGCGCCCACGCGAGCAGTGAGACGAGGTTGCCGAGTGCGCCGCCGCATGCAGCACCGGCACCGACCGCCGCGACGTTGGACGGAAGCTTGGGCACGAGAAAGACGAGCGCTGCGATGAGCGCGGCCATGACGATCGCCACGTACGGCGTGCGCGCGTGATGAAACTCGGCGGTCGCAAACGACTTGTGCAAGAGATCGACCGCTGCGCACACGATTGCCGTCAACAGCAGTATTGTGCGTCGCGTTTGCACGCCGAAAGCATTACACGCTCAAGTCCGTCCGGTGCGGAGCCGACAATTTGCCCCGTGGGACAACGCCAGTACCCGAGTTGCGTTCCGCGCGAAGGCAAACCGCGGCTGCGCACACTCGAAGAACTGATTGCGTTACCGAGGCGAAGTACGCTCGCGGTCGAGCTCGAGCGCGCCCTCGCTGCCGCGTCTGGTCTGCACGGTCTGCTTTCAGACCTCGCACCGGTGCCCGTGCGCGCGACAGCGACGATCACGGAGGCCGGCGCATACCGGTTTCGCATGAAGGATCCAATCGACGTGCGGGTGTCGCGGATCGGCGACCGCGTCGCGCTCGGCTTTCTTCACGAGCTCGGACATCTGCTCGACCATCAGGTCTTCTACGAGCGCAAGACGCGCACCTGGGCGTCGGCCGTGCACGTCGCATTCGCGTCGTGGCGAACCACTGCAGCATCGCTCGAACGGCGCGAGTTGCCCGGGGGGCGGGGACGGCAGCGCTACTTCCAGTCGACGCACGAGGTGTGGGCGCGCTGCTACGCGCAGACCGTCCTGTTGCGCTCCGGTGACGCCGTCCTCGAACAACAGCTGGCGACGTTGCAGGACGAGGACGACGCGCACGTGTGGTCGGCTGAGCAGTTCGAGCCGGTTGCCGTCGAGGTCGAACGCGTCTTCGAGCGGCTCGGCCTCACGCAGCTGGCGCTGCCGCTGGCCGCCTAGATCTTCTAGGCGCCTTTCTGCGCTTCGAGCTGGCGCGCCTCGGTGGGCTCCGCGCCGAGGTCTGCGTGCTCTTCGAAGCCGTACTTCACGATCGCCCGTTTTGCGGCCTTCACCTCGTCGAGACGCCTGACCGGACGGCCGTGCGGCGCTTCCTTGATCACGTCGGGTTCCTCCGCCGCCTCTCGGACGATCGCGAGCATCGCGTCTGCGAACTCGTCGAGCGTCTCCTTCGCCTCGGTTTCCGTCGGCTCGATCATCAGCGCCTCCGGAACGACGAGCGGGAAGTAGATCGTCGGCGGATGAAAGCCGTAATCCATCAACCGCTTGGCGACATCGAGCGCCGAGATGCCGTGCTCGCGCTTGAGCGAGCGTGCGCTGAGGACGAACTCGTGCATGCAGAGCCGCTCGAACGGGAGGTCGTACGCATCCCTCAGCCGAGCGAGGAGGTAGTTCGCGTTGAGCACTGCGGTCTCCGACATCTCGCGCAGACCCGGTCCATACGAGCGGATGTAGGCGTACGACCGAACGAACACGCCGAACGGTCCCGCGTAGCCGCGAACCTTCCCGATCGACTTCGGGCGGTCGTGGTCCAGCCTGAACGTGTCACCGTCCCGGACCACAGCAGGCACGGGGAGGAACGGCTCGAGCCTGTCACGCACGACGATCGGCCCCCCGCCGGGGCCACCGCCCCCGTGCGGTTGCGAGAACGTCTTGTGCAGGTTGATGTGGACGATGTCGAAGCCCATGTCGCCCGGGCGTGAGATGCCGCAGACGGCGTTGAGGTTGGCGCCGTCGTAATAGAGGAGCGCGCCGACCTCGTGGAAGATCGCCGCGATCTCCTCGATGTGCTCGTCGAACAGTCCGAGCGTCGAGGGGTTCGTGAGCATCAGACCGGCCGTCCGCTCGTCGACCAGCTCCCGCAGGTGTGCGACGTCGACATTCCCGCGCGGATCTGTCCGGACCTTGGCAAGCTTGTATCCGGCCATGGTCACGCTCGCCGGGTTCGTCCCGTGCGCCGTGTCGGCGGTGACGATCGTGTCGCGCTGCTCGGCTTCGCCGCGATCTGCGAAGTAGGCACGCATGAGCATCAGCCCCGTCAGCTCGCCCTGCGATCCAGCGGCCGGCTGCAGAGAGCATGCGTGCAGCCCCGAGACCTCGATCAGCGCCTCCTGCAGGCGCCACATCAATTCGAGCGCGCCCTGGATCCCATCTTCGTCCTGGTAGGGGTGCAGGTCGCGGAATCCGGGCAGCATCACCAGCCGCTCGTTGACGCGCGGGTTGTACTTCATCGTGCACGAGCCGAGCGGATAGAAGCCCGTGTCGATCCCGAAGTTGCGCGTCGAAAGTTCGGTGAAATGGCGGAGGATCTCGGGCTCGGCCAGCTCCGGCAGGCGCGGTGGATGATCGCGCTTCAGCTCGGGCGGCACCTCCGCCGTCGGGACGTCAGGTCTGGGTAGCTCTCCGCCTCGGCGCCCAGGCTGCGACTTCTCGAAGATCAGCTTCATCAGACGGCGAGCGCCTCGACCAGCCGGTCGATGTCCTCAGGCGAACGCTGCTCGGTAACGGCGACGAGCAACGCGTCGTCGAGACCTGCGTAATCGCGGCCCAAGGCGTAACCGGGGTGGACACCCCGGCTGCGTGCAGTCACTACCGCGTCCTTCGCGCTCCGTCCGACGCGCACTGCAAACTCCTTGAATGTTGTCCGTTGAGGAAACACGAGCCCAAAGCCTGCATCGACAAGACCCCGCTTCGCGTACTCGCACAGCCCCATGCAGGTCTCCCCCAACTCGCGTAAGCCTTCAGGCCCCAGCCAGCTGATGTGGACGAGCCCCGCCAGGGCGAGCAGCGTCTGATTCGTCGTGATGTTCGACGTCGCCTTCTCGCGCCGGATGTGCTGTTCGCGGGTCTGAAGGGTCAGGACATAGCCGCGCTCGCCCGCGGTGTCTACGGTCTCACCGACGATCCTGCCCGGCATTCGACGGATGAAGTCGTTCCGCGCCGCGAGGAAGCCGTAGTGAGGGCCGGCGAAGGACTGGTAGTTGCCCGCGCTCTGCCCTTCGCCGATCGCCATCCCGCAGCCGTACGCGCCCGGCGCCTCGAGGACGCCGAGTGACACGAGGTCGACGTGCGCGACGGGAATCGCCTCCGCGTCATTTGCCGCAGCCGCAAGGTCGGGGGCCGGCTCCAGGCAGCCGAAGAAGTTCGGCTGCTGGAAGATGACGCACGCGGCATCCGCCGCCGCCCGCCGGAGCTCATCCGGATTCGTCACACCCTCACGGTGCGGGACCTCGACGATCTCGAGCCCGAACCCAGGGGCGTACGTCTTCACGACCTGGCGGACCTGCGGATTCGTCGCCTCCGTCACGACAACCTTGGAACGTCCGGTCGCGTGCTTCGCCACGTAGCAGGCGTCGGCGGCAACGGTTGTGCCGTCGTATCCCGACGCGTTCGAGACGTCCATGCCGGTGAGCTCACAGATCGCCGTCTGGTATTCGAAGATCGCCTGAAGCACGCCCTGGCTCATCTCAGGCTGGTACGGCGTGTACGCCGTCAGAAACTCGCCGCGCTGAAGCACGGCGTCGACGATCGCAGGCACGTAGTGGTCGTAGATGCCCGCCCCGAGGAACGAGAGCTCGTGCGTGGTGCCGACGTTCCGTGCCGCGAGCTCCTCGAGGTGCCGCGAGAGCTCCTGCTCTCCGAGTGCAGGCTCGAGGTCGAGGTCGCGGTGGAAGCGCACGCCCTCGGGAATGTCCCTGAAGAGCTCCTCGATAGAGGAGACTCCAATCGCCGCGAGCATCTCCTCGCGGTCGCGGCCCGTCAGCGAGAGGTAGCTCAACCTACGACTCTGCGACGACCTGCTTGTATGCCGCGACGTCCAGCAGCGCGTCCGCTTCGGACGGCTCGGTCAGGCGGATGCGGATGAGCCAGCCTTCGCCGTACGGATCGGCGTTGACCGTCTCCGGCTCGTCGACGACCTTCCGGTTCACCTCGATCACCTCGCCGGAGAGCGGAGCGATCACCTCGGAGACGGCCTTTACGGACTCGACCTCTCCATAGGACGAGTCCTTCGCGACCGTGTCACCCTCCTTGGGCGGCTCGTAGTGGACGAGCTCGCCGAGGGAGTCCTGCGCGAACCAGGTGATCCCGAGGACTGCCTCGTCACCGTCGATGCGCGCCCAGTCGTGTTCGCTGTGGTACTTGAGCTCGTCGGGGTACGTCTCCGTTGCGGCCAACTAGGAACTCTCCTCTCGCTTGTAGATCGGTCGCTTGACCACGCGGGCTGCACGCATACGCCCTCGCACGTCGATCGAGAGCTCGGTTCCCGGTGCGGCCGCCGGCGTCGGAACGTACGCGAGACCGATGCCGCGGTCCAGCATCGGCGAATGCGTGCCGGAGGTCACCTCGCCCCCGCCCTCGACCGCCATGCCCTGGCGCGGCACGGCCTTCGCCTCCATCACGAACGGCACGAGCTTCCGTTTCGGCCCGCGCACCTTGATCTCGCGCAATTCGTTGGCGCCGCTGAACTCCTTGTCCAGCGCGCAACACCAGCCAAGCCCGGCGGAGATTGCATCCGTGTCGGGCGTGATGTCGTTGCCGTGCAGCGGGAAGCAGACCTCGAGCCGGAGCGTGTCGCGCGCACCGAGACCGCAGGGGACGGCGCCCCTGACGAGCACACGATCCCAGAGCTCGGCGCCGTCCTCGGCCATGGTCAGCAGCTCGCACCCGTCCTCGCCCGTGTAGCCGGTGCGGTTCACCATGCACTGGATCCCGTCGATCTCCCCCTCCGCGAACGTGAAGGCGTCGGCCTCGGGCAGACCGAGCCGTTCGATTGCCTGCGGGCCCTGCACCGCCAGGAGGGCGTATTCGTCGGAGACGTCGCGCACGTCCGAGCCCGGCAGCTCACGCTCTTTCAGCCAGCCGAAGTCGGCTCCGCGGTTCGAGGCATTCACGATCAGGAGGTACCGGAACTCCTCGAGCCGGTAAACGATCAGGTCGTCGATGATCCCCCCGCGCTCGTTCGTGAGCAGCGTGTACTGCGCCTGGCCCGGCGCGATCCTGTTCAGGTCGTTCGACAGAGTCGCCTGAAGCAGCTCTGTGGCACGAGGCCCCTCAACCTCGAGCTCGCCCATGTGGGAGACGTCAAACACACCGGCGTCGGTGCGGACCGCGCGAACCTCCGGGATGACGCCCTCGTACTGCACGGGCATCTCCCAGCCGGCGAACGGCACCAGCCGCCCCCCAAGGGCGACGTGCCGGTCGTGAATCGGCGTTTGCTGCAGCGTCTGCGCCATCGCCGCCGATGCTAACGAGCCTCAGAAAGGTGTCGCTCCGGGTGTGCCTCCGAAAGGGAGCCGCAACCGGAGCGACGGACCGGGTCGTGGGGCCAACCGGGGAGGATGAACCCCAAGAGGGCATCCCCTCCCTACCGCGCCGAAATACTTCCGAAACCTAGGTGTCGTCGCGGAGGAAGGACGGCACGTCGAGGGCCTCTTGCGAGACGTCGAATCCCTCTGACGCCGCAGCCGCGGCCGGGACTTGCCGCTCGACGGCCGGGCTTTCGCGCCGCCGCCGACGGCGGCTCTGGCCGCCGAACCCGGTCGCGATCACCGTCACCTGGACGTCGCCCCCGACCGAGTCGTCGATGACTGCGCCGAAGATGACGTTCGCGTTCTGGTCGGCCGCGCTCGTGACCACCTCGGCCGCCTCGTTCACCTCGAAGAGCCCGATGTCGGAGCCGCCGGTGACGTTCAGCAGGATTCCGGTCGCGCCTTCGATCGAGGCCTCGAGCAGCGGCGAGGAAACGGCCGAGCGCGCCGCCTCGGCTGCGCGGTTCTCGCCGGACGCGCGCCCGATGCCCATCAGCGCTGAGCCGGCGTCGCGCATGATCGTGCGCACGTCGGCGAAGTCCAGGTTGACGAGGCCGGGCTCTGTGATCAGGTCGGTGATCCCCTGCACGCCCTGGCGGAGGATGTCGTCCGCCATCCGGAATGCGTCGACGACCGAGGTCTGCCGCTCGACGACCTGCAGCAGCCGGTCGTTTTCGATCACGATCAACGTGTCGACCCGGTCGCGGAGCTGGTCGATGCCCTGCTCGGCCTGCTCGGCACGCTTGCGGCCCTCGAACGCGAACGGCCGCGTCACGACGCCGACGGTCAGCGCGCCGATCTCCTGGCTGATCTCCGCGACGATCGGTGCGCCGCCCGTTCCCGTCCCGCCGCCTTCGCCCGCGGTGATGAAAACCATGTCCGCGCCCTTGAGCGCTTCCTTCAGCTCGTCGCGGCTCTCCTGCGCCGCCGCGAGCCCGATCTCCGGATCGGCGCCGGCGCCAAGGCCGCGCGTCACCTCCGCACCGACCTGGATCTTGATGTCGGCGTCCGCCATCAGCAGCGCCTGCGCGTCGGTGTTCACAGCGATGAACTCGACGCCGGAGAGGCCTGCGTCGACCATCCGGTTGACGGCGTTCGTCCCCCCGCCGCCGACGCCGGCGACCTTCAGGACAGCGAGGTAATTACCTGTCTGGCTCATCGTCTCGGTGATCGCTCGACCTCAAGCTGGACTGGAGCGTTGGGGCGGTCGAGCTCTTCCTCCGCACGAGGGTACGTTGCCGGAACCGCACTGTCAACGGGGACAACCCTCAACCTCAACCTTCGGGTTGAGGGTTACGACCGGCGACAGGTCTCTCCGGGACGGCGATGTCCAGGTAGTCCGGGCCGCCCTGCGAGGGGAGCGCGAGCCTCGGCACGATGCCGTGTGCGATCGCAATCTTGAGGCGCAGGTCGATCGGCGCGCCGAGGCGGATCTCGAGTCCGCCGCGCAGTCCGAGCGTGATCTGGCCGTCCAGCGCGCGCACGAACGTGATCCGGTTCGTGAAACCGCTGCCGACGAAGGCGGCGAGCGAGCGGGCGGCCAGCCCCCCGGCCTCGCCGCCCAGCAAGGAGCCGAGGTCGAGTTCCGTGCGCACCGGCAGCCAGATGCGGGGGAGCGGCCGATGCGTGCCAAGCTGAACCGGCGCGATCACCCGCCCGCGCGCGGAGACGAGGAACGAGTCTGCGCCGCGGCGAAGGACGGCGACCGGGATCTCGGGCTCGACTCGGACCCGCAGCGTGTGCGGAAACGACCGGTCGATCACCGAGGAGCGCACGGTCGGGAGCCCGTCGACGTGCTGTGCGACAGCGCTTGCGTCCACGGTGACAAGGCTCTGCCCGTCATAGCGGTGCAACTCACGGCGGACGTCGGCGGCGACGGCCGGCGGTGCGCCCTCGATGCGAATCGTGTCGACGGCGAACATGGACGTCTCGCGTGCGAGCCCGTACAGGCCGACCGCCACGAGCACGAGGGCGCCGCCGCTGAGAAGCGAGCGGCTCGAAGGGGCAAAGCGGAGCACGTCGAAACGACGCTTGCGCGGCAGCGGCAGGACCTTCTCGCCCACTCTCGGGAGTTCGCCGCGCGGCGGGAGGGTCCTACCTGGGGAGCGGCGGCAACTCGAGCTCGCCGAGGAAGACGACCTCGTGCTCGAGCTCCACGCCGTAGTGCTCCCACGCCCGGCGGCGAGCCTCGCTCATCAGCGCGAGCGCGTCCTCCGAACGTGCGCCGTCGGCGTTCTCGATGAAGTTCGCGTGGCGCGGCGAGATCTGGGCACCGCCGATCCGGTGACCCTTGAGGCCGCAGGCCTCGAGCATGCGCCCGGCCGTGAGCTCGTGATCGGGATTCTTGAAGACGCTGCCGTAGGTCCGTTTGTTCGTCGGCTGGGCCGCCTTCCGCTGGGCCTGGAGCTCTGCGATGCGCGCCTTGATCTCGTCTGTGGGTCGAGGAGTCAGCCGAAACTCCACCTCGGCGACGACCTGTCCCGGCCGCAGACCCGAGCGGCGGTAGTGCAGCCCGAGCTCGTCGCGGGAGCGCCACCGGGCGCCGGCAGCGTCGACGATGAGCGCACGCTCCAGGATGTCGGCCCAATCGTCGCCGTACGCCCCTGCGTTCATCCAGACCCCGCCGCCCGCCGTTCCGGGGATCGCGCAGGCGAACTCGAAGCCGCCCAACCCTGCGGCACGCGCGCGATGCAGGGCCACAGCGTTCGGCGCCCCGCCCCCCGTGACGAGCACCTCGTCCCGAACCTCGGCGTGCGCGAGCTTCCCGGCGAGTTTCAGCACGAGCCCGTCGAACCCGTCATCGGCGACGAGAAGGTTCGAACCGAGCCCGACCGCCGCGATCGAGAGACCGCGGTCCTGCGCGAACGCGAGCGTCTCCTCAAGCTCCTCGACCGTCTCGGGACGAGCGAACGCCGCCGCCGGGCCGCCGGTGCCGAGCGTCGTGTACCGCGCCAGGCGCACGCCCTCTTCCAGGTTCATCCGAGCAGCTCCAGCAGCAACGGCGCGGCGCGATCGACGTCCCCTGCACCGACCGTCAGCACGCGGTCGCCGGCGCGCGCCCTCCGCGCGAGGAACTTCGCGCCGTCCTCCCAAGCCGGCGTCCAGGCGAGCGGCATGCCCGGCCTGCGCTCGGCAAGCGCATCGACGACGAGCTTCCCGGTCACACCTGGGATCGGTTGCTCGCGGGCTGGGTAGACATCGGCGACCGCTACGGCGTCCGCCGCGGCAAGCGCAGCGGCGATCTCGGTTGCGAGGTGCCGCGTGCGCGAGTACAGATGCGGTTGGAAGAGCACGAGCACGCGACCGCCGTCGCGCACTGCGTGCAGCGTCGCCTCGATCTCGGCCGGATGGTGCGCGTAGTCGTCGAGCACCTCGACGCCGGCGGCCTCGCCCCGACGCTCGAGTCGCCGGCCGACGCCGGTGAACTCCGCGAGTACGGGTGCAACGTCGGCGCGCCGGACGCCTGCAAGCTCGAGCGCTGCGAGCGCGCACGCGGCATTGCGGCGGTTGTGTTCGCCCCACACTGCAAGCGGTCCGTCGTACGGCGGCAGCTCGTCGCCGCGAACGACCTTTGGCACCTGCGCGAGCCAATCCTCGAACAGGGCCTCGACCTCCAGTCGCGACGCAAACGTCGCGTGATGGTCGAGGTCGACGTTCGTGACGACTGCAATGCTCGGTCGCAGCGCTGCGATCGTCCGGTCGGACTCGTCGCCCTCGACGACGAGCCAGCCGGCGCCGGTGCCCGCATTGCCACCGAGCTGTGGAACGTCGCCGCCGATCAGCCACGCCGGATCGAGTCCGAGCCGCTCGAGAGAGAAGGCGATCATCGCCGAGGTGGTCGTCTTGCCGTGCGCACCGGCGACCACGATTGCGTCACGCAGTGAGACGAGCTCGGCGAGCAGCTCGGCACGGCTGTTGCCGTTGATGCGTCCTGCGAACGCGCTCGACACGTACGCCTCCCAGCCGTCCGGCGGCGCCGGCGGGTCCTCGGAGATCTCGACCTCGAGCTGGTCGAGCTGCTCGAGATACGGCGTATGTACTCGATCCCACCCACGCACCTCGGCGCCCCAGGCGCGCGCGAGCAGCGCATAGCCGCTCATGCCCGCGCCGCCGATGCCCGCGAGCCAGAGACGGCGGCCCTCAAGAGGCGAGGGCAACGAGCTCCTCGGCGATCTCATCGGCGGCGTTCGGCCGTGCGATCTCGCGCATCGCGCGCGACAGGTCGCCGAGACGACGCGGATCGTCGAGCAGCGACCGGATCACCTCCGGCGCGCGGCCCGCTTCCCCCTCCGGCACTACCACGGCTGCGCCGGCCTTCTCGAAATAGCGCGCATTCTTCGTCTGGTGGTCGCCGGTCGCGAAGAGCCCGGGGATGAGGACTGCGGGCTTTCCCGCCGCAGCGAGCTCCCACACCGAGCCGCCGGCACGCGCGAGCACGAGGTCGCTGGCGCCGAGTGCAGCGCCGAATTCCTCCGTGAACGCGAACAGGCGATAGTCGGGCCGTATCACGCGCGGCGCGAGCTGGTCATAGTCGCGCGTGCCACACAGGTGCAGCACCGCAGGCCCGGCTGCGCCGAAGGCGTCGAGCGCGAGCTCGTTCAACAGCGCGGCACCGAGTGAACCACCGAACACGAGCAACACCGGGCCGGCCTCGGGCAACCCGAAGATCCGACGTGCTTCCGTTTGCGGCACGGGACGGGAACGCGCGGGAATCGGCCGTCCGGTGACACGGTATTTCGGGCCGTCGCGGCCCTCGATGGGAAAGGACAGAAACACGCGGCGTGCGAACGGCGCCGCCAGACGGTTGGCGAGGCCGAGGTGCCCATCTGCTTCCATCAGCGCGGTCGGAATGCGCTGCCGCGCGGCGGCGTACACCATCGGGCCTGCAACGTAACCTCCGCCGCCGAGCACGACGTCGGGCCGGCGGGCACGCAGGATGCGCGCGCACGCACGGGGGGCTCGAGCGGCGAGCAGCAGGGCGTGCGCCAGTGCCGGGGACGGTCGCCGCGGTAGGCCGGCGATCTCGAAGGTGTCGAGCTCGAAGCCGGCTTCAGGAACGAGCCGCGCCTCGATGCGATCCAGCGACCCGGCGAACGTCACGTGCACTCCTCGCTGCTGCAGCGCCTCCGCGACCGCGAGCGACGGCGCGACGTGTCCCGCCGTCCCGCCGGCCGCGATCAGGCACCGCAGCTGCCGCCCGTGCTCCATTCCCGGCGATGTTAAGGAGGACCCCCACCGCGAGCAGCGTGACCACGAGGCTCGAGCCCCCGTACGAGATGAACGGCAGCGGGATCCCGGTCAGCGGCGCGAGCCCCAGCACCGCCGCGAGGTTGATCACAGCCTGGCCGCTCACGAGCGCGACGACGCCGACTGCGAGTCGCTTGCCGAACGGGTCCTTGCAGGTGAGCGCAACTCTGAGCCCGGCCCATGCGAAGGCGACAAACGCACCGAGCACAGCCGCGACGCCGACGAGGCCGAGCTCCTCGCCGATGACGCCCAGGATCATGTCGGTGTGCGCCTCAGGGAGATAGTTCACCTTCGCCACGCCCTGGCCGAGCCCGACGCCGAACGGCCCGCCCGAGCCCAATGAGATGAGCGCCTGCACGGTCTGGAAGCCCGCGCCCTGCGGGTCCTTCCACGGGTCGAGGAAGCTGAAGATGCGTGCGCGCCGGTAGGGCTCGAACCAGATCGCGAGCAGTCCGAGCGCAACGATGATTCCGCTCGCGGCCGCCAAGGTCGAGCCCGGCGTGCCCGACGCGACGAGCACCGCGAGCAGGACGACGATCAGCGCAATCGCGGTGCCGAGGTCCGGTTCCGCCAGGATCAACACGCAGAAGAGGCCGACCAGGAGCCCGATCGGACGCCAGAGCTCGCGCAACGTCTGCGGCGCCGGTCGCCTAGACAGATATGCGGCAGCCCAGACGGCGATCGCCAGCTTCGCGAGCTCGGACGGCTGGAACGTCGCGGGCCCGACCTCGATCCAGCGGCGCGCGCCGTTGATGCGCGCACCGATCGCGAGGACGGCGAGACACCCGACCAGCGCGGTTAGAACGAGCGCCGGCGCGAACAGGCGCAGCCTGCGGTAGTCGAAGCGGGACGCAGCGATCATCAGGATCACGCCGAAGAGCGCGTAGCCGCCTTGCTTCTTCAGGTAGGACATCGGATCCGTGCGTGCAAGCGCGGCCGGCGCCGACGTCGCGCTGTACACCATCACGAGCCCGAACGCGACGAGCCCAAGCGTCACGAGCACGAGCACGTGGGACTCGAGCTGGCCCTTCTTCACCAGAGGTCTCCGACGAGCTGGCGAAATGTCTCACCGCGCTCCTCGTAGTCGCGGAACTGGTCGTAACTCGCGCAGGCGGGGGAGAGCAGGACGACGTCGCCGGGCTCCGCGTCACCTGCAGCGGCGCCGACGGCTGTCGCGAGATCACCGGCTCGGCGGTAGAGGCGACCGGCGCGACCGAGGGCCGCGCCAAGCTTGTCGCTCGCCTCGCCGATCAGATCGATCGAGCGAACGCTTCCCGGCAGCGATTCCGCCAGCTCATCGAACGACTCGCCCTTGAGCGACCCGCCGAGGATGAGCCGCAGCGGTTCGCCCGCATACGCTTCGATGCCGCGACGCGCCGCGGTGGTATTCGTCGCTTTGGAGTCGTTGACGAAACGCACGCCGTCGACTTCTGCGACGAGCTCGAGCCGGTGCTCGACACCCGGAAAGGTGCGCAACCCGGTCGCGATCGCGTCATCGTCGATGCCCGCCGCGCGCGCCGCGGCCGTGGCGGCGGCGGCGTTCTCGCGGTTGTGGCGACCGGGGATGAGCGGCTCGGCCGGAAGGTCGTCCCCGGCGTCGAACTCGACGTGCACGGCGCCGCCGGGAATGGGACCGAACTCGCGCGGCACGATCGCAACGTCCGCCTCGGTCTGGTTCTCGAAGATGCGGAGCTTCGCCGCGCGATACGCGTCGTACGTCCCATGCCGGTCGAGGTGGTCGGGTTCGAGATTGAGCAGGACGGCGACGCGCGGCCGGAAACGATGCACGTCCTCGAGCTGAAAGCTCGAGAGCTCACAGACGATCCAGGCATCCTCCGCGATCTCCTCGTCGAGGCCGGTCAGCGGACGACCGACGTTCCCGGCCACGGCCACCGGTCGGTCTGCCTCCCGGAAGATCGCGCCGAGCAGCTCGCTGGTCGTCGTCTTGCCGTTCGTGCCTGTGACGCCGATGAACGGGTTCCGCACCAGCCGAAAGCCGAGCTCGACCTCGCTCCAGATAGCGATGCCGCGCGCGCGCGCGGCCGTTGGCAGCGCGGACTCGCCCGGCACGCCGGGGCTCTTGACGAGCAAGTCGACTCCCTCGAGCAACCGGTCCTCCTCCGTCCCCAGGTGGACTTCGACACCCGCCGCGGCAAGCCTCCCGACGTCGAGCCCGTCCACCCGGTCGACCGCAACGGTCGGAACCCCGCGGCGCGCGAGCGCCAGCGCCGCGGCCTGTCCGGACCGCGCCAGGCCGAGGACGAGCGCGCGTCGAGGGAGTCTCACTGCTTCCGGCCGGCGACGAAAGCGTGTGGAAACCGCGCAGGGATCGTCCGCTCCGCCACGAATGCGGCGAGCCGCTCGACCTCCTCGGCTGTGAACTCCTGGCGCCACCGTTCGAGCAGCGTCGGCCTCCCCGGTGCGCCGACCTGGTTGAGGTAGCGCTCGCCGGGGATCTGGTGCTCGTCGGCGCCGAGCTCCACGCGCACGTCGGCGAGGCCGGCGTCGGCGAAGAGCCGCTCGAGATCGGACTCGTCGAAATTCAGCATGGGATCGTCGGTGTTCGCGTAGAACGCCTCGTTCCACGCGCGCAGGCGATCCCCTAGTTCGCCGAGCGGCGCGAAGTCGACACTCTGCGTGAGCAGCAGGTTTCGCCGGTTGATCGGCTCGAAGAGCGAGACTCGGCCATCGCTGCGCAGGATGCGCGCGAACTCGCGGGCCGCCTCCGCCTTGTCGTCGACGTAGATCAGCACGGAGCGCGTGACGACCGCGTCGACGCACGCGTCGCGAAGCGGGAGCACGTCCGCCTGCCCCACGAGGTACGAGATGTTCGGCGCGGCCGTGTTCGCACGCAGCTCCTCGAGCGCGTCGACGGAGATGTCGAGCGCGATCACGTCGCCGTCAGGCCCGACACGGTCGACCGCACCGAGCGTGAGCAGCCCGGTTCCGGCGCCGACGTCCGCGACCGCAGCGCCGCGCTCCAGCTCCGCCGCGTCCAGAACGCGGTCGCGCTTCCGGGCGAGCTCGTCGAGCGCCGCCGCCACTTCCTCGGGAGGCCAGCCCGCGAAGCGCGTACGGACGAGCCACTCCGCCCATTGGTCCAGCTGCCCGCTCAGCGCCGGAAGAAGGTGAAGTCGCGGTAGAAGAGCGCGAAGCCGACGGCGCACAGGATCGCGGTAACGATCCAGAACCGCACCATGATCTTCGTCTCCGACCAGGCCTTCATCTCGAAGTGGTAGTGGATCGGGGCCATCAGGAAGACGCGCCGCTGGAAGTACTTGAACGAGATCACCTGCACGATCACCGACAGCGCCTCGAGCGCGAAGATGCCGCCGATCAGCAGCAGGAGGAAGATCGTCTTCGTGAAGATCGCCATCGCGGCGAGCGCACCGCCGATCGCGAACGAGCCCGTGTCGCCCATGATCACCTCGGCGGGGAACGCGTTGTACCAGAGGAACCCGATCGAAGCCCCGATCAGCGCGGCGCCGACGATCGCGAGATCGAGCCGGCTGTCGAAGCGCCCGCCGGGATTGCCGGAGCGGATGTACGTCACGACGGAGATCGCGGTGAACGTGAGCAACGCGATGATCCCGGTTCCCGCCGCGAGACCGTCGAGGCCGTCCGTCAGGTTGACGCCGTTCACCGTGCCGGCGATGACGAGGAAGAGGAGCACGTACCACCCGTACGAGAGCTGCACGTTCCATTGCACGACGGGAATGAAAACGCTCGTCGGGAGGTGCTGGTGGTCGGCGGCGAAGCCGACGCC
>Ga0307278_10000917_pt1 | contig 14533 bp, 13 predicted proteins | sample ER_DNA_117_FD_194482 | JGI IMG/M metagenome (GOLD analysis project Ga0307278, IMG submission 194482) | Bulk soil microbial communities from the East River watershed near Crested Butte, Colorado, United States - ER_DNA_117 | ecosystem: Environmental > Terrestrial > Soil > Floodplain | place... | reverse complement strand
ATCATATTCGCTGCGAAATTTTGGAAAGTGATTCCGCAGCAAATCAAGTTGCGCTGCCTCGTTCATGTCGATGCCGACCAATTCGCTTGGCTGATTCCAGAGACTTTCGGGCAAGGACCGGGTATCAGGAATCGGTTGATAAAAGTGTGCTCGCGTAACGTGGAAACCGTGTTGCTCCCAAAGCCGAAAGATCTCCCGAAACTTTTCGCTACGCAGGCAGCACGGCACTACCTTAGCTAGGAAGCGTGAGAGCGCGGTCACGCCGATGTTTCCGCGTGTTACCTCGAGCGCGACTTCTCGCAGCAGCGCGTCTGACGAGCTGCTGCTCCGTTTAACCTTGAGCGAATCAACCGGTGTCTCGGGTCGGCTTATCGGATAAAGGCGGAACTCGTATTCGGTACAGTCGGTAATCCAGGGAATCTCCACGTGGCCGGAGTTTCCGCCCCGGGCCACGAGCTTTTCTTCACGCGCCGAGGCTGGAGCTGCAACGCGAAGTTCACCGCCACGCGGATCGTTTGTTTCCCATGAAACCACGACGGGAGACCCTTCGTCAGAAGGCAGAGGGTTCGGGGTCGCCACGATCTTGCCCGTGATCGTCTTTGGTTGAGGGGCCTTAATCACTCGTTTGAAAAACGAAAACCTCGCGCGTCTCACGCACTGATCCCAATAGCGGGGTCGTGTTGTCTCAAGCTCTGAGACGGCACTTCCGCAGGCTGGGCGTGTTGATTATTGAACAAGCGCTCCAACCTCTCACGGGCGACCTGAACCGAGTACAGTGAGCGAGTTTTCTCGATCCCGTTTTGCGAGAGGCGATTCCAAAGTTCAGGGGACTCGTAGAGCGTCACTAAAGCTTGCGCAAACTCTTCCGGTTCGTCCGCAACGAGGACATCTTCACCGGAAGTGAGCTCCATGCCTTCCACTGCCACAGAGGTTGCTACGACGGGTACACCCCACGCCATGCTTTGATTGATCTTGCCCTTTACACCGGCACCAAACCGCAATGGCGCAATTGATAATCTAACCCTTTCAAAAAACTGGCTGACGTCTCGTTGCAGTCCTGTGATCACAACATTTTCGCCGGCCAATGCAACCACCTCCGGCGGCGCCTTATCGCCAATGATATAGAACTTGGCATCGCGCAGCCGCTCCTTCACCGTGGGATAGACCTTCTTCAGGAAAAAAAGAACAGCATCAGTATTCGGCGTATGCTGGAAGCCACCAATGAAGAGAAAGTCACACCGCAACTCAAACGGAGTGCGCGAGCCCGGAACATCCACAATGTTCGAAACTAGCTGAATGGACTTTTCAGGCCATCTCTCCTGGAGAAGTTTCTTTTCAACGCTGCTCGTTACCCAGGTCTCATCAGCCCGGCGAATGAGATCGTATTCCAGTTCTTCCATCTGCCGCGCTTTTTGTCGGGCCTCCGGATTGATGGTGATTTGGGCCTCTCTGTGCGCACGAAGCGAGTGTAAATCGACGGTGTCAAAGATAATGCGGCTTTGCGGCGCATGCAGCCGGACATCCACAATGTGTTTATGCGCAAAATCACACCGGCTCAGGATCACAACGTCAAATTCGGAGCCGTGCGAGACCAGATAGTCGCGGACCTTTTTAACATAGGGATGACGGACAACCTTAATTCCGCGCCTGCGTAATTCGTCGCCGTAATGTCGGACGTCCATCAGATTATCTGGAACGAAAGTAATGCGATGGCCAAGTTGCCGGAGGAGCTTGAGAATTTGGAACATCCGCAGCGATCCTGAATCTCGATCCGGGCTGGGAATATAATGATCAATCACCAAGATATTTTTTCGACCCGGCGGTGTCTGATGCAGAAATGCCATCTCGCCATTGGCTGGCTTTGTCATTAGTTCAGCGGCCCACGTTCGCGCAAACCTCGAGCGGTTAATATCTTGATGTTTTTTTGTACCGCTTGCTAGATCGGTCCCGCCAGTAGCTCCCTCGTAGTGAATAACCTCGCTTAACGGTTGATATAACACCTTGTAGCCGGCTCGACGAACTTTGAACGCCAGATCGGTATCCTCGTAATAGGCAGGTGCATAGCGTGAATCAAAACCACCTACATCACGAAAAAGCGCCTTTGGAATCATCAACGCTGCCGCTGAGCAATAATCTACTTCCCGGAGATAGTTGTACTCTGGCTTGCTAGCGTCATCGAACTTGCCGTAGTTCCATCCGGAAGCGTCTTGCCAGATAATCCCTCCTGCTTCCTGCAAACGGCCATCCGGATACACAAGTTTTGAGCCGACGATGCCCGCCTGCGGCTCTTCGGCAAAGGTACCCACCAGCGCGCTCAACCAGCCGTCCCTGACAAGCGTGTCGTTGTTAAGGAAAGTGAGATAATTGCCGCGCGCCTTTTCTGCGCCGCGGTTGCATGAGGCGATGAAACCGGAGTTCGTCTCATTGCGCATATAAACAACTCCGGGAATAAGCGCAACAGCCTCAGCGGTGCCATCTGTCGAGCAATCGTCCACAACAATCACTTCAAAGCGTTCCGTTCCCTGATTTTCCTGAAGCGAGGCCAGACAGGCTTGGGTGAAACGGAGCTGGTTGAAAACCGGAATGATGATTGAAATTTCGACCTGCTCGTGAACCGGAAACTCGATCGGACGCGCGGGCTCGGGTGGTTCAACAGGTGCCACTCTCTGCCCCGGGGCTGGAACTGCGCCGGAGATCAGAGCCTGAATTTGGTCATCAATCGCAGTGACTTCTGGATGGGTAGTTCGCCACTTCCGATACGCGGAGACGATCTTTTCCAGATGCCCGTAGCCTAACAAGCTCCGCGACTGCGAGGGAGAAAGTTTTGCCTTTATGGCGGCCACCGGATTTGCAATTTGCCAGCGCGCCGAAGAAGGAAGCTGGGCTGCTGCGTGGTCAGCCTCGTCTAAAAACCGGCAAAGCCTCTCAGTAGCCTTCAGTTGCTGGCGCAAACGCTTTTGCAGTTCATCTCCCTGCGCTTCGCTCTCCGCTAGGCTGACGCTTTTGTCGCGAAGAAGTTCGCTGAGTTCCTCAACTTGCGCCTTGTGGCGAGCTTCCGCTTGGGCAAGGAGCTCGCGATAGAGATGCTCGATCTGCGCAATCCGTTCCGGAACAAAGGCGTTGAGCCGGCTGACCGATCCCGGGAGCAAGTCGGCCTCGTCCGGACTCCGGCTTTCGCGACTCTTGGCGATCTTCCCTTTGTTTCTTCCCGTTGCCGATGCTTCGCCAATTAAAGCACGATAAAGTTCGATTACTGCTGGAGCGACACGGGCATCGATCAAGTGCTCGACCGTGAAATGGGTGTGGCGTCTTCGCTTTTTTACCAGCGCCGCTGCATTATGCACGTCTGCATGGGGCAGGCCAATGAACTCCGCAATTCGCCGCAGTTCGGCTTCTGCGTCGCCGAAAAACAGATCGTAATGAGTAACAAGCCGCTGTTGCTCATTTGCTGTTTCAATCAGGCGGCGGTTATAGATTTCCCAAAGGCGCAAACCAAGCGAATAGGACGTTCCATTGCGCTCCCGCATCGAGTAAGCGACCTCTAGCGGATTCCGCACGACGATGAGAGTTTTGAGCCCGGGCAAGAGGTCCTGCCAGAACGGCAGGGTCAAGCAGCTACGCGGGTCCTTCCAGCCCCAGACTTTTGCCGAATCAAAACTCGCGATCAGCAGCCGCGCTTTCATACGCAACGGATCCAGCCGCGCGTGTGTAAAGTTCTCGTCAGCCTTTGGCGGCAGATCCCACGCGCCGCCGAGCTCATTTAATAATTCCTCATTCAGCGCCACGAACCCTAAATGTTCCCAAAAACCTTCGGGATTATCAGCCTGCGGCGGCATCAAGTCTGATTCGGGACCGAGCTCGAGCCCACAGCGATGAAGAAGCCGTGTCACCATGCTTGTGCCTGAGCGGTGCGCCCCGGAAATGCAAACCGCCGTCTGGGTGTCAGAGCTATTTTTCACTCAAAATGCTTAAACAACGATGGGCAGCGCAGTGCGTCAAGCCGATTAGTCGGCATTGGCCATGAGGGGAGCGGTAGCAGTTAGAAGCTTGCGGCTGCCGGGGCCTCCTTCGCCGCGGGACAAAAATCTTCGTCGCGCAAATCTCGACTACATCTAAGTTCCAACCGATGCAGCGAAGCGACGGCCGCGAGCCTGATGAGATCCGTCCGCTCAACTTTGAGTTGAACGTGGCGCCGCATGCCAGCGGCTCGGTGCTCGTCTCGATGGGTAAAACTCGCGTGATCTGCGCCGTCACGATCGAAGAAGCAGTGCCGCGCTGGATGAAAGAGCAGGGAGTGACAGGTGGCTGGCTCACTGCCGAATATTCCATGCTTCCTTATTCGACTCAGCCACGTAAAGCTCGTGACATTGCAAAAGGCCGCATCGACGGTCGCAGCGTGGAGATTCAACGTTTGATTGGCCGGTCGCTGCGAGCGGTCATGGATCTCGACAAGCTTGGGCCGCGGACGATATGGATCGATTGCGACGTGTTGCAAGCTGATGGCGGCACACGGACCGCCGCAATTACCGGCGCCAGCCTGGCGCTAGCCATAGCGTGCCGGAAATTTGTGAGGGAAAAAAAGCTCGACGCACCTCCGATGCAAAAATTGGTCGCCGCAGTGAGCGCCGGCATTCTGGATGAACAGGCCATAGTGGATCTTAATTACGAAGAGGACAAGCTCGTCCCTGTTGATTTTAATCTTGTGGCTACCGAAGACGGCGAATTCGTCGAAGTGCAAGCTTCCGGTGAAGAAGCGACGTTTTCCGGATCACAGCTGGATGAAATGCTCACGCTCGGACGCAAAGGTATCGGCGAACTGATCGGCGCTCAGCGCGCTGTTTTGGCTCGAATTATGGTGACACCGCCAGAAGCAGGTTGATTGTTGATGGAACGCTTCGGTCGTCACGGCGATCTCGCTTTAGTTGAGAGTTGGACGTTGGACATAGAGCGGTGGACGTGTTCCAAACGTTTGCGGATTGGCATTCCGTGAGCTAACCAACCGAAAAAATCCACAATGAAGAAAGCGTTGATCACGGGTATAACCGGCCAGGACGGAAGTTATCTGGCTGATCTACTGCTTGAGAAAGGCTACGAAGTCCATGGGATCATTCGCCGCGCCAGTACGTTTAACACTTCGCGCATTGATCACCTGTACGCGGATCCCCACGTGAACGGCGTGCGACTATTTCTGCATTACGGAGACCTCAGCGACTCGGTCAACCTTGTAAAGCTTCTTTACGAATTGAAGCCGGATGAGATTTACCACCTGGGCGCACAGAGCCACGTGCGCGTGAGCTTTGATATCCCCGAGTATACGTCCGACGTCACAGGTGTGGGTACGATCCGGATTTTGGAGGCAATCCGCGAAAGTGGATTGCGTTCGCGTTTTTTTCAGGCCTCGAGCAGCGAGATGTTTGGTAAAGCCCTACAAACGCCGCAAACTGAGAAAACGCCCTTTTGGCCGCGCAGCCCGTATGGCGTAGCCAAGGTTTTTTCATACTGGGCCACCGTCAACTATCGGGAGAGCTACGACCTTTGCGCCAGCAACGGCATCATGTTTAACCATGAAAGCCCGCGGCGCGGCGAAACTTTCGTCACCCGCAAAATTTCACGGGCGGTCGCCGCGATTAAACGTGGACTGCAAAAGGAATTGTTCCTCGGCAATCTGGACGCAAAACGCGACTGGGGATACGCGCCTGAGTATGTCGAAGGCATGTGGCGTATCGTGCAGCTCGGAGAAGGAGACGACTTCGTCCTGGCTACCGGTGAAACCCACACGGTACAGGAGTTTGTCGAAGCCGCATTCGGTTATGTGGATCTGGATTGGAAGGAATTCGTAAAACACGACCCGCGATATGAACGACCCGCCGAGGTGGACGTTCTACTTGGCGACGCTTCGAAGGCGAAAAAGATTCTCAGTTGGGAACCGAAAGTGCGATTTCACGAACTCGTACGAATCATGGTGGACGCCGACATGGATTTGCTCTCGCGCAACACGCCGAGGGAGCGTCTTGGAAAACTGCCTTAGCTCTGTAGCCACCAGGCGTGCCTAAATCATCGACGTCGGCTACGGCCTATCGCATTACAAATGGGGCCGGATTCGTTGGGGCCATGGAGTGGGCTGAGACCAGAGCGGGCACGGCGCTGGCCAGCGGCACGTTTACGATTGTAACGCCGGCGCCAACTCCAACTATATTGTAGAGTTGTATGACGTCACTGGAGCGCATCCGAATGCATCCATAACTCGCAGGGGAACCGATTTTCCATTCTTCCGGCGTGCCATGGATGTAAATGTCACGAGCAAATGCGCGTGCGTTTTGCGCTTCCAGTCCACGCAACCAGAGGATGCGTGTCACGATCGGATCCCGACCAGGCGAGTTGGCGAGGACAACTTCTCCAGTGCGCTGCCGGTCTTTAAATACCGCGCCCGGTGGCGCGTTATCCCCAACTTTTTTCGCGATCTCCAATTTGCCCAACGGTGTAAACCTGCTGCCGGGCCAATCGCCGAGACCGAACTTCGAAGTGGAGACTGGATAGATGGCCAGCAGATTACCGCGGTCGAGAACGGCTAACTTCTGCTCGCGTGTGCTGACGACGATTTGGTGCCGCGTGTCGGGCGCTGCGCACGATGTAATAAAAATCGTAATTATGAGTGCGATCCACTGATAAGGACGCATCGCCAAGCCGTCAGTTCCGTTGTGCGTTCTCATTGCGCCCGGCCGTCGCTCCCTACCATCATTAGCTTTCATTTGCCATTGAACCGGAAAAACGTCTCTGCAGTTTCGGTTGTTGCTTCGGCAATTTCTTCCACGGAGACCTGCCGCGCTGCTGCGATTGTTTCCGCGACGATGCGCGTATGCGCAGGTTCGCAGCGTTTTCCGCGGAACGGAACAGGCGCCAGATACGGGCAATCGGTTTCCACCATAAATTTCCACAGCGGGATTTGTGCCGCGACTTCTCGCACGGCGGCACCGTTTTTGAAAGTAACAACTCCAGTGAACGAAACGAGGTGGTCAAGACCGAGAACTTCATTCGCCTGATCGAGCGAGCCGCCGAAGCAATGAAAAACCCCGCGCAATTTGCCGGTATATGGCTGCATGATTTTAAGCGTGTCCTCCCAGGCGTCGCGTTGATGAATCACTGCGTTGAGCCCCAGCTCCAGAGCGAGGTCGAGCTGTTGTTGGAATAAACTCGCTTGTTTCGATTTATAAGCGCCGTCGCGAATTTGCGCTTCGATTTCTTCGTCGGTCTCGGTTCGCAGTGCGGTCATAACCTGGACCTGCTTTTCCTTCGCTACTTCTTCGCTCGGCAGATGGTGATAATCGAGTCCCGTTTCACCGATCGCTACGACACGCGGGTGCTTTGCCAATTCACGCAGTGGCGTAAAAACATCTTCTTCAGCTTCTTGAACGTAAGTTGGATGAACGCCAATTGCCGCGTAAATGGCGGAATATCTTTCCGCAAGATCGATCGCGCGCCGGCTACTCTCGATTGAAGTGCCGATTGTGATGATGCGCGTTACGCCAGCGTCGCTCGCGCGGCGCAGCACGTCGTCCAGATCACTAGCGAAATCGGGATAATCGAGGTGCGCGTGGGTTTCGATTAGCATCGGAGTTGAAGCGTTGAACCGTTAAAAGGTTAAAGCGTATCGCGGAAGAGAGACCGCTTCAACGGTTCAACACTTTAACGTTCCGATCACCATTCCAAAATCGTGCTCGCCCAAGTGAGCCCGCCCCCGAAAACTACCATAAGGACATAATCACCGCGCTTGATCCGTCCACTGCGATTGGCCTCATCGAGTGCGATGGCTACGGCCGCAGCGGAGGTATTGCCGTAGCGATCCAGATTCACGAACATCTTGTCGCGCGAAATACCGAGCCGGTCAGCGATGGCCTCGATGATGCGCAAATTTGCCTGGTGCGGAATCACACAGGCAATGTCTTCAATGGAAAGCCCGGCCTGGTCGAGGGCCTTTTTCGCTGCCTTGAGCATGGCGGTGACAGCCTGCTTGTACACTTCCTTGCCGGTCATGTGGATTGTTGCCAAATGCATGTCCGCATTTTCTCGTGTGATGGGGCACCGCGAACCGCCGCCCGGCATGAACAAAATGTCTGTGTACTGTCCGTCGCTGCCGATGTGGGTGCTGATTACGCCATGAGCGCTGCTTCGGTGGCGCAACACAGCGGCGCCGGCGCCATCTCCAAAAAGAACGCAAGTGTTGCGATCGGTCCAGTTGGTGATCGATGTCAATTTCTCGGCCCCGATTACAAGCACGGTTTCGTGCGTATGGGACGTAATGAATTGTTGTGCGATCTCCAACCCAAAAAGAAACCCCGCGCAAGCTGCGGCAATATCGAGGCAGGCGGCGTTGGTTGCTCCGATTTTCTTCTGAACGAAACAGGCGGTGGCCGGGAAAAGCATATCGGGAGTGGCGGTTGCCACGATTAGGAGATCGATCTCTTTCGGCGAAATCTTCGCCTGCTCGATTGCCTTGAGCGCGGCCTTGGCCGCCATGTCGCTGGTGTTTTCATCCTTTGCGGCAATACGGCGCTCCTTAATGCCGGTGCGAGTGGTTATCCAATCGTCGCTGGTATCAACCATGCGTGAGAGATCCGCATTGGTCAGAGTCTTTTCGGGCACATAACTCCCTGTGCCGATAATTGAGACCGTACGCAGCGCTTTATTGGAGCGCGGGCTCAAGCGAGGCTGTCGTTTCATGGTAACGGCGAATCTCCTCGACGATATGCGGGTTAACCTGCTGTTCAATGGACTCCGCCGACACACGTAACGCATTCTTGATCGCCAACGGCGTGCTGGCGCCATGCGCGATGATGCAGATGCCATTGACGCCAAGAAGCGGGCTGCCGCCGTACTCCTCGTAGTTTGTTTTTTCCCTGATGGTGTCGAACGCATCTCGAGCGAGAAAAGCGCCGACTTGCCGCATCTTCGTGTGCATTAGTTCGTGCTTGAGCCACTGGAAAATCGCCACCGAAATCGATTCGCACGTTTTCAAAATCACATTGCCGACAAAACCGTCGCACACTACGACCTCGACCGGATCTTCGAAAAGATGGCGGCCCTCAATGTTGCCGACAAAGTTGAGCGAGCTCTTCTTTAGCATTTTGAAGACTTCCTTGGTCATCTCATTGCCTTTTACGTCTTCCTCGCCGAGCGATACCAAACCGACCGTCGGATTTTTGTAGCCGAGTACATGGCGCGAATAAACCGTACCCATGAACGCATATTGAAGAAGCTGTTCCGGACGGGCATCGATGTTTGCGCCCGCGTCAATCAAAACAAAGACGTTAAATTCGGTGGGAAGCACCGCCGCGATGCCGGGGCGGTCGATCCCTTCCAGCGTGCGCAATTTGATCATGCTTGCCGCGACGGCCGCGCCTGTATGCCCGGCGCTCACCACCGCGTCCGCATCACCGCGCTTCACCAGATCGACAGCGCGGCTGATTGATGAATCTTTCTTGCGTCGCACTGCTGTCCAGGCGCGATCGCTCATTTCGACTACCTGCGTGGAATGCACAATGTCGATCCGTGAATCGTTGCATTGATGTTTGCGCAACTCGTTTTCGATCTTGGCGGGGTCTCCAACCAGATAAAGCTTCTTAATCTGCTGGTAATCGCGCAGCGCCGTAACGGCGCCGGCAACGAGGTTAGGCGGGCCAAAGTCACCGCCCATCGCATCGAGGGCGATCTTCATCAGTCCGAAACTTTGCGAACTTTAGTCGCCGAATGCAAAGTGAAAAATGAGAGGCCGTTAAAGCGTTGAAAGGTTGAAGCGGTAAGCGAACAGACGCTCTAACGCTTTATGTCTTCATCGCTTCAACACTACTTACCCTCGAGCGTCAAGACCTGTCGCCCGCGATAATAGCCGCACGATGGGCAGGCAATGTGCGACGGCACGGTGCTGCCGCACTGGGGACACTTGTTCAGATGCGCAGCGCGCCAGCGGTTCGCCGCTTTGCGCGTGCGTAACCGCATTTTGGATGTTTTGCGTTTTGGGACTCCCATGGCAGGCGGCGACTAAAGCATGTCGTGTGAAAAAGACAAACGTGATTCGTAATTCGCGATCCGATCTAGCGATGTAACGATTTAACAGTTCTCGATCTTCAGCTTATCCAACGCGCTCCAATCCGATCTTCGCTTTGTCTCGTGCGCCGCAGTTTCAAGCTGGTTCGCCTTGCAAACCCGATCGCCGTCCCTGTCGCAATGCGGATGCGCCGGCAGGTTTAACAAAATATCCTCGCGCATAAAGGGCGTAAGATGGACAGTTTCCGGCCCAGGGAGCTCCATGTGCACGGCAAACGCAGGCACTTCGATTTCGTGCACAAATTTCTCCAGGCACGATACGCAGCGCAGCTCCACTGGCTGTGAGAGCGAGCCGTTCGCCCACAGCCCGCCGCCTGCAACGCCGAGATCGATGTCGTAATGCAGAGGCCCAGCGCAACGAATTCCTTCCGATTCCAGTTCCTGAATTGGGCAATCCTCCTCCCCTTCCAGGTGCAGACCCTGAGTTGGAATTTGTTTCAGATGCACTTTCACCCACGAAACCTTTGTTGATCAACCAAACTTCCTGCTCAGCGCTTTGGCGACACGAGCAGGAACAAAACTCGAGACATCGCCGCCGAGGCGCGCGATTTCTTTTACGATACGAGAGCTAAGATAAGTGTATTCCTCCTTCGGCATTAAGAAAATCGTTTCTACCCCAGCCTCTAGTTTGCGATTCATTAGCGCCATTTGAAATTCGAATTCAAAATCAGAGACCGCGCGCAAACCGCGGATTACTGCTCCGGCTTTTTCTGCCTTGGCGAAGTCGACAAGTAATCCTTTGAATTCAGCGATTCGAACGTGGTCAATTCTGCCGGCGGTCTCTCGGAGCAACTCGAGCCGTTCCTCTAGCGAGAAAAGCGGTTGCTTCTCGTCATTATGAGCCACAGCCACAACGACTTCATCGAATAGTTTTCTCGCACGCTCGATCACATCGAGGTGACCGTTGGTCACCGGGTCAAAGCTGCCTGGATAAATTGCGCGTCGCATCTGCGAAAATTCGCAGAGGAAGTTGGAAATGAAAAGCGGATTGGTAGGGCGCGCTCGCCGAGCCGTCTCTATCTTGCCGAATTTCCCTGGAGCGCGACAGTCCAATAGATCTCATGATTGATCCATCGCCATACAAAGTCATCGCTGTGGCAACAACGTTTTCGCCGCGGTTCAGGCAGGTTCTTGCCGAAGCAAAGCGAATCCGAGAACGTTTTCCGGCCGATCTTCATCTGATCTACGTGGGCGAGCGAAATGAAGAAACAGCAAAAAAATTTAGCGATGTGCTCACGGAACTGCAGCTTCCGCCCGATTCATTGATTCATTATGAACAGGGAGACCCGGCCGAAGCTATTTTGCGCACGCTCGGTCGTGAGAAGATCGACATGATCGTCGCTGGCGCGCTGGAAAAGGAGGCGGTATTGCATCCGTTTCTCGGTAACGTTGCGCGCCGCCTTGTGCGAGAAGCGCCCTGCTCGGTCATGCTCTTCACCAAACCAGCGGTGAAACCCATGCCGCTGCGCCGGATCGTTTTTGTTGCTGATTATTCCGATGACGCATTGCAGGCTTTGAAAAGAACGCTGCCGCTGGCTACGGCTGAATCGTGCGAACGGCTTTATGTGATTCGCATCATTACGACGTTCGATAAGGCCCGTGCGTCGATTCGCGCGCGTAACAAATCGGAAGATGATGAAGAAGACGCGTTGGAAAGATTTGTTTTATCCGCTGGAGCGACCGAAGTCCCAATCGAGGTCCGCTGTGTCCGCGGCAATACCGGGTTGGTTGCGTCGGATTTTGTTCAATCGATGAAAGCGGACCTGCTGGTAGTGCCGATGCAGACAAAGGGCAAGCCGAGTCGGTCGCTTCCCAGTAACATCGCCTGGATTACCGATGTTATTCCGTGCAATCTCTGGGCGATTCGGTGAATTAGTTGTCGATCTTGCGCATGATTTGTGGAGGCGTTTGTGTCAGGCGCCTTCCTATCCGATTCGGCTGTTGATACAACCGAGGCTACAACAACGTATGGAGCCTGAATTTCAACCGTACGGATTGCCGCATCTCACGGTCATTCTCCTTACAATCGTCCTCCCGTTCGCGCTTGCGGCGATCGTGCGTCGCACAAAATCTCAGCGACTCGAAAACGTGATTATCGGTGTCCTCTCAGCCGTGCTCGTTTTGAACTACATCGTCTATTTAGTTTTTATCCGAAGCCATGGCGTTGTGGATTGGCGGCAAATGTTGCCGATGCAAATGTGCGACTGGGGCATGGTCGTTGTGATCGTGGCGATGTGGACGGGCAGCCAGCGATGGTTCGAGGTGGCATACTTCTGGGGCATCGGCGGAACATTGCAAGCTCTTCTGACGCCAAACCTGCGCTTTGGCTTTCCGGATTGGCGGTTCATCAGTTTTTTCACATCGCATTCAGTCATTATCGTCAGCGTGGTTTTCCTGATGTTGACCCGCCGATACCGGCCACATCCGATGTCGATCGTGCGCGTGTGGTTGTGGTCGGAGTTTTATTTTTTGGTTACGCTAATTGTCGATGCGCTGACTGGCTTTAACTACGGGTTTTTGCTGCACAAACCGGAGGCGTTTTCCATTTTAAGTTTTCTCTCCGATTCGCGCCCGCTTTACCTTCTGCAATTGCACGGAGTCGCACTGCTCTTTTTTCTCGGGTTGTATGCGCCATTTGCCATTTTCGATCTTGCAACAGGGAAATCGCTGAGGAATGCAGGAAAGCAGGAAGGAATTCTTTAAAATTCCTGCGTTCCTGCTTTCCTTAGAGATTCATGGCCAAGTCAAAACCATTACGGCTGGGGAAAGTCACCATTGGGGGAAAACGCCCGGCGTTTATTCTCGGCCCGTGCGTGATTGAGTCGGAGAAGTTTGTCTGGCGCATGGCGAAGGAGATCGCTGAGATCTGCTCCGCCGAGGATGCTGATTTCATTTTCAAGGCGTCGTACGACAAGGCGAATCGAAGTTCGGTGCGTTCATTTCGCGGAATTGGCGTAGGTGAAGGCTGCGAGATTCTTTCCGCCATCGGCCGCGACTTGAAAATCCCAGTGACGACGGATGTTCATTCACCGAATGAAGCGGAGATCGCCGGCAAAAAAATCGATATGTTACAAATCCCGGCGTTTCTCTGCCGACAAACGGATCTGCTTCGCGCTGCTGCGGAAACGGGTCGCGCAATCAATGTTAAAAAAGGTCAGTTCCTCGCGCCGTGGGACGTGCGAAATATCGCCGAAAAACTGATCGCGTTTGGCAACTCACAATTCTGTTTTACCGAGCGCGGTACGACGTTTGGCTACAACAATCTCGTCGCCGACATGCGTTCGCTGTTTTGGATGCGCGAAGCCGGATATCGCGTGATCTTTGACGCGACACATTCTGTGCAGCGGCCCGGCGGGGAGGGGGACTCCACGTCCGGTGACGGCATTCTCGCACCGGCGCTGGCCAGGGCCGCAATGGCCACAGGCTGTGACGGAATCTTTATGGAGGTGCATGAAAATCCGGCGCGCGCATTGTCGGATGGGCCGAATCAGATTCCGCTAAAGGATTTGCCGAAGCACCTGCGCATGTTAAAGGCTATTCATGCTGCCGTTTCAGGTAGGGGCGATTGACCCCAATCGCTCGGGTAATAAGCGTGTCAAGACTGGGGAGGGGGCCGTTCGGGGCTGTCACGCCGTAGATCGTGGCGGCGACCAAAGGCGGATGAACCGCCACCTGCGCTGGATATCGGTTTGGTTATTATCAGTTGTGCTATCACTTTTGATAGCCGCGCCTCACGTGTCTGGTGAGTCAAAAGGCCGCAAGAAGCGAGGCCGCGCGACAACGACGCCGAGTGCGTCTCCTGGCGAACAGAGCTTGACGAACATCCCACTACCTATCGGCCATGAAGCGAAGGGCCTTGTTTTGCCGGATTTCGATGGCGACGGCCGTCTCCGTGGAAAATTTGAAGCAGGAACGGCGCACCGCATCGATCAAGAACACATCGGTTTTCAACAGCTTAAGATCACGACTTACACACCGGAGAGTCAGCCCGATCTGCAAATCGACATGCACACGTCGGTGCTCGACTTGAAAACCCGGGTTCTAAGCTCGCAGGAGCGCACGACGATTCAGCGCGCGGATTTTAACATCGCTGGTGATTCGGTTCAGTTCGACACAAACTCGAGGACGGGACGATTGATTGGAAATGTCAAAATGGTGATCACTGACAAATCCCATCTGACGGCGAAACCCAACGCGAGCGAATGAAGAGAATAGCGGTGTTGGTTTTGTTTATTGCGTGCGCGGCCGGAGCACGCTTGCCGGGGCAAATTGCCGCTGCGCCAGCGGGCTCGCCTGCGTCGGCGAAGAAGTCGGAGAAACCAGCGAAAAAGAAAGAAGACAAATCGTCCGCCACGAACTTATTTGGCTCGAGCGCCGCAGGGTTACAGTCGAATGAACCGACAACAACGCAAATCTACGCGGACGAGGCTTT
>Ga0307278_10000916_pt1 | contig 14543 bp, 14 predicted proteins | sample ER_DNA_117_FD_194482 | JGI IMG/M metagenome (GOLD analysis project Ga0307278, IMG submission 194482) | Bulk soil microbial communities from the East River watershed near Crested Butte, Colorado, United States - ER_DNA_117 | ecosystem: Environmental > Terrestrial > Soil > Floodplain | place... | reverse complement strand
CCGGAGCGCTTGGGGCGTCGCGGACCCGGTGCCGATGACGCACCCAGGAGGGCCCCGGCACTCCGCGCCGAAGGAGGGTTCTGACGTGGGCGACGTAGTACTCATCGCCGATGACGAGGAGGACATTGTCCGCTTCGTCGAGATCAACTTACGCCTGGAGGGCTTCGAGGTCGTGGTCGCCCATGACGGGGAGGACGCGCTCGACAAGGCCCTTGAGGTGCTCCCAGACCTCATTCTGCTCGACGCCATGATGCCCAGGAGGGACGGCTACGAGGTATGCGCCAGGCTGCGGGCGGACCCGCGCAGCGCCCACATCCCCGTCATCATGCTCACCGCCAAGTCGCTCGAGGCCGACCGGGTGCTCGCCCAGACCGTGGGCGCGGACGACTGCGTCATCAAGCCCTTCGACCCCGCCCAGCTGGTCGCCAAGATCAAGGCCCGCCTTCGGCAGGCGCGGGCCGGCGTGTCGCCGATCTGGTGACCGGGCCGCCGCGCGGCGGCCCGGCCGGCTCGGCCCCCATCCGGCCGGCGAGGGCGGCCAGCATGCGGACGACTGACGGCGTGGCCCTGCGGTCAGCCGCGCGGGCCGCCCTCGTCCGGCGGCTGCTGGGACAGGAAGCGCTCGAGCTCGGCCGCGATCTCGTCACCGGAGGGGATCCGGTCGTCGCCGCCCTGCTCGACCAGCGCACGGATCTGCTCGATGAACTCGCCGATCTGGGGCCGTTCCCGGATGGCCTGCTCGACCTGCTCCAGGTGCTCCTTGCTGGCCGCCTGGAGCTCCGTGGTGTCGATCTCGACCCCGGTGAGGCGGGCCAGGCTCTGCACGAGGGCGACCGTGGCCGGCGGGTGCGTCCCGCCGGCCAGGTACGGCGGGACCCTGGCCCACAGGCCGGTGGCGGGGATGCCGGCCCGGTGCAGGCGTTCCTCGAGCACGCTCTGGATCCCTGCGGCCAGCTCGATGATCGCGGGGACGGTCTCGAGCCGCCCGGCCAGCTCGGGGTCGGCCGAGGTGCCGAGGACGGCGACCGGGTCGGTGTGCAGGCTCGGGGCGGGGAACGCGCCCAGCCCGAACACCTCGCCGACGCCGAGCTCGCGGCAGACCTCGACCACCTGGTCGGCGAACGCGTTCCAGCGGAAGTCGGGCTCGGGCCCGGTCAGTAGCAGCGCGTCCCGGTCCCCGCTGGTGGTGCCCTGGGACAACTCGATCGGTGACCAGCTGATGTGCTCGATCGTGCCGCCGGCGAGGCGGATGATCGGGCGCCTTGCCCGGTAGTCGATCAGCTCGTCCGGGTCGAACTCGGCGAGCCGCCGAGCGTTCCAGCGCGCCCGCAGGAACGCCGCGCCGGCCTGGCCGGCCATGCCGGCGTCGGTCCACCCGCTGAGGTGGACGACCAGGAAGGGCTCGCGCAGGGACGGGCGCTCGTTCAGCTTGACAAGCGACAGCATGGAGGCAGGGTAGCCGCTTCAGGTCCCGGGCGTGGACTGGTTCGTCCGCTTCTTCCCTTGCGTCCATGTTTCCCCTGCGCCCTTGTTCCCCATGGACCTTTGGCCCCCGCCGGGCCGTTCCTGCCCGGAACGACCCGGGGCCGGTAGCCTTGCTCGGTGACCAGCACCACCGGTTCCTCCCGAGCGTCGCCGTTCCGGCCCTTCCAGCACCGGGCCTGGGCGACGATCTGGGCCGGCTCGTTCGTCTCCAACGTCGGCACCTGGATGGAGACGGTGGCGATCGGGGTCTACGTGACCCAGGCCACCGGCCAGGCGACCTGGACCGGAGTGGTCGCCGCGCTCACCTATGTGCCCACCGTGGTGCTCGGCCCGATCGGCGGCGCCCTCGCCGACCGCTTCGACCGGCGCCGCTACCTGGCCGCCGTCGTGCTGTTCCAGGTCTGCCTGGCCGGGACCTTGACACTGCTGGCGGTCACCGGCCGGCTGTCGGTGCCGGCGGTCGCCGTGATCGTGCTGCTCGCCGGGTGCGCCTTTGCCGTGTACATGCCTGCCGCGGCGGCCATGACGCCCGACCTCGTGCCTTCGGAGGACCTGCTCGGGGCCACAAGCCTGGGCACGGCCCAGTACAACCTGGGCCGGGTGATCGGCCCCGCCCTGGCTGGCCTGGTGATCACGGCCGGCGGTCTGGGCTGGGCGTTCGGCCTGAACACGGTCAGCTTCGGCGCCGTGCTGGTCTCGCTCGCCCTGATCCGCGTCCCGCCCGTCCGCCGGGCCGAGGGGGTCCGGCCGCGCCTGTGGGCGACCGTCGTCGACGGGGTGCGGGCCGCCCGCGCCGACACCGGCATCCGCACCGCCCTGCTCCTGCTCCTGGCGACCACGTTCCTGGTATCGCCGTTCATCGGGCTGGTCCCGGCGGTCGCGATCAAGGTGTTCGACGCCGGCGCCACCGGCACCTCGACCCTGGTCACCGCGCAGGGGGTCGGCGCGGTGCTCTCCGCTCTGGCCGCCGGCCCGCTCGCGTCCAGGCTGGGCCGGCGCCGGCTGCTGGTCGGCAACCTGCTCGCGGTCGGCCCGGCCGCCGTCCTGTACGGGCTCGCCCCCAGCTTCGCGCTCGCCACCGTGGCCATCGGCCTGCTCGGCTTCGTCTACCTCGGGGTGCTCTCGGGAACGGGTACCGTCTGCCAGGCGCGTGCCCCACGGGAGCTGCGGGCCCGTATCGCAAGCCTGTTCATGCTGGCCGTCGGGGGCGGCCACGCGCTCGGCCTGGTGGTGCAGGGATGGCTCGGGGACCGTGTCGGGCTGCCGCCGGTCACCGCCGCCACCGGCCTGGCCCTCCTCGCGATCGTCGTGGCCACGTGGGCGCTGCGCCCGGACTGGCTGCGGTCCCTGGACGACCCGGCCGCTGGTCCCCAGGCCGCGGCCGGCGAGCCCGCCGTGGTGACCACGGCATCGGACAGCCCACAGGCTGCGCTCGAGTCAGCGGAAATCCATGCGCTCCAGTCGGCGGACGGCCAGCGTGAGGGCCAGGAGGGTGACCACGACGGCCAGCAGCGTCGCGCTGAGCGGGCCGAGCCTGGCCGAGAAGTCGAGGCCTGAGCGCGCCACGATCGACGCGAGCACGCCCTCGGCGTAGCCGCGCACCGACAGCGACGACGCCGAAGGGGCCACGCTCACCAGCGCCCCCTCCCACAGCAGGGCGTACGCGAGCCCCACGAGCAGGGCCCGCCCGAACAGCAGGGACAGCAGCACCCCGAGGGCGCAGTAGGTCAGCGTCGCGACCGTGGTGGCCGCCAGCATCCCGGAGAGCAGGGGGGTCGAGCCTAGGCCGCGGGCGGTGAGCAGGTGGGCGGCTGCCACGGCGGGCAGCAGGACCAGCAGGGTGGCGAGCACCGCGGCCAGGTACTTGGCAACCAGGATGCCCGGCCGGGGGATGGGCTTGAGCACCAGGTTGACCACGGTGCCGTCGCGCACCTCGGCGCCCAGGGTGCTGGTGGAGAAGGTCAGGGCGACCACCGGCAGGAGCACGGGCAGCACCAGGGCGCGGAACAGGTCCAGGGTGAAGCCGTCCGGGTCCCGGCCCGAGCCCGCTGCGAGCAGGGCCGGGACGACGAGCGGGAAGGCGGTGAGCAGGCTGATCACCAGCAGGCGCCGCCAGGCCAGGAGCTGGCCGACGCTGAACCGGAACACCACCGGAGCGCCCTTCACCGGCGCACCTCCCGCGCGCGCGGCCTGCAAGGTGCGCCCGCCCTGGTGGCCTGGCGCACCTCCCGCGCGCGCGGCCTGCAAGGTGCGCCCGCCCTGGTCACCGGCGCCCCACCAGGTAGCGGAAGACCTGCTCGAGCGACTCGTCGGTGGTCAGGATCTCGCGCAGGGTGATCCCCTGGGCCTTGGCCAGCCGGGGCAGCTCGGTGGCGAACGCCTCGACCGACCGGGTGCGGGCCTGGATGGCGTCGCCATCCACCTCGACCGCCACCGTGGTCGGCATGGCGATCAGCCCGGGCGCGAGCGCCCGGGCGTTCCCGGCCCGCACGACCACGGTCCGGGGCTGGTCGTCCATGAGGTCGCGGATGGCGTGGAAGTCCCCCGAGGCGGCCAGCCTGCCCCCCACCAGGACGAGGATCTGCGAGGCGAGCCGCTCCACCTCGCCCAGGATGTGGCTGGACACCAGCACGGTCACCCCGGCGTCCGCGATCAGCCGGATCAGCTCGATGAAGCGCGCCCGCTGGCCCGGGTCCATGCCGGTCATCGGCTCGTCCAGGACGAGCAGGGAGGGCTGGTGGACGATGGCGCCGGCCACCTTGGTGCGCTGCCGCTCACCCTTGGACAGGCCCTTCAGCCGACGGTCGGCCAGCGCCTCCATGCCCACCTCGGCGAGGGCCCGGTCGGCGGCCGGCCCGGGCCTGGAGAGCCCGTGCAGCTCGGCGTGCAGGCGCACGTAGGAGCGTACGGTCAGGCGGGGATAGAGGCGGTCGCCGTCCGGTACCACCCCGATGGCCCGGTACAGCATCGGGTCGCCTGAGATGGGCCGGCCGAACAGGAGCACCTCACCCTGGGAGGGGTGCAGCAGGCCGGTGATCGCCTTCAGGGTGGTCGTCTTGCCGGCCCCGTTGGGGCCGAGCAGCCCGGTCACGCCCGAGCCGAGCGCGAACGACAGGTCGGCCACGGCGACCACGTCCCCGTACCACTTGGAGACATGGCGCAGCTCGACCACCGGCCCGGTCCAGGCTTGGCTCATGGCTGCAACCGGGAGATGCGCCAGGCCAGCAGCGCGAGGCTGAGGGTGGTCAGCACGGCCAGGGCGGCCAGGTAGGCGGGGCCGGTGAAGCCGGCCTCGGCGGCCATGGATCCAGGCGGCGCCGCCGTGCCGAACACCCACTCGACGAAGCGGCCGGGCAGTCCTTGGAGGGCGAGGAAGGTGAGCCAGCGGCGCCCGGAGAAGCTCGTGGCGGTGAAGAAGATGATGTTGGCGACCACCGTGGAAGCCAGGAACGTGCCGAGCAGGCCGGCCGTTGCCAGGCTGCGGCGCTCGGTGAGGCTGGCCACGGCCAGGGAGACCGCCGAGTAGAACACCGTCAGCACGCCCCCGGCGAACAGGATGCGGCCGAGGTCGCCGCCGTGCTCGCGGAGGTAGGTGGCGGCCCTGGGGGCTGTCAGGGTGTTGCCGACGAACAGGACGAGCAGCGGCACCAGGGCGACGAGCCCGATCACCAGCAGCAGGGCGGCGAGCTTGGCGGCCAGGTAGTCGGCCCGGGTGACCGGGCGGGTGAACACCAGCGCGAGCACGTGCTGGCGGCGGTCGGGGCAGAGCAGCTCGGGGCCGGCGGTGGCCGCGAACAGCAGCAGCACCAGCGCGACGATGCCGAGGTAGCGGCCGTAGCCGAGGAACTGGCCGACCGACTCGCCGACCAGCAGGCGGATGCCGATGAAGGCGAACACCGGGCCGAATGCGCCGACCAGCAGGGCGAACGGCACCACCTTGGTCTTCCAGTTGCGCTTGAGGCCGAGGCAGCGGCGGACGCCCGCGGTCACGATGGCCCGCATCCGCCGCGAGCGCCCCTCCCGGGGGCCGTCGTAGTGGCGGTAGCCGCGGTCGTAGATCGCACCCACCCGCATCTCGGTCATCGGCGCACCCCCCGGCCCGAGTGCTCGGGGACCTCGGTCCCCCAGGGCCGCACCGGCAGCGGCCGGCGGTCCCCGGGTGGCCCGTCCGAGCCCGCCTCTGGGCCGGCCGGTGCCGACGCGGCCGCCTGCAGGCGCAGGAAGGTCTCTTCCAGGCTCGGCGCGCGAGGGGCAAGGCGGCGCAGGGGCCAGGCATGGTCGACGGCGACGTCGCGGATCACGTCAGCGACCTCGCGCGCTTCGAGCGACCTGACCTCGCGCGCCTCAGCCTCGGGCGACCTGGCCTCGCGGGTCTCAGGCAGACGGGCCTCGCGCGCCTCGGGCGACCTGGCCTCGCGCGCCTCGGGGGAACGGGCCCTGTCCGGGCCGCGCACGTGCAGCGCGTCGCCGACGGGCCGGACCTCGAGGCCGGCGGCGACCAGGGCTGCCTGGACCTCGCGCCCGCCGTCGCCGAGCTGCACGCTGTACCCCGGCGAGCTGGTCCCGGCCGCCTCGGCGATCGAGCCCTGGAGGAGGACTCGGCCGCCATGGACCATGACCACCCGGTCGCACACCCGCTCGACGTCGCCGAGCAGGTGGGTGGAGACGAGCGCGTCGACCCCGAGCTCGGCCCGGACCCGCAGGATGAGGTCGAGCATGTCCTCGCGTCCCTGCGGGTCCATGCCGTCGGTTGGCTCGTCGAGCAGCAGCAGCCTGGGGTCGTGGACGAGGGCGGCGGCCAGCTTCACCCGCTGCTGCATGCCGGTCGAGAACCCGCCGATGGCCCGGTAGCGCTCCTCCTCCAGCCCGACCTGGTAGCAGATCTCGCTGGCCCGCTCCCGGGCCTGGCGCGACGGCAGGCCGCCGAGCTGGGCCATGAAGGCGACGAAGTCGGCGGCGGTCACGTCGCCGGGCAGGCAGGGGCCCTCGGGGACGTAGCCGACGCTGGCCCTGACGGCGAGCGGGTCGGTGGCCACGTCGTGGCCGAGCACGACCGCCTGCCCGCTGTCGGGCGCGATGAGACCGAGGAGCAGCTTGATCAGGGTCGACTTGCCGGCGCCGTTGGAGCCCACCAGCCCGGTGCAGCCCTGCTCGACCACGACGTCCACGTCCCGGAGGGCCTGGACCGCGCCGAAGCGCTTGCTGAGGCCTTGGGCCTGGGCGACGGGCACGGCTGGACGGACCTTTCGAGGAAGCGGACGGACCCTCGACACCCTTGCAGTCGCACGCGGGGTGGTCAAGGGCTCCCAGCTCGGCGTGCTCGAACTGGTATCCGGACCGTGGAGGGGCTCCCCGGGGCACCCGGCGGAGCAGGGGATGCGGAATTGCAGGGCCGAGCAATTGCTGTCCGGTTGAGGGACAACAGAAAGCGCCAATGGGCAGTCGAGTCATTTCAAAAAAGATCGCCTTGATTCGGGCAATACACTCAACCGAATTGGTGGCGACAAAGATTGCTTTAGTAGGATCCGGCGCCACGGAACCGTGAGATCCCGTGCGGGGCCACGGCTGCAAGCACCTTTGGGGGGGACATGCCAGGATTCGACGTTGTCTGGGCCTGGGTCGGCCGAGCAGTGCTCGACCGAGGCGGCGTGAAGGTGGGCACGGTCAGGGAGGTCCGCTACGACGCCCGGACCGAGGAACCGGGCTGGGCGCTCGTCAACCTCGCCGACATTGGCCACGACCTGCGCCTGGTCCCGGTGGTGGACGCCGAGGAGGAGGGCCGCACCGTGCGGGTGCCGTTCGACCGGGCCACCGTCCGGGGCGCGCCTCGCGTCGGGCCTGACGCCTGCCTGGAGTCGCACGAGGAAGCCGACCTCTACCGCCATTACGGGCTCGCGCCGGTCGGGCCGTTGCTCGAGGAGCCGGACGACCGCTGGGACGCCGACGGTGTGGTGAGCCTGCTCGAGCACAGCGGCGTGGTCTTGGCCGAGCCACCGGTCCACTGGTGGCTGAGCAGGTCGGCCCGGTGCCTCCGTGGTCCTGGCCGCCGCTCCACGGGCCCGCTGCGGTCCTGAGCGGCCAAGCGGTCCTGTGCGGCCAAAGGGTCGGCGGGCGCGCTCCGAGGTTCCAAGAGTCGGTGTTCCCTGCCTTGGAGGTACCTGGTTGCGTAGCGTCCGGTCACTGCTCGCCCTCGCCTTCTAGGTGAACATCGCCTTCTAGGGGTATGCGGGCTCGAACCCCGGGTCGCGTGTTCGCCGTGGCCGAGCGCGGGTAGGCTGGCGCTCGGAACACCGTCCCGAGCCACACGAGCGAGCGCGACATGCAGAGCCGAGCCCGACCCGACCGGGGAGCGCCATGCCCGGTCCGGTGACCGTCGTCTGGGACGAAGGGCTCGCCGCCTACGACTTCGGGCCCGAGCACCCGCTCCGGCCCGAGCGCGTCCAGCTCACCATGGCCCTGGCCCGGACCTCGGGGCTGCTCGACCGGGCCAGCCTGGCCGGTCCGGACCAGGTCTCAGGCGCCGACCTGGCCCGGGTCCACGACCTCGACTACCTGGCCGCGGTCAAGGCGTGCGGCAGCGACGGCCACGCGGACCCGGGCCACGGGCTCGGGCCGGGGGACACGCCGCCGTTCGCGGGCATGCACGAGGCCTCGGCCCTGGTCTGCGGGGCGACCGTGGCGGCGGCCCGGGCCGTGCTGGGCGGCAGCGCCCGGCACGCGTTCTCGCCCGCCGGCGGCCTGCACCACGCGATGCGGGACCGGGCGTCGGGCTTCTGCGTCTACAACGACCCGGCGGTGGCCATCGCCTGGATGCTCGAGCAGGGAGTTGGCCGCGTCGCCTACGTCGACGTCGACGTCCACCACGGCGACGGCGTCGAGGCGATCTTCGCCGGCGACCCCAGGGTCCTCACCGTCTCGGTGCACGAGTCCGGGCGGTACCTGTTCCCGGGCACCGGCTTCGCGCACGAGGTCGGGGACGGTCCCGCCCGTGGGTCGATCGCCAACCTCCCGCTCCCGCCCTACACCACCGACGACCTCTACCTGGCCGCCTTCGACGCCGTGGTGCCGGTCCTGGTGCGCGCGTTCGAGCCCGAGGTGCTGGTCACCCAGCTCGGCTGCGACACCCACTACACCGACCCGCTCGCCCACCTCGGACTCACCGTGCGGGCCTACCGGCAGCTCGCCGGCCGCCTCCACGACCTCGCCCACACGGTTGCTGGCGGGTGCTGGCTCGCCACCGGCGGCGGTGGTTACCAGTGGGCCGCGGTCGTGCCCCGGGCGTGGTGCGGCTACCTGGCCGAGATGGTCGGCGCCGAGCTCCCCGGGAAGCTCCCGGACGCCTACCTGGCAGAGGCGTCGGAGCGATTCGGCGTGGACCTCCCCCCCGAGACCGCCGACGACGTGGTCGCCCTGGCCAGCGGGCACCGGGCCCGGGTCGAGCGGCAGGTCGCCGACGCGATCGAGGCCGCCCGCCGCAACCTGTTCCCCCTGCACGGCCTGACCGTCTGACAGCGGCCGGGCCGAGGTCGCGGGGGCGCCTCCGCTACCATGAGGGTTGCCCCAGGAAGCTGACGATGGAGCTGGCATGCCCCGAACGACCCGTGACGACCTCCGCGAGCACCTGGTGGCAACCCACATCGCCGGATCGGTGCAGACCCCCGTCTGGGACACCCTGCGCAAGGCCGGGCTGGTCGCGGCTGGCGACCCCGACCACTGCTTCGGCCTGTCCGGGATGAGCCGGTACAGCCAGGCCGAGGTGCTGGCCCAGGTCGCCGCCCAGTTCGGCTGGACCCACACCGAGGGCGAGCCGGGCGCCGGCCGCACCCTCATCGACCCGGACCTGCTCCTGGCTGAGCTCGACAGGGCCGCCGAGCGGCTGGCCAAGGCGGCCAGGGACGGCGAGCACGTGCTGTTGGCCACGGGGCACCCCACCGGCCCGCTCGGCATGTACCAGCAGGTGGCGAGTGCGCTGGTCGAGGCGGGGGCCAAGGTGTCCCGGCCCGGGGACGGCATCGCCTTCGTGCTCGCCGGCCATCGCCGCCAGGTGAGGTACGTCCAGAACGTGGCCATGCTCGCCTCGGGGGCGAACCTCTACCACACCCACCTGGCCCATCCGATGGAGCTGGTGCTCGACCAGGCCGCCTCGGTGGACCTGGTCGTCGGCGACCACGGGTTCGCCGGGGCGGCCGCCGAGCGCGGGATCGACGTCGTGTCGGTGGCCGACATCAACGACCCGGCCCTGCCCATGGCCAAGGCCGAGGGGCGGGCCGCGGTGGTGATCGGCATGGACGACAACGTCCTGCCCCACCACTACGATCCAGTGGCCGACCACCTGACTGCCGGGCTCGGGCGTCCATGATGCGGGCGGGCGCACCCGGAACGGGTGGGGTGCCGGAGGGGCGCCAGGCGCGGGCGGGCGCACCCGGAACGGTGCGTCGACGGATGGGGCGCCGATGACGGACAAGCACTCGCGCCTGGTCGAGCAGGTGCTCGACGACCCGGGCACGGTGATCCTGCTCGGGTCGATGGACTCGGGCAAGACCACCTTCGCCCGGGCCCTGCTGGCCGGCGCCGTCGAGCGCGGCATCCCAGCCGCCTACCTTGACACCGACGTCGGCCGGACCACGGTCGGGCCCCCGACCACGATCGGGCTGAAGCACGTGCTCGAGGCCAAGCACCTGACCGACGACGAGCTGGCCCGGGCCGACGGGCTCTACTTCGTGGGCTGGGTGTCGGCCCAGTTCCACCTGCTCCCGCTGATCGCCGGCACGGCCAAGCTGATGAACGTGGCCAGGGCGGCCGGGGCCGAGCTGGTCGTGGTCGACACGTCGAGCCTGATCAGCGGCGTCTACGGCCAGATCCTCAAGTACCACAAGCTTGAGGTGACCCGGCCCGACTACGTGATCGGCTTCGAGCGGGGCGAGGAGCTGGCGCCCCTGCTCGGCATCGCCCGCCGCTTCACCCCGGCCAGGGTGGAGGCCCACGCGGTCCACCCCGACGTCCACCCCACCTCCGCCTACGACCGGGCCGAGACCCGCCGGGCCCGCTTCGCCGCCTACTTCTCCGGCTCGCTGCACCGCTGGCGGGTCAAGCCGGCCGTGTTCATGCCGAGCCTGCCCCCAGAGGCCGACCTCGGCAGCCTGGCCGGGCTTCTGGTGGGCATGGAGGACGGCAGGGGCTCCTGTGTCGGCATCGGCTACCTCGAGCTGGCCGAGGACGGCGGGCTGCGCATGATCTCCGCAGTCTCGGAGGGCGCCCGCGCCCTCCGACTCGGCTCGACCCGGATCACCCCCGACTGGTCCTCGACCACCCGGGTCGACCTCCGCCATCTCTTCGGCACCGAGTGAAGGACCCGAGCCTTTCACCGGAGCCGTTTCTCTATCCTGGGGTAGCGTTGGGGTCGTGGGCCGCCCCGCCGGGCGGGCATGGCCGGGACGAGCGCCGGAGGACGGCACGGAGATGGCGGGCTACGACTGGATCACCTTCCTGTCCGACTACGGGCTGGACGACAACTTCGTGGGCGTGTGCCGGGGGGTCTTGGCCGGCATCGCGCCCTCGGCCCGGGTGATCGACATCAGCCACGCCGTGTCGCCCCAGGACGTCCGCCAGGGGGCGACCGTGCTCGCGCAGTCGGTGCCCTTCATGCCCACCGCCGTCCACCTGGCCGTGGTAGACCCCACGGTGGGCACCAGGCGGGGCTCGGTGGTGATCGAGGCGGGCGGGTCGGTGCTCGTCGGCCCGGACAACGGGCTGCTCGTCTGGGCCGCCGAGGCGCTCGGGGGCGTGAAGCGGGTGCACGCCCTGACCAACACGGCCTACCAGCTCCCGAGGGTGTCAAAGACCTTCCACGGCCGCGACGTGTTCGCCCCCGCCGCCGCCCACCTCGCGGCCGGGCTCGACCCGGCCGAGCTGGGTGCCGAGGTCGACCCGGCCGCGCTGCGGCAGCTCGCGCCCTCGCGGTCGAGGGTGGACGACGACCATATCCACGGCGAGGTGGTGATCGTGGACCACTTCGGCAACATCGCCCTCAACGTCAAGCGGGAGGAGCTGGAGAGCGTCGGGGTGGTGATCGGCGACCGGGTCGAGGTCCGCATCGGCGGGCAGACCCACCGGATGCCGTTCGGGGAGACCTTCGGCTCGGTACCGGCCGGCCGCCTGGTCCTCCACGAGGACTCGTTCCGTCTGCTCACCATCGCCGTCAACCAGGGCAGGGCCTCGGAGCGCCTGAAGGCGCGTACCGGCGACTCAGTCGTGGTCGGCCGGGTCGCCGGGTGATGACCGGGCGTCGCGTCCTCGTCACCGGGGCGGCCCGGTCGACCGGTCGCCGGCTGGTGGCTGCCCTGGCCGCCGACCCGGCCGTGGCCAGCGTCGTCGCGGTCGACGACGCCCGGCCGGCCGAGCCGTTCGGCCCCAAGGCGGAGTTCCTCCGGGTCGACCTGCGCAGCCCGGCCCTGGTCCGGGTCCTGCAGTCGACCGGGGTCGACACCTGCGTCCACCTCGGGGTGACGGCCGAGCCGCTGGCCGCCGGGGGGCGGGCGACCATGAAGGAGCGCAACGTGCTCGGCACCATGCAGCTCCTGGCCGCCGCCTACCACGCCCCCGACCTGCGGCGGCTGGTCCTGAAGTCGTCCACGGCGGTGTACGGGGCGGCGCCCGGCGACCCGGCCGTGTGGCGGGAGTCCATGGACCCGGGCACACCGCGCCACGGCTTCGGCAAGGACTCCATCGAGGTGGAGGACTACGTCCGCTCGTTCGACCGGCGCCGCCCCGACGTGGCCGTCACCGTGCTGCGGCTCGCCAACCAGGTCGGGCCCACGGTGGACAACCCGCTCACCCGCTACTTCGCGCTGCCGGTCTGCCCGGTCGTGTTCGGGTTCGACCCCCGGCTGCAGTTCCTCCACGAGGAGGATGCCCAGGCCGCCCTGGCCCGCGCGGTCCTCGGGCCGGTCGCCCGCGGCACGTTCAACGTGGCCGGTGACGGCGTGGTCCTGCTCAGCCAGGCCATCCGGATCGCCGGCAGGCCCGCCATGCCCATCCCCGAGCCACTCGTGTCGAGCGTGGCCGAGCTGCTCAGACGCACGGTCGACTTCTCGCCCGAGCAGGCCCGCTTCCTGCAGTACGGCCGGGTGGCCGACACCACCGCGGCCCACGAGGAGCTGGGCTTCAAGCCGGCCTGGTCTTCGCTGGCCGCGTTCGAGGACTTCGCCGCCGGGCGCCTGCGGCGCCTGGTCACCGAGGCGCAGGTGACCCGGCTCGAGCAGGACGCACTCGCGGCCCTGCGCAAGGCGGCCGCCTGGCTCTCGAGCGGGGCGCGGACGTGACCGCGCACGCGGATGGGAGCGGTGGGCGGGCCCGCTGCCGCGCGCTGACCGCCAAGGGCCAGCCCTGCCGCAACCCGGCCGGTCCGACCGGCCTGTGCGCCCGCCACGAGCGCCAGCTCCGCGAGGCGGCCGCCCGGGCAGGCACCGGGCCCGGCGGGGCGGTCGCCCGGGGGGGTGCCGGGCCCGGCGGGGCGGTTGGGGTGGACCTGACGGCCGAGGGCCGTGGCGCAACCGACGGCGGCGACGGCCAGGCGACCGGCGACGGCCAGGCGACCGGCGACGGCCAGGCGGTCGCCGAGGCGCTGGCCCCGCTCCTGGACCGGGCCGAGGACGCGCTCGGGTTCCTCCGGCGCCGGCTGACCGGCGACTACCCGATCGACGAGTTCGGGTACGACCCGGACCTGGTCAAGCACGTGCTCGCCCCGCTGCTCCGCCCGCTCTACCGCCACTGGTTTCGCGTGCAGGTGCGCGGGCTCGAGCACGTGCCGGACACGGGACCCGCCCTGGCGGTGGCCAACCACGCCGGCACGCTCCCGCTCGACTCGCTGATGGTGGCCCTCGCCCTGCTCGACGAGCACCCGGCCCACCGGCCGCTGCGGATGCTCGCGGCCGACCTCGCCTTCACCCTGCCGGTGGTGGCCCCGCTGGCGCGCAAGTCCGGAAACACCCTGGCCTGCGCCGAGGACGCCGAGCGCCTGCTCGCGGCCGGGGAGCTGGTCGGCGTCTGGCCGGAGGGCTACAAGGGGCTGGGCAAGCCGTTCCGCGACCGGTACCGCCTGCAGCGCTTCGGACGCGGCGGCTTCGTTGAGGTGGCGCTGCGCACGGGCACGCCGATCGTGCCGGTGGCGGTGATCGGCAGCGAGGAGATCTACCCCATGCTGGCCAACCTGCGCCGGCTGGCCCGCCTCCTCGGCGTGCCGTACGTGCCGGTCACCCCGACCTTCCCGCTGCTCGGCCCGCTCGGGCTGGTGCCGCTCCCCTCCAAGTGGCTGATCGAGTTCTGCCCGCCGATCGAGACGAGCGGCTACGGGCCCGACGCGGTGCTGGACCCGATGGCCGTGTTCGACCTGACCGACCAGGTCCGCGACACCATCCAGCAGACGGTCCACAAGAACCTGGTCACCCGCGGCGGCGTGTTCCTGTAAGGGGTAAGGGGTCCCCGCGCGACTACCTGGACGTTCCAGGGTCGGCATCCCCAGCTGAGTGGTACTCGACCTGGCCCGGTAGTCACGCGGGACCCCTGAGCGCGGTGGCGCCCGGCCACGAGTCGAGCTACGGGAGCAGCGGCGCGGTCGTCGTCGTGGGCGGCGCGGTCGTGGGCGGCGCGGTCGTGGGCGGCGGCGTGGTCGGCGGCGGCGTGGTCGGCGGGCGCGGCGTGGTCGGCGGGCGCGGCCGGGTGGTGATCGGCGGCCTCACGGTGGTGCCCGGGGTGCCCGTGGTCGGCGGCGCGATCACCCCACCCCTGCTGCTGGTCTGGGGCGGGAGCCGGCCTGGCGTGGTGGCGCTGGTCGTGGTGCCGCCCGGCCCGGTCGTGGTCGGCTCACCCGCGGTGGTCTCGGGCGGGGAGGTGCCGGCGACCACGGCCGGCCCCCCGGCGCCGGTCGTGGTCGTGCCCAGGCACCCGGCGGTGCCGCACTTCGAGGACGAGCCGGCCAGGGCGTTGACGATCACGAAGCCGGCGCCGGCGGCCATGACCACCCCGACCAGCGTCATGAGCACGACCCGGTGGGACAGGAG
>Ga0307278_10000915_pt1 | contig 14550 bp, 15 predicted proteins | sample ER_DNA_117_FD_194482 | JGI IMG/M metagenome (GOLD analysis project Ga0307278, IMG submission 194482) | Bulk soil microbial communities from the East River watershed near Crested Butte, Colorado, United States - ER_DNA_117 | ecosystem: Environmental > Terrestrial > Soil > Floodplain | place... | reverse complement strand
GAACATCCTCACCAAGCTGCAGCTCGCCGGGCGCTACGAGCTGATGCGCTACGCCATCCAGCGGGGCCTGGACCGCTCCTAGCACGGGCGGGGTTAGCTCGGGCTGATCCGGGTACGCCACCTGACCCGCGCACCGCGCCGCGATGACGCGTCCCGACCCCGACCGCTGGACCGAACCCCGAACCCCGAACCCCGAACCCGACCACCGGACCGAACCCGACCACCGACCGCCGGACCGAGCCCGACCACCGACCGCAGGACCGAGCGAGGAGACGTCATGGACGAGCAGCAGGCCCGAGCCCGCCTGGAGGGGGAGCGCAGCCGCCTCAACCGGGTGCTGGACGGCCTCCGGGCCGACCCGGAGAGCGAGTCGGACGTGGCCGCCGTCGGCGAGCTGTCAGCCTACGACCAGCACCCGGGCGACATCGGCACCGAGGTCTTCGAGCACGAGAAGAACCAGTCCTTGCTCGAGCACGTCCAGGCCGAGCTGGTCGAGGTCGAGGAGGCGTTCCAGCGCCTCGAGGCGGGAACCTACGGCATCTGCCAGGCCTGCCAGCGGCCGATCGCGCCGGAACGGCTCGAGGCCATGCCCGCCACCCGCTTCTGCATCGAGGACCAGGCAAAAGCCGAGCGCGACCTGGGGCTCCCAGGAGTACGGACATGACGCTCGACGACGACACGCTGGAGGAGCCGCGAGGACCCGCCACTCCGGGAGGACTTCCCGAGCGGGACTGACGTGGACCGGCCCGGCCGGTGCTCCCGGCTGTGTGTCGCAGCCGACGGGCCTTGGGTACCATGCGCGCGCGATCCGGACCGGCGTGCCAGCACGCTGTCGAAAGGGGGGCGCATGCCGGCGTTCGACGTCGTGCGCAGGTGGAAGGGCCGCGCCGCGGTCGACCGCGACGGCGCGGAGCTGGGCGCCATCGTCGAGGTCTACTACGACGAGGAAACCGACCAGCCAGGCTGGGCTCTGGTGGCGACCGCTGCCTTCGGGCCGCGGCTGGTCCCGGTGACGGAGGCGGAGGAGCGTGGCGCAGCGGTCCAGGTCCCGCTGGACCGCTCGACCGTCGCGGGCGCGCCCGGGATGGAGCCCGGCGCCCGGCTGTGGCCACAGGAGGTGGCCGCGCTCTACGCCTACTACGACCTGGACTACTCGGGCGCCACGGCAGAGGACGCCGAGGAGGCCGAGCCTCCCGCTCCGAGGCCGTTCGAGCCGCTCAGGGCGGTCGGGGCCGGGCCGGCGGCCAGGCGCCGGCCGCGGTAGTGCCCCACCCGGCCGCGGTGGCGGCCCACCCGGCCGCGGTGGTGTTTGCTCTGCCTGGAGTGGGTGAACTTACAGGTCACGACAGCCGGCGACCGGCCGGCCTCCCTGGAGGAGCCATGCGCCGTTTCCTGCGGAACAACAGCCTCTCGGTGGTCATGTTCGGGACGTTCCTGCTGCTCTGGGTGGCCCAGAGCATCACCGGCTACCTGGTCGCCAACGCCGAGGACCGCGAGCATCGCCAGCCGACCCAGAGCTACGCGCAGTACCTCGGCAGCGGGCACTTCGTCGAGGCGACGACCGAGAACTGGGAGAGCGAGTTCCTCCAGATGGCGGCGTACGTGTTCCTGACGGCGTTCCTGGTCCAGAAGGGGTCGCCCGAGTCCAAGCCGCCAGAGGGCGACGAGCAGCTCGAGGCTGACCCCCGGGAGGCCAAGGACGAGCCGGACGCGCCCGGACCTGTCCGCCGGGGCGGCCTCGTCCTCAAGCTCTACGAGAACTCGCTCAGCTTGGCCCTGTTCGGCATCTTCCTGTTCTGCTTCGTGGCCCACGCGGTCGGCGGCACCGCCGAGTTCAACGCGGAGCAGACCGCCCACGGGCAGCCCACGGTCGGCGTGCTCGGGTTCGTGAGCAGCTCGCACTTCTGGTTCCAGTCCTTCCAGAACTGGCAGAGCGAGTTCCTGGCAGTCGGGGCGCTGGTCGTGCTCGGGATCTTCCTGCGCCAGCGCGGCTCGCCCGAGTCCAAGCCGGTCGCCGCCCCTCACGCCCACACCGGCAGCGGCTAGTGACTTCCCTCCCAACGTCTGCCCGGTCGGCGCCTCGCTGGAATGGACGTCGCCGCAGCCTGGACGCCCTGGGAGCCCGGCAGCCTGGACGCCCTGGGGAGCCCGGCAGCCTGGACGCCCTGGGAGCCGGCGCCGACCAGGTAGGCCTTTGCCAGGGCCGACACCAGGACGACGGCCGCCCTCGGGGCGGGAGGAGCGCTGGCCGGTCAGGGGCGTCGCCAGGTCGCCGGGTCGGCGGTGACCTGCTCGCCGGTGGCCATGTCCTTGACCTCGTGGGGCTTGCCGTTCTCGAAGGGTGGGAACCACACGAACGGGATGCGCTTGCGGGAGGCGTAGCGGATCTGCCTGGAGAGCTTGTCGGCCTGGTGGTACAGCTCGGTGTTGAGCCCGCGGCTGCGCAGCTGGGCCGCGGTGGCCACGGCCTCGGAGCGGCGCTCGTCGCTCGGAATCACCACCAGGACCTCGCTGGGCGTGCTGGGCCCGGTCTGGAGCACCCCCTCGGTGACGAGCTTGCCGAGGATCCGGGTCAGCCCGATGGACATGCCGACGCCGGGCAGGTTGCGGCGGATGAACGACCCGGCGAGGTTCTCGTAGCGACCGCCGGAGCAGATGCTGCCGTAGCCGGGCCAGTCGGCGAACCTCCCCTCGTAGACGATGCCGGTGTAGTAGTCCAGGCCGCGGGCGATGGACAGGTCGGCCACGACGCTGCCGGCCGGAAGGTCGGACAGCGAGTCCATGACGAACGCCAGCTCGTTCAGGCCCTCGGCGAGCAGGTCCGACTTGACCCCGAGCTCGCTCACCTCGTCGACCACGGCACTCCCGGTGCCGCGGATCTGGGCCAGGTCCAGGCACGCGGTGACCTGCTCGGGCGTCAGGCCGAGCTCCGAGGCCAGCAGCCGGCCGACGCCGTCGGCGCCGATCTTGTCGATCTTGTCGACGACCCGGATGACTCCGAGCGGGTCGCCGACTCCCAGGCCTTCGTAGAAGCCCTGGAGGATCTTCCGGTTGCTGACGCTGATCGACCAGGTCGGCAGGTCCAGGCCGGTGAGGACCTCGTGGATGATCCGCGGGAGCTCGGCGTCGAACTGGAGCGGGACCTGGTCGATGTTGATCACGTCGATGTCGCACTGGGTGAACTCGCGGTAGCGGCCCTCCTGGGCGCGCTCGCCGCGCCAGACGCGCTGGATCTGGTAGCGCTTGAACGGGAAGACCAGGTCGTTGAAGTGCTGGGCGACGTAGCGGGCGAAGGGCACGGTCAAGTCGAAGTGCAGGCCGAGCCGGGCGTCGCTGTCGTCGTCGGCGTCGGCTTGGAGCCGGCGCAGCGTGTAGACCTCCTGGGAGGTCTCGCCCTTGGCCAGGAGCACGTCGAGCACCTCGACCGACGGGGTCTCGATCGAGCAGAACCCGTAGCGTTCGAAGGTCTGGCGGATGCGGTCGAGCCACTGCAGCTCGACCAGCCTGACCTCGGGCGTCCACTCCGGGAAGCCGCTGATCGGGGCGGGTCGGACGAGCTGCTGGTCGCTCATTGGCAGGCCTCTCTCCTCGGGTGCTCGACTCGGGTGCTCGACTCGGGTGCTCGAGAGGAGATGGTACGGGCTCGCCCAAAGCGTCGGGGCCCGGACCAGCCGGTCCGGGCCCCGGGCTGTGCGACCTCAGAACTCCCGCATGCGCGCGGTGATCGGGGAGCCGACCCGCTGGCGCTGGCGGATGACCTTCTGCCAGTCGTTCGGCCGCGACTCCACCCGGAAGGCCGCCGCCGCCTGCGAGTTGCCGATCCGCAGCACGCGCAGCTCGACGCCGAAGAAGCGGACGTCGTCGTCGGAGTGCTGGTTCAGCCAGTCGAGGACGGCCCGGTGCTCCTCGCCGATCCGGGTGACGATCCAGACCACCGCCGACACGTCGAGGCCGGCGGCGTAGGTGATCACCTGGCCGAGGTGCGGGTGGTCGCTCGGCTCGAGCTGGTTCTCGATGGCGACGCGCCGGCCCCGGTCGGTCTGGGCCAGCAGGTCCACGTTGAACGAACCGACCGGGATGTCCCGGCCCACCTCGCGCAGACCGGGGATGCCGAGCTCCTTGGCCAGCTTGTCCAGGTTGGCGGACAGCCAGTTGCTGAACGCGTCGCCGTCGCGCGGGAAGACAGAACGGACGTCGAGCTCTTCGAACTCGGCCAGCTGAACGGGGGCTCCGCCACCACCGAAGTTGCGAGCGGGCCGCTCGAGGTCGACGGCTTGGGCGCTACGTCCGCCCGACGCCGTCGACAGGCTGGCCCGGGAGTTCTCCGGCGCGCCGGCGGACGGGGTGACGTCTGACTGGGTCACGCCGGATCCTTTCCATCGTTGGTCGCATGACCAACGGAGCGTGGCGAAAAGCGATCTGAGGGTCAAATTGCGCGGGCACGCAGCTGGAAAGCTACGTAGTAGAGCCGAGCCCCACCTGTAGTTCTGCGGAGCGATGCGTCGCCATTGCTCCGCCCCACGTTGACCGCCACGCGGTCGTCCGCTGGGTCCGCTGGATCGCGCGGCGAGCACCGCATTGCTCAGCCCCCGCGTTGACCGCCACGCGGGCCGTCCATAGGATCGGCGACACCCCCCCGGGTCCAGGGCGCTGGGCGTGACGTCCAAGGACATGCATGATCCTCAAATCGGCGCACGTCAGGAAGTTCCGGAGCATCGAGGACTCCGGCCCGATCCGCTTCGAGCCGGACGTCACCTGCTTCGTCGGCATGAACGAAAGCGGCAAGACCGCCCTGCTCCAGGCCCTGGCGTGGGCCAACCCCCAGGGCCGGCCCCCAGGGTTCGACGAGCTCCGCGACTACCCCCGGCGCCTGCGCGGCCGCGAGCGCCAGGCCATCGGCGACACCGTCCCGGTGTCGGTCACCTTCGAGCTGCAGGACGAGGACATCGAGGCGGTCTGGAGCCGCTTCGGGCCGGGGGTGCTCACCTCCCGCGAGCTGCGGGTCGAGCGCACCTACGCGAACCGGCACCGGATGATCCTGCACCAGGACAGGACCGCCCAGGCTCGCATCCTTCTCGAGAAAGCCGGCTTCGACCCCGGGCTGGCCGAAGGGTCGAACCTCGAGGCGGTCGTCGAGCGGCTCGAGCGCGAGCTCGAGCAGACGCGGCCGACCGAGGCGGCCGAGCTACTGCACGAGCTCAAGGGGCGCGACCTGTCCGCCGAGCTGGGCACGTTCCTCGCCGCCCGCCTGCCCCGGTTCCTCTACTTCGACGCCTTCAGCGTCATGCCCGGCCGGGTCTCCATCCCCAGGCTGCAGCGCACCCCGGAGGCCGAGCTGTCCGGAGGAGAGCGGACCGCCCTGGCCCTCCTGCGCCTGGCCGGCGTGGACGCCGAGGAGTTCACCGAGGACCGCTACGAGGCACGCCGGGCCGCCCTCGAAGCGGCCGCCAACCAGATCAGCGACGAGGTCTTCGCCTACTGGAGCCAGAACCGGCAGCTCGCGGTCGAGCTTGACGTCGACTTCCGCAGCCCCCGCACGCCCGCGGGCGGGGACCCCCCGTTCCTCGACGTGCGCATCCGCAACGACCGCCACCGGGTCACCCTCAACTTCGGCGAGCGGTCCGAGGGGTTCGTGTGGTTCTTCTCGTTCCTGGTCGCGTTCGCGGAGCTGCGCGACTCCGACCACGTCATCCTCCTGCTCGACGAGCCCGGGCTCGGGCTCCACGCCGCGGGCCAGGCCGACCTGCTGCGCTTCCTCCACGAGCAGCTCGCCCGCCACCACCAGGTGATCTACACCACCCACTCGCCGTTCATGGTCGACCCCCAGCACCTGCACCGGACGCGGACCGTAGAGGACGTCGAGGGCGAGGGCACCAAGGTCGGGGAGGGCGTCGAGGGCGCCAGCCCGGAGACCGTCCAGCCGCTGCGGACCGCGGTCGGCTTGGAGCTGCTGCGTCCGCTCACGCTGGGTCCCCACACCCTGGTCGTGGACGGGCCCGCCGACCTGCTCTACCTCGAAGTGGTCAGCGGGTTCCTGCGCGACACCGGCCGGACCGGCCTGGACCCGCGCTGGCTGCTCGTACCGGCCGGCGGACTGGACGCGGTCGCGGCGCTCGCGACGCTGCTCGGCGCGCCCCTCGACCTCGCCATGCTGCTCGACGTCGGCGCCGGGCACCGCTGGGTCCGCTCGCTCGTGCAGCGGGGGATGCTGCTGCCCGAGCGGCTGGTCGCGCTGACCGAATTCACCGGCGACGCCGAGGCGGGCCTCGAGGACCTGCTCGGCGACGCCTTCTACCTGCGCCTGCTGGCGGCGGCCGGGGTGGGCCGGCTCTCGGTCGAGGACGTGCCCGGCCCCGGCCGGCTGGTCGGGCGGGTCGAGCTCGCGCTCGGGCGCCCGTTCGACCGCTACCGACCCGCCCGCGTCCTCCTGGTCGACCAGGCCGACCTGCTGCCCCTACTGCCACCCGAGGCCGTGCAGCGGTTCACCGCCCTGTTCGCCACCCTCAACGAGCTGCTCTCGTAGTCTCCGGCTGGGTCCTCCGCGGGTAGGGCTTGGCAGCGGGGCGATCGTCGGCCATCTTCCCTGTCACCAGTCCGCCACGAGAGAGGAAGGCCGCATGCCCCACCCCGAGCTCGTGCGGTACCAGGCCGGCGCGGGCGTGGCCACCGTCACGCTGGACTCGCCGTCCAACCGCAACGCGCTGTCCGGCGTGCTGCTCGCCCAGCTCGCCGAGGCACTCGACCGGGCCGGCGGGGACCCCGAGGTCCGGGTGATCGTGCTGACCGGTGCCGGCCCGGCGTTCTGCTCCGGCGCCGACCTGGCCGAGCAGCAGACCATGAACGAGAGAGGGGTGGCGCCGGCCGCCGGCTTCCCGCTCCCGGACGTGCTGCGCCGGCTGTGGCGTTCGCCCAAGCCGGTCCTCGCGCGGGTGAACGGCCCCGCCCGCGCTGGCGGCATCGGGCTGGTCGCCGCGTGCGACGTCGCCCTGGCCGCCGCCAGCGCCACGTTCGCCTTCTCCGAGGTGCGCGTCGGGGTGGTCCCCGCCCTGATCTCGGTTGTCTGCCTGCCCCGGCTGCAGCCAAGGGCGGCGGTGGAGTACCTGCTCACCGGCGAGGTCTTCGACGCCAGCCGAGCCGTGGAGATCGGGCTCGTCAACCGGGCCGTCGGCGACGCCGACCTGGACGCCGAGGTGGCCCGCTACGCGGGCATGCTGCTCCGCGGCGGGCCGGAGGCGCTCGCGCATACCAAGGCGGTCACCCGGGAGGTGCCCGGGCTCGACTTCGACGCCGCCCTCGAGCGCATGCTGGCCCTGTCCCGGGACCGTTTCACTTCGGCCGAGGCCCGCGAGGGCATGCAGGCCTTTGCCGAGCGCCGCCCGCCCAGCTGGGCCCCAGGAGGAGCCCGATGACCGCCGGCCGAGGCCGTCGCGCATCGCACGGGCCCGGCGGGTCCGCGCCGCGCTCGCCCGGCGGGGCCGCGCCGCACCGGCCTCTTCGCATCGCGAACTGTTCGGGCTTCTACGGCGACCGGCTGTCTGCCGCCCGCGAGATGGTGGAGGGCGGGCCGATCGACGTGCTCACCGGTGACTACCTGGCCGAGTTGACCATGGCGATCCTCTGGAAGGCGCGCCTGGCCGACCCCTCGGCCGGCTACGCCACCACCTTCCTGGCCCAGTGGGAGCAGATCGCGGGCACGGTCGCCGACCGGGGCATCAAGGTCGTGGTCAACGCGGGCGGCCTGAACCCGTCCGGGCTGGCCGGCGCGGTCCGCAACGTGGCGGCCCGGCTCGGGCTCGACCTCCGGGTCGCCCACGTCGAGGGCGACGACCTGCTCGGCCAGCTCCCCGAGCTGCTGGCCGCCGGCCACGACCTCGCCAACCTCGACACCGGCCGGCCGCTGGCCGAGATCCCGGCCCCGCCGGTCACCGCCAACGCCTACCTCGGCGCGTGGGGCATCGTCGAGGCCCTCGACGCGGGGGCGGACGTCGTCGTCTGCCCGCGGGTCACCGACGCCGCGCTCACCATCGGCCCGGCCGCCTGGCACCACGGCTGGGCCAGGGACGCCTGGGACGCCCTCGCCGGCGCGCTCGTCGCCGGGCATGTCCTCGAGTGCGGCGCGCAGGCCACCGGCGGCAACTACTCCTTCTTCCAGGAGGTGCCCGACCTGCTCGCCCCCGGCTTCCCGGTCGCCGAGGTGGCCGCCGACGGCAGCGCGGTCGTCACCAAGCACGACGGGCACGGCGGGCTGGTCAGCGTGGGCACCATCACCGCGCAGCTCCTCTACGAGGTGGCCGGTCCCAGGTATGCGTCCCCGGACGTGGTCGCGCGCCTGGACACGGTGCGGCTGGATCCGGATGGTGCCGACCGGGTGCGCGTCTCCGGGGTGCGGGGCGAGCCGCCGCCGCCGACTACCAAGGTCGCCATCAACTACCCGGGCGGGTTCCGCAACACCGTGGGGTTCCTGCTCACCGGCCTCGACCCCGAGGAGAAGGCAGCGCTGGTCGAGCGGGCGCTCTGGCCCCGGGTCGGCGGCAGGCGCGCGTTCGCCCGCACCGACGTCCGGCTGCTCCGGGCCGGCCCGCTCGACCCGGCGACCGGCGACGCAGCGGCCGAGCTGCGCGTCACGGTCGTGGACCCCGACCCGGCCAGGGTCGGCCGGCGCTTCTCTGGCGCCTGCGTGGAGCTCGGCCTGTCCTCCTACCCTGGCTTCACGCTCACCGCGCCGCCCGGCCGGGAGAGCGCGTTCGCGGTGTACTGGCCCGCGCTCGTCCCGAGCGAGCTGGTCCCGCACCGGGTCGTGCTCGCCGACGGGAGCGCCGTGCCCGTACCCCCCGCGCCGGGCGCCACCGAGCTGGACCTCGCGGACCCGCTCGTCCCGGCCCGCCCCCCAGCCTCCGACCTGCCCGGCGGCCAGGTCCGGGGGCTGCCGCTGGGCACCGTGGTCGGGGCCCGCTCGGGCGACAAGGGTGGCAATGCCAACCTCGGCGTCTGGGCGCGCAGCCGGCAGGGGTACGCCTGGCTCGAGGGGCTCCTCACCGTGGAGCGGTTCCAGGAGCTGCTGCCGGAGACGGCCGGCCTCGACGTGCGCCGCTACGAGCTGCCGAACCTGCTCGCCCTCAACTTCGTGGTCGCCGGCCTGCTCGGGGAGGGCGTCGCGGCCTCGACCCGGCCCGACCCGCAGGCCAAAGGCCTCGGCGAGCAGCTCCGCGCGTGCCTGGTCGCCATCCCCGCCGCCCTCGTCGACGCCGACGCCCCGCGCCCGCCAGCCGCACGAGCGGCGCCGGGCTGAGCCACCCGCCCGGCGGCCTCACGGGCCAGACGACTCCGCCCCTTCTCCGCTGTGGGCAGCGCGGCGGTCACCCCGGCCGGGCCGCCGCGGAGCTGCCGTACGTCCCCGGCACTGGGCTAGAGGCCGCGCCAGTACCGCCGGCCCTCGACCCACACGATGTGGCCGAACGGCTCGGGGAAGTGCGCGGTGGAGACCGTCATGCCCTCGGCCTCGATGCGGTCGAGCAGCGCCTGTCTGGTCCGGTCCGCCAGCCCGGGGTCCATGTCGGCCCGCGAGCACCATGCCGTCTCGGTCACCTGGGCGGGATGGTTGGCGACGTCGCCCCAGAGGACGGCCCGCTCCCCACCGGACGAGACGAGCACGCTCTGCGATCCCGGTGTGTGCCCGGGCGTGTGCAGCAGCTCGAGCTCCCCGGTCAGTGGGCGGTCTCCAGCGGCGAGGTCGAGCACGCCCAGGGTCTCCAGCGGCCGCACGGTGTGCTCGAACGCGTCGCGGTCGTTGTCGTCGCCCCCGGCCGCGAACACGTCCCAATCCGCCCGCTGCACCACGTAGCGGGCACGCGGGAACACCGGCCGCGGCTGGTCGCCGTCCCAGGTGACGTTCCAGCCCACGTGGTCGAGGTGCACGTGGGTGATGACCACCGTGTCGACCGCCTCGGGTCCGGTGCCGGCCTCGCGCAGCTCGTCGAGCAGCCGGCCCGGCGTCCCGATCCACTGCGCGCCCGGCGCCGACGCCGGCCCCACGCCGGTGTCCACCAGGATCGTCCCCCTACCAGACCGCACCAGGTAGCAGTGGTCGTGGAGGCGCCAGGCGTCGGCGCCATTGAACGTCTCCGGGTAGCGGTGCCGGTACGGCTCCCAGGCGGCGCGGCCGACGCCAGGGAAGACCTCGCCGAGGGGCGCCGGGAAGTCTCCCACCACGTCGCACAACGCGGTCACCTGCACGTCCCCGACGCTGATCGACCCGTGCGGCACGCCGGCCTCCTCATCGCCATCGCCGGCACGGGGCCGGTGTGCCCGGCCGGTCACCCGGCTATGTCTTGAGTGTCCCGGGTCGGGGCCGCCCGGTCCAGCCGCGCAGCTCGCCCAGGGTGATCACGCCGCGATGGAAGGCCTGGGACGTCTCGGTCCCGTCGATCAGGGTCGACGCCAAGCTGGCCGGCCAGGCATGTGAGCGTCGCCGGAGCGTCGCGCATCAATGCAGCGGTCCCTTGCCGTCCCCTGACCAGATGGAGATGCTGGTCGTCGTGGTTGGTATCGCCGTGATCACGCCTGCCAGCATCACGGCCTTCAAGCTCGCCAGGAGCACATGGGGGACAACCGGGTCCCGCAGGTTGTAGTGCTCCCAGAAGTGCCAGCCGTCGATCAGCACATGGCAGACGACCGCGAGCAGGAGCAGGCGAAAGCCCGTGTACCACCGTGATTGGGCTCGCCTGGCGCCCACCACGGCGACCAGCAGCAGGACGAGCACCCCAAGCCAGATGAGCCAGTGGGCCCCGACCTGGTCAGAAGCGCGCTCGAAGCGGCGACCGTGCGCCGCATGCCATCGCAGGTCGACGACCTGCCCGGCCATCAGCATGGCGATCCCAGTCCACGCGCCGACAAGCAGGCGGCCCGTCGGACCGCTGGCAGCCATCCCATCCTCCTCGCGCAACCGTCTTCGGAGCGCTGTTCCTGACGCTGGTCAAGGCAGGACCACGATGATCGTAGATCACGATGATCGTAGATCAGGATAGGACCGGGGATGGTCGTAGCTCAGGGCAGGACCACGACGATCGTAGATTCAGGGCAGGACCACGACGATCGTAGATTCAGGGCAAGACCGGGGATGATCGTAGATTCAGGGCAGGACCGGGGATGGTCATAGCCAGGGCGGCGAGCATCCGTGGAGACCGCTCAGGCTCAGGCCCGAGTAGGCTGTCCCCGGCCGTAGTGCCAGGCGGCAAGGCCGAGCAGGACGCCCCAGACCAGGAACCACAGGTCCCAGAGCATGACGTGCCAGCGCAGGGCCGTCCGGTCCACGGGCCCGGACGGAGCGATGACATCGGTCAGCACCAGCGTCCCGGCAACCACCATGAGCCCGCCGTAGACGGTCAGGACCACGCTGCCGGCCCAGGCGGCGGTGAGCAGCAGCCGGCGGGAGACTGCACGGCCCCACGGCCGGACCAGGGCAAGGGCGAGGAGCCCCCCGGCGACCTTGAGGACGCCGGCGGCTAGCCCCAGCGCGATGGCCCTGGGGCCGCCGGCCCGGCCGAGCTCCTCGATCCTCCCACCCACGGTGTCGAGCCCGGCCGTGCCTCCGAAAGCCCAGTAGAAGCTCGGAACGGCGTACAGCAACGCGCACGCGCACGCTGCGTACGCGGCCCACGCCGCCGAGCGTGACGACGTGGGGAGCGGCGCCGTGCTGCGGGCGCCCGATCGTCCAGTCATGGCGCACCTCGATCAGCAGCGCCAAGCCCGGCGGAAGCATGGGCCGGGCGCGGTCGGCCGCCCTCAGACCCTGGGCCCGAGCGCTTCGAGCACCTTGGCGGCGTGGCCGTCGGCCTTGACGTTGTGCCATGTCCGCTCGATGCGGCCCTGCTCGTCGACCAGGAAGGTGGAGCGCAGCACGCCGGTGGTGGTCTGGCCGTAGCGGGTCTTCTCGCCCCAGGCGCCCCAGGCGCCCATGACCTGGTGGTCGGCGTCGGTCAGCAGCGGGAAACCCAGCCCGTACTTGTTGCGGAAGCGCTGGTGGCTTTGGGCGTCGTCGGGGGAGATGCCGACCACCGGCACGCCGGCGGCCTGGAAGGCGGCCAGGTTGTCGTTGAACTGGCAGGCTTCCTTGGTGCACCCGGGCGTGTCGTCGGCCGGGTAGAAGTAGACCAGCACCTTGCGGCCCTTGAAGTCGTCCAGGGAGGCGGTGTTCCCGTCCTGGTCGGGCAGGCTGAACGGTGGGGCCTCGGCGCCGGCTTCGAGCTTGGCCATGACGGGGTCCTCGCTTGGGGTGGCCGATCGGGTAGCAGACTGTAGTGGTCGGCGCCGGGGACCGCACGTGGGCGGCGGCGCACAGGAACGGCCGGGGCCGGTCGCTTCGCTTGCTCGAGCGCCGAACCCTGATCAGCCGGGAGGGTCGCTCAACGGCTGCCGGCCTGCGAACCCGTCCTCCGGCCAGTGCCACCAGGCGACCTCTAGCTCGCCGACCACCCAGCACAGCCAGTACGGGCGCCCGCTCGGAGAGACGGCCGGGAAGTCGACCAGCCCGCTGTCGAGGTCGCGGAGCACGATGTCCTCGCGGGCCAGCTCGCCCATTGCCGCGCCCAACTCGGCGCGGACGTCGCTGGCGGGCGCGTGGCCGTTCCCGCGCACCTGCTCTCCGGCGGCACCCGCCCGCTCGCGCGCCACCCCGGCCAGGGAGCGGACGCGCTCCACGACCGCGCGCACCCTCGGCAGCGCCGCGTTGGCCTCGACCGCGGTCCATACCCGCATGGCCGAACGCTACCGCCCGCTCCGTCCCGGCGCCAGCAGTCAGGGCGAGCCCGCTCCGCCGGCCTGCCTGAAGCGCGCAAGCCGGGGTCGAGGTCGACGGCGACGGGCAGTGCGGCCTGCCGCCAGCTGGCGAGGTCGCCGCCGTAGCCGGGCTGGTACTTCTCAAACAGCAGGCGCCGCGCGAGCGCGTCTTCGGGCGAGCCGGCATCCACGACCCGAGCCCGGCCGCTCCGCTCGCGGCCGCCTCCTCGTCCTGGTCCCGCCGCGCCGGTTCCGGTCGATAATGCTCGTCGGACGAGAGCCAACCTGACCTCTGCGGGAAGGAGGCGCGCGCGTGCGCGAGGTGTGCGTGTTCGACGTGAACGAGACGCTGCTCGACCTCGGGGCGATGGATCCGCACTTCGAGCGGATCTTCGGCGACCGTCAGGTCCGGCGGCTCTGGTTCGGCCAGCTCCTGCAGTCGGCTCTGGTCTCGACGGTGACCGGCGTCTACATCGACTTCGGCCGGATCGGCATGGCCGCGCTCGACATGACCGCCGAGCGGGCCGGCGTGCGCCTGACCGACGACGACCGCGACGCGGTGCGCGAGCAGATGACCCACCTGCCGCCCCATCCGGAGGTCGCGGGTGCGCTGGGACGGCTGCGGGACGCCGGCGCGCGGCTCGCTTCCCTGACCAACTCGACCCTGCGGGTGGCCGAGGCGCAGCTCGGCAATGCGGGGATCGTCGACCTGTTCGAGCAGGTGCTCTCGGCCGACATGGTGCGCCGGCTCAAGCCGGCGCCCGAGCCCTACCGCATGGCGGCCGAGCAGCTCGGCGTCGGTCTCGCCGAGGTCCGCCTGGTCGCCGCGCACTCCTGGGACGTGGCCGGGGCGCTGCGCGCGGGCTGCGCCGCGGCCTTCGTGGCCCGGCCCGGCGCCGTGCTCGACCCGCTGTTCGAGCGGCCCGACATCGTCGGCGCCGACCTGGACGTGGTGGCCGACCAGGTGCTGGCGCGGTCCTGACCCGCCGGTCCGAGCTGGGAGGGTGGACGTGGCCGACGAGCCGGAATGGCGCAGCCCCCGGCTGCTCGAAGTCGGCCGCGGGGTCGTCGACCGGGCCGCCATCGACTACAACGGGCACATGAACGTGGTCCATTACCGGGCCGCGTTCGACCTGGCCACCGACGGCCTCTTCGCGCACCTCGGCTTCGCGCCCGACAGCTACAACGTGCGCGCGAACGCGACCCTGATGGTGCTCGAGGAGCACACCCGCTACCACGCCGAGACGGCCGAGGGCGACGCCTACCGGATCCTCGCCCGCCTCGTCGGGCACTCCGCCAAGAAGCTGCACTACCTCTTCTACATGGAGAACCTGTCCCGGGGGACGCTGGCCGCCACCCACGAGGAGGTCGCGCTCCACGTGGACCTCGGGCTGCGCCGGTCGAGCCCGCTCCCGCCCGAGGGCCTGGCCGCTGTCGAGGCGCTGGAGGCGGCCCAGGGCAGGCTGGGCCGCCCAGCCGACCTGGGCCGGGTCATCGCGCCGTAGCGCCGGGCCGGGAGCGCCGGCCCGGGATCAGCCGCCCGGGATCAGCCGCCCGGGAACGCCGGGCCGGGAGTGCCGGCCGGGAACGCCGGGCCGGGAGTGCCGGCCGGGAACGCCGGGCCGGGAGTGCCGGCCGGGAACGCGTGGTCGGGAAGGCCGGGCCGGCCAGGGTCACGGCTGGCCGGCGCGGTGGAGCTCGGCGGCCAGGTGGTGGACGAGCGGCTGGCCAACCGCGGCCATCGCCAGGGTGTAGGCTAGGACGCCCTCACGCAGC
>Ga0307278_10000914_pt1 | contig 14550 bp, 11 predicted proteins | sample ER_DNA_117_FD_194482 | JGI IMG/M metagenome (GOLD analysis project Ga0307278, IMG submission 194482) | Bulk soil microbial communities from the East River watershed near Crested Butte, Colorado, United States - ER_DNA_117 | ecosystem: Environmental > Terrestrial > Soil > Floodplain | place... | reverse complement strand
CGGCACCCGCGAGCGGCTGCTGGCGGCCTCCAGCCCCACCGGCCCGGCGTTCGAGGGGGCGCAGGTCTCCGGCGGGCAGCGGGCGGCGCCCGGCGCCGTCGAGCGGGTCCGGATCGACCACGCCACCTTGGAGCCCCGTGTCCGCGTGATCGGGACCGCGGCGTGGTCGGACGAGCCGGCGTTCGCCGGCACGAAGGTGACCGGGATCTGCGGCTCCGGCATCGTCGAGGCGGTCGCCGAGCTGTACCTCGCCGGCATCCTCACCGCCGACGGCACCATCGACGGGTCGCTGGCGCGGCGGTCGGCCCGGGTCGTGCCCGACGGGCGCACGTTCTCCTACCTGCTGCACGACGGCGGCGCCCACGGCGGCCAGCGGCTGGTGATCACCCAGAACGACGTCCGCCAGATCCAGCTCGCCAAGGCCGCCCTGCACGCGGGCTGCAGGCTGCTGATGGACCGCCTGGGCGTGGACACCGTCGACCGCGTGCGGCTCGCCGGCGCGTTCGGCGCCCACATCGACCCGCTGCACGCGCTGGTCCTCGGGATGGTCCCCGACTGCGAGCCCGCGGCCGTCTCCAGCGCCGGGAACGCCGCCGGGACCGGCGCGCGGATCGCGCTGCTGAACCGCCGGGCGCGCGCCGAGGTCGAGGCGCTCGTGCGCCGCGTCGAGAAGATCGAGACGGCCGTGGAGCCGAGGTTCCAGGAGCACTTCGTCAAGGCGATGGCGATCCCGCACGCCAGCGACCCCTACCGCCGGCTCGGGCGGGTGGTGCCGCTCCCGGAGCGGGGTCGCCCGGGCGGCCACGCCGGGCGGCCGCGACGCCGCCGGGCCGGGCGGACCCATGGCGAGGCCGCCAACGGGAGGAGCGCGACATGAGCACCGACACCGGACCCAGGGGCCGGCGCAGCGGCGGCGCCGAGGGACGCCGCAGCGCGCGCCTGCACGCGGTCGCCGAGAAGGTCCCGTTCATCACCCGCACGATGACGCCGCTGGAGGTCCTCTCCGCCGAGGGCCTGGAGCTGATCGAGCACAACGCCGAGACCATCCTCGAGCAGGTCGGCATCGACTTCCGCGACCCGGACGCGCTGGCGACCCTGAAGGCGGCCGGCGCCGACGTGGACGGCGAGCGGGTGCGGTTCCCGCGCGGCATGGCGCGCTCACTGGTGCAGGCGACCGCCCCGGGCGAGTTCGTGCAGCACGCCCGCAACCCCGCCAACGACGTGCGGATCGGCGGCGACGCCACGGTGTTCGCCCCGGCCTACGGCTCGCCGTTCGTCCGCGACCTGGAGGGCGGGCGGCGCTACGGCACCATCGAGGACTTCCGCAACTTCGTCAAGCTCGCCTACCTCTCGCCATACCTGCACCACAGCGGCGGGACCGTCTGCGAGCCGGTCGACCTGCCGGTGAACAAGCGCCACCTCGACATGGTCGACGCCCACATGCGCCTGTCCGACAAGCCGTTCATGGGGTCGGTGACCCACCCCGACCGCGCCCGCGACACCGTCGAGATGGCCAGGGTCCTGTTCGGCGCCGACCGCCTGGAACGCGACTGCGTGCTCCTCAGCCTGATCAATGCCAACTCGCCGCTGGTGTGGGACGCGACCATGCTCGGCGCCGCCAGGGTCTACGCCGAGGCGAACCAGGCGCTGCTGATGACGCCGTTCATCCTCGCCGGCGCGATGAGCCCGACGACGGTGGCGGGCACCACCACCCAGACGCTCGCCGAGGCGCTCGCCGGCATGGCCTACGTGCAGCTCGTCCGGCCCGGCGCGCCGGTGGTCTTCGGCTCCTTCGCCTCCTCGATGTCGATGCAGTCCGGCGCCCCGACGTTCGGGACGCCCGAGCCGGCGCTGGTGCTGTACGTCCTGGCCGCGTGCGCGCGGCGGCTCGGTGTGCCGTTCCGCAGCGGCGGCGCGCTGACCGCCTCGAAGGTCCCCGACGCCCAGGCCGCCTACGAGTCGGCCAACACGATGCAGCCGACGCTGCTGGGCGGCGTGCACTTCGTGCTGCACACGGCGGGGTGGCTGGAGGGTGGCCTCACCATGGGCTACGAGAAGTTCGTGCTCGACGCCGACCAGGCCGGCGCGTGGCACGCGTTCGCCAGGGGCGTCGACCTGTCCCCGAACGGCCAGGCGCTGGACGCGATCATGAGCAACGGCCCGGGACAGCACTACCTGGGCTCGGCGCACACGCTGGCGAACTTCGAGACCGCCTTCTACCGCTCGTCGGTCGCCGACAACAACTCGTTCGAGCAGTGGGAGCTGGAGGGCTCGCGGGACGCGGCCGCGCGGGCCAGCGCGGCGTGGCGGCGGATGCTCGCCGGCTACGAGCCCCCGCCCATCGACGAGGCGGTCGACGAGGAGCTGCGCGAATGGGTCCAGCGGCGCAAGGCGTCCTTCCCCGACTCGAACGTCTGAGCCGATGGAGCAGACGGGGCTGGCCGAGCTGGTCCGTGCCGCCTCCGCCGGCGACCAGCGGGCGTGGGAGGGCCTGATCGCCCGCTTCGGTGGCCTGGTCTGGTCGGTCGCCCGCGCTCACGGCCTCAGCCGTGCCGACGCCGCCGACGTGAGCCAGACCGCCTGGCTGCGGCTGGTCGAGCACCTTGACCGCCTCCGCGACCCCGAGCGGGTCGGCACCTGGCTGGCGTCGACGGCCAGGCACGAGGCGTTGCGCACCCTGCGCCGCGCCCGCCGCCAGCTCCCCGTCGGCGACGACGCCGAGCTGGACCGGTCCGGGCCGCCCGCCGAATCGCCGGAGGCGCGGACGCTGGCGGCGGAGCGCAGCGACATCCTCTGGCGGGCGTTCGCGGCGCTGCCGCCGCGCTGCCAGACGCTGCTGCGGGTGCTGATGGCCGACCCGCCCCCGAGCTACCAGCAGGTGGCCGTCGCCATGGACATGCCGATCGGCAGCATCGGCCCGACCAGGGCCCGCTGCCTGGAGCGCCTGCGCCAGCTCGCCGCCCTGTAGGTCGCGGTGTCACCGGCCGGCGAGGTTGTCGGCCACGATCAGGGCGTAATAGCCGAGCGGCAGGGCGATCAGAAGGGAGTCGACGCGGTCCAGCACGCCGCCGAACCCGGCCAGGACGGTGCCGGCATCCTTGACCGCGAAGTCGCGCTTGACGAAGCTCTCGATCAGGTCGCCGAAGACCGCGCCGACCGCGACCGCCACGATCAGCGCGGCGATCCCGGCGGCGGTCCACTGGGCGGGCACCGCCACCGAGAGGATGGCCACGCCCAGGGCGGCGCCGAGGAGGTTGCCGGCCGCACCGCTCCAGGTCTTCCCGGGGCTGACCGCCGGCGCCAGCTTCGGGCCCTTGAGCGCGGAACCGACCGCGAAGGCGCCGACGTCGGAGAGCGCCACCGCCAAGCCGACGACCAGGAGGAACTGCAGCCCCCACGGCTCGGCCGCCTTGATGAAGACCAGGTAGGCCATTGGCAGCCCGATGTAGAGGTAGCCGAAGATCGCGCCGCTGACCTGGCGGTGGGCACCCCTGGTCTGGCCGCTCACGATCGGGGTCAGGCTGATCAGGAGGAAGAAGCCGAGCGGCAAGAACAGGAAGTAGCGGCGGGCGAGCGCCGCCACCAGCAGGCCCACGATCGACCAGGCCGCGAGCGGCGCGAGGTAGCGCCGTTCCAGCTCGATCAGGTGCGCGTACTCGGCGACGCCCTGGAGCGCGATCACGGCCGCGAGCAGGAACACCACCACGCCGCCGGTGAAGACCGCCAGCACGAACACCGGCGCGATCCAGGCCCAGGTGCGGACCCGCAGGAACAGCGTCGAGCCGCCGAGCTGCCCGAGCCGCCTGCGCTCGGCGAGCACCACCCCGCCCAGCCCGACGAGCAGCATCAGCGCCACCCGCCAGGCGACCGGCCAGAACAGCGGATGGGCCAGCGGGTTGCGCGGCACCGCTCAGCCCCCGGAGGCGTCCAGCTCGGCGTGCGCGCGATGGTAGCGGTTGGCCGCCGTCGCCACCGCGCCGGCGGCGACCACGGCGAGGCTGGCGTTGAGCACCCTGGCCGGCTGGCGGGTCGCGGCCGCGGCCAGCCCGGCGACGCCGACCACGAGCATCCGGTCGGGCTTGCCCATCGGGCCGTCGTAGCGCCGCCGGCCGCCCGCCGCCTTGGCGCTGACGCCCACGAACGACGACAGCTCCGCCGCGGCCAGCGCTCCCAACGCCAGCGCCGGCTGCACGCCGCGCACGGCCGTGGTCCCCGCCAGGAAGGCGATGTCGCCGAGCCGGTCGGCGGTCTCGTTGTACAGCTCACCCGCCGGCCGGCCGAGGCCGGCCTCCTCGGCGACGAGCCCGTCCAGGGCGTTGGCCGCGGTCCGCGCCAACGCCAGCACGGGCACCGCGATGAAGGCGCCGCGCCAGCGGCCGCCCAGGCGGAAGGCCAGCGCGCCGAGCCCGCTCGCCACGATCCCGGCGGTGGTCACCTGGTCGGGCGTGACCCCGCGGGCGGCGAGCGACCTGGCCGTGCCACGCAACAGCCGGCGAAAGCGCGGCTTGACCGCATAGATCCCCATTCAGTCCACCTCCTGGACGCCGCCGCCTTCCGACCAGGCGGCCACCACCCGGGACAGCCCGACGCCGAAGCCTACGACGGTGAGCAACGCCGCCCCGGCCATGGCGGCCGGCCGCAGGCGCTCGGGGCACCGCCGCCGGATGAGCAGGCCGCAGCCGGCGAAGCCGCTGGCGACGGCCAGCATGCGCGCGCCCCGGACCATTCCGGCCACACCCAGGAACGGCAGCGGGTCGACCCCGGCGGCGGCGGCCTGGTAGGCGAAGACCTTGAACGGCACCCCGGAGGCTGGCTGGCGCCGGACCCCGGCGGCGTGCTCCTTGCCAAGCCAGCCACGGGTGGCGTCGACCATCCGCGGGGTGACCAGCGGCAGCGGCGGCACGCGCCCGCCGGCCCCCAGCCGGTAGGCCACCGCCCCGCCGGCCACCGACCCGGCGGTCGCGGCGGCGGCGAGCCGCCACCACCGCCGCGGGGCGTCGAGGGTCAGCAGCGCGACCCCGAGGTCGGGCATGAGCGGCCACCACAGCGCCTCGGCGGCCCCCCACGCCACGGCACCGGCGATCGCGGCCCGGTCGGGGATGTGCGGCTCCATGACGCGCTCCCGCCTCAGCCCGCGCCGAAGCAGACGAAGCTGGCCGACACGGCGGCGTCCCGGCCCGAGGCGGCCGGGGCGCTGGCGAGGGCGTGGGCGGGTCCGAGGCCGGCCTGGAGCCCCCGGTGCAGGGCGAGCATCAGCTCCTTGGTGGCGGCGTCGGGCACCGGGACCACGGAGGCGACCAGGGTGCTCATGCCGAGGGCGAACAGGGCGCCGGCGAGCCCCATGAGCTCGTCGCCCGGCCGCACCCCCGACAGGCCGGAGTCGCAGGCCGACAGCACCAGCCGGCGCGGCGCCCGCGCCAGCCCCTCCAGGTCGTAGACGGTCAGCGGCCCGTCGGCGAGCTGCAGCGAGGAGAACAGCGGGTTGTCGACCCGGAAGGCGCCGTGGGCGGCGACGTGCGCCAGCTCGGCGCCGTCCAGCGCCTCGGCGACCGCGGCGACGGTCGCGGCCGCGCCGGTCAGGCAGGTGGCGTCCGGGTAGCGGCCGGCCAGCGCCGCCACCTCCCCGGCCGCGCCGGGCAGGCCGGGGCCCTCGACGATCACGACCGGCCCGCCATGGGCGGGGCGTGCCGCCGCCGCGGCGGCACGCCGCCACAGGGCCGTCGACGGGGCGACGCTCAGGGGCCGGCCGCGCAGCGACGGCAGCGCCGACCACGGCAACGCGTGCAGCACCCCGGTGGGCACCAGCACCAGCGGCCGCTCCGCGCCGACCCGCGCCCGCAGCGGGCCGACCAGCAGCTCGTCCAGCCGCCCGGCGGCGTAGGCGACCGCCTCGGCGGCCGCCTCCAGCGACACCGGCGACCCGTGCCCGAAGGCCAGGCGCCGTAGCCCGAAGCGGAGCCCCGCCAGCTCCCGGGACACCTCATGAAGGTCGCCCAGGCGATGCAGCGAGAACCGCCCGCCTGCCAGCACGACCGCGTGCAGCCGCCCGTCCAGCTCGACGACCTCGACCAGAGCTCGCTCGTCGAACAGCGCGCGCAGCTCGGCGTCGCTCGGCCGCTCGGCGAGGGCGTCGGCGTCGCCGGCGACGTGGCGGGCGCGGCGCTGCACGGCCTGCTCCAGCGCGGCCTGGCGCCGGCGCAGCCCGGTGGTGTCCCGGCCGGCCAGCGCGGTCTGCTCGAGCTGGCGCACCACCTGCCGCAGCTCGACCAGCGCGTCCTCCAGAACGGTGTCGCCCGACGGCCGCACCGGGCGGAGCCGCAACGCGCCAGCCCGCCAGCGCTCGGCCCAGGACAGGACCCGGTCGGCGCGCCGCTCCTCGATCGCCAGGCGGAGGCCGAGCCGGGCCACGTCGCCGGCGTGGGCGGAGGCATAGGCGCGCAGCTCGGTGGCGCCGAGCGCGCCCCGGAAGGCGTCCAGTACCCGCATGCCCGCGCGCAGGGCCGACTCGGCACCCCGGCGGTCTCCCGCGGCCAGCCGCACCAGCGCCTCGGCGTGCCAGGCGCGGGAGCGCAGGTCGACGGGGCCTCGCCGTCGCGCCCGTGCCGCCCTCGCGAGCAGGCCGCGTGCTTCCTCGAGGCTACCGAGCTCCAGGGCGAGCTGCGCGGCGATCAGGTGAGCGTCGAGGGCCGGCACGACCCAGCCGGCGTCGGCCAGACCGGCGGCGGTGCGGCGCGCGGTCGCCAGCAGCGCGCGGGACCGCTCGCCGCCCAGCCACGCCGCCCGCAGCGCCGCGAAGCGGGCGGCAGCCACCCAGCGAGAGCGTCGCTGGCGGGCGAAGCTGCGCAGTGCCCGATCGGCCTCGGCCCTGGCGGTCACCGGGTCGCCGTCGCGAAGCGCGGCCTCCGACAGCAGCAGCCGCGCCTCGGCCAGGAACGAAGCCTGACCTTCCTCGGCCAGGTGATGGACGGCCTCCTCGGCGGCCTGCCTTGCCTCCACGACCAGCCCGGCAGGGAGCAATGCCTCGCAGCGGTCCCGCAGCCCGATGGCATCCACGATCCCGTTGGCCCGAAACCACGCGTCGGCACGGTCGAACCAGGCGAGGGCGGCCGGCAGGTCACCGCGGAGCGCCGCCACGTAGCCGAGGTTCTGTCTGGTGGTCGCCGCCAAGCGGTCCATGCCCATCGCCGCCGAGAGCCGCTCCACCCGGCGCAGGTCGGCGTCGGCCGCCGCCAGCGCGCCCCGGGACGAGTACAGCATGGCGCGGTTGTTGAGCACCTTCGCCTCGTACAGCAGGTCCCCGGCCCGACGCAGGACCGGCAGGGCCCGCCGGTACAGCTCCAGCGCCGCATCCAGCCGGCCCTGGACGTGGAGGATGACGGCGCGCTGCGCGGAGAGGCGTCCCAGGTCGCCTCCACGCAGGGCGGGCTCTGCCAGGTCGGTCTCGCGCGTCGCACCGGTAGGGTCGCCGAGCGAGAGCAGCACGCTGGCAAGCACGAGCCGGGCCCGGGCGGCATGCACTGCAAGATCCTCCCGCTCAGCGATCCGGAGCGCCCGCCGGAGGTGACGCAGAGCGGTCGGCAGGTCGTTCAGCTCCTTGGCGGCGCTACCGAGGGCCAGCTCGGCGGTCGAGATGGTCCCCGCGTCGCCGACCGTCCGAGCCTGGCGGCGTGCCTCCAGTCCGAGCGCCCGTGCCCGCTCCGGGTCGTGCGGGGCAAGCGTCACCGCCCTGGCGGCGGGGTCCGCGGAGGTCAGGGGGGATCGAGATCGGGGTGGAGACGAACGGGTGCGCGGCATCGCACCACCATGCACGCTCGCGGCGTCTCCGTCACGGGCCTCTGAGACGGTACGGGCATCTTGTCCGTGACGTCCCACGGCAGGAGGATGGGTCCGCGCGCGGGAGGTATCAGGGCGGGTCCCTCGGGACTCAAGTCGGAGACGTGGTCTCGTGAGGAGGCAGACATGCACCGCGAGCAGGGCAACCCGCAACATCACGGCGACGGCCACGGTGGATGGTGGCCGCGACATGTCGCGCACCATGGTGAGGATCACTATCACTACGTGCGAACCCACCTCATCGTCACCGAGGAGGAGCTCCCGCGGGTCGAGCATCTGCTGGAGGGCAGGGTCCGCATCCAGGAGCGGCACCATGATTCGAGGCTCGGCCTCGTCCTGCTGGACCTGGACGAGCACGACGTGGAGCACCGGCCGGTGCCCGGGCTGGTGGACGAGCTGCACGAAGGCTGGGAGCAGGAGGTGGTGCCGCAAGCGGTCCCCAACCACGTGTTCGGCCCCTGCTCGCACCTGCACCTGAACGGCTCCTCGCCGGAGCCCACCGACTGGGCGCCGGAAGCCCTCCCACCGCTGGAGCAAGCGGGCCAGCCAGGTGAAGGGATCGTCGTCGCCCTGCTCGACACCGGCTTCGACGAGGACAAGGAGTACTCCTGGTTCGGCGGGCGGGTCACCGGCGAGGCGGAGGCGCCGATCACCGACCGGTTCGGCCGGCTGCTGCCCAACGCCGGCCACGGTACCTTCGTGGCGGGCGTGGTGACGCGGTATGCGCCTGGCGCCCGGGTCCTCGTCAAGCGGGTGTTCGACGACGACGGGATCGTCGACGACTGGACGGCCGCCACCACCCTGGCCGATCTCGCCGACGCCGACCCAACCGTGCATGTCGTCAACATGTCCATCGGCGCCTTCGCGCGACGGGACCGCGGCATGCTCGCCTGCGATCGGGCGATCGGCTATGTGAAGTTCCGCCGGCCTGACATGGTGCTCGTCGCCGCCGCGGGCAACGAGCGACAGGCACGGCCGTGCTTCCCCGCCGCCGACAAGCGAGTGCTCGGCGTGGCCGCCGTCGAGAAGGTCGGACCCGACCACTGGCGCCGCGCCAGGTTCAGCAACTACGGCTGGTGGGTGGACGCCTGCGCCCCCGGCGTGAACCTCCTCAGCACCTTCCTCGACTACGAGGGCCCGGTGGTCCCGTATCACGAGCTGGACGAGGAGGAACTCGAACAGGACGACCTCCACGACGAGTGCGGCGCCCCGCTGCCCGAGGCCGGCGAGCTCAAGTCCCTGACGTTCCGGCGAACCGCCCGGTGGAGCGGCACGTCGTTCTCGGCGCCGTTGGTCGCGGCCGCGATCGCCAAGCGGGCGGGCGAGGAGCTGGCGGCGGGCCGGCCCACCGCGACCGCCCTGGCGACCGCTGTCGGCGACGTCATCGCCGCCCCTGGCCTTCGGCGTCTCTACAACCTTGGGACGCTGGTGAATCCCGAGCCCTACGCCTGACCGCCGGCAGCTCCGGAAGCGAGGTCTGGACCATGCAGCGTGAGGTTCGCAAGACCGTCTCGGTGGTGTTCTCCGACGTCGCCGGCTCGACGGCGCTCGCCGAGCAGCTCGACCCCGAGTCGCTGCGCCGGGCGATGACCCGCTACTTCGAGGTGGCCAGGCGGGTGCACCAGCGGCACGGCGGCGTGGTCGAGAAGTTCATCGGCGACGCGGTCATGGCGGTGTTCGGCATCCCGCACGTCCACGAGGACGACGCGCTGCGCGCCGTCCGCGCCGCCTGCGAGCTGCGCGAGGAGGTCGCCGCGCTCAACCGCGAGCTGGAGCGGGAGCTGGGGGTGGCCCTGCACGTCCGCACCGGCGTGAACACCGGCCTGGTGCTCGCCGGCGACGAGCAGGAGGGCCACGCGTTCGTCGGCGGCGACACCGTCAACGTGGCCGCGCGCCTGGAGCGCGCGGCCGGCGCCGGCGAGGTGCTGGTGGGGGAGGCGACCCACCGGCTGGTCGCCGACGCCGTCCTGGTCGAGCCGGTGGCCCCGTTCGTGCCCCGTGGCAAGACGGCGCCGGTCGCCGCGTTCCGCCTGCTGGAGGTCGCCTGGGACGCGGCCGGCCTCGCCAGGCGCCTCGACGCCCCGCTGGTCGGCCGGACCGGCGAGCTGGACGCCCTGGACCGCCTGCTCGACCGGGCCGCGGCCGGGCCGGCCTGCGAGCTGGTGACGATCTTCGGCGACGCCGGTGTCGGGAAGTCGCGGCTGCTGCGGGCGTTCGCGGAGCGGGCCCGGGAGCGGGCGCTGGTCCTGAGCGGCGGTTGCCCACCGTACGGCGAGGCCGTCGCCGCCGAGGTCGTCGGCCAGCTCGTCGCCCAGGCCGGCCGCGCCGGCGACGGCGCCCGGACGCTCGGCCTGGCCCTGGACATGACCGACCCGCGGTCGATATTCCGCGGCGTGCGCCTGCTGCTGGAGACGCTGGCGCGGGCCCGACCGGTGGTGGTGCTGCTCGACGACGTCCACCGGGCCGAGCAGGTCCTGCTCGACCTGGTCGAGTACCTGCACGCCTTCGCCGGCGCCAGGCTGCTGCTGGTGGTCGCCGCCCGGCGCGAGCTGCCGGGACGCTGGCCCGGCTGGAACGTCCGCGCGGCCGGGACGGTGCTGGACCTGGAGCCGCTGGTCGAGGCGGAGGCCGCCGAGCTCGCCGCCGGTCTGCTCGGGCCGGACCGGCTTCCCGCCGGCACGGCGCGGCAGGTCGCCGCCTGGGCGGAGGGCAACCCCCTGTTCGTCGAGCAGCTCCTCCGCGACCTGGCCGACCGGGAGGACCCCGGCCCGCTCGAGCCGGGCGGCTCCTGGCCCGTCCCGCCGGCCGTCGAGGCGCTGGTCGCGGTCGAGCTGGACCGCCTCACCGCCGACGAGCGCACCGTCGTGGAGCTGGCCAGCGTCGTCGGGCGGGTCTTCGACTGGAGGTCGGTCGCCGCGCTGGCGCCGGCGCCGCTGGGACCGCGGGTGGTCGGCGTGCTGCTGGCGCTGACCAGGCGAAACCTCCTCCAGGTCGCCGACCGCGAGCACGGCGAGGACGCCTTCTCGTTCCGTCACCGCCTCCTGCGCGACGCCGCCTACCAGGCCATCCCGAAACGCGAGCGGGCGATCCTGCACGTCCGCGCCGCCGACCACCTCCAGGACGAGGCGGTCGACCATCACCTCGGGCAGGCCTACCGCTACCTGGCTCAGCTCGCCGGCGACGAGCCGCGGCCGGCCCCGGTGGCGCGGCCGCTGCGGCCGGGGCCGGCGGCGGAGGTGACCGCGTGACCCTCACCGTCGCCCTCCGGGCCCGGCCCGTCCGCTGTGGTACGTTTTCGGCCCCTACCCCACTGGCGAGGAAGGCATCCATGGGTGCCAGCATCGACGTGCGCGACCTCGCCCGGGCGGCTGCCGCCGGGGATCAACATGGTTGGGACGGGCTGGTCGAGCGCTTCGGCGAGCTGGTGTGGTCCACCACCCGGGCGTACGGGCTGAACCCGGGTGAGGGCGCCAACGCCGCGCAGACGACCTGGCTGCTGCTGGCCGAGCAGCTCGGACACCTCGAGGACCAGCACGAGCGGCTCGGGGTGTGGCTGGCGGCGACCGCCAGGCGGGAGAGCCTGCGCCTGCTGGGAGCGGCGCGCGTCGCCACGGCCGCGCCGAACAGCCCGCCGGCGACGGAGCCCGCGGCGGGCGCGCAGGGACGCGAGGCCCTGCTCTGGCGGGTCGTCCGCGAGCTCCCGGAGCACTGCCGCCGGCTGCTGCGCGTCCTGCTCACCGTCCCGCCACCCAGCCACGAGGAGGTCTCCGCCGCGCTCGACCTGCCCGCCGCCGGCATCGCCGCCGCACGGGCCGCCTGCCTCCAGGATTTTCGTCACCGAATGTCCAATTTCAGTATCAGGACGGAACCAGAGGGCTCTTGAGAAAAAGCGCTTGACAGGAGACGACACCCACATGAGTCCTGATATCGACAAGACGCCCGATCTCCTCGGTCCCGAGGACGAGGGCCTGCTCCAGGAGCTCCGCGCCGCCGCGCGCCACCTCGACCCGCCGCCGGACTCGGTCCTGGAGGCGGCCCGCGCCAGCCTCACGTGGCGGACCATCGACGCCGAGCTCGCCGCGCTGGAGTTCGACTCCGCGGTCGACCTGGCGGCCACCGCCGTGCGCGGCAGCGAGGGGCCACGACTGCTGACGTTCGCCGCCCCCGGCCTCAACATCGAGGTCGAGGTCTCCCCGATCGGGCCCCGCCGCCAGCTCGTCGGCCAGCTCGTGCCGGCGCAGGAGGCGCGGATCGACGTCCGCCACGCCGGCGGGGTGACGACGGTCCGGGCCGACCAGCTCGGCCGCTTCGGCGCCGACGCCATCAGCGCCGGGCCCGTGAGCCTGCGATGCCACCTCGGCGACGCCCCCTCCAGCCCTCCGGTCGTCACCGAGTGGATCCCGCTCTGAGCAGCCGCCCTCAGGGTTGACCCGGAGGCGGCACCCCACCGCGCGGTTCGGCGCGCTGGTCGCCGTGAGCACGCTCGGGTCCCTGCTCGGCGAGTCGATCGGCTACCTGCTCGGCCGGCGCTACGGGGACCTGGTCCGGGCCAGCCGCCTCGGCCGGCGGCTCGGCGAGGACGCCTGGGCGAACGCCGCGGCGTTCCTGACCGGCCGCGGCGGCCGTGCGGTGGCCGCGGCCCGCTTCGTCGCCGTGGTCCACGCGCTGGTCCCGGTCGTCGCGGGCAGCGTGCGCATGCGCTACCGGCGGTTCCTCGGCTGGAGCGCCCTGGGGGCGGCCGCCTGGTCGGTCACCTTCGTCGGGATCGGCGCGCTGGCCGGGGCGTCCTGGCGACAGTACGGCGAGCGGTTCGGGCTGGCCGGCCTCGTCGTCGTTGGCGTGGTGGCGCTGGCCGCCTGGTCGCTGCGGGCCGCTCGGCGCCGGTCGCGACGTCTTCCCGCGGCCCGCCCCACCCGGTAGGATTTCGCGTCGAATCATCCAGAACCGGGGGATCTGCGCCGTACGTGCTGGTTGCCGGCGCACGGGCGAAGTGAGGTGGCCTCATGCAGGGACGGCGCCGGCGTGGACGCGGCAGGCTGCTGGCCGTGGTACTGGTCCTCGGGCTCGCCGTCGGCGCCCAGCTCGGGCCCGCGGCGGCCGCCGCCCCCGACGCCGCGGCGCCGGACGGCCCGGGCGCCCTCTCCCATTTCGACCGCGCCCGCAAGGACTGCCTCGGCACCGCCCGCAACCGCACGTCGAAGGTCTGGTACACGGTCGCCAACGGCGTCCTCAGCGACGTCTACTACCCGACCGTCGACAACACCAACGTCGAGACCCTGCAGTACGTGGTGACCGACGGTGCCACCTTCACCGACCTCCAGACCCGGGACACCACCTACACGGTCCGGCCGCTCGACCCCAGCGGGATGAGCTGCCGGGTGACCACCACCGCCAACAGCGGCCGGTACCGGATCGTGACCGACTACGTCACCGACCCGGGCCGCGACGCCCTGCTGCTGCGGGTCCGGTTCGAGCCGCTGGTCCCCGGCGACCTCCAGCTCTACCTCCGCTTCGACCCCACGGTGAACGGCAACGGCGGGGGCGGTGGCGGCAACGGCGGCGCCGACACCGGCACCGTCGACACCTCGACCGGCCACCCGGTGCCGGTCGCCATCGACACCGTCACCGCCACCAACGCGGCTAACCGCGACTACGCCCAGCCGGTCTTCGCCGCCCTCGACGCCTCCACGCCGTTCGTCGAGGTCAGCAACGGCTTCGCCGGCGCCGACAGCGACGGGCTGACCCAGCTCGACCGCGACCACGCCCTGACCGCCACCTACACCGACGCGGCCCAGGGCAACCTGGTGCAGACCGCCAGGGTCGACCTGTCCGCCGGCCAGGAGCTCACCCTCGCCCTCGGGTTCGGCGACGGCCAGAGCCAGGCGGTCGGCACCGCCGGCGCGGCGCTGCGGACCGGGTTCGGCCGCGCGCGGGCACGCTACGCCCTGGGCTGGGCCGGCTACGACGCCGGGCTGGTCCCACCGCCGCTGCGCTTCCCGGGGCTCGGCGGCGCCGCCGCCCTCGAGCTGCGGCGCGTCTACCACCTCAGCGCGAACGTGCTCAAGGCCTCGGAGGACAAGACCTTCCCGGGGGCGATCGTCGCCAGCCTCGCGTCCCCGTGGGGGCAGGCGGTCTCGGCCGGCGACCCGAACAACACCTACTTCGGCTCATACCGCGAGGTGTTCGCCCGCGACCTGTACGAGACCTTCACCGGGCTGCTGCTGGCCGGTGACCTTGCGACCGCGCGTGACACGGTGCGCTTCCTGTTCGAGCGCCAGCAGCTCCCCGACGGCTCGATGCCGCGCAACAGCCTGGTCAACGGCAGGCCGGCGCCCGACACCTTCGGCATCCAGCTCGACGAGGTCACCTACCCGATCCTCATGGCGTTGCAAGCCGGCCTCACCGACCAGGCGTTCTACCGGGACCACGTCAAGCGGGCGGCCGACTTCGCCATCAGCCACGGGCCCAGCTTCGGCTCGGAGCGCTGGGAGGAGCAGGGCGGCTTCTCGCCGTCCACCATCGCGGCCGAGATCGCCGGGCTGATCGCCGCGGCCGACATCGCCGCCAGCAACGGCGACCAGGCCTCGGCCCGGGTGTACCGCGGGGTGGCCGACGACTTCCAGCGCTCGGTGAAGGGCTGGACGGTCACCACCAACGGCCCCAACAGCCCCGACCCGTACTTCATCCGGCTGTCCAAGACCGGCGACCCCAACGCCG
>Ga0307278_10000913_pt1 | contig 14561 bp, 16 predicted proteins | sample ER_DNA_117_FD_194482 | JGI IMG/M metagenome (GOLD analysis project Ga0307278, IMG submission 194482) | Bulk soil microbial communities from the East River watershed near Crested Butte, Colorado, United States - ER_DNA_117 | ecosystem: Environmental > Terrestrial > Soil > Floodplain | place... | reverse complement strand
CCGGCGGGCTCGTGACGACCGTCACCGACGGCGCGCACTACTGGCGCGCGCTGCTCGGCGGCAAGCTGCTCGCCCCCGCGCAGCTCTCCGCGATGAAGACCACCGTCCAGATCGCCAAGGGCTTCCCGCACACGTACGGTCTGGGGATCTTCAAGTACCGGACGCAATGCGGGACGATGTGGGGCCATGGCGGCGACCTCCCGGGATTCAGCAGCGAGTTCGTCAACAGCGAGGACGGCAAGCTCCAAGCCGCTGTGATCGTCAACGTCAACCCGATCCCCAAGGCGGTTGCCGGCGAGCCGCTCGGCGGAGCCAAGATCACGGCGGCCGCAAAGGCCCTCGGCCGCGAGCACTGCTAAAGGGCCAAGACGTCCCCGCCGCGTGGCTCGAATGCCACGTGGCGGACGTCGGCCCACTCCTCGCACTCGGCCTGCAGCCGGGCTGCGACGGTGCCCGTCGCCTCGAACGCGCACCAGACCAGCACGGTCGGGCCGGCTCCGGAGATCGTGGCGCCCAGTGCGCCCAGCTCGCGAGCACGGCGGACCAAGTCCATCGAGCGCGGGTAGAGGTGCTCGCGGCGCGGCTGGTGCAGCCGGTCGGACAGGCCGCGGGCGACGAGGTCCCAATCGCCGCGGACCAGGCCGAGCACGAGCAGGCCGGCGTGGGCGACGTTGAACACCGCGTCGCCCATCGGCACCTCCTCCGGCAGCGCGGCGCGGGCGGCAGCGGTGCGCACGGGCGCGTGCGGCACGACCAGCACCGCCTCCAACCCGGCCGGGACGTCGAACCGCTCCGCGCGGCCGTCGGCGCACAGCACGAAGCCGCCGAGCAGCGCCGCGGCCACGTTGTCCGGGTGGCCCTCCAACCGCGTGGCGTACGTGAGCAGATCGGCATCCAGCTCGTACATGGAGTCCGCCGCCAGCAGGCCCGCGACGATCGCCGCGGCGCTCGTGCCCAGCCCGCCGGAGAGCGGGACGTCGGAGCGGATCCGGAACTCGAGCTCGTCGACCGGATGAAGCAGCGCGAACGCGCGCACCGCGAGGTTGCGCCGGTCGCGCGCGATCGCGAGGTCGGTCACGACGTCGAAGCGGCCGGTCTCCACCACCTCCAGCTCCACGTGCAGCCCGAGCGCGCAGGCCAGGACATCGAAGCCCGGCCCGAGGTTGGCCGAGGACGCCGGGACGCGGACGAGCCGGCGAACTGGCATCAGCCCAGCACGGCGTGCTCGACGGCGCTCAGCTCCGGCTCGCACGGCACCACGCTGCCCGCGTGCGCCAGCGCGGTCTGCGGATCCTTGAGCCCGTGGCCGGTCAGCACGCAGGCGACCCGGCGCGCATCCTCGGCGCCGTGCTTGAGCAGGCCGGCGACGCCCGCAGCGGACGCCGGCTCGCAGAACACGCCCTCGTGGGCGGCGAGGAAGCGGTAGGCGTCGATGATCTCGGCGTCGGAGACCGCGCGGATCGCGCCGTGCGAGGCCGCCATCGCGCCCATCGCCTCCTCCCAGCGCGCGGGGTTCCCGATCCGGATCGCGCTCGCGACCGTCTCGGGCTGCGCGACCGGCGCCCCGTGGACGAGCGGCGCGGCGCCCTCGGCCTGCCAGCCGAGCATCCGCGGCCGCACCCCGACCTCCTCGAAGCCCTTCCAGTACGCGGTGATGTTGCCGGCGTTCCCGACCGGGATGCAGAGCGCGTCCAGCTCCCCGTCCAGATCGTCGACCAGCTCGAACGCCGCCGTCTTCTGCCCCTCCAGCCGGAACGCGTTGACCGAGTTCACGAGCGCGATCGGATGGCGCTTGGCCAGCTCGCGCACGAGCGCCAGCGCCTGGTCGAAGTTGCCGCGCAGCGCGATCACCCGCGCCCCGTGCATCAGCGCCTGGGCGAGCTTGCCGGTGGCGATCTTGCCCTCCGGCACGATCACGGCGCCGGTCAGCCCGCCGCGCGCGGCGTAGGCGGCGGCGCTCGCGGCCGTGTTGCCGGTCGAGGCGCAGATCACCGCCTCGGCGCCCTCGCGCACGGCAGCCGAGACCGCGCAGGTCATCCCGCGGTCCTTGAACGAGCCGGTCGGGTTCGCGCCCTCGAGCTTCAGCCACACCTCGGCCCCCACACGCTCGGACACCCGCTCGGCGAGCACGAGCGGCGTGGAGCCCTCCAGCAGCGAGACGACGGGGTCCTCGGGCGCGAACGGCAGCCGTTCCCGGTAGCGCTCGATCAGGCCGATCCGGGTCAGACGAACTCCTCCTCGATGACCCGGATCGCGCGCGGCGCCGAGCGCATGAAGTCGAGCCGGCCGATCAGCTGCATCGCGCCGTAGAAGCGCGACTCCAGCAGCGGGTGCAGGACCATCACGAGCGATGCGTTGTCGCCCAGTCCACGCTGCACGACCGACTTGATCGAGCCGCCCTGCATGCCGAGCAGCTCGGCCACCTGGGCGAGCACGCCGGGCCGGTCGGCGACCTCCATGTGCAGGTAGAACGCGCTCTCGATGTCGTTGACGATCTCCAGCCGCTGCGTGGTCTCCGGCGTCGTCGCGGGCGGGATCATCGCGCTGATCACGTCGCCGAGCACCGCCGACGCCGTCTGCGGACCGCCGGCGCCGGGGCCGGACATCGTGATCTCCGTGATCGCGTCGGACTCCACCGTGACCGCGTTGAACGGGCCGTTGACCGACGCGAGCGGATGGCCGCCGTACAGGAACGCGGGGTGCACGCGGACGCTCAGCCCGGCGTCCACCCGCTCGGCGGTGCCGATCAGCTTGAGCCCCAGGCCGAGCTGCTGCGCGTAGGCGATGTCGTCGGGCGTGATGTGCTCGATGCCCTCGTAGCGCACCTGGTCGAGGTGGACCGGCGTGTCGAACGCGAGCCGTGCGAGGATCGCCATCTTCGCCGCGGCGTCGCGGCCGGTCACGTCGTCGGTCGGGTCGGCCTCCGCGTAGCCCAGCTCCTGGGCCTGCGCCAGCGCCGCCTCGTAGGAGAGCCCGCCGCGCGCCATCTCCGTGAGGATGTAGTTCGTCGTGCCGTTGACGATCCCGTGGATCCGCTCCACGTGCGCGGCGGCGAGCGACTCCTGCAGCACGCGGATGACCGGCACGACGCCGGCCACGGCGGCCTCGAAGCGCAGCTGGACGCCGTGCTCGCGCGCGCACGCCCACAGCTCCTCGCCGTGCTGGGAGAGCAGCAGCTTGTTGGCGGAGACGACGTGCTTGCCGGCCCGCATCGCGCGCAGCACGTAGTCGCGCGCCGGCTCGACGCCCCCGATCAGCTCGACGATCAGGTCCGAGCGGGCGAGGATCTCCTCGAAGTCGCCCTGGGAGCGCGTGAGCACGCCGCTCAGCTGCGGCCGCAGTCCTGTGATCGGCGCGATTGCCTCGGCGCGTTCCTCCAGCAGCGCGGCGAACGCGGATCCGACGGTGCCGTGGCCGAGCAGGCCGACGCTAAACGTCCCGGGCACCCAGGTCCTCGTAGGTCTCGCGGCGGACGACCGCGCGCGCCTCCCCACCGGCGCAGAACACGACCGGCGGGCGCCGGATCCCGTTGTAGTTCGACGCCATCGCGTGCCCGTACGCGCCGGTGACGGGCGTGACGAGCACGTCGCCGGGCTGCGCCTCGGGCAGGCGCGTGCGGCGGATCAGCACGTCGCCGGACTCGCAGTGCTTGCCGACCACCGTGGCGGGCTCGCCATCCTCGCCGAAGCGGTCCGCGAGGGAGGCCTCGTACGCGGCCTCGTAGAGCATCGGGCGAGGGTTGTCGGACATGCCGCCGTCGACGGCCACGATGCGGGCCCCGCCGGGCAGCAGCTTTACCGACTCGACCGTGTAGAGCGTCACGCCGGCGTTGGCGACGAGCGCCCGGCCCGGCTCGATCACCAGGCGCTTGCCGGGGCCGAGCAGGTCGTGCGCGGCCTCGACCACCGCGGCGACCGCGTCGTCGACGGCGGGCGGACGGTCGTCGGCGGTGTAAGCGACCGCGTAGCCGCCGCCGAGGCTGTAGACGGGCTGCGCCCCCAGCCCGGCCAGCACGCCGACCGCCGCGCGGTACGGCGTCGGGTCGTTGAGCTGGGAGCCGAGGTGGAAGTGGAAGCCCTGCACGTCGAGGTGCACGGGGGGATCCTGGGCGAGCGCGCGCGCGTCGCGCGGGTCCATGCCGAACTTCGACTCCGCGTGGCCGGTGAGGATGGCGGCGTGGGTGTCGGCGTCGATCCCGGGCCGGACGCGCACGAGCACCCGCTGGCGGGCGCCTTGCGGGAGCGCGCGGGCGAGCTTGCCGACGTCCTCGTAGTTGTCGATCACCACGCAGCCGACCCCCGCCCGGACCGCCAGCGCCATCTCCTCCTCGGACTTGGCGTTTCCGTGCAGGTAGATCCGCTCGGGCGCGAAGCCGGCCTTGAGCGCCAGGTGCAGCTCGCCGCCGGAGGCGACGTCGCAGCCCAGCCCCTCCTCCGCGAACACGCGCATGACCGCGGTGACCGGGCACGCCTTGGAGGCGAAGATGACCTCGCCCGGCCCGTCGTGGTGGGTCTCCAGCGCGGTGAGGAACTCGCGCGCGCGTGCGCGCAAGTCGTCCTCCGCCATCACGTAGGCGGGGGTGCCGAACTCGCGCGCCAACTCGAGCGCGTCGCAGCCGCCGATCGACAAGCGGCCGTCGTGCACGGCGGAGGCCTCGGGGTAGACGGCGCGGGTCGTGGCGGCCATGATCGGTGCGGAAGCATGACGCATTCCGCCTTCGCCCTCGCCCACGCGCACGACCTGCCGGACGGAGACCCGTGGGGCGGGCTCGTGATCCTGCACGGCGCCGGGTCGCGCAAGGAGAACCACGCCGACATGGCCCGCGCGGCCGCCGCGGCGGGACTCGCGTCGGTCCGCTACGACATGCGTGGCCACGGCGAGACGGGCGGGCTGCTCGACGGCCGGGCCATCGAGGACGTCGCCGCCGCCGCGGCGCTCCTGCCCGCCGGGCTGCCGGTTGCGCTGCGCGGGTCGAGCATGGGCGGGTACCTCGCGCTCGTGGCGGCGGCGGAGGTCAGCGCCGCCGCCGTGGTCGCGATCTGCCCGGCGCCCGCGCCGCTGCTCGCGCGCGGGCTGCGCACGGGCCGGCTCGACGTCGCGGCCGACGCCGCGGCGCTCGAGGCGCTGCTGGCCGCGCATCCGCTCGAGGCCGCGGTCGCCGCGCTCGAGGCGCCGGTGCTGATCCAGCACGCCGCGGAGGACGAGCAGGTGCCGGTCGCGGGCTCGCGCGCGCTTGCCGCCACGTTCCGCCATCCCGCCTCCCGGCTGGACGTCACTACGGGCGGCAACCACCGCTCGGTCCAACACGACCCGGCCGCACAGGCAGCCGCGCTCGCGTGGCTGCGGAACGTGCTCGCCTAGCGGGCGGGCACAGGCACGCCGCTGGTGCGCTGGCGCAACCGCAAGAGCCAGAGGCCGCCGCCGACCATCATCGCCAGCGCAACGAACTGCGGCACGGTGAGCCCGGCCGCCACGCGGTCGTTACGGCGCAGGAACTCGACGAGGAAGCGCTCCGCGCCCGCCAGCAGGAGATAGAGCGCGAACAGCCCACCCGGCGGGTACTTGTTGCGCCGACTCCAGAGGAACCAGGCGACGAGGCCCATCGTGAGCGTCTCGTAGACCGGCGTCGGGTGGACCTCCTGCGTCGTCGGCACGGTCCCGTTCGGGTAGGCCATCGCCCACGGCCCGTCCCACGCCTTGCCGTAGTCGCCGTCGCCGGCGAGCTGACAGCCGATCCGCCCGATCGCGTACGCCGCCGCCAGCGGCGCCGCGGCGAGGTCGAGCGTCTTGAGGTCCAGGACGCCACGCCATTTGGCCCACGCGAGTACGCAGATCGCCCCGCCGAGCAGGCCGCCGTAGAAGACCAGCCCGGTGCCGGAGAAGATCGACCCCAACAGGTCGTCCTTCGCTTCGTCCCAGTTCTCGACGACCGACCACAAGCGGGCGCCGACGATGCCGCCGACCAGCGCGGCGAAGACCATCTCATACGCCCAGTCGGCTGGGCGACCGATCTCCTTCAGGCGCTTGGATGCGAGCAGCCCCGCGACGACGAACCCGAGGCCCATCATGAGCCCGAAGCTCTGCAGAGTCAGCGGGCCGAGATGGATCTCCGGCTGCATGGGACTACAGAGTACGACCGCGTCGTTAGAGGTAACCCATCGGGTCCACCGGCTGGCCGTTGACCCGGACCTCGAAGTGCAGGTGGTCGCCGAAGCAGTGCCCGGTGCAGCCGACGTAGCCGATGACCTGGCCCTTGCTCACGCTCGCGCCCATGGACGTCCCGTAGCGGGACTGGTGCGCGTAGCACGTCGAGAGCGAGCCGCCATGGGAGATGCACGTGTAGTTGCCGTAGCCGCCGGTCCAGCCGAGCAGGACGACACGGCCCGAATCGGCGGCCCGGATAGGCGTGCCGGCCGGGACGCCGATGTCCACGCCCGCGTGGAGGCGGCCCCAGCGCATGCCGAACGGCGACACGATCGGCCCGTTGACCGGCCAGATCATGCTGCCCGAGCCCTGCCGGACCGGTCCGGCCGGCGCGCCGCTGCCGCTTTGCGCCGCCTGCAGCTTGGCGAGCACGGCCGCCTGCTCCTTCTCGAGCGCCCGCAGGTCGCCCTCGAGGTCGTGGCGCTGATCGCGCGTGCTGACCAGCGCCTGCGTCTTCTGATCCTTGGCCCCCCGGTACTCCTGCTCGCGGGAGACCAGCTGCGTCTTGACCTCGACGACCTCCTCGCGCCGCCGCGCCACCACCGCGGTGACGTCGCGCTGGCGGTCCTCGAGCCGGTTGAGTCGCTGCTCCGCCGCCACCGCCTCGGCCTTGGCCGTCCGGACACGGTCGATGATGCGCGCATCCTGCTCGGAGACGCGGCGCATGAACTCCGTGCGCTCGAGCAGGTCGGCGAACCCGTCGGACTCGAGGATCACGGTCACGACGTCGGGCTTGTCGGCCTTGTAGAGCGCGACGAGCCGGTCGCTCAGCGCCGCTCGGGCCTCGGCGAGCCGGGCGCGCAGCTTGACGAGGCGGATGCGCTCCTGACGCAGCAGATCCTGCAGGCGGGCGAGCTCGGCGCGCTTGCTCTCGAGGTCGGCCTCGATCCGGACCTGGCGCGTCTGCAGCGTGGTGATGTCGCCCTGCAGCGCGTTGATGCGCTTCGTGTAGCCGGAGATCGTCGTCGTGAGAACGCGCTCGCGGTCCTTCTTGTGCTCGATCGCTTGCCGCTTCTCCTCGATCCGAGACGTGAGCGGCGCGCCGTCCGACAGGACCGGCACGAACAGCCACAGCACGAACGGCATGGCGACGATGAGCGCGAGCAGGCGCAGGCGGGACATCCGGCGGCGCATCCTAGGCCCCCTCGACCCCGGGGACGACAAGATCGCGCCCCCTTATGGAGCATGCAACGAGCCGTGCAGATTGCAGGGATTTCCTCATTCGCTCGGCCTACGGGGTTAGCTGACGGGCTCGCGCACTGCGCTACCAGGCCCGACGGCCCGGATTCGCCCCGAGGACTGCCTTGGGTCCCCCGCTCCCACGCGTTCGACGGGTGGGATTCGGCGAGCGGCACCCTATCTAAAAGGTCGCTCAATTGGGAGGGATGACTGCCAGAATGGTGTTGCCATGGCTCGCCCCACCTCATTCGGCAAGGACACCGGCCTCCAGATCCGGATGACCGTCACGATGTTCCTGCTCGGCCTCGTCTACGTCGTGCTGATCGTCGCGCTGCTCGCGGCGGGGGCGAACGGGGTGACGGTCGCGATCATCGCGGCCGGCCTGGCGGCGTTCCAGCTGTTCGGCTCCGACAAGCTCGCGCTGCGCGCGATGGGCGCCCGCGAGGTCACGCCCGCCGAGGCGCCCGAGCTGCACGCGATGATCGAGCGGCTGTGCATCCAGGCCGACCTGCCGAAGCCCAAGGTGGCGGTGGCGGATACGCGGATGCCGAACGCGTTCGCGATCGGCCGCTCCCCGAAGTCGGCCACCGTGTGTGCGACGACCGGGATCATGGAGCTGCTCCCGCCCGCCGAGCTGGAGGGCGTGATGGCGCACGAGCTGACCCACGTGGCCAACCGCGACGTGCTGGTGATGACGCTCGCCGGCTTCTTCGCGACGATCGCCGCCTACGTGGTGCAGTTCGGGTTCCTGTTCGGCGGCGGCCACGGCGACGACGACGACAACCCGAGCGCGATGGTGCTGTTCCTCGTCTCGATCGTGGTCTACGTCGTCTCGTTCCTGCTCATGCAGTCGCTCTCGCGCTACCGCGAGTTCGCCGCGGACCGCGGCGCCGCGCTCATCACCGGGCGCCCCAGCGCGCTCGCCTCGGCGCTCACGCGGATCTCCAGCGGCATGTCCCGCATCCCGCAGCGCGACCTGCGCGCCAGCTCGGAGCTGAGCGCGTTCTACTTCTTCCCGCCCGGCGTCGGCAAGGCGGTCGGCGGCCTGTTCGCGACCCACCCGCCGATGGAGAAGCGGATCGCGGCGCTCGAGCGCCTGGAGATGCAGCTGCAGGGCACCGCCTGATGGGCCTGTTCGACATCCTGACCGGCAAACGGAAGGTCAAGCCCCAGGCCGAGAGCCGGCTGTTCGCGATGGCGACCGCGGCGGTCACGCTCGAGATGTCGCTGGAGCTCAAGAGCTCCGGCAAGGCAGCGATCGTCTTCCAGCCGCTCGCCACTGCCGACTTCACCTCGATCGTGACCGACATGGAGGAGGTCCTGCGCGGCGCCGGCGAGGACACCGGCACGGGCGTCGAGAAGACCGACGACAGCTTCGGCTACCGCTGGATGGTGCTGTCGGACGAGGACTTCGAGGATCTCGTCGTCGGCATCAACGTCATCTCGCAGGCGCTGCAGGACGGCGGCTACGGGGAGCGCGTCCTCTGCGCGGTGTTCGCCTTCCGCGACCCGCAGGACCAGCCCGTCTACTGGATCTACAACTACAAGCGCGGCACCTACTACCCGTTCGTGCCCGCCGGCGGTGACCAGCGCCGCGACACCGAGCGCGAGTTGCGGCTGAAGGCGCAGATCGGGAACGAGCTCCCCGTGGAGGCGGAGCTCGAGCGCTGGTTCCCCTTGTGGGGAATCCCGATCTAGGACCCGTTCCGAGCGGAACGGCGGTTGCCTTTGCGCCGAGCCTGGTTTCCTGGTTCGCAGCGGGCACGGTCGCATCCGCCGCCGCCGAGGGCCCTGGCGCCCACCGCCTGCGAGAGTTCATCGAGCGGGAGCACTTCCTTAGATTGATCTCTTCAGTCAGCGATGTGAGGAGGAGCAGGTGCCCAGGGCGCTCATGCTCACCGGCGACGCCGCCGAGGAGCTCGACGTGATGTACCCCCTGTACCGGATCCGTGAGGCCGGCTGGGAGGTCGACGTGGCCGCGCTGACCCGGCGCGAGGTCCAGCTCGTGATCCACGACTTCGACCCGAACTCCGACGCCTACACCGAGAAGCACGGCCGCAAGCTGCCCGTCGACCTGACGTTCGCCGAGGTCGACGTGGAGCGCTACGGCGCGCTCGTGATCCCGGGCGGCCGGGCGCCGGAGTACATCCGCACCGACCCCGACGTCCGCCGCATCACCGAGCACTTCTTCGGCCGCGACCTCCCGGTCGGGACGATCTGCCACGGTCCGCAGGTGCCGGCCGTGTACGGACTGCTCCAGGGCCGCCGGACGGCCGCGTTCCCGCCGCTGGCCGGCGACATGGAGAACGCAGGCGCCACGGTGGTCGATGCGCCCGACGTGGTCGACGGCAACATGGTCTCCTGCCGGGGCTGGCCGGACATGCCAGAGTGGTCGCGCGCGTTCATGGCCGTCCTCGAGCGCTCAGCCGTCGCGGCGTAGCTAAGACGACCGTCCCTAGCCGCGGCCGCGCCCGAGCCCAGGCGCAAGGGACAGGTCTGTGCGCTCGAGCGTGAACGGCGCCGCGCAATGAACCGACCTGTCCCTTCTCTCGCGGGCAAGACCGGCGCCGATGGCAGGATCGGCGTGACCACGCCGATCAACCACCACCGGCGGTCTTGCCCGCACGCGTGACCGACACCGCGGTGCTGGTGCGCGAGGAGGCGATGGCGGCCGGCGCGGAGGCGTTCGCGCCTCTGTTCCCGGCCCCGCGCGACCGCTGGGTCCGGGATCTCAGCCTCGACCCGGCGACGCTCGCCGCGATCACTGTCCCGGTGCTGCTCGTGCACGGCGCGCAGGACCGGATCACGCCGCTGCGCGAGGCGGCGCTGCCGCTGCTCGAGTCGCTCGCCGACGTCCGCTTGCACGCGTTCGGCGGCTGCGGCCACGTCCCCGCGATCGAGCATCCCGACGCGTTCCTCCGCCTGCTCGCCGACTTCCTGGAGCCCGATACCTGAGCTCGCCGTCTTGCGCTCGCCGGCCGATGTGCTCCGCCGATCCGGAGCTCGGCATGAAGCGTGGTGCTGCGACTCGTCGCCGCGCACGGCGGCTCGATCATCGCCGAGCACGGGATCGGCGTGGCCAAGCCCGAGTGGCTCGGACTCACCCGCACGGCCGAGGAGATCGCGGTGATGCGGGCGCTCAAGCGCGCGCTCGACCCAGCCGGGGTGCTGAACCCCGGCGCGATCCTCCAGGCGGACTCAGTCGGGGATCAGCCCGTCGCCGCTGAACTCCAGGTGGGCCTCCGAGAACGAGAGGTCCGGCGGCGGGAGGATCACGTCGGACTCCTCCAGCTCGTCGTCGCCCAGCTTCTGCCCGTCGGTACGGACGATGTTGAGCATGTCCTCGAAGACCTCGTGGAAGCGGTCCTCGTCGTCGGCCTCGACGGCGGCGACCGCCTGGTTGTCGAGCTCGTTGAGTCGCTCGGCATCGGCGTCCGGGAGGCGGTACTGGTCCTCCGTCGAGATCCGGACGATCACTGCTGGCCGCCCTGGCTCTGCTGGTCGGTGGGGGTGCCCTCACCGAGCGCGGGCGACGGCGCCGAGCCCTGGCCCAGCTCGGCCTTGAGCTTGGCGAGGTCGTCGTCGACCTGGCTGCCGGACGTCAGCTCGGCGAGCTGACGGTCGATGTCGTCCTGGCCGGCGGTGAGCGTGAGGTTGTCGTCGAACGCGCCGGCGGCCTCCAGCTCGTCCATCGCGCTCGCGCGCGCACGCATGCCCTCGGTCTTGTCCACGGCGCGCTGCATCGCGAGGCCGACGTCGGCCATCTCCTCGCCCACGCCCGTGGCGGCCTCGGAGATCTTCACCTGCGCCTCGGCGGCCGAGTACTGCGCCTTGATGACCTCCTTCTTGGTGCGGAACTGCTCGAGCTTGGAGCGCAGCTTCTGCTCCTTGTCGATCAGCCCTTGCTGCTGCGCCTCGAGCTCGACGACCTGCTGGTCGAGCGTCTGGAGCTCGGTCTGCGCGAACTGCTTGCGCTCGAGCGCGGTGCGCGCGAGGTCCTCCTTGCCCGCGGCGAGCGCCTGGCGAGCCTGGGTGTCGAGCTTGACGACCTGCTGCTCGAGCTTCTGCTGCTGGAGCTGCAGGCGCTTCTTCGCGGTGACGACATCGGCGATGCCCTTCTTGACGTTCTGGAGCAGCTCCATCTGCTTGGCATAGGAGTACTCGAGCGTCTCGGACGGATCCTCCGCCTTGTCGAGCATCTTGTTGATCTTCGCCTTGATGACGGTGGACATCCGTCCGCCCAATCCGGGCACGGCTACCTCCACGTTGGGGTCTCACCCACAGGGTAACTGCCGGCGCGCAGGCGGGAGGCTGCCCGGCGTTCCGCGACGCGGCTCGACACCGTCAGCCGGACGCCGAGCACCGGCGACCGTCTCAGGAACGACAGTGGCTCAGAACGAGATGGGGTGCCGCTTCACGAAGCCGCGCGCGGAGCGGGCCATCGGGCGCCAGCGCGGGCCGCTCTCGAACGCCGAGGCGACGACGCCCCTCCTGCGCGACATGCCGGCGACGCTCGTGTCGAGCCGCAGGCCCGCGATCACGGCGTACGCGTGGCCGGGGTTCGTGAACACGGTGATCCACGCGCCCTTGCCCCTCAGACCCCACTTCATGAACGAGCCGGAGTCGAGCGGCGTCTTCAGGAGGCCCGCCGCGTGCAGCGCGAACGAGACGGTGCCCGAGCAGTCGGCGCCCCTGGCGACGTTGAACTTGAGGTTGTGCCCGCCGCCGTAGCTGTAGGGCAGGTGCTGGAGCGAATTCGCGGCCCAGATCGCCTGCTTGACCTGATCCGGCGCGTCGGCCGGGGCGGCCGCGGTGCCGTCCTCGAGCAGGACGGCGGTGTCGCCGGGGACCTCGGGGCCGGTCCAGAGCCCGGGCGCCAGCATCGGAGGCGGTGGCGGCTCCTCCTCGAAGGCGGTGCCTCCGGTGGTCGAGGCGGGAGCCTGAGCCATCGCCCCACTGGGGACGATGACGCACAGCATCGCGATGAAGATCGGGACGAACGCCCGCGAGAACGGCGACATAGACCTCTTTCGTCGGCCTGCGGGGTTAGCTGACGGGCTGGCGCTGAAAGAGCCTGCGCCCCGCGATGCTCAGATCGCGGTTCGCCCCAACAAATTGGTTCCCCCGTCCCCCGGAATCCCTCCGGGGGTTCGGCTTGGCCGGGCACTGTACAAGGTCCGGCGGCGAACGCAACCTCAAAGAAACGTTCACTTTGCGGTCGTTTCGGGGTTCGGCGGGCAGTTCCTGCCGCAATTCCAGGGATTTCGAGGCGAATTCGTTGCGGATCCGGCCTGACTCGGCGCAGAGGCTCCCCGCTCATTCGTGGCCGCTAGCGTTCATGCCGTGCGCTCCGCGCCCCGCTCGGCGACCCTGCTCGCTTTCATCGTGCTGCTCGTCGCCGGCTGCGGCGGTGGTGGTGGCGACGGCGGCGGCGGCTCGGACGGTGGCGACAGCGGCGGCGACGCGCAGGCTCCGGTCCTCGGCCAGGGCGGCGACGAGGACCAGGCCGCGACCGAGCTCGGCTTCCCCGCGTTCGCGACGCGCAACACGACGCGCGTCGGTGGTGCCGATGCGATCGCCAACGCGGCCGGCGTCGCCCAGGCGGTCTACCCGTCGCGCGATCGCGACACCCGCCCGCGCGCGGTGACCCTCGTCGACACGGCCGACTGGCGCGTCGCCGTCTCCGCCGCCCAGTTGATGGCCCCGCCCCTGGGCGCGCCGGTCCTCTACTCCGAGGGCGGCAACCTGCCGGGGGCGACCGAGCAGGCGCTCGGCCGGCTGATCCCCACGGGCGCCAAGGAGGCGGGTGGCGCGCAGGTCGTCAGGATCGGCGAGGCCGCGACCGCCGAGGGATACAAGACGACCAACGTCGAGGGAGCCGACTACGCCGCGCTCGCCCAGGCGATCGACCGGCTCCAGACCGCCTCCGCGGGCAAGCCGTCACCCGCGGTCGTCGTCGCTTCGGCCGAGCAGCCCGGCTTCTCGATGCCCGCCGCCGGTTGGGCGGCGAAGTCGGGCGATCCCGTCCTGTGGGTGACCCGCGACGCGATCCCGCCCGCCACGCGCGCCGCGATCACCGCGCACAAGCGGCCGAAGATCTACGTGCTGGGTCCGGAGTCCGCGGTGTCGAAGAAGGTGGTGGACCAGCTCGGCCAGCTCGGCGACACCCGCCGGATCAGCGGCGCCGACCCGGTCGCCAACGCGATCGCGTTCGCGCGCTTCTCCGACGGCTCGTTCGGCTGGAACGTCGTCGATCCGGGCCACGGGCTTGTGTTCGCGACGACCCAGCGGCCGCTCGACGCCGCCGCCGCCGCGCCCCTCTCCGCCTCTGGCACCTTCGGTCCGCTGCTGCTCGTCACCGCGGCCAACGCGCTGCCGGCCCCGCTGCAGGACTACCTGCTCGACATCCAGCCCGGCTATGACAAGGACCCCGTCCGCGGGGTCTACAACCACGGATGGATGATCGGGGACGAGAGCGCGGTGTCCGTCGACGTCCAGGCCCGGATCGACTCGCTGCTGGAGATCCAGCCCGTGGATCGCGGCGGGGGCTCGTAGACTCCGCGCCCATGGCCGAAGCCGAGCAGCCCGAGCGCCTGCGCCCTGAGCACCGCGTCACGGTGGACGACGTCCGCCAGCTGATGGGCGCGTCCACCCCGCATTTCGCCCTCCAGCTCCGCAACCGGATCCGCAAGCTGATCGCCCCGCTGCCGCCCGAGGACCCGGCCCGGGTCGAGGGGGAGCGCGAGATCGCACGCCTGGAGCGGATCGCGTTCTCCGGCGAGGTCCGCGGCGCGCAGGGCCAGGACGGCGAGCGGCCGCTGCCGAGCCTTGGCGAGGAGGAGCCGACCCGCTACGCCGAGGGCCCGACCCGCGGGTAGCGGGGGCGGCACGAGCGCCGCGACGGCCGCGGCGCCTCGAACTGCGCATTGAGGGAAAGCGCGAACGGCGACATCGCACGCGGTGCGCTCTAACCATCGATACGGTCGACACGTCGTTCCGCATCGCACGCGGGGCGAGTTGAGTACCGCATCGGTGCTTAAATTAAGTCGCCCAGCGTGGGCCGCGGGCGCTTCGGCGAAAGCGCCACGGCAACCCGACCCGTCCCTCAAAGCCGCAGTTCGAACTGCCACGCCGGCCGGACCCGCCCGCTCTCAAAGCCGCAGTTCACGGCGCCTGGC
>Ga0307278_10000912_pt1 | contig 14574 bp, 11 predicted proteins | sample ER_DNA_117_FD_194482 | JGI IMG/M metagenome (GOLD analysis project Ga0307278, IMG submission 194482) | Bulk soil microbial communities from the East River watershed near Crested Butte, Colorado, United States - ER_DNA_117 | ecosystem: Environmental > Terrestrial > Soil > Floodplain | place... | reverse complement strand
CTATGTGCGTCATCTGCCGGTGGGAGCCGCCGTAGACGTTCTCGCCGCTCACGACGTGATCGCCGGCCGACAGCAACTTCATCACCGCATCGAGCGCCGCTAACCCTGACCCAAACGCGAACCCATGCACACCGCCTTCGAGCGCGGCGACGTTGCGCTCGAGCGCCTCGCGCGTGGGGTTGCGTGTGCGCGCGTACTCGTAGCCTTTGTTCCGCCCCAGGCCTTCCTGGATGTAGGTAGACGTCTGATAGATAGGCCCCATAACCGCGCCGCTCAGGGGATCCCCTAGGTAGCCGGCGTGCACGGCGCGTGTCGCAATCCGGTGTGATAGGTCACGTTCGACGACTCGCGTCATGGCCGGAACGTAAGGGTGGCTTTCCTTGGGGGCAAGCGACCTTTACTTTGGCGGGGCCATGCCACCCTTCTCCGGAATGCGCTGCCTCGTCGTCGACGACGAGCCGCGTTTGCGCCGCGTACTCGTCCGGTTGCTCGAGGGCGAAGGCTTCGCGTGCGCCGAAGCGGGCTCCGGCGTCGAGGCGTTGCGGGAGCTCGAGAAGGGAGCGGTGCCGCTCGTCATCTCCGACTTGCGGATGCCGGAAATGGACGGCGTCACGCTGCTGCGCGAGATCATCACGCGCTGGCCGGATACGGCCGTCATCGTCGTGACCGCCGTGGCCGAAGTTGAGAGCGCGGTGGCCTGCCTGCAAATGGGCGCGCTCGATTACGTCGCAAAGCCGTTTCATCTCGACGAGGTGCGCGCGCGCGTTTCGCAGGCGCTCGACAAGCGCCGGCTCATCATCGAAAACCGCAACTACCAGCAGGGTCTTGAAGAGCGCGTCGAGGCGCAGGCGCGGCGCATCGAAGAGCTGTTTCTCGAGGGTGTGCACGCGCTCGTCTTCGCGCTCGAAGCGAAGGACGCGTACACGCGCGGTCACTCGATGCGCGTTGCCAATTATTCAGTCGAGATCGCCCGTGCACTCGGCCTCGATAAGGATCTCATCGATACGATCGCGCTCGGCGCCGAGCTGCATGACGTGGGCAAGATCGGCGTCAGCGAGAGTGTGCTGCACAAGGCGGGCAAGCTGACCGACGCCGAGTACCGTCACATCATGGAGCATACGGTGATCGGCGCGCGCATTCTGGGACCGCTGATGCGCGACGCGCCCGGCGCGCTGTCGATCGTGCGGTCGCATCACGAGCGGCTCGACGGCACCGGCTCCCCCGACAGTTTAAAGGGCGATCAGATCCCGTTCGAGGCTCGGCTCGTCAGCGTCGCCGACGCGTTCGACGCGATGACGAGCGTGCGGCCTTATCGCCCGTCGCTGCCGGTAAAACACGCGATGCGGGAGCTCGAGGAAGGGCAGGGCGTCCAGTTCGATGCGGAGATCGTCAAGGCGTTCCTGCGAGCGTTTGCCGAGGGAACGTCGCTACCGATTCCGACGCCGCAGCTACAGCCCCTGCGGCTGCCTACCCGCGCCATGGAAGCTCGTCGGGCCTGATTCTTACATTAAATTGGCGTTCATGTCCGACACCCTGATGGTGAGTGTGTCGGGAGTCCGAGGTCTGGTCGGTTTGGATCTCACTCCCGAAGTGGTGGCTCGCTGGGCTGCCGCGTTCGGCACCTGGGCGACAAACGGGAAGCGCAACCGCATCGTCGTGGGACGGGATGCCCGCACCTCGGGCCCCATGTTCGCCGGCGCAGCCACCGCTGGTCTGAACTCGGTGGGGTGCGATGTAATCGATGTGGGCTTAGTCGCAACACCCACCGTCCAACTCGCCGTCGAGCACCATCGCGCTGCCGGCGGCATCATTCTCACCGCCAGCCACAATCCCATCGAATGGAACGCGCTCAAGTTCGTCGGTCCCGATGGCATCTTTCTTGATAGTGTAGCGGGCACGCGGGTACGCGAACTGGCGGCGGGGGAGTCCCTGCCACGAGCGAAATACAATGCGATCGGCGGGGTGGAGGCGGATTCGGACGCGATTTCCCGCCATCTCGCCGCCGTGCTCGCGCTTCGGGGAGTCGATGTGCGGGCGATCCGGCGGCGGCGCTTCCGGGTCGCGCTCGATACGGTGCGCGGCGCCGGCGGCGCGCTGATGCCGGAACTGCTCGAGCGACTGGGCTGTCGGGTCGCTGCGATCAATCTGGAAACTGATGGTCTGTTTCCACGACCGCCGGAGCCGGTGCCTGAAAACCTGAAGGCCCTAGGCGCGCTGGTGCGACGGAAGAAGGCTGATATTGGAATTGCGGTCGACCCGGATGTCGATCGACTGGCGATAGTGGATGAGAAGGGAAGACCGATCGGTGAGGATTACACCCTCGCGTTTGCCATCAGGGCCGTCCGGCCGTCGGGCCGTCAGACCGTCGTATGTAACCTCTCGACGTCGCTGGTGGTCGAAGATGCAGCGCGAGAGTTCGGCGCGAAGGTTGTCAGGGCACCGGTGGGCGAGGCGCACGTCGCAAGAAAGATCATCGAGCTCAAGGCGGTGATCGGCGGTGAGGGGAATGGTGGAGTGATGTATCCGGCGCTGCATGTCGGTCGCGATGCGCCGGTGGCTGGGGCGTTGGTGCTGTCGCTGCTGACGCGCGAGCGCGTCACGGTGAGTGAGCTTGTTGCGAGCGCGCCACGTTACAAGATCGTGAAAGCGAAGGCTCCTCGTGGAGCGCGGCTGGAAGCTGTGTATGGTGCGCTGCAACAGTCTTTTCCGGATGCTGAGGTCGACACACAGGACGGACTACGTCTCGCGTGGCCGGATCGCTGGCTGCACGTGCGGCCTTCTGGCACCGAGCCGATCATTCGACTGATCGCGGAAGCGCCGTCGAGCGCTGACGCCGAACGTCTGATAGAAGAGGGGCGGCGGTTATGTGCGGCATCGTAGGGTACGTCGGCAAACGGACCGCGGCGCCCATCGTGCTCGAGGGGCTGAAGCGTCTCGAGTATCGCGGGTACGACTCGGCGGGCCTGGCCGTCGTCAACGGCGGGCTCGAGATATTCCGCGCACCTGGAAAGATCGCCGTGCTCGAGCGCGAGATCGGCAGCAAGCTGCCCGAAGGCACGACCGCCATCGCGCACACGCGGTGGGCGACGCACGGCGCACCGAACACGCTCAATGCACATCCCCATGCGGACTGCGGCGGCACCCTCGCCGTCGTGCACAACGGCATCATCGAAAACTCCGGAGCGCTGCGGCAGGCCCTCACGAAGCGCGGCCACGTCTTCCGTTCCGAGACCGACACCGAAGTCCTCTCCCACCTGATCGAGGAAGCGCATACCAAGGGAGCGTCGCTGGTGGACGCGACCGCCGAAGCGCTACGCCAGGTCGAAGGGACTTACGGCATTGCGGTGATCTCGAGCCGCGAACCCGACACCCTGGTCGCGGCGCGGCGCGGATCTCCGCTGCTCGTCGCGATCGGCAACGGTGAGAATTTCGTGGCCTCCGATGCGTCGGCAGTCCTCGCGTACACGCGGTCGGTCGTCTACCTGGACGATGGCGACATCGCCGAGGTGAAGCCCACCAATTACCGCATCATGGACCTCGCGTCGGCGGAAAAAGAAAAAGCTGTGACGCACGTGGAGTGGGACCTGGCGACGACCGAGCGCGGCGGCTACGCGCACTTCATGCTCAAGGAGATCATGGAGCAACCCGAGAGCGTACGAAACACGCTGCGCGGCCGGCTGCTCGAGGAAGAAGGCACGGTCCGCTTCGGCGGCCTGAACATCAGCGACGAAGAGCTGCTCAAAGTGCAGCGCATCGTGATCACCGCGTGCGGCACGTCGTGGCATTCGGCGCTGATCGGCGAATACATGATGGAGGAGCTGGCGCGGATTCCGACGGAAGTCGAGTACGCATCGGAGTTTCGCTACCGGAACCCGATCGTCGACGAGCGCACGCTCGTGATCGGCATTTCCCAATCGGGCGAGACGGCGGACACGTTGGCCGCCTTGCGCGAGGCAAAGCGGCGCGGCGCTCGCACGCTCGGCCTAGTCAACGTCGTGGGCAGCACCATCGCGCGGGAGGTGGACGGCGGCATCTATCTCCACGCCGGCCCCGAGATCGGCGTCGCCAGCACCAAGGCTTTCACCAGTCAGATCGTCGCGCTGGCGCTGTTGACGCTCAAAATGGGCCGGCTGCGCGCCCTCTCCATCCTGCAGGGACGCGAGGTGGTGCGGGCGCTGGCCAAGCTGCCGGAGCTGGTGAGTCGCGTGCTCACCAAAGCGCCCCAGGTCGAGCAGATCGCCGAGCGGCTGCTACGGGCGCAAAACGTGCTGTATCTGGGGCGCGGCTACAATTTCCCGGTCGCGCTCGAGGGCGCGCTCAAGCTCAAGGAAATCTCCTATATCCATGCCGAGGGCTATCCGGCCGCCGAGATGAAGCACGGCCCGATCGCCCTGATCGACGATCTGATGCCGGTCGTCTTCATCGCGCCCAAGGACGGCGTGCATCACAAGGTCGTGAGCAACATCGAAGAGGTGAAGGCCCGCGGCGGCCGCGTGATCGGGATCGTGACTGAGGGCGACACGGCGCTCGACAAGCTGGCCGACCACCGCATCGAGATTCCCGAGACTCTCGATCTGCTGACGCCGGTATTGAGCGTGGTGCCGTTGCAGCTGTTGGCGTACTATATCGCGGTGCGTCGTGGCTGTAACGTGGATCAACCGAGGAATTTGGCCAAGAGCGTGACGGTCGAGTGAGGGTCGTCCTCCAACGCGTCAAACGGGCTGAGGTTCGAGTCGAAAGCCGGGTTACCGGGAAGATCGGGCCCGGCTTTCTCGTGCTCGCCGGTTTTGCACCGACAGACAACGACGCGTCGCTCGCGTGGATGGCCGAGAAGATTCTTGGCCTGCGCGTGTTTGGTGATGCCGAAGGCAAGATGAATCGCGATCTTGCGGAGGTGAACGGCGGCGTGCTGGTCGTGTCGCAGTTCACGCTGTACGGAGACGCGAGCAAGGGCCGGCGCCCCAGCTTTATCGATGCGGCGCCGCCGAATGTCGCGATCCCCCTCTACGAGAAATTCGTCGCGCTGCTGAAGGAGAAGGCTGCCGGGAAGATCCCCGTCGAGACGGGTGAGTTCGGTGCGATGATGGACGTCGAACTCGTCAACGACGGGCCGGTGACATTGATTCTGGAGCGCTAGCGCGGCACCGCCACGATCGCCAGGCGATCGCCCCTGGGGCTCACCGCAAGCCGGGTCACGTTAGTGAGGCCCGCGGCCGAAAAGTCCGCGATCTCTTCCCAATCCGGCCTGCGCCGCGGGTTCCACTGATACAGCGTCGTGCCCCGCCCGGCGAGGACAATGCGGCCGGGCGTCCAGGTGAAAAAGTCCGCTCCGTCCAACGCCCGCACAAGTGGGGTCACACCCTTCGTGTTCGGATTCACTTCCTCGAACCAATTGCCCGCGACCGAGTCGCGCTGCAGGAACGCGATCGCCGTGGATCCCGGCACTCGCTGCAGCGACCGGCCAACGTTCCGGGCGACGATCGCGCCCCGTGCACCAGACGTACGGCTGTCCGCGATCTGGAGCGTGGGCGGCGTGCCGAGGACGAAGAGGACGAGCGTGTGGGCGTCGGCCCACGCATGGTAGCCGACCGGTCTGATCGAGTCGAGCACCAGACGCGGGTGGGTGCCGTCTTCGTCGAAGGCCCAGAGGCGCTGCGTCGAGTCGGCTTCGACACGCACCACCGAGAAGCCGCCGCCGTCCGGGAGCGGGGTCGGGGAATACTCGCTCTCGCGCGTCGCGGTGAGCCGGACGCTCGTTTTTTGGTCGATGTCGTAACGGTAGATGTCCGCCTGACTGTCCTCACGGACCGACGTATAGAGGAAGGCGCGGCCGTCGGGCAGGAAATACGGCTGGTTGTCATAGCCGGGGCGGGCGGTGACGTTGACCGGCGCACCGACGACGATGCGGCCCTCCTGCACACGCAACGGGGCCAGGTAGATGTCGGTCGCCGGCGGCGCGGCGGCCACCTGCAACAGCAGCAGCGCGGGGTAGAGCACGCCCTAACATAGCCCGAGCTATCTTTTCCCGCGTGAACCCTATTGTGCTGGCCTCCGGCTCGCCGCGCCGGAAGCAGCTCCTCGAAATGTTGCGCATCCCGTTCCGCGTGATCGCCCCTGATGTGGACGAGCACGTGCTGCCGGGGGAAAAACCCGATGCCTATGTCACGCGGCTCTCCCGCGCCAAAGCGCAGGCGGTGTTGCCTCGCGCGCCGGGTGAGGTGATTCTCGCGGCCGACACGACCGTAGTGTTGGGCGGGAAGATCTTCGAGAAGCCGACGTCGCCACAGCACGCCGTGGACATGCTCGAGCAGCTCCAGGGGAAGACGCACGAGGTGCTCACCGCCGTCGCGGTGGCGGAGAACGGCAGGCTCGAGCAGGCGCTGGATGTCTCGCGCGTCACCTTCCGGCCGAACGACCGCCGCACACTGGAGGAGTACGTGGCGACCGGCGAGCCACTCGATAAGGCAGGCGCGTACGCGATCCAGGGACTCGGCGCGCCGCTGATCGAACGGGTGGACGGCGACTTCTTTGGCGTGATGGGACTGCCGCTGCGGCTGGCGTTGGACCTGCTGGCGAAATTCGGCCGGCCTTACCGCTTCACGCGATAGACCGGCACCTTCTTCGTCTTTCCTTTGACCTGAATCGGCTCGAGCGCCTCCACCTGGGGGGGCTTCTTGAGCGCCTTGTAGAACGGCTCCGAAATCAGAATCTCGTTGAGGCCGGCCGATGAGCACAGCCGGCTGGCGGTATTCACCGCGTCGCCGATGACGGTGTACTCGAGCCGCCGGTTCGAGCCGACGTTGCCGGCAAAGACCTCGCCGTAGTTGATGCCGATGCCGATCGCGAGCGGCTGGCGCCCCGATTCCTTCCACTTGGCGTTCATCTTTTCCAGCGTGTCGAGCTGGTCCAGTGCGCACTGCATCGCGCGGTCGGCGTCGTCGGCATGGCCGATCGGCGCGCCCCACAGTGCCATGATGGCGTCGCCCATGAACTTGTCGAGCGTGCCGGAATGCTCGAAGACGATGTCCACCATTTCGGTGAAATAATCGGTGAGCAGGCCGGCGATCTCGTCGGGGTTCATCGTTTCGGACATCGGGGTGAAGCCGCGAATGTCCGAGAAGAACACCACCACCGGCTGCTTCTGGCTCGGCAGCTTCCCGGCGTCCTGCTGCTCGGCGATCACTGACGCGATGTTGGGCGAGAAGTAGCGCTCGAAGTTCGAGCGCACCAGCGCCTCGCGGCGGATCCGCTCCGAGAGCTGCGAGTTCTCGATGGCGATCGCGGTGAGTCCGCCGAAGGCAATGAGAAACTCGAGATCCTCGTCGGCGAACGAATGCGTCGCGGTGAGATTGTCGACGTAGAGGATGCCCAGGACCTTCTGGTCGGAGCCCATGAGCGGCGTGCACATCGCGCTGCGCACACTCTGGATGAGAATCGATTTCCCCTTGAAGCGCTCGTCGGCGGCGGCATTATCCGACAGAATCGCGACCCGCTCCTCGACCGCTTTCCGGGCGATCGACTGGGGCACATGCTTGGCGGCGCTCGCGTCGCCTGTCCGGCTCTTGGAAATGCGCGGAATCAGCTCGTCCGACTTGCCGTCGAGCAGCAGAATTGAGACGCGGTCCACGTTCATGATCTGGAACGTGAAGTCGACGACCTTGTCGAGCAGGCGGTCGAGCTCCTGCTGCTTCGACAGCTCCTTGGAAACCTCGAGCAGCAGCGACAGCTTCTTCTCGCGCCGCTCTTCTTGACTCTGGCCACGCACTTTGAGGTGCGAGGAGCCTTGCGGCTCGTCTAGGACGATCGCCGGGACGCCGCCGCTGACCGGCAGCTGCCGGACGATCGTGCCGCCGCCCGCTCCGCCTTTGACGCCTGGCTTGGGGCTCGGGAAGTCGGGCGGCGCCGCCACGACCTGAGGCCGCGGGAGGGGAGCAGTCACTTCTTTGACACGAAATGCCACTTTCCCGAAGGTCACGACGTCGTCGGCTCCCGCCTCGGCTTCGGTGATCTTGGCGCCGTTCAGGAACGTGCCGTTCGAGGAGCCGAGGTCGGTGACCCGGACGCCGCTTTCGGTGAGCACGACTTCGGCGTGCCGGCGGGAGATCGTGGGGTCGTAGATGGGGACGTCGCTCGTGACCGCCCGCCCCACCACGAGCTTGCGCCCGAGCTGGAGGTCGATCGATTGTTCGCCGGATGTGCTCAGCAGCTTGAACACAGGCCCGAAACTAATCGCCGGCTTTGGTCAGCGCGAGCGCCCGAAGCACAGCTTGTGCCTTGGCCTCGGTTTCCGCGAACTCGCGTGCGGGGTCTGAGTCCGCGACGATTCCGGCGCCCGCCTGCACGACGACCTGGTCCTTGAGCACGAGCGCCGAACGAATCGCGATGGCCGTATCCATGCTCGTCGCGCCCCAGCCGACGTAGCCGACCGCGCCCGCATACGGACCGCGCCGCTCCGGCTCCAGCTCGTCGATGATTTCCATCGCGCGCACCTTGGGCGCGCCGCTGACTGTTCCGGCGGGGAAGCACGCGCGAAATACGTCGAGCGCGTCATAGCCGTCCTTCAACCGGCCCCGCACTTCGCTCACGAGATGCTGCACGTGCGAGTAACGCTCGATCTGCAGCGATTCCGTCACGCGCACCGTGCCGTACTGCGCCACCCGCCCGACATCGTTGCGTCCCAGGTCGACGAGCATGCGGTGCTCGGCCAGCTCCTTTGCGTCCTCGCGCAGCGACGTCGCAAGCGCTTCATCCTCCGCGGGGCTAGCGCCACGGGGGCGGGTGCCGGCGATGGGTCGCACCGTGACTTCGTCGCCCTCGACCCGGACCAAGACTTCCGGCGAGCTCCCAACGAGCGTCACATCATCGAGCGTGAGGTAGAAGAGATAGGGAGCGGGGTTCAGGGCCCGCAGGTACCGGTACAGTCGTAGCGGGTCGATCGCACCGGGCACGACCTGCCGGCGCGACAGCACGGCCTGGAAGACGTCGCCCGCGGCGATGTAGTCGCGGATCTTGCCGACATCGCGCTCGAACGCCGCTCGCCCGTACCGGGATTGCGGGGGCGGCCGCAGCGCGAGTCCATCGTCGTCCAACGCCAGCGGCGCGAGCTGATGCGTCCCGCTCAGGCGCCCGATCAAGGTGTCGAGCCGCTCCTGCGCGACGTCGTACAGCCGCAGCCGCTGCGCGGCCGACGCCTTCGCGGGCACCTCGACGTTCGCCACGACGATGGCACGACCGAACACGTTGTCGAGAATCACGAGCGAGTCCGCGATCATCACGACCGCGTCGGGCACGCCGAGCGTGTCGGTGGGGCCGGCGGGGAGTCGTTCGATGCTGCGCACGACGTCGTAGCCGAGGTACCCGACGGCGCCGCCCATGAAGCGCGGCAACCCGGGCAGCGCGACGCTCGGGAGCGCGCGCAGCCGGTCGGCGAGGTGGGCAACGGGGTCGGTCGTCTGGCCCGCCTGTTCCCAACCAGACGCCGGCGTCCAGCGGTCGACCCGTTGCCCGCGATACCGCCACGCTTCCCGCGGCTCCGTGCCGAGGAAGGTGTACCGGGCCCAGCGCTCGCCGCCGACCAGTGATTCGAGAAGAAACGCGAACGGCGGCCGCGCGATCTTCGCGAAGGCGGCCACCGGCGTATCGGCATCGGTGACCACTTCGCGGATCACCGGCACGATTCCGCCCCTCTTGGCGCGCTCCAGGAATGCGTCGCGGGGGTCCATGCCCTAAATTTGGCGACAATGCGCTGGTCTGCTGTGCTCTTGCTCCTGCTTGCAACCCCCCCAGCTGCCGCGGCCCAGGAATGGAACAGCGATTCCGCCCTGGCGCTGGCGCGGCGCGCCATCGAGCGCCGGGCACAGACCGCGGTCGACACAGCACTGCGCGACTACAAGGCTAAAGCTCACGGGTTTCTCTTCTTCCTCGGGCAGTTCGGCGAGGGGCTCACCGAGCCACCGCGGCTCGTCAAAGCGGATCAGCTCGAGCTGGAAGTGTACTGGAAGGCGCCGCAGCTCAGCAAGCAGCGCATCATCGGTTGGCGCGATCGCGCCGAGCTCCCCACCGATATCAACTACCACCGCGATCACCTCGGCATCGTGCAGAACAACTTTGGCATCGCCATCCGACTCGGTGAGGGCGATGAGGTGCGCGACGTGCCGCATCCGCTCGCGCCCGGCGGTGCAGATCTGTACGACTTCGCCCTGGGTGACACGACGGCGATCGTGCTTTCGCAACGCGCGGTGCGCGTCGTCGCGCTGCGGGTGCGGCCCAAGAACTTCGGCACCGCCGCCATCGTCGGCACGCTCTTCGTCGATGTCGAATCCGCCGACTTGGTGCGCATGGCGTTCAACTTCACGCCCAAGGCGTATCTGGATCCACAGCTCGAGGACGTCAGCATCGTCCTGGACAACGCGCTCTGGGAAGGACGATTCTGGCTGCCTTATCGTCAGGAGGTGGAGATTCGGCGCCGCGCCACGTGGCTCGACATCCCGGCGCGCGGCATCATCCGCGGACGCTGGGAGATCGACAGCTACCTCTTCAACGTCGGCCTCGAGACGAGCTTTTTCCGCGGCGAAGAGATCACGGCGCTGCCCAAGGCCCAGCGCGATTCCTTTCCATGGCCGAGCACGCTCAGCGCCGCCATCCAGGACGTCGCCGAGCCGGTCCGCGAGAACGATCTGCAACACGTACGTGCCGAAGTCCGTCGCATCGCGGGCCGCCGCGCGCTCACGGGGCTCAAACGCCAGCGCCTCGGGGCGCGCTCGTTGAGCGAGCTGGTCCACGTCAATCGCGTGGAGGGTCTCGCCGTGGGAGCCGGGTTCGTGTGGCGCACGCCGGACGATGGCTTCGAGCTCCGCGGCCTGGGGAGTTACGGGTTTGCCGACCGGACGGGGAAGGGCAGCATCGCATTCACGTCCGCCGACGGGCTCGAGCTGGCGGCGTACGCCCAAGTCCGGGACATCGGGGAAGCGCCCGTGATCGCACCGCTGCTCAACTCGATCGCGTCGCAGGAATTCGGCGACGACTACGGCGACTACTACCGTGCGACCGGCGTGCGGCTCAGCGTACGCTCGGGGCTTGGCGCGCGCGGCGAGTGGCGCTTCGCAGCCGCACGCGAGCACGTCGCATCACTCGCGGTTCACGCGACGCCGGCGACGGGACACTATCGTCCCAATCCCGCCGTGAACGACGGCGACTACTCTACGGCCGCATTGACCCTGCGGCGCCGCAGCGAGGGCTTCGCCGTGCGCCGCGATGTGGCCGGAGAGGCGACGTTGGAATTCGGCGAGCGTTATACGCGCCTCAGTGGGACGGCGCATTTGCTCGTGCCGGTCGGGGCGGGAGCGAGCCGGTTGTTGACACGCGTGCAGGTCGGTCTTGCCACCCGCAATCTGCCGCCGTATCGCGCGTTCGTTCTGGGAGGCCGTGGGACGTTGTTGGGTGATGGGTTCCGGGATTGGGGCGGCCGCCGGGCCGCGCTCGTGCATATCGAATGGCGCACTCCGGTGCCATTCATTCGTCTGAGCGCGGGGCCGGCGCGGACGCCGGGCACGATCACGCTCGCACCCTACGCCGCGTGGGGGTGGACCGCCGAGCCGATCGCGCTCACACCGTGGCAGGCGACGCCCGGTGCCCGCGTGACCTTAGGGCTCGGCGCGGAGTGGCTCGGACTGTTGCGGCTCGAGGCGGGATACGGGGTCCAGACACGCCAGATCCACGTCGCGTTTGACGTGACGCGTGATTTTTGGGACATTCTGTGATTTCCGATACTGGACTGATCGGCCTCCGGGACTAGCTTGGAGGCAGCCTGATGCCTGTAACCCAATTCCCAGACGAGTGGTTGGCCCAATCTGTTGAGGGCCTGACGCCCGAGCGCCTTCAGGAGCTGCGGGCGAAGGCGGAGTCCGGCCGCACGCTGTGGGATTGCGTCGTCGCCGAGAAGATCGCGACAGACGTCCAGATCATCGAGAAGTTGTCGCACCGCTTTCGCCTGAAGGTCGCCGACCCCTCCAAGATCGATCTCACGGCGCGGGACGGCGTGCCCGAACAACTCGCGCGGCGCTATCACGTGCTGCCGCTGCGCCTGACCGATTCTTTCCTCGAGCTGGGAACGTCGAACCCATTCGATCTCGACGCCGAAAAGGCGCTGGCATTCGCGACCGCGCGCGAGATCCGGCTCTTCTTGCTCCCGCCTTCCAAGATCAGCGAGAAGCTGGACGAGATGTACCGGGCGGACAGGGCGATCGGCAAGCTGCTCGAGGGAATGGGTGATCAAGAGGTCACGACGCTGAGCGATGCGCCGCCCGAAGAGCTCAACATCTCCGAAGCAGACGCCAGCCAGAAGCCCGTCGTTCGCCTTGTCGACATGATCATTTCCGAGGGGATTCTTTCCCGGGCGAGCGATATCCACGTCGAGCCCGAAGAGGGCGGCGTGGCAGTGCGCTACCGCATCGACGGCGTGCTGCGGCAGGTCATGAAGATCCCGCGCCAGGCAGGGCTGCCGCTCATCTCGCGCATCAAGATCATGTCCTCGCTCGACATCGCCGACCGCCTGCGCCCGCAGGACGGGCGCGCGCGCGTCGCGGTCAACGGCCAGCCGATCGACCTGCGCGTCTCGACGCTGCCCGCGCAGCTCGGCGAAAAAGTCGTGATCCGCATCCTCGATTCTCGCGGCACGGTCAAATCGCTCGACACGCTTGGCCTCAATCCGGGTGAAGCCGAAGCGATCAAGCGGCTGCTCGAGAACCATGAGGGTATCCTCCTCGTTACGGGACCCACCGGCTCGGGCAAAACGACGACGCTCTACTCGGCGATCAATCAGATCAAAAGCGAAGGCGTCAACATCGTCACCGTCGAAGACCCGGTCGAATACCGGATGCAGGGTATCGTCCAGGTCCAGGTACAGGAGAAAGCCGGCCTGACGTTTGCCGCGGCGCTGCGCTCGATCCTGCGGCAGGACCCGAACGTCGTCCTGGTCGGCGAGATCCGCGACAAGGAAACGGCACAGATCGCGGTGCAGGCGTCGCTCACCGGACACTTGGTGCTGTCCACGTTGCACACGAACGACGCGGCCAACGCCGTCACGCGGCTCGTCGACATCGGCGTCGAGTCGTACAAGATCGCCGCGTCGTTGCGGGGCGTCGTGGCGCAACGGCTGATGCGGAAGCTCTGCCTGACCTGTAAGGAAGTCTGGATGGAGGCTCCTCCCGAGCGTTTGAGACGGTGGATTCCCAAGGGGACGCCGCTGTATCGCGCCGCCGGTTGCCCCGACTGCGCGATGACGGGCTATCGAGGACGTTTCTCGATCCTCGAGATTCTGACCATGACGCCGGAGTTGGAGAGGCTGATCGCCGCCGGCGAGACAGCGGGCCGCATCGCGGACGCCGCGCAACGCGGCGGAATGAAGTCCCTGTGGGATTCGGGGTTGGCGCATGTAGCGCGCGGCGAGTCCACCCTCGATGAGCTCACGCGCGTGGTGGATATTCCCGACGAACCGGAAGCTCCGTCGCCGCAGGAGCCGCGCGTCTCGCGCGGCAGCGCCGCACGGCGCAGCCCGGGCGCCGGGACGGTTGGCGTTCCGCCGGAGCCCGCCGCACCCGTCTCTACGGTCTTCGATCTGCTCGAGGAGTCCGCACCGCCCGCGCGGCGCTCTGGCGCGCACGGCCAGCCCGCGTCGAAGGTGCTGCTCGTCGACGACGAGGATAGCCTGCGCAAGGTGATGCGCGACCTGCTGGAGCGCGACGGCTACATCGTGACCGAGGCCCGCGACGGCGTGCAGGCGCTCGATCAGGTCGATCGCGTAGGGCCCGACATCATCGTGCTCGATCTGAACCTGCCGGGCCTGGACGGCTACGGCGTGCTGTCGCACCTGCGCTCGCGCCCGGCCACCGCGAACATTCCCGTGATCGTACTGACTGCGAAAGGCGACGAAGACAACGAAGTGCGCGTCTTCGAGCTGGGCGCCGACGACTTTCTCACCAAGCCATTCCGCGCGCGCGCGCTCTCCGCGCGTCTCGAAGCGGTGCTCGGCCGCCGCCGCTGACTTCCGTTCGAGTGTCCTTCGTGGACACGTACGCCCTGCGCGGAGCGGGGCCGACGCTCGAGGTGCTGGCGCTGCGGCGCGGTCCGCACGGCCGCAACGTCGGATCGTGGGAGACGGTGCACGGCACGATCGAGCCCGGCGAGACGCCGGTGGAGGCGTCATTGCGTGAGCTGCGCGAAGAAACCGGCCTCGTGCCGGAAAAATTCTACAATCTCAGCCGCACGGAAGCGTTTTATCAGCACAAGCGCGACGAGGTGGCGCTGATTCCGGTGTTCGCCGCGTTCGTGGCGTCCGGCGCGAGCGTAAAACTCTCGGCGGAGCACGATCGCGCGGAGTGGCTCCAGGCCCGGGGCGCGGCGGGGCGGTTCGCCTGGCCGCGAGAGCGGAGAGCAATGGAGGACATTTTGTCAATAGTGGGGGGTGGGGACGCGGGCTTGCTGGAAGACGTCCTGCGAGTAAGCTAGTACCGAGGCTCCCTTGTGAATCCATTCTATCATCGGATCTACCGCGTGGTCCGTCACATCCCCAAGGGA
>Ga0307278_10000911_pt1 | contig 14579 bp, 12 predicted proteins | sample ER_DNA_117_FD_194482 | JGI IMG/M metagenome (GOLD analysis project Ga0307278, IMG submission 194482) | Bulk soil microbial communities from the East River watershed near Crested Butte, Colorado, United States - ER_DNA_117 | ecosystem: Environmental > Terrestrial > Soil > Floodplain | place... | reverse complement strand
GGTGATGGCCCGCCAGGTCGGCGTCCCCTCGCGGGTGGCGGTCGGCTTCACCACCGGCTCGGTGGTCGACAACGGCCTGCTCCAGGTCACCACCCACGACGCCCACGCCTGGCCGGAGCTGTGGTTCCCGCACGCCGGCTGGGTGCCGTTCGAGCCGACCCCGCGGGCCGACGGGACCGTGCTGTTGCCGCCCTACACCACCGCGACCGGCCGGGTGCCGGACGACGGGACGAGCACGGCCACCACCACCCCGGCAGGCGCCGGCGCCACCCCGACCACCCGCCGCCCGAGCGCGCCCGAGCCGAACGCCACCGGCGCCGACGACCCGCTGGCCGGCGCCGGGTCGGGCCGCGGCTGGCTGGACCGCCCGCCGGTGCGGGCCGGCCTGGCCGCGGCCCTGCTGGTAGCGCTGGTCCCCGGGGTCAAGTGGGCCCGCAACCTCCTGGCCAGGCGGCGGGCCGGGCGCCGGCCGCGCGACGCCGTGGCCGAGTCCTACGCCGAGCTGACCGCCTGGGCCCGCGACGCCGGCATCGGCCGCCGGGCGGCCGAGACCCCGGCCGCCTACGCCCGCCGCCTGCAGGGCGACTTCGCCGCCGACGCCGACCCGCTGGTCGAGCTGACCGGCCTGTTCGAGCGGGCCGAGTACGCCGCCGCCGAGCCCGGCGACGACCACGCCGACCGGGCCAGGCGGCTGGCCAGGAGCGCCCGGGCCGGCCTGGCCTCCCGGCTCGGCTGGCGCCGGCGCCTGGTGGCGACGCTCAGCCCCCGCAGCCTGCTGGCCGGACGGCCGGCCGCCCCCCGGCGGGTTCCCCGGGAGGCGGCGCGGGAGCGGGAGCTGGTCGGTCAGCCGCGGCGGTAGCGGGCCACCGCCAGGGGCACGAAGGTGACCACGATCGCGGCCGCCCAGGCCAGCGACCTGGCCACGTAGAAGCCGGCGCCGTGGCCGAGGAGGGCCTCGGCGGCCTGGCCCTGGGTCAGCACCCGGACCGCGTCGACCATCACGGTGATGGGCTGGTGGGTGGCGAAGGCCTGCATCCAGCCGGGCATCGACTCGACCGGGACATAGGCGCTGGACACGAAGGTGAGCGGGAACACCATCAGGGCGAGGCCCTGGGCGGCCTGGGGGGTGCCGGCGACCAGCCCAAGGGTGATGAACATCCACTCGAAGGCGAACCCGAACACCAGCAGCAGGCCGGCGGCGGCCAGGGCGCCGCCCAGGCTGCCGTGCAGCCGGAAGCCGACCGCGAAGCCGACGGCGCCGGTGACGGCCAGGCTCCACAGCAGCAGGGTGGTGTCGGCCACCGCCCGGCCGGCCAGGACGGCGCTGCGGGGGATGGGCAGGGAGCGGAGCCGGTCGACGAACCCCTGCTCCAGGTCCTCGGCCATCCCGGCGGCCGCGCCCATGCCGGCGAACAGCAGCCCGGTGGTGATGAACCCGGGGACCAGGAAGTCGACGTAGTCGAGGCCGCCGGCGTCGATCGCCCCGCCGAACACGTAGCGGAAGATGAGCAGGAACAGGGCGCTCTGGACGGTCCCGACGACCACCAGCTGGGGGGTGCGCAAGAACTTGAGCAGGCCCCGCCGGGCGATGCCGATGGTGCTGGCCAGGTGGCCGGCCGAGCGGTGCAGGGTTGCGGGTGTGGTTGCCATGGTCGGGCGCGCTCTCCTCTCAGGCCGCCGGCTGGCCGGCGGCGTCGGTCTGCTCCAGGTCCTGGCCGGTCAGGGCCAGGAACACCTCGTCGAGGGTCGGGGGCCGCAGCGAGATGTCCTCGACCGCCACCCCGGCGGCCTCCAGCGCGCCAAGGGCGTCGCGCAGCCGGTCGCTGCCGGCCCCGGCGGCGACCCGGACCCGGCGGGTGGCCTCCTCGATCTGGGGGTGGTCGTGGTCGAGGGCGGCCAGGCCGGCGGCCGCCCTGGGCAGGTCGGCCCGGTGGCGGGTGTGGACCTCGATGACGTTGCGGCCGGCCCGCTGCTTGAGCTCGTTCGGGCTGCCGGCGGCCACCACCCGGCCGTGGTCGACGATCACGATGCGGCTGGCCAGGTGGTCGGCCTCGTCGAGGTACTGGGTGGTGAGCAGCACGTCGGTGCCGCCGGCGACCAGCGACCCGATGGCGTCCCAGAGCTCGAGCCGGCTGCGCGGGTCCAGCCCGGTGGTCGGCTCGTCCAGCAGCAGCAGCCGCGGCGCCCCGACCAGGCTCGCGCCCAGGTCGAGCTTGCGGCGCATGCCGCCCGAGTAGGTCCTGGCCAGGCGGTCGGCCGCCTCCTGGAGCCCCAGCAGCTCCAGCACGCGGGCGGCCGAGGCCCGGGCCGCGGGGGCGTCCTGGCCGAACAGCCTGGCCACCAGGTACAGGTTCTCGCGGCCGGTCATGGCCGGCTCGACGGCCGCGTACTGGCCGGCCAGGCCGATCACCCGGCGCACCGCCCCCGGCTCGCGGCGCACGTCGTGGCCGGCCACCCGGAGCTCCCCGCCGTCGGGGCGCAGCAGGGTGGCCACGGTGCGGACGAAGGTCGTCTTGCCGGCCCCGTTGGGGCCGAGCACGGCCAGCACCTGGCCCGGCTCGGCCACCAGGTCGAGCCCGTCGAGGGCGATCGTCTTGCCGAACCGCTTGCGCAGCCCGGCGGCCTCGATGGTTGGTGTCATCGGTTCCTCCTTCTGCCGGAACACTGTTCTATGAACGAACACTGTTCTAGCAGCCGGGCCGCCCGATGTCAAACGGTGTTCTATAAAGCGAACCTAGTTCGACCTCTGGTACAGTCCGGGGGTCATGGCCATTCCCGAGCCGCCCTGGAGGGCCGCGCCGCGCCAGCGCCCGGCCCGCGCGCCCCTGTCCCGGGAGGCGATCGTCGAGGCGGCCCTGCGGGTGGTGGACCGCGAGGGCTCGGCCGGGCTGAGCATGCGCCGGGTCGCCGAGGAGCTGGGCACCGGCCCGGCCTCGCTGTACTGGCACGTGGCCAGCAAGGACGCGCTGATCGACCTGCTGGTCGACCGGGTGTCCGGCGAGGTCCCGCTCCCCGAGGCCGACCCGGCCCACTGGCAGGAGCAGCTGCGGGACTGGCTGATCGGGGCCAAGCGGGTGTTCGACCGCCACCCGGGGGTGGCCGCCCTCACCCTCGGCCGGATCCCCACCGGCCCCAACGTGATGCGCTGGGCCGAGTGGACCCTGGCCCTGCTGCGCGGGGCCGGCATCCCCGACCGGATCGCCGCCTTCTCCGGCGACCTGCTCGGCCTCTACCTGGGCGCCACCGGCTACGAGGCCACCCTGCCGCCGATGACCGCACCGACCGGCGAGCCGCTGTCGGCCGAGGAGAGCACGGCCATGGTCCGCGGCTATTTCGCGTCCCTGCCCGCCGACCAGTTCCCCAACGTCCTGGCCACCCTGGACGAGCTGTTCGGCGGCGGGCCGCAGGAGCGGTTCGAGCTGGGCCTGGACGTGATCCTGCGCGGCCTGGCCTCCTACGCCCGGCCCGCCGGCGACGGGTAGGTCAGGGAGGGCCCTGGCCGCCGCGCTCCTCCCAGCGGGAGCGCCAGCGGTCGGTCATCCGTCCCCACCAGGCGTCGATGCCCCCCTTGCCGCCCCCCTGGCGGCGCGGCGGGCCGGCCGCCGGCGCCGTCCCGGTGGGCGGGGCGGTCCCGCTGACCGGCCGCTCCACCGTGGCCCGGCGGCGCATGGTCCGCACGAACAGGAACACGCACGCCAGCATGAGCACGAACCCGCCGACGCCGACGGCGACGTTCTCGAAGAAGGTGGAGGAGACGACCACGACCAGGCCGGCCAGGAACCCGGCGACGGCGAGCTTGAGGCGGCGGCCGAGGTGGGCGCGGAACGACGAGCCCACCTGATGGGCGAACTTGGGGTCCTCTTCGAGCAACCGCCGCTCGATCTCGGCCAGGATGCGTTGCTCGTGCTCGGACAGCGGCATGTGAGGCTCCGGCCAGGGTCGTACAGTGGTGGCCCTGCGAGTGTACCCGGCGAAGGCCCAGCCGGCGACACCACTCGCAACTTTTGGCCACGACTCCCGCGCGGGTTGGAAGCCTAAACCTGAGGCTACGGTTCGGGGTCGGGCGGGACCAGGCGGTGGCGCCGGGGCCGGGGCGTCTGGCGGGCCTCGGAGTAGGCCTCGGCCGGGCGTTCGCCCGGTGAGCGAGGCGAGGTCGATGGCACCCTCCCCGAAGCGGGCCCGGACCGCGTCGGCGGCCCGCACCGCCGCCTCCCAGCCGGGCCGCTCCGGGCCCAGCCGCAGCTGCACCGGCGCCCCGGCCCGCTGCAGGTTGCTGACCGTGACCCCGACCAGCCGCACCGCGACCCGGCCGAGCTGGAGCCGCCGCAGCAGGTCGCCGGCGACCTCGTGCAGCTCGGCGTCGTTGTCGGTGGCCACCGCCAGGGTGCGCCCGCGGGTGATGGTGCGGAAGTCGGCGAAGCGGAGCTTCAGGGTGACGGTCCGCCCGGCCAGGCCGGCCTCTCGCAGCCGCCGCCCCACCCGCACGCAGGAGCGCAGCACCTCGCGGGCCAGCTGGTCGGGGTCGTCGATGTCGGCGGCGAAGGTCTCCTCGGAGCCGACCGACTTGGCCGCCTCGAACGGCACCACCTCGCGGTGGTCGCGGCCCCAGGCGAGGTCGTGCAGCTGGGCGCCGACGGCCGGGCCGAGGGCCCGCTCCAGGGTCGCCCTCGGGGTGGCGGCGACGTCGCCGACGGTGCGCAGGCCGTAGCGGTGCAGCACCGCGATGGTCGCCTCCCCGGCCCCCCAGAGGGCGTCCACCGGCAGCGGGTGGAGGAACGCCAGCGCCCGGCCGGGCGGGACCACCAGCAGGCCGTCGGGCTTGCCGCGGGTCGAGGCCAGCTTGGCCAGGAACTTGGTGGCGGCCACGCCGACGGTCAGGGCCAGCCCGGCCTCGGAGCGCACCCGGTCCCGCAGCAGCCGGGCCGCGGCCACGGCGTCGCCGAACAGGGCCCGGGCCCCGCGGACGTCCAGGAACGCCTCGTCGAGGGCGAGCGGCTCGACCAGCGGGGTGAGGCCCTGGAAGATCCCCATGACGGTGGCCGAGTGGCGGCGGTAGGCGGCGAAGTCGGGCGGGACGGCCACCGCCTGCGGGCACAGCCGCCGGGCCCGGGCCATCGGCATGGCGTTGCGGCAGCCGAACGCCCTGGCCTCATAGGAGGCCGAGGTGACCACCCCGCGGGGGCCGGTGCCGCCGACCAGCAGCGGCCGGCCGGCCAGGGCCGGGTCCTTGAGCACCTCGACGCTGGCGTAGAAGGCGTCCAGGTCGGCATGGAGGATCCCCAGCTCGTCGGCCTCGCCGGGGTGGAGCGGCTGGTCTCCCGCGACCACTTCGCCCGTCGGCCTCACCGCGCCCATGCGCTCAGGCTACCCGGGGGCCGTGACGTCGCGGGGCGCGGGAAGGTGCATCCGACTAGGATGCTGGCATCGAAGCAGCAGGCATGACGACCATCGCCAGCCCCAGAGGTAGCTCGAGCCAGGTGACCGAGGCCGCCCAGCCCGTCCCGGCGTCCCCGCTGGACGCCGAGGACCTGCGCGCCCGCGTCGACCGGGCCCTCGCCGCCCTGCTCGACCAGGAGCTGTCGGCCCTCGGCTTCCTCGGCGCCGACGCCGGCCCGGTCACCGACGCCCTGACCCGGTTCGCCCTGAAGGGCAAGCGGCTGCGGCCGGCCTTCGTCTACTGGGGCTACCGGGGCGCCGGCGGCCCCGCCGCCGGGCCCGACGCCGACGCCGCCGTCCGGGCCGCCTGCTCGGTCGAGCTGCTGCACGTCTGCGCCCTCATCCACGACGACATCATGGACGGCTCCGAGGTGCGGCGGGGCCGCCCGGCCATGCACGTCGGCTTCGCCGGCCTGCACCGCGGCCGGGCCTGGCGCGGCGACCCGGCCGCCTTCGGCGCGGGCGCGGCCATGCTCATGGGCGACCTGGCCTTCACCTGGGCCGACGTCGCCCTGGCCGAGGCCGGCCTGGCCGACGACCGCCTGGCCGCCGCCCTCAAGGTGTTCAACCGGCTCCGGTCGGAGCTGATGGGCGGCCAGTACCTGGACCTGGTCGAGGCCCGCCGGGGCGCCCCCGACGAGGACGCCGTCCGCCGGGTCCTGACCTACAAGTCGGGCAAGTACACCATCGAGCGGCCGCTGCACCTGGGCCACGCCCTGGCCGCGGGCGCGCCCGGGCTGGCCGCCGCCTACTCGGCCTACGGGCTGCCGCTGGGCGAGGCGTTCCAGCTCCGCGACGACGTCCTCGGGGTGTTCGGTGCCCCCGAGGTGACCGGCAAGCCGGCCGGCGACGACCTGCGCGAGGGCAAGGAGACCTACCTGGTGATGCTGACCCGCCGCCGCGCCGACCGGGCCGGCCGCCAGCTGCTGGAGGGCGCCCTCGGCAACGCCAAGCTGTCCGAGGACGAGGTCGCCGAGCTGCGCCGGCTGATCACCGGCTGCGGCGCCCTCGAGGCCACCGAGGCCCGCATCGGCGAGCTCCTGGCCGAGGCCAAGGCCGCCCTCGCCGGGACCCGCGGGATCACCGAGCCCGCGCGGGCCGCCCTGGCCGCCCTGGCCGACCACGTCACCGACCGGAGCGCCTAGCCGGCCATGGCCGGGCGCACGGTGGTGGTCGGGGCCGGCCTTGCCGGCCTCTCGGCCGCCATCCACCTGGCCGCCGCCGGCCGCGAGGTGGTGGTGGTCGAGGCCGAGGCGGTCCCGGGCGGCCGCTGCGGCACGGCCACCGTCGGCGGCTACCGCTTCGACACCGGCCCCTCGGTGCTGACCATGCCCGAGGTGGTCCGGGCCTGCGTCGGCGCCGCCGGCGAGGAGCTGGAGGACTGGCTGGAGCTGGACCCGCTCGACCCGATCTACCGGATCGGCTTCCACGACGGCAGCCGCCTGGACGTGGTCCCGGGGGCCGAGCGCATGGCCGCCGAGGTCGAGCGGCTCGCCGGGCCCGAGGAGGCGGCCCGCTACCTGGCCTTCCGCGGCCACCTGGGCCGGATGGTCGAGGCCGAGTGGGGGCCGTTCATCGACCGCAACTGGAACGGCCCGGCCGACCTGCTGCGGCCGCTGGCCCTGGCCCGCCTGGCCCGCCTCGGCGGCTTCCGGCGCCTGCACCACCTGGTCGCCACCCACCTGGCCGACTGGCGGCTGCGCCGTGCCCACAGCTTCCAGGCCCTCTACACCGGCCTGTCGCCGTTCGACGCCCTCGGCATCTACGCCGTGGTCGCCCACATGGACACCGTCGGCGGGGCCTTCTTCCCCCGCCGCGGCGGCATGCACGCCCTCCCCCTGGCCCTGGCCGGGGTGGCCGAGAAGGCCGGGGCCGGCTTCCGCTACGGGACCCGGGTCGAGCGGGTCGAGGGCGGGACCGGCGGGGTCAGTGGGGTGGTGCTGGCCGGCGGCGAGCGCCTGGCCGCCACCGACGTGGTCGTGACCAGCGACCTGCCTGCCGCCTACGCCCACCTGCTGCCCCCGGCGGCCAGCGACTGGCGGGTCCGGCGGCGCCGGCTCCACTTCTCGCCCTCCTGCTACCTGGTCCACCTGGGCCTGACCCGGGAGCTGGAGGGCCAGGCCCACCACACCGTCCACCTGGGCCGCGACTGGAAGGCCACCTTCGAGGCCCTGACCCGGCACGGGCAGGTCCAGCCCGACCCGAGCCTGCTGGTCACCTACCCGTCGCCCCGCGACCCGGACGCCGCCCCGCCGGGCGGCGCCACCCTGTTCGTGCTCGAGCCGACCGCCAACACCCGGGCCGGGCTGGACTGGGCGCGGGTCGGGCCGTGGCTGCGCGAGCGGCTGTACGCCCGCCTGGCCGGCCTCGGCTACGGCGACCTGCGCCGCGACAGCGCGGTCGAGCTGGTCGTCGACCCGCCCGCCTGGGAGGCGCAGGGCCTGTCGGCGGGCACGCCGTTCTCGCTCGACCACCGCCTCGGCCAGACCGGCTGGCTGCGGCCGGCCAACGCCTCGGCGACCGTGCCCGGCCTGTGGTTCGCCGGCATGGGTACCGTGCCCGGGGTCGGGGTGCCGATGGTGCTGCTCTCGGGCCGCCTGGCCGCGCGGCGGGTGCTGTCCCGGAGGCCGGGATGAGGCTGGCCAAGGCGATGGCGGCCCCCGCCGGCGCGGTCCGGCACCTGGCGGCCGAGCCGCGCACCCTGGGCGCCGCCTACGAGCGCTGCCGCCAGCTGCACGCCCGCCACGGCCGCAGCTACTACCTGGCCACCCTGCTGCTGCCCCGCTGGAAGCGGCGCCACGTGCACGCCTTGTACGGCTTCACCCGCTACGCGGACGAGATCGTCGACGACCTCGCCTCGACCCTGGACCGGGCCGGGCAGGCGGCCGCCCTCAGGGCCTGGGGCGAGCGCTTCTTCGCCGGCCTGCGCGGCGCCCCCTGCGACGACCCGGTGCTGCCGGCCGTGCTGCACACGGTGCGGGCCTTCGACCTGGAGGCGGCCGACTTCGAGCGGTTCCTCGACGCGATGGCCGCCGACCTGCACACCGGCGGCTATGCCACCTACGACGACCTGTGTGGCTACATGGAGGGCTCGGCGGCGGTGATCGGGACCATGATGGCCCCGATCCTGGAGCCGGCCGACCTGGAGGCCGCCCGCGCCCACGCCCGCCAGCTGGGGCTGGCCTTCCAGCTGACCAACTTCATCCGCGACCTGGCCGAGGACCACCGGCGCGGCCGCGTCTACCTGCCCCAGGCCGACCTGGACCGCTTCGGGGTGCGGCGCGGCGACCTGGCCTCCGGGCCGGCCACCCCGGCCGTCCGGGCGCTGGTCGCCTTCGAGGTCGAGCGGGCCCGCGCCCACTACCGGGCCGCCGAGCCGGGCATCGACCTGCTCGCCCCCTCCTCCCGCCCCTGCATCCGGGTCGCCTTCGACCTCTACGGCGGCATCCTGGACGAGGTCGAGCGGGCCGGCTACCGGGTCCTTGACCGCCGGGTCGGGGTCCCCCGCCACCGCCGCCTCGGCGTCGCCGGCCGCCACCTCCTCGCCGCCCGCGCCGCCGCCCGCGCCGAACGCCAGGTCAGCGTCACCACCCCCGGCGCCCGGTGAGCCGGCGTGGCCGGCTCCTGCGGGCCGCCCTGGCCCTCGCCCTGGTCGTGGCCGCCGCCGACGGGTTCCTGCTCTGGGCCCGGACGCTGGCCACCCCGGTCGGGGCCGAGCGGGCCGCGGCCGGCTACCTGGCCGGCCCGGCGGCCGGGGAGCCGCCCGGGCGGCGGCCCCCGGCCGGGGTCTACCGCTACCGGACCAGCGGCTACGAGCGGGTCGACCGGCTCGGGGTCGAGCGTGCCTACCCGGCCGAGACGGTCCGGGTGATCGGCTGGCGGGGCGGCTGCCGCTGGCGCGAGACCGTGCCCATCTTCACCCAGCACGTCGAGACCTACGACTTCTGCGCCGCCGGGGCCGACGCCGAGGACTTCGCCTCCTCGACCAGCCTGACCTACTTCCTGGTGCCGGGCGTCCAGCGGTTCGCCTGCGCCCCCACCGGCCGCCGCCTGCTGGCCGGCCGGCCGCCCGGCGCCTCCCGGACCTGGCGCTGCGTCGATGGCGCCTCGGCCTCGGCCAACACCACCCGCTACCTCGGCCCGGAGACGGTCCAGACCGGCGCCGGCCCGGTCGCCACCCGCCACCTGCGCCTCGTCAGCGCCCTCTCCGGCCGCTCATCGGGCGCGGCCGTCCGCGACCTCTGGCTCGACCCCGACGGCCTGGTCGTCAAGGAGGAACGCCAGGTCGAGCTGCGGGTCCACTCCCCCTTCGTGGGCCTGCTCACCTACCGGGAACGAGCTGGCTTCCTGCTCACCGGCCGCTCCCGGCCCGCTTTCCGGTAGGCTATTTCAACGGTTGGCGAGTTCGAGGGAGGGTGGCGGGTGGCGCGGACCGGGCGGCGGCCTGGGGTCAGCGGGACCAGGGAGGCGATCCTGGACGCGGCCCGGCGGGCCTTCGCCGAGCAGGGCTACCAGCAGGCCACCGTCCGCGGGGTGGCCGAGCTGGCCGGCGTCGACCCGGCCCTGGTCCACCACTACTTCGGCACCAAGCAGGAGCTGTTCGTGGCCGCCGTGCAGCTCCCGGTCAACCCGGTCGAGCAGCTGGCGGCCGTGCTGGCCGACGACCCCGACCTGGTCGGCCGGCGGCTGGCCGAGACCTTCCTGTCGATCTGGGACCACGCGGCCGACCAGAGCCCGCTGCTGGCCCTGGTCCGCTCGGCCGTGGGCGACGAGCACGCCGCGGCCATGCTGCGCGAGTTCATCACCGAGGAGGTGCTCGGCCAGATCGCCCGCCGGCTCGGCAGCCCCGACGCCCGCCTGCGCGCCGCCCTGGTCGGCTCCCAGGTGGTGGGGCTGATGATGGCCCGCTACATCATCCGGGTGGAGCCGCTCGCCTCGGCCCCGGCGGCCCAGGTCGCGGCCGCCATCGGCCCCACCCTGCAGCGCTACCTGACCGGCGACCTCGGCGCCGTCGCCACCCGGCCCTAGCCGCCGACCCGGGGGAAGCCGGCGGTGGTGGACTCGGCCACCACCGCCTGGGCGGCCGACTCCGAGGGGGCCTGGCGGGCCGCCAGCGCCGCCAGGGCGGCCTCCTCGCCGACGTCGCGGCCCTCGCGCTCCGACAGCAGCCAGCGGACCTCGATCAGGTCGCAGTAGGCCTGGATCGGGTCGGCCACGTCGCCGAGGGCGGCGGCCGCCTTGGCCATGCCGGGCTCGAAGGTGTCGGTGCGCCAGCGGAAGCCGGCGAGCACGTCGGTGGGCGCGGTCTCGGGCCGCTCCGCGGCCAGGCGCGACTGGTGGGCGCGCAGGTCGTTGAGCAGGATGGTGGCCTGCCCCTCGCCGACCTCCAGGCCGGTCAGGCGCCGCAGCTCCTGGGCGTGGAAGCGGCGGTTGGCGACCGCGACCTTGAGCCGCAGGGCGCTGCGGTCGGCGCTGGCCGGCTCCAGGGCCAGCTCGTCGATGGCGAAGCCGAGCTCGTTGAGCCGCCGCACCCTGGCCTCGACCTTGTAGCGCTCGTCCTGCCCGAAGGTCTCCTCGTGGGTGAGCTCGGACCACAGGGCCCGGTAGCGGTCGGCGATGCTGTCGGCCGCGGCCAGGTCCTCGTCGACCCGGTCGCCGCTCTCGCCCAGCTCCATGGAGACGTCGACCAGGTCGCCGGCGACGTTCTCGACCAGGATGTCGAGGTCGTAGGCGCGCTGCCCGTCGCTCAGCACCGGGTGGACCTCGCTGGTCTCGGCGTCGACCAGGAACGCCTGGAGCAGCTGGCCGTCGCGCTTGAACAGGGTGTTGGCCAGCGAGCAGTCGCCCCAGTAGACCCCGGCCCGGTGCAGGTCGACCAGCAGGCCGGCGATGGCGTCGAGCAGCCGCTCGCGGTGCTTGACCAGCTCCCGCGGCAGCCGACGGAACAGCCGCCGGAACTGCCAGGAGTGCTCCAGGAACTCGGTGACCAGGATCGAGTTGCCGGTGTCGGGCTGGTCGACCAGCCCGACCGGCCGCACCGCCGGCAGCTCGCGGAGCTCCAGCTCCCGCAGCACCCGGTACTCCTTGTCGGCGATCCGGGTGGGCAGCTCCTTGAGGGCGTACAGGACGTAGTCGGCCTCCACGAAGCGGACCAGGTGGCGGCTGGGCCCGACGTTGAGGTCGCGGAAGCTGGCCGCATCCTGCGGCCACCGCCCCAGCGGCTCCAGCCACGGCAGGGCGATCAGCCCGGGCGAGGCGGCCCGCAGCCGGATCGAGATCGCGGTCATGGCCGCCATGGTAGCCACTGCACCGGCCCCGCCTTCGAAAACCTCTCGTTACGTTTGCCCGTTCCCGGCCCGGTAGCTGCGGCCCTTCCAGGTGACCGGGGCGCCGCTGCGACGGCGCCGGACCGAGTCGGCGTAGACGGCCAGCAGGACCAGGTCGGCCGCCGGGTAGGCGAGGGCGAGGCGCGGGTCGGCCCCGGCGACCAGCCGCCCCCCGGCCCGGACGGTCAGCTGCAGCAGGCCGCCGGCCAGGGCCACCCGCCCGGCCGGCCGGCCCGGCCGGGCGGCCAGGGCGAGCCAGGGGGCCACCCCGGCCAGCGCCCGGACGGCCGGCCGGGCCAGGTCGCCCGGCCGGTCGCCCCAGACCTCGGCCAGGTTCTTGGCCAGCCCCTCCCACAGCTCCCCGAAGCGCCCGTACATCCGCACCGCGGCCAGGTCGGGGGCCAGCCGCAGCTCCAGCCGGCCCCCGGCCGCCTTGAGCCGCCGGGCCAGGGCGAGGTCCTCGACCAGCGACCCGGCCACGGCCCCGAACCCGCCGGCGGCGTCGTAGGCGTCCCGCCGGACCAGCAGGCACTGGCCGGACAGGAAGGCGGCCGGGCTGCCCGGGTCGGCCACCGCGTCCAGGTCCAGCCGCTCGGCCACGGCCAGCCCCAGGTCGGGCAGGAGCAGCTCCTCCCACCAGGTCCGGGTCGCCTGCCTGGCCAGGGGGCTGGCCGCCACCGCCCCGGACGCCCGGCAGGCGGCCAGCAGCCGCGACAGCGCCTCGGGGGCGAGGGTCACGTCGGCGTCGACGAAGGCCAGCCAGCGCCCGGCCGCCGCCACCGCCGCCCCGTGCGCGCAGGCCGCCGCCTTGCCGGCGACCCCGGGCCCGGGCGGCGGCGCGGCCACGACCCGGAGACGGGGCCGGCTCGACCCCACCAGGCCGGGCCGTTCCGCCCCGGCCTGCGCCGCCGCGGCCGCCTCGGCGGCGGTGGCGTCCCGCGACCCGTCGTCCACCACCACCACCTCGACCACGTTGGCGTCCTGGGCCAGCAGCGCGGCCACGCAGCCCCCGACCCGACCCGCCTCGTCCCTGGCCGGGACGACCACGCTCACCGGCTCGGCGAGGTCGCCCGGGTCGCCCGGCCCCAGCCGGTGCCGCGCTCGCCCGGCCTGCCCCAGCCGTGCAAGGCTGTGGGCTCCCGCGGCCAGCCCGGCCGCCCCGGCCAGGACGGCGACGGCGTCGCGGGCGTGGATGGGCACGGGAGGTCTCCTGATGGGCTGGACGGGCTGGGGCGGGGTCGCGCTCGCCGTGGCCGGCGTGGCCATCCTCGCCTGGACGGCCCTGGCGCGCACCCCGGCCGCCGCCTCGGCCGGCGGCCGGAGCTTCGAGGCCTACCGGGCCGGGTGGCGGCGGGCGCACCTGCTGGAGGAGGGGGCGCGGCCGGGGGGACGGGTGGCGGCGGCCTACCTGCGCCTGCCGTACCTGGTGGGGTCGCCGCTGGCCCGGGCGGGGGTGGACCCGGACCTGGTGACGCTGGCCGCGCTGTGGGTGGCGCTGGTGGCGGGCTGGACGGCGACCCTGGGGGCGGGGTGGGCGGCGGCCGCGGGTGGGCTGACGCTGCTGGCCGGGGCGGCCGACTCGGTGGACGGGGCGGTGGCGGTCATGCAGGGGCGGACCAGCGCCTTCGGGTTCGTGTGGGACTCGACCGCCGACCGGCTGGCCGACCTGGCCGCGATCGCCGGGCCCGTGGCCCTGGTCGCCGGCGCCGCCGGCCCCGGCTGGGGGGTGGCGGCGGTGGCCGCCGGGGTGGCCGCGGCCGGGATGGCGCTGCTGCTCGAGTACGTCCGGGCCCGGGCCCAGGCCGGCGGGGTGGCCGCCGCCTGGTCGCTGGCCACCCCGGGCGAGCGGCCGACCCGGGTGATCGTGCTCGGCCTTGCCGGCCTGGCCGTTGGCGCGGCCCAGCTGGGCGGCGAGGGCCTGGCCGGGGCGGCCCTGGACGCCGGCTACCCGCTGGCCCTTGGCGTCCTGGCCGTGCTCGAGGCGGCCGGCTGCGCCCAGCTCCTGCTGGCCGTCCGCCGGGCCGGTGGCCCGATGCGGTAGGCTCCGGCCACCCAGGAGGCAGGAACACCCGAAACCTCATATCCTCGAACCGCCATGCTGGAATCGATCAGGCAGCCAAGCGACCTACGATCCCTCAGCGGCGGCCAGCTGACCGAGCTGGCCGCCGAGATCCGGGACTTCCTCGTCCGGGCGGTGGCCGCCCGCGGCGGCCACCTCGGCCCCAACCTCGGGGTCGTCGAGCTCACCATCGCCCTGCACCGGGCCCTCGACTCGCCCGTCGACCGGATCGTCTGGGACACCGGCCACCAGGCCTATGTCCACAAGCTGCTCACCGGCCGCCAGGACGACTTCGCCAACCTGCGCACCCACGGCGGCCTCTCCGGCTACCCGTCGCGCTCCGAGAGCCCCCACGACGTGATCGAGAACTCCCACGCCTCGACCGCGCTCGGCTACGCCCTCGGCCTGGCCGAGGCCCGCCGGTCGGGACACGGCGAGGGGCGGGTGGTCGCGGTGGTCGGGGACGGCTCCCTCACCGGCGGGGTCGCGCTGGAGGCGCTCAACCTGATCGGCCACCGCAAGCCCGACCTGCTGGTGATCCTGAACGACAACGGCCGCTCCTACGCCCCCACGGTCGGCGGGCTGGCCGGCCACCTGGCCCCGCTCCGCCTCCACCCCGGCTACGAGAGCCTCAAGAAGGGGGTCGAGGAGACCCTCGGCCGGGTGCCGCTGGTCGGCGAGGGCATGGTCGAGGCGGCCAAGCGGGTCAAGGAGGGCGCCAAGGCGCTGGTCGCGCCCCGGGTGGTGTTCGAGGACCT
>Ga0307278_10000910_pt1 | contig 14601 bp, 10 predicted proteins | sample ER_DNA_117_FD_194482 | JGI IMG/M metagenome (GOLD analysis project Ga0307278, IMG submission 194482) | Bulk soil microbial communities from the East River watershed near Crested Butte, Colorado, United States - ER_DNA_117 | ecosystem: Environmental > Terrestrial > Soil > Floodplain | place... | reverse complement strand
CAACAGCGTGGTCTTGCCGCTACCGGTCCCACCCGACACGGCGATCGGCACGCCGGCGGCGACCATGGCCTCGAGCAAACGGCCGGTCTCGTGGTCCAGCGCCCCGCGCTCGACGAGGTCGGCAAGGCTCAGGTGGCGCCGTGCGAACGTGCGGATGGCCACCACCGGGCCGTCGGGAGCCAGCGGCGGCAGCGCCGCGTGGAACCGCTCGCCGCCCGGCAGTCGCGCGTCGACCCAGGGGTGCGCCTCGTCCACCCGCAGTCCCAGGGGAGCCACCACCCGCTGGATGAGCGCGACCAGCGTCTGGGCGGAGGCGAAACGGATCGGGGTGCGCTCGATCCGGCCGTCGCGCTCCACCCAGACCTCGAACGGACCGTTCACCAGTACATCGGTGACGACCGGGTCAGCCAGCAACGGGGCGAGTGGGCCGAGGCCGGTCAGCTCGTCGGCGACCGCGCGCACGGTGGCGGCGAAGCTCGGAGCAGGGAGCAGGATGCCTTCGTCGCGGAGCGCCGCCGCGACCGCGGCCCGCAGACCCCCGGGTCCGCCGGTGCCCTGGCCGTCGAGGCTGAGGCGACGCTGGACACGCTCTGCCAGGCCCGCGATGGACGCTCCCGCGAGCCCAGGACCGGCTGGGACGGACCGTGGCGCGCTGCTGGTGTCGGCCGGGTCGGGGCCGACCGTCGTCCTGGGCGGGACCGGCGAAGGCTTCTCGGCCTCTCGGCGTGGCGCGACCGTGGCGCCGGGTGTGCGCGCGGGCTGGACGTGGCCGGCGCCCCCGCGCACGCGGGGATCGGCCGGCTCGGTCATAGCACGCGGAGCAGGCACCGGTGGGGCTGCGCCAGCACGACCGATCGGCCCAGAAGGTCCGGCGCCAGGGCGGCCGGTGGGACCGGCGGGAGTCGCCTTCACCGGCCCACCGCCCCTCGGCCTGAAGGGTCCGGCACCGGGGGGCGGCCGGTGGGACCGGCGGGAGTCGCGCTCACCGTGCGACCGCTGCGGCTGGGAACGGCACCACCCGGTTGGCCAGGCTCAGCATCGCCTGCACGGCGGGGAGCTGGGGACGGTCGAGGAGGAGCACGCCGTCCTCGGCCGCGGCGGCGAGCTCGGCGGGAGCGGCTGGGATGAGCGCCCACAGCCGCTCGCCCAAGGCGCCACGCACGTCCCGGATGGCGACGGGCGCGCGGGCCCGAGCCCCTGTGAGCACCGCGCCTGCCGTATCCGGGTCGTGCACCCCGGCCCAGGCGTCCAGTGCCGTCTGGATGGCCCGTACCCCGCCGGACTCCGGACGGCTGATCGCGAGCAGCACGTCGGCCTGCCCGAGTGCGGCGTCCACAGACGGACCGCCCATGGGCGGCAGGTCCACGACCACCACCCGGTACACCGAGCGTGCGGCCTCGAGCACGGACTGGATGATCCACGGCTCGGGTACCGGCTCGGGCCCCCCGTCGGCCAGGCTCGGCAGGGGCAGGACGGCCAGACCGGGCCACGGCTCGGCCAGAGCGTCGGCCAGGGAGACGCCGTCGACGCCGGTCGCCGTCGACGTCAGCGCCGACCAGGTCCACGCACCGGCGACCAGGTCGAGGCGGAACGCAAGACCGCCGGCAAGATCGACCAGCAGAACCGGCGCCGGCCCCCAGCGAGCCCAGGCGCCGGCGAGATGGGTGGCCAAGGTGGTCGTTCCGGCCCCACCCTGCACCCCGCGAGCGGCGATGACGAGGCTGGGCGACTCCTCGACCGTGCGGGGCCGCGCCGTGGCCGACACCCGGGCGAGCTCGGCGGCCAGGTCGGCCACGTCGTCCGGCCATGCGACCAGGCCGTGAGCGCCAGCCGTGAGCGCCGCGCGCAGGTCGGCTGGCCGCGTGTCGTCCCCGACCGCCAGGACCGGCACCGGGGACCCGGTCGGGAGGTCGCCGAGCACGCCGCAGCCGACCAGGGCGACGGAGGGTCCGGTGGCCAGGGCCGCTCCGAGCCCCGCTCGGCCTGGCCCGGCAACCGCGACTCGCCAGCCGGCGGCCGTCTCGACGGCATGCCGGAGCGCCTCGGCCGTACCGGGGTCGTCGTGGGCGATCACGACCAGAGGCAGGCTGTCGTTCCCCGAGGCCAGGGCCATGGCTCCTCCCAACTGCGCAACATCCTGGGGACCCGCCCGCGGCTGTCCGGGGCGGGCGCCGGCACCGGCCGGCCGGGTCAGGATGGGCAGTGGGAAGGCCCATGGGGAGGGCCGCGGGCAAGAATGTGCATAACCACGGCGGGCTCGGCCGACTCGGTGGGAACGTCGCCGACCGGGACGCGAAGCGGGCTGGCGTGGGGCCGGATTGTCTCGTTCAGGTGAGTCTATCGGCTGCCGGGCGGCCGCTACCAGTGTCCGGTTCGCTGCAAGCCTCACTCCCGGCACGGTTCGGACCCTGTGGATGCCGGTGGTTTCGCGGCCGTCAAGCTGCGTAGGATCCCTCTTGACCGGAGAGCATCAAGGATCACCACGTTCCCACAGCTCAGAGCGACGGCTCGGACGCGACGGAGGAACGGGGCGGGTCGGGCCGGCACCCGGCCCCGACCGTGGGCGACTCCCACGGGCGGGGCCGGGTGGTCGGAACCGATGGCGCTTCGTCGAAGGCCGATGCATGACGACCCGTAGGAGGCAAGCAGCATGGCGGACACCAACCCAGCGATCGAGAACCTCTACTCCGAGGGTCGCACGTTCCCGCCGCCGGACGAGTTCACGTCCAGGGCCGTGGTGCAGGACCGTTCGCTGTACGAGCGGGCCGAGGAGGACTTCGAGGGGTTCTGGGCGGAGCAGGCCAGGAACCTCCGCTGGACGAGGGAGTGGGACACCGTCCTCGAGTGGGACCTGCCGTTCGCGAAGTGGTTCGTCGGCGGGCGGCTCAACGTCTCCGACAACTGCCTGGACCGGCACGTCGAGGCGGGCGGGGGCGACAAGGTCGCCTACCACTGGGAGGGGGAGCCGGGCGACACCCGCACGATCACCTACGCCGAGCTGCGGGACCAGGTCGCGCAGTTCGCCAACGCCCTCAAGGAGCTGGGCGTGGAAAAGGGCGACCGGGTCAACATCTACATGGGGATGGTGCCGGAGCTGGCGGTGGCGATGCTCGCCTGCGCGCGGCTCGGGGCACCCCACTCGGTGGTGTTCGGCGGGTTCTCCGCCAGCTCGCTCCGGGACCGGATCAACGACGCCGAAGCCAAGGTGCTGATCACCCAGGACGAGGGCTGGCGGGCTGGCAAGGTGGTGCCGCTGAAGCGGAACTCGGACGACGCCGTCGAGGAGACGCCGTCGGTCGAGCACGTGGTCGTGCTGCGCCGGACGGGGAACGACGTCCCCATGACCGAGGGCCGGGACGTGTGGTGGCACGACCTCGTCGAGGGCAGGTCAACGGACTGCCCGCCGGAGCCCATGGACTCCGAGGACCTGCTGTACCTGCTGTACACGTCGGGCACCACGGCCAAGCCGAAGGGGATCATGCATACCACGGGCGGGTATCTCACCGGGGTGTCCGCCACCCACCGGCTGATCTTCGACCTGCACGACGACGACGTGTACTGGTGCGCCGCGGACGTCGGCTGGGTGACCGGGCACTCCTACATCGTGTACGGGCCCTTGGCCAACCACGCCACCAGCGTCCTGTACGAGGGGGCACCGAACTTCCCTGAGAAGGACCGCTGGTGGGAGGTCATCGAGAAGTACAAGGTCAACATCTTGTACACGGCGCCGACGGCGATCCGGACGTTCATGAAGTGGGGCACGGACTGGCCGGAGAAGCATGACCTGTCCAGCCTGCGCCTGCTCGGGAGCGTCGGCGAGCCGATCAACCCAGAGGCCTGGGTCTGGTACCACACCAACGTCGGCGGGGGGAGCTGCCCGGTGGTGGACACGTGGTGGCAGACGGAGACGGGCATGATCATGATCACGCCGCTGCCCGGGATCACCGAGTGCAAGCCGGGCTCGGCGACGTTCCCGTTCCCAGGCGTGTCCGCGGACGTGGTCGACGACGACGGCAAGTCGGTGGGCATCCCCGGCGGGGGGTACCTGGTGCTGCGCAAGCCCTGGCCGGCGATGCTGCGGGGCATCTACGGCGACCCGGAGCGGTACAAGGAGACCTACTGGAGCCGCTTCGAGGGCCTGTACTTCGCGGGCGACGGGGCCAAGCGGGACGAGGACGGCTACTTCTGGCTGCTCGGCCGGGTCGACGACGTGATGAACATCTCTGGGCACCGGATCTCGACCACGGAGGTCGAGTCGGCGCTGGTCGACCACCAGGACGTGGCCGAGGCGGCGGTGGTCGGCAAGGTCGACGAGACCACCGGCCAGCAGATCGTCGCCTTCGTGACCTTGAAGGGGAACCTGGAGGCGGCCGACGGCACCACGGATGTGCTGCGCGAGCACGTTGCCAAGCGGATCGGGAAGCTGGCCCGGCCGACCACGATCATCTTCACCCCGGACCTGCCCAAGACCCGGTCGGGCAAGATCATGCGCCGGCTGCTGAAGGACGTCGCCGAGGAGCGGGAGCTCGGCGACGTGACCACCCTGGCCGACCCGGCGATCGTCGAGGAGATCCGGGAGAAGGCGGCGGCCCGCCCGGGGGGCGAGGAGTAAGCCCCGCCAGAGGGCCGGGCCACAGAGCCGGCCCGGCTCTCTGGCGGGGTCGGGCCGGACGACGAGAGCACCGTCCGGCCCGGGAGCGAGCGGGGCCGGGGTCGGGCAAGGCCTGGTGGCGGACGGGCGGCCGGCCCCTGACCAACCCGTGGCGGGACATGAACGGCCTGGTGCAGGGGCGGGTCAGCTCAGCGTGTAACCTTGCATACGCGCGGGCAGTCTAGATGGAAACTCCCACACCACCAGGACCTTACCTTCATCCTGGCCCGCGAAGCTGACACCGACGTCGGTGTCAGGTCGGTCAGGGCCAGCAGCGGACAAGAGGTGCCAGTCAGCCAATGAGCGTTGCATTCGTGTTTCCAGGCCAGGGTAGTCAAGTCCCCGGGATGGGCCTCGACTGGGCCGGCTCGACCACGAGCGCGAGCGCGACAGACCTGTACGGCTGGGCCAGCGCCGTGCTCGGGTGGGACGTGACCGAGACCCTGCGCACCGCGTCCGCGGACGAGCTTCGCCAGACCTACATCGCCCAGCCGTCCATCTTCGCGGTCTCCGTGGCCGCGTTGCAGGCGCTGGAGGAGGCTGGCGTGGAGCCGTCATACGTTGCCGGCCACTCCCTGGGAGAGTTCTCGGCGCTGGTCGCGGCCGGGTCGCTGTCGTTCGAGGCCGGGCTCGCACTGGTGGCGCGCCGGGCCGAGGCGATGCAGCGGGCGGCCGACGAGCGGCCGGGCTCGATGAGCTCGGTGCTCGGGCTGTCAGCCGAGGGCGTGGAGATGGCGGTGGCCAAGGCCGCCGAGGACCAGGTGCTGGCCGTGGCCAACGACAACGCGCCCGGGAACGTGGTCGTGTCGGGCGAGTGGTCGGCGCTCGAGCGGCTTCCGGCGGCGGCCAAGGAGCTGGGCGCCAAGCGGGTCGTGCCGCTGAACGTCGGTGGTGCCTTCCACTCGCCGCTGATGGCGCCCGCGGCCGGGGTGTTCCGCCCGTTCCTGGCCGCCGCGCCCCTGCGCGACACGTCCGTCCCGGTGGTGGCCAACGCCACCGCCGAGCCCACGACGAGCGCGCAGGAGCTCCGGGACCTGCTCGCGCGACAGCTCACCGGGCGGGTCCGCTGGACCGAGTCGGTGCGGCGGCTCGTCTCCCTCGGCGTCGACACGTTCGTGGAGGTCGGCCCCGGGACGGTGCTGTCAGGGCTGATCAAGCGCACGGTCGAGGGCGTCCGGGTGCTCAGCGCGGGCGACGCGGCCGGCGTGGCCGCGGCCGCCGAGGCGCTGCGCGGGGAGGCTGACCGGGAGGCCGCCTCCGACGTCGACCAGGGCGAGGTGGTGGTGCTGCCAGAGCGCTTCGCGGTCTCCCCGGGCCACGGCCGCTTCTACCCGGTGGTGCCGACCCGGTTCACCGACGAGGGTCCCTATGTGGAGCCTGGCGACCTGCTCGGTGAGGTCCGCAACGGCGCGGCCAGCATCCCGGTCCGCAGCCCGTTCCGTGGGAAGCTCATGGCTCACCTGGCGTGGGAGGGAGAGCTGGTGACTCCCGGGCAGATCCTGCTCAGCCTCCGGCCCTTCTAGCTTCCCTAGGATCGAGTAGATTTCCAGGTCATCCCGACCGCCCATGCCGGCGAAAGGAGTTGTCGTGCCTGCCGAGATCGTGGGGCTGGGGACCGCCGTCCCCCGCTATGTCCTTACCAACGCGGACCTCGAGCAACTGGTCGACACCGACGACCAGTGGATCACCGAGCGCACCGGGATCAAGGAGCGCAGGATCGCGGGCAGGGGCGAGTCCACCAGCACCCTTGGCACGCTCGCGGCCGAGCGGGCGCTCGCCTCGGCCGGGCTCGGCCCGGACGACGTCGACCTGCTGATCGTGGCGACCGCGTCGCCCGACTACCCCCTCCCGTCGGCATCCTGCATCCTCCAGCTCGAGCTCGGCATGCAGCGGGGCGCCGCCATGGACGTGATCGCCGGCTGCGCCGGGTTCGTCTACGGGCTGGCCACGGCGTCGCAGTTCGTGGCCTCGGGCGCGGTGGGCACGGCGCTGGTTGTCGGGGCCGAGACGCTCAGCCGCATCTGCGACTACACCGACCGCGGGACCTGCATCCTGTTCGGCGACGGGGCCGGCGCGGCCGTGCTGCGCCGGGGCGAGCAGGGCATCCGGGACTTCTCGCTCGGCTCCGACGGGGCCCGGTCGAGGCTGTTGATGACCCCGGCCGGTGGGTCCCGGTTCCCGGCCACGGCCAGGACGATCGCTGAGCGCCGGCACTACATCGTCATGGAGGGCCGGGAGGTGTTCAAGGGCGCGGTCACCGCGATGGCCGCGTCGAGCCTCGAGGCGATCAAGGGCTCCGGCCTCGAGCCGGCAGACATCGACCTGGTCGTCCCCCACCAGGCGAACCAGCGGATCATCGAGGCGACCGCACGGCGCCTGAAGGTGCCCATGACCGACGTGGTGATGAACATCGCCAGGTACGGCAACACCTCGGCCGCCTCGATCCCGATCGCGCTGGCCGAGGCGTGGGAGCAGGGCCAGACCCGACCGGGCCAGCGCCTGCTGCTGACCGCGTTCGGAGCGGGGTTGGCATGGGGCTCGCTGGTGCTCGACTGGACCCTCGAGTCCCCGCCGGCGCCCAGCCCGGAGGAGCCGACAGAGTCGGCGCTGCCAATCGTGCACGGCCTGCGGGACGGGACGCTGTGGGACGGTCTGGACGTGCTGCCCCCGCTCCCAGGCACCACCCCGGTGGAGGTCGTGGGTTGACCGGCGGGCCCGAGGAGCACCCGGGCGCGCCCGGAACGCACGCTGCACCCACCGCACCCGGGGCACCCGGGGCACCCGCTGCAGCCGGAGCACCCGCTGCACCCGGAGCACCCGGGGCACCCGGGGCACCCGGAGCACTCACCGCGCCCGGGGCACCTGCTGAGCCCGGGGCACCCGTGGCACCCGGGGCACCCACCGCGACCGCTGCGCCCAAGAGGTCCGGGCGCGGCTCCACGCCGGGCAGGGGCCTCGAGGGCCGGACCGCGCTGGTCACCGGCGCGTCGGGCGCGATCGGGCGGGCCTGCGCGGTGGCCCTGGCCGGGGAGGGGGCCAGGGTGGTGGTCGCCTACGGCTCCGACGAGCAGGGCGCGCAGGAGACCGCCATCCTGGTGAAGGCTGCGGGTGCCGAAGCCGTGCTCGCCCAGGCCGACCTGGCCGACCCGGCCTCAGCCAAGGAGCTGCTCTCGGCGGCGGGTGAGGCGGGCGTGGACGTGCTGGTCAACAACGCCGGCATGACAAGGGACGGCCTGTTGCTGCGCATGCGCGACCAGGACTTCACCGATGTGCTCGAGCTGAACCTGGTGGCCGCGTTCCGCTGCACGCGCGAGGCGATCCGTGGCATGCTTCGTCGCCGCTGGGGCAGAGTGGTGTCGATCTCGAGCGTCGTCGGCCTGCTGGGCAATCCCGGGCAGGCGAACTATGCCGCCTCGAAGGCGGGGCTCATCGGCTTCACCATGAGCGTGGCCCGCGAGGTCGCCCAGCGAGGCATCACCGTCAACGTGGTCGCCCCCGGTTACATCCCGTCCAAGCTGACCGATGCCATGAGCGAGGAGGCGAAGCAGGCAACGCTGTCGGCCATCCCGTGCGGACGGCTCGGCACCCCGGAGGACGTCGCGGCGGCCGTGCGCTTCCTGGCCGGTGCGGACGCCTCCTACATCACCGGGCAGGTCCTCGCCGTGGACGGCGGGATGGCCATGGGGGCGTGACGGGCCACCCGGAGACGGCGTCCCAACAGGGAGAGGCGCCGGCGCCCTGCCGGCACCCGAGAACAAAGGAGAACGAGCATGGCGCAGTCGCGTGAGGAAGTCGTCGACACGATGAAGGACGTCCTCTCCTCCGAGTTGGGGGTGGACGCCGACAAGGTGACGGCGGACGCCCGCTTCAAGGAGGACCTGGACGCGGACTCGCTGGACCTGGTCGAGGTCGTCCTCGCCCTCGAGGAGAAGTTCGGGATCGAGATCCCCGACGACGAGATCGCCGGCGTCAAGACCGTGGGCGAGGCGGCCAACCTCGTCATCGCGAAGCAGAACGCCGCAGCGAGCTGAGCCGTGCGCCGCGTCGTCATCACCGGACTGGGCGCCGTCACCCCGGTCGGCATCGGGGTCGACGCGTACTGGGAGGCGGTCACCGCCGGCCGCTCCGGGGTCGGGCCGCTCACCCTGGTCGACCCCGAGCCGCTGCCGTCGAAGGTGGCCGCCGAGTGCACCGACTTCGACCCGACCGCCTCGCTCGGCCCGAAGGAGGCGCGCCGGCTCGACCGCTCGACCCAGTTCGCGCTGGCCGCGGCCCGCGAGGCCTGGCGCGACTCGGGCATTGAGGGCCAGGTGGACGCCGACATGACCGGGGTCGTGTTCGCGACCGGCATCGGCGGCATCGGCTCGCTCCTCGCCAGCGACAAGGTGCTGCACACCAAGGGCCCCAACCGGGTCTCCCCGTTCACCGTCCCCCAGCTCATGCCGAACGCGGCCGCCGGCCAGATCGCGATGTCGTTCGGCCTGCGCGGCCCGAACTTCTGCACCACGACCGCGTGCGCGGCCTCCAACCACGCGCTCGGGCTTGCCTTCCAGTGCGTGCGCTCCGGCGAGGCGGACGCGATGGTCGCCGGCGGTAGCGAGTCGGCCTTCGTCGACATCGCACTGATCGCGTTCGCGCAGATGACTGCGCTCTCCACCAAGTTCAACGACCGCCCGCAGGAGGCCAGCCGGCCGTTCGACGCGCTCCGCAACGGCTTCGTCATGGGCGAGGGGGCCGGCGCGCTGATCCTCGAGGAGCGCGACGCGGCGCTGCGGCGGGGCGCCTCGATCCACGCGGAGATGGTCGGGTTCGGGCAGTCCGCCGACGCGTTCCACATCACCGCCCCGTCCGAGGACGGCAGCGGGGCCTCCCTGGCCATGCGGCGGGCGCTCGCCTCGGCCGGCGTCGAGCCCGAGGCGGTCGGCTACGTCAACGCGCACGGCACCTCCACCCCGGCCGGCGACGTGTCGGAGACCAAGGCGATCAAGCTGGCCTTCGGCGACCACGCGCAGCGGCTCGCGGTCTCGTCGACCAAGTCGATGATCGGGCACCTGTTCGGTGCCGCCGGGGCGGTCGAGGGCATCGCCACGGTGCTCGCCGTCCGCGACGGCATCCTGCCGCCGACGATCAACCAGACCCACCCGGACCCCGCGTGCGACCTCGACTACGTGCCCAACCAGGCCCGCAAGGCCGACGTCGAGATGGCCATGTCCAACGGGTTCGGCTTTGGCGGACACAACGCAGTGGTCGTGTTCCGCCGCCATGCCGACTGAGCAGGCCGGCGCGCCCGGAGCAAGCAGGCAAGGCCCGACGCACAAGGCCCGACGCAGGCAAGGCCCGACGCAGGCAAGGCCCCAACCAGGCAAGGCCCGTGGAGCGCGAGACGGTCGCCCTTGCACGAAGACGTGAGCGGCCACGGATCCGGGGAGGCACAGGTGACTCGGCGGGGTGGACGGGCCCGCTCGGCGCGATGAGGCTGTACGCCGAGACGGCGTCGCTGCGCGCCCGCCAGGTGGTGACCGACCTGCTCGTGGTCGCCTGGGCGACCACGTGGGTCCTGGCCGGGCTCACGCTGAAGCGGCTGCTGGACAAGCTCGCCGGCCCCGGCCGCACGCTCCGGGACGCCGGCAGCGAACTGGCCGGCAGCGCCGGGTCGATCCAGGACCGGGTCGGACGGATCCCCGTGGTCGGCGACGAGCTGCGAGCGCCGTTCGGGCGGGTCGGCGACGTGGGACGGACGTTGGTGCGGGCCGGTGAGACCCAGCAGCAGGTCGTCCACGACCTCGCGCTCTGGCTCGGCCTGGTGGTCGCGGTCCTGCCTGTCGCGCTGGTCCTGCTCTGGTGGGGGCCGAGGCGGTGGCGCTGGGTCACCGAGGCCAGCGCGGCCTCCCGGTTCCGCGCCGGAGTGTCCGACCTGGAGCTGTTCGCCCTGCGGGCGGTGGCCAACCGACCCCTGCGCGAGCTCCGGCGGGTGAGCGCCGACCCGGCCGCCGACCTGGCCGCGGGCGACTACGAGGCGCTGGCCGCCCTGGAGCTCAGGGCGCTCGGTCTCCGCGCGGACCCGCCGCGGGGACGCGGCCGCCCCGAGGTCGCAGGACCGTGACCGCGAGCATCCCGAGGACGACCAGGAGCGTGCCGCCGGCCACCGCGACTGCGACGGGCGCGGCGAGCAGCCTCGCGCGCAGCCGGGACGCGAGACCCGTGTGGACCACGGCGGCGGGGGCGACCGGAGCGGGCCCGCCCTTGGCGGCCAGGTCGGCGGCGGCCGTCGACTTGGCCGAGGACGGGCCGCGGCGAGCGGTCGCGGCGCCGCCGAGGATCTCGCCGCCTGACGGGGGCCGGGTCGCGAACCCGTATGCGAACATCGACCGCACGTCAGCCTGCTCGGTGCGGAGGCTCGGCGTGCCGAGGGCGACCGCGATCAGGGTGCGGCCGGCGCGCCGCTCGGCTGCGACGATCGTGCGCCCGGCCGCGACCGTGTAGCCGGTCTTCACGCCGATGGCGCCGGGGTCGCGGCCGTCGGCCACGAAGTGGTTGTGGTTGGTGACGGTCTGCACGTGCCCGTCAGGCCAGCGGTACCGGACCGTCCGCGCCCCGACGAGCTGGGCCAGCTCCCGCTCGGCCAGAAGCTGCCGGCCGACGATGGCGAGATCGGCCGCGCTGGCCCGGTGGCCGGGTGCCTCGAGCCCAGACGGGCTGCGCCAGGTCGAGTCGGTGCAGCCGAGTGACTCCGCCATGGCCTGCATGGCCCGGAGGAACCCGGCCCGGCCACCACGCGGGTAGGCGGCCGCGAGCGTCTCGGCCGCGTCGTTGGCCGAGACCATGAGGAGGGTGGCGAGCAGGTCGTGCCTGTGGATCCGCATCCCGGTCCGGTAGCCGAAGCGGGTCCCGTCGACCTGCTCGGCGGCGAGCGGCACGGTGAAGAGCTTGGCGGGCGGGTAGGTCGCCTCGGCGACCAGCGCGGTCATGATCTTGGTGGTTGAGGCGACCAGCACCGGGGTGTGCGCGGTGCGCTGCCACAGGACAGCGCCGGTGCTGGCGTCGACGACCACGGCGGCGCGGGCGGCGACGGTGGGCGCTGACGGAGCGGCGGTGGCCGGCAATGCCAGCAGCCCGGTCACCATGAGGACGATGGCGAGGAGCGCGGCGAGCCGTCGGAGGGAGTGAAGCATGGTCGCGTAGCCTCTCCGACATGCTGCCGCGGTGCAACCTTCTCGAACCAGACGAGACCCGATCGCAGCGCAAAGCCGGTGCGGGCGTCCGACCCCCGTGTCTAGTTTTGCCAATTCCCTCTGGCGGCCCTATCTTCATCGATGCCGCTCGCGCCTCGGGTGCGCCCCATTTACGTGCCCGCAGGCCGATGGAATCGCGAACGCGACGTCGGCCAGAGGCACGCAAGGGGTGGGCAGAAAGGAAGTTGTGAGCGGACGTCACATGCGTAGCGCCACGGCGCCTCGCAGCCGGCGCCCGTTCCTGGCCGTGTTGGTCGGCATGCTCGTGCTCGCCCTCGCGGGCACGGTCGTGGTCACCCGGGGTAGCTTCGCCTCCCTGCTGGTCGGCTGCCGGGGCAGCCTCGCGCTCGAGATCGTCACCGGGTCTGGCACCGCGCCGGTGCTGCGGCAGCTCGCCCACGCCTACGCCAAGGACCACCACAAGATCGGCGACCGCTGCGTGGAGCCCAACGTCACCGCACGCGACCCGGCCGTGGTGGTGAGCGGGCTCGCCCAGGGCACCGAGACCGCCGGCCCGCCGCCGGACGTCTGGCTGCCCGCCTCCTCGGCCTGGGCCAACCTGCTCGACAGCACGCGCCCCGGGCTGGTGCCGGCTGAGCGGCCCAAGGTGGTGACGTCGCCGCTGGTGCTGGCCATGCCCCGCCCGATGGCGGAGGCGATCGGCTGGCCGGTCGTCCCCCTGGGCTGGAGCGACCTGCTGAAGGCGCTGCGCAACCCGGCCGGCTGGGCCCAGTTCGGCCATCCCTCCTGGGGGCCGATCCTGTTCGGCAAGACCAACCCGACCGTCTCCACCGCCGGCCTCCATGCGGGCATCGCCACCTTCTCCGTCCTCGCAGGGGGCACCGGAGCGCCGACGGTCCAGACGGTCACCGACCAGAAGATCGCGGGCACCTTCCTGGCGGTAGAGCGGGCGCCTGGCCCCTACGCCGAGACCACCGAGGCGTTCCTGGCCGGCCTCCAGCAGGCCGACGACCAGAACGTGGCCCTGCGCTACCTGTCGGCCCTGCCGGCCGAGGAGAAGGCGGTCTTCGACTACAACCAGGGCAACCCGGACGGCAACCCCGAGTCGCTCGGTAAGCACCCGAAGCCCAAGATCCCCCTGGTCGCCGTCTACCCCAAGGAGGGCACGCTCGAGTCGGATCACCCCTGGCTCGTGCTGCGCGCCCCCTGGGTGACCGACGCCAAGCGCAAGGCGGCCGCCGACTTCCTCGGCTACCTCCACAGCGGCCCGGCTCAGGACCACCTCACGGCGGCCGGGTTCCGCACCTTCGAGGGCATCGCCGGCCCGGTCGCCACCCAGGCCAACGGTCTGATCGCCGACCAGCCCCGCGTGGTCATTCCGTTCCCCACCCCCAAGGTGACCCGGATCATCGCGGGAACCTGGGAGAAGGTCCGCAAGCGCGGCAACGTGCTGGCGGTCATCGACGTCTCCGGCTCGATGAGGGCGAAGGTCCCCGGCACCACGGCGACAAAGCTCGACCTGGCCAAGCGGGCCGCCGTCAGCGCGCTGCCGCTCTTCTCCGACGAGGACAACGTCGGCCTGTGGACGTTCAACGCAGGGGTGAACGGCGCCCGTGACTGGCGGGTGGTCGTGCCCCTCGGGCGGATGGGCGACCTCCTCGGGAGCCGCCCGCGGCGCCTCGCCCTGGCCGGCGCCCTCAAGGGGATGGTCGCGCAGGGCGGGACCGGCCTGTACGACACCACACTGGCCGCTGTCCGGGCCGTCCAGCGCAACTGGGTCCCAGGCCGGATCAACACCGTGGTGCTCCTCACCGACGGCAAGAACGAGAAGGAGGGCGGCACGACCCTGCCCACCCTGCTCGACGCCCTGCGGAACGGCGGCGGGCAGCCGGTGCGGATCATAACGATCGCGTACGGCGCCGACGCCGACCAGGCCGTGCTCCGCAAGATCGCCGCGGCGACGCAGGGTCCCTCGTACGTCGCCGCAGACCCCAAGGAGATCCAGCGCATCTTCATCCTCGCGATCTCGAGCTTCTGAAGAGCCGGGTCGCAGGCCACCTTCTGCAGGCCACCTTCTGACTGAAGAGCCGACTGAAGAGCCAGGGTCGCAGGCCGGCTTCTGAGGAGCCGGGGTCGCAGGCCGGCTCGTCCGACTGTCACCGGGTGCACTAGAATCCGACCGCTTGCTTGGACGCGCGCCTCGGGCGCGCGAGGCCCCGCTCGCCCGAGGCGCGCGAGGCCCGTCCGGTTCCATGTCGGTCCACAAGGACGGGTGAGTTGGCAGGACGCCATGTCTCGAAGCGGTCGAGACGCGACGGGCGCTCGTACGCCATCGCGGCGGTGACCGCAGCCGTGTTGATCTTGTTGGCGCGCCTGCTCATGGCGGTCGCCGCGTGATGGGTCGGTGACCGCGCCCCTGCGCGCCGGGCGCGGCGGGCGGCGCCCGTGGAGCCGGCTCGGAAGGGAGGCATCCGAGCCGCTCGGCCTCTCGCTCGGTGCGGCCGCCGCGCTGGCCGCCTGGCTGCTCGCCGTGCCGGCGGGCGTCGCCGTCCTCATCGGGTTCGCGACCTGGGTGGTCCGGACCGCCGTGGCCGCCCTCGGACGCCGCGGTGGCCCAAGCGGCGCACCAGGCAGGACGCTCCCACCCGGCCTCCCCGCCCCTGTCCCCACCGCACGCGCCGGGGACGCCCGGGTCCCCACCGCACGCGCCGGGGACGCCCGGGTCCCCACCGCAGGCGCCGGGGACGCCCGGGTCCC
>Ga0307278_10000909_pt1 | contig 14604 bp, 14 predicted proteins | sample ER_DNA_117_FD_194482 | JGI IMG/M metagenome (GOLD analysis project Ga0307278, IMG submission 194482) | Bulk soil microbial communities from the East River watershed near Crested Butte, Colorado, United States - ER_DNA_117 | ecosystem: Environmental > Terrestrial > Soil > Floodplain | place... | reverse complement strand
GCAGCGTCGCCAGCCAGTCGACGCGCGCGAGTCCGTGGCCTGCCTTGCCGCGCCGCTCGCAGTCCAGGAAGTGCGCCGCGAGCTCCGCGGCGTCCTCGTCGGAGAAGCCGAGCGCCCGCAGTCGCGCGACGACGTCGTCGTCGCTCACCCTAGGAGACGAGCGGCAGCGCCTTGAACGAAGCTCGGTGCGACGCGATCGCCTCGGCCAGGTCCCGGATCGCCGACGCCGCCGCTCCGTCCGGCTGCGCCAGCACGAGCGGCTCGCCGCGGTCGCCCCACTCGCGCAACGACGGATCGAGCGGTACCGCACCCAAAAACGGGATCCGAAGCGCCCGAGCGAGCGCCTCGCCGCCGCCCGTGCCGAAGACGTCGCCGGTCATGTTCTCGACGGCGCCGACCAAGCGCATGTTCGTCTTGCGCGCCATCTCACCGGCACGCACCGCCACCTCCTGGGCAAGGGGCTGAGGCGTCGTCACGACCACGACCTCGGCGCGGGGAAGCAGCTGGCCGAGCGAAATCGAGACGTCGCCGGTCCCCGGCGGCATGTCGACGAGCAACGTGTCGAGCCTGGGCCAGTGCACGTCGGACAGGAACTGCTCCAGCGCGCGATGGAGCATGGGGCCGCGCCACATCAGCGGCTGGTTGTCGTCGAGGAAGAAGCCGATCGACATCAGGTGCAAGCCGTGTTTGACGGGCGGGACGATCATCTTGTCGACGACGACCGGCCGCTGGCGGAAGCCGAGCAGGTGCGGGACGGAGTGGCCGTAGACGTCGGCATCAAGCACCCCGACCGACTGGCCGAGCTGGGAGAACGCAGCCGCGAGGTTGACGGTCAGCGACGACTTCCCCACACCGCCCTTGCCGCTCGCGATCGCGATCACACGCGTGGAGGCGTCGACGGAGATCCCCTTCGACCGCTGCTCCACCCCGCCGCGCAGGCGCTGCGTCAGCGCCGCCTTCTCCTCCGGTGACATGACGTCGAACCGCAGCACGACCGACTCGACCCCCTCGAGCGTCCCCACGTGTTGCTGGACCTGCTCCTCGAAGGAGTTGCGCAACGGGCAGCCCGCTACGGTAAGCGCAATCGTCACGTCGACCGACCCGTCTGCGACGTCAACGCCGCGGATCATTCCGAGCTCGGTGACCGGGCGACGGAGCTCGGGATCGATGACGTTCCCCAGCGCCTCGAGGATCGCGTCGCGCGAAGGTTCCATCACGGCCACACTAGCAACGCCCCGACGAGGCCAGCCTAGATGCCCAGGCGATCTCGCAGCCACCGCCCGTTCCTGACGGCGTAACCCTCCCAGTCGTTGTTGAAGTACGCGTACACGTCCACGCGCCGGCGCCAGTCCCGGAGACGACGAGCCCACTGCCCCAGCTCGCGATCGGAGTAGTTGCCGTTCCGTCCCCGGCGGCCGCGGTGGAAGCGGACGAAGGTCCAGTCCGTCGTCAGCTCGAGCGTCTGGAACGGCCGCTCCGGCGTGTCCCCGATCACGAGCGCGGCCCGGTGGCGGCGCAGCAGCTGGTAGACGTCGTCGCAGAACCAGCTCGCATGGCGAAACTCGAAGCAGTGCCTCCCCGGGGGAAGCTGCTCGAGCGCCGACGCAAGGCGCTCGTCGTCCCGATGGAAGTTCGCAGGCAGCTGCCAGAGCACCGGGCCCAGCTTCGGCGACGCAACGAGCGGCTCGAGACGGTCGTAGAAGCGCTGCACGCCGGCGCCCAGGTCGGTGAGGCGCTTGACGTGGGTGAGGTACCGGCTCGCCTTGACCGAGAAGAGGAAGTTGCCGGGCGTCTGCTCCACCCAGGCCGACACCGCCTGCCGACTCGGCAGCCGGTAGAAGGTCGCGTTCACCTCGACGGTGTCGAACAGGGTCGCGTAGTGCTCCAGCCAGCGGCGAGCCGGTACGCCCTTCGGGTAGACGCGCTCCCGCCAGTGGTCGTAGTTCCAGCCGGAGCAGCCGATGCGGAGGGCCTTCACACGCCGAGCGCGCCCGCGAGTCTGGCGCAGACCGCCGCGCTTGCACCCGCGACGACACGCGACCGAGCCACCGTGTCGAGGGGCGACTCTCCGATCGGCGGCGCGTCGGGGAGTTCGATGGCAAGTCCCACCTCGGCCAGGAGAAGCTGGGACGCGGCGATGTCGAGCGCGCGAATCGGGCGCAGGGAGGCGACGGCGTCGGCACGGCCCGCGGCGAGTTGGCAGAGGGCAAGCGCGAGCGATCCCATCACGCGGAGCCTGTACGCGAGCCGGACGAAGGCCGGCGCGAGCTCGGCGATGTTCGACGTGTACGTCCCCTCGAGCATCAGCACCTCCAGCTCGCCCTTCGGACGCTCGTCGCCGAGGCGGCGACCGTCGAGCCAGGCTCCGCCGCCGCGGGTCGCCCACCACTCCTCGCCCGAGCCGAAGTCACGCACGTACCCGAACTTGACGTCGTCCATTCGAGGCCCGTTCGCGACCGCGATCGAGATCGAGAAGAAGGGGAGGACGCGCTTGGCGTTGACCGAGCCGTCGATCGGGTCGACGACGATTCGCAGCTCGCCTTCTCCGAACACCCGCTCGCCGAGCTCCTCCGAGACCAGCGTGAAACCGACTTCCTCGCGATGCAGGTCCTCGAGCCGCGCGACGACGGCCTGCTCCGCGGCATCGTCCACCACGGTCGTCTCGTCACCACCGCTGCCGGTGCCGAGCACCCCCTCGCGGTCGGCTCGCGCCGGCAGCCCGGCGAGCACCCGCCCTACATCGTCTCCGCACGCGCGGCAGAACCCGAGCCAGTCCCGGCTCACAGGGGGTGGAAGAGGAGGCCTGTCGGAAGCTTCGGATAGAAGTAGGTGCTCTTCTGCGGCATCGTCCCGCCGGAGCGCGCGACAGCGGCAACCTGCTCGATCGTCGGCGAGCGCAGGAGAAAGGCCGCCTCCGCACGACCGCCGTCGACGGCGGCGACCGCCTCCTCGAGCCGCGGCGTGTACGTGATGCCCTCCGGGCCGATCCGCTCGACGAGCTCCGAGTCGAGCTCTCCCTGCTCGCCGTGGACGATGCCGGCGGCGCCCGCGCGGTAGAGGACGGCGGCGGCCCGGTCGCGCGGTTCCGACTCGATGCGCTCGAGCGCGGTACGGGCGTTGCCGTCGGGCGAGACGGACACGCCGCCCTGCAGACGCTCCGCGATCCGGTGGGTCGGAAAGATCGTCAGACCCGCCTGCTCGGTGGGGACGACAACGACGAGCATCCAGGCGCTCTCCTCGGACCCGTCCTCGTCGTGGAACGCGAGGGCGGTTTCGTAACGGTGGTGGCCGTCGGCTATCAGGACCTGCGCGTCGGCCAGCGCCGCGGGCGGGTCGCCCTTCAGGCGCCAGAGCCGGTTGCGGACGCCGTCGAGCTCCACGTCGAGCTCCGGCTCGACGCGCGGGCCGTCGAGCGCGCCCTCGTACAGCAGGAAGATCGGCTCGAGCTCCACACGCGTGGCACGCAGGAGCCGGAGCCGACCCTCCTTCGGGCCGGCGTGCGTGCGCTCGTGAGGGAGAACCACGCCGGCCGCATACGGCTCGAGGCGCAGCGACGCGACGAGCCCCGCCCTCGTGCGGGTCACACCATCAGGGCCGACGTAGTGCTGCGCAAGCCACCAGAGCGCCGGCTCGTCGTCGCGAACCAGGACCCCATCGTCTCGCCAGGTACGCCAGAGGCAGGCGGCGTCTTCCTCGGAATCGGGAAGGGTCAGTCGAACGGCGTTGTACGGGCTGCGCGCGAGCAGCTGCTCCCGCTGCTCGTGCGAGATCACGTCGTACGGAGGCGCGACGAGGCCTTCGAGTCCGCCGGCACGGGCGACGTCGTAGCGAACGGCCCGGAACGGTCTGACGCTCGCCACGGCGCCGAGCCTAGCATCCGTCTCCGGACCTAGACTGGACGCCGTGGCCGCGATCGCCGAGCTCGCCGAAGATCGGGTCGCCGAGGGCGTCTACGCGGTCGCCCGCAAGGAGCGGCTCCGCACGCGCACAGGGGCGGCGTACCTCGCGCTCGAGCTCGTCGACGCGAGCGGTCGCATCGACGCGCGCGTGTGGAACGACGTCGACCTGCTGGACGGCCGCTTCGCCGAGGGAGACGCAGTCCATGTGCTCGGGCGGGTGGAGCGCTTCCGCGACCGGCTCCAGCTCGAGGTGCGGTCGGTGGAGCCTGCCCCGGAGGCCGACCCCGCCGAGCTCGCGCCCGCGGTGCGGCGAGATCCGGACGAGCTCGAGGGCTTCCTCGAGTTCCTCGCCGGCGAGCTCTCGCACCCGGGCCTCAGAGAGACAGTCGGCAGCTTGCTCAACGACACGGCGTTCCGCAGCCGCCTGCGGAGCCTGCCGGCCGCGCCGGGTGAGCACCACGACTACGCCGGCGGCCTGCTCGAGCACACGATCGGCGTGACCACGATCTGCCGGGAGGCCACCCAGCTCCACCCACGCCTGCGGGTCGACCTGCTGCTCGCCGCCGCCCTCTTGCACGACGCCGGCAGGACGCTCGAGCTCGGCCCGCCGCCCGCCTTCCGCCAGACCGACGAGGGCCGCCTGCTCGGACACGTCCACCTCGGGCTACGCCTGATCGAGCAGACGGCGACGCCGCTACCCGCCGACGTCCGGGCCGAACTGCTCCACGCAGTCGCCGCGCACCACGATGCGCGCTTCGCTCGCACCGCGGAGGCCGCCGTCCTCTACCACGCCAACCGCCTGGACGCCGTTGCCGCTACCCGCCCCACAACGTGGGGGAAACCGGGTTTCTAGGGTGGGGGGAAACCGGGTTTCCCCCACGAGCCCCCTTCTGAGGTGTGAATCGCGGCGTGGTTGAGGTGCGGGGTGGTCCGCGCGTGAGCGGTCGGGTCGAAGGCCCGAGGGCGGTGGGGCCTGGGTTGGGGGTTGGTGTTAGCTCAGGCGGTTGTGTCGACGGTGACGGTGACTCCGAGCGCCTCCAGTTGGTGGAGGAGGCGGCGGGTGCGGTGCTCGACGGAGTAGCGGCGGGCGTGCCAGTCTGCTCCCAGTTCGCGGTAGGGGACGCGGTCGCGGGTGATGTGGTAGTAGGCGACGAGGATGTCGTGGCGGGTGGCGCCGGTGGCTTTGGCCTCGCCGCAGCGTCCGCGGATCTGGGCGTGGTGCGATGCCAGGTAGGTGTTGTTGCTGCGGGCGGCGGCCGTTGCGGCCTCGGTGAGCGCTTGGCGCAGCCAGCGGTTGCCGTGGCGGGTGGTGCCGGATCGGCGCTTGCCGGCGGATTCGTTGTTGCCGGGGCAGATGCCGGCCCAGCTGGCGAGGTGGCGGACGGTGGGGAAGACGGTCATGTCGAGGCCGCACTCGGCGATCAGGGTCTGCGCCGTTCGCGCTTTGACGCCGGGGATCGTGCACAGCAGCTCGACCAGGTCGGCGTGCGGGCGCGGCTCGACTTCGATGCGGGCGTCGAGGTGACTGATCGCGAGCTCGAGGCTGTCGATGTGCGCGAGCAGCTGGGCGATCAGCACGCCGTGGTGCTCGACCGAGAAGCGGTTCTGGAGCGCCTGCCTGAGCTGCGGGATCTTCGCCCGCAGCCGCGCGCGGGCGAGCTGGGCGAGCTCGTCCGGGTCGGTGGTGCCGGCCAGCAGCGCCTCCAGCATCGCCCGCGCCGACACCGAGTACGTCCGCGAGGCGACGCTCGTGAAGTTGATGCCGACGTCCTGCAGCACCTTCTCGACTCGTTGGATCGCCCGGGTGCGCTCGCTAGTCTGCGCCTTGCGCAGCCGGGTCAGGTCACGCAGCCGCCGGATCTCGGGCGGCGGCACGAAGCTGGGACGGACGAGCCCGTGCTCGACCAGACGGCAGATCCAGGCCGAGTCGATCACGTCTGTCTTGCGGCCGGGCACGTTGTGCGGATGCTGGGCGTTCAACAGCCAGCACTCGAACCGCCGCTCCAGCACGTGGAAGACGGGCTTCCAGTACACGCCGGTGGCTTCCATCCCCACCCGGGTGACGCCGAAGTCGGCCAGCCACTCCGACAGCGCCTGCAGCTCGGCGATCGTGGTGCCACAGCAACGGCGGTGTTGCCGACGCTGCCGGCGACGGCCAGTGGGCACGCGCACGGTCGCCATCACGCTGTCGCGGTGCACATCGAGCCCGGCGCACCGGTCGACGAGGACATCGATCATCTACCTCCCGTGGACGGTGAACGACAACGCCGTCCGGAGGGGCCTTCTGCTCAGACTCTGAGGTTCGCGCTCGTGGCAGCAGTCAACGGTCCCACACGCCCCCGCGCCATACTTCAACTCGCGCTCGCACACGCAAGAAGGGTCGACGTCAACCAGACGACGCCGCGAATTCTCAGTGCGCAACGGTGGCGACCGCAAGGCCGCCACCACTACTAACAGCACTCGCGAGTCCCCGCGAAGTAGCTCCGCAGGGCAAAGCCCCGCTCCGCCGATGGATTAGCAACCGACTGTTACTTGCAGGTTTTGGCGAAGGCGGGCTGTGCCCGCCGTGAGCCACAGCGCGGGAAGCGCGTCAGCTGTCAGGAGGGGGCTAACGGGGGAAACCCGGTTTCCCCCGCTTTAAGATCGTCTCGACTCGCGTGACGAGCTCCTGGGGGCTGAACGGCTTCTTGATGTAGTCGTCCGCGCCCGCGTCGAAGCCGTCCTTCACGCTCTCCTCCTGGACGCTCGCCGTCAGCAGGATCACCGGCACCGTCTTCGTCGCTTCCACCTGCCGCAGCGCCCGCACGACGTCGATTCCGGTCATCTTCGGCATGCGGACGTCGAGGATGACCAGGTCCGGTGCCCGGCTCTGGACGAGACCGAGCGCCTCCTCGCCGTCACGGGCAGTGACCACCTCGTGGCCGGCGCGCCCGAGCCGGAACGCGACGAGCGACAGGATGTCCTCGTCGTCGTCCGCCGCAACGATCACGTACCGCTGACCGTTCTCGCTAGCGGCCATGCTCGGCCGCCTTCACGTCGACCGCAGCGAGGGAGAGTGCCTGAGCGGCCAGCGGCAACTCGACGCGAAACGTCGCTCCTGCCCCCTCGGCGCTCTTGCAGGAGATCGATCCCCCGTGCGCCTCGACCAGCGCCCTGCTGATGGCGAGGCCGAGACCGCTGCCCTGAATCGCGAGTGCGCGCGCGCTTGCCGTGCGGAAGAACGGCCGGAACAGCTGCTCGCCGTCCTCGCACGGGATGCCCAGACCCGTGTCGGCGACCTCGATCACCGCACGCCGTGCTCGTGCGGAGACGCGCACGGTCGCGCAGCCACCCTCGTCGGTGAACTTGACCGCGTTCGAGAGCAGGTTGTCGAGCACCTGTGCGAGTCGGCCGCGGTCGCCGTGGACCACCGGCTCGCCCGAGATCTCGAGTCTGAGCTCGATTCGCTTCGCCGAGGCCTGAGGGCGGGCGTTCTCCAGCGCGTCGGCGCCGAGCGCGGCCAGCGAGACCGCTTCGAGCTCGAGGGGGACGTCGCCTGCCTCCAGTCGCGCGGTCAGGAGCAAGTCACCGACCAGGCGAAGGAGTCGGTTGGCGTTGCGACCGATCGTCGCGATACAACGGCGCTGGTCGGCGGTCAGCGGGCCCACCTCCTCGCGCTCCAGCAGCTCGAGGTATCCGAGCACGGAGCTGAGCGGCGTCCGCAGCTCGTGCGAGACGAGCGAGATGAACTCGTCCTTCAGGCGGTCGGCCTCCGACTCGGCGCGCTTCCGCTCAAGATAGTGCCCGATCGACGCGCCGAGCGAATCCATCATCGCCAGCAGCTCCTCGTCCGGCGCGTCCAGCTCGCGGCCGAAGAACTCGATTACCGCTAGCACGTCCGCTCCTGCGACGATCGGAAACGCGACACCGCAACGAAGGCCGAGCTCGTTGCCGGTCTCCGCCCGACGGAAGGCGCGCCGGTTTGACAGCGCTTCCCCGGTCGTCAGCCACGTCGGCTGCCCGACCTCGTAGGCACAGCCGGCCAGGCCGACGCCGCGACGGAGAACGAGCGTCCCCGAGAGCTCGGCGAACTCGCTGAACTCCTGCTCTGCAGCCGGCAGAACCCAGCGGGAACGGCATCGCAGCGTCTCCTGGTCGTCGACCGCCCAGAAGACGCCGAACTCGGCCCAGCCCATCGTCTCGCCGAGGGCTTCGAGGATGCGCGGTATCGCCTCCTCGGCCGTCGACGAGTCCGCGAGCGCCTGGGTCACGGCGCGTTGCGTCTCGAGGTAGCGCTGCGCGCGGCGCGACGCGCCCTCATCGGAGAAGACAAGGACTGCGCCCTGGATGTCCCCCTCGACGACAATCGGGTCCGTCGAACACGCCGCGGCGAAGAGCGTGCCGTCCGCGCGCCGGAAGAAGAGGTCCTCCGGGGCCGCACTGCCCTCCGCGGCACTGCCGCAGACGAGCTCGAGGAACGGCTGCCCGACGAGCTCGCCGCTGTCGTACCCGAGCAGCAGCTGCGCGGCGGTGTTCGCGAAAGTGCACCGTCCCTCGCGGTCGACGCCGACGATGCCCTCATCGGTCGACTCGAGCAGGAGTCGGAGGTACTCGACAGCGGTCTCGAGCAGCTGCTCACGGTCACGAAGCGCCCGCAGCTCCGCCGCCAGCAGGGCAGGGTCGAGCCGGGAGCGTTGCGGCGGCGAGAACGGCGACTCGCTCACGCGACTGCCTGCTCCTGCGGTCGGCTGGAGCGGTTTGGCCGGTCGACGGGCAGGTGCACGCGGAAGGTGGTGCCAACCCCTTCCTGGCTCTCCACGTCGATGCCTCCGCCGTGGGCATCGACGATGGCCTTGGCGATCCCGAGGCCGAGGCCGGTGCCCGGAATCGCACGCTTGGTGGCGGCCGACGAGCGGAAGAAGCGCTCGAACAGGCGCTTCTGCTCCGCCTCCGGGATACCGATGCCGCTGTCGCGAACCTCGACGAGCGCCCCATCCTCGTCGTCTGCGACGACGACCTCGACGCGGCCGCCCTCGGTCGTGAACTTGAGCGCGTTCGAGAGCAGATTGTCGACGAGCTGGGCCAGCCGGTCGCGGTCGCCGAGCACCGGCGGCACGCCGTTCACGTGCGTGACGAGCTCGATGCCCTTCTGCTCGGCGACGGGACGTGCAGCCTCCACCGCCTGTGCCGCGAGGTCCCGCAAATCGACGCTGGCGAATTCGAGCGCGAGCGCGCCCGCCTGGACTTGCGCCACGAAGAGCAGATCGCCGACCAGGTGCAGCAGCCGGTCGGCGCCGCGCTGGACGACCTCCAGGAACTGCTTCTGGTCGTCGCTGAGCTCACCTGCGTGGCCGTCGAGCACGAGCTCGAGGTAGCCGCGGATCGATGTGAGCGGGCTACGGAGCTCGTGGGAGACGAGCGCGACGAACTCGTCCTTGAGCCGGTCGAGCTCGAGCAGGCGCTCGTTCCGCTCCGCCAGCTCCCCGCGTGCCTGCTCAGCCTCGGCGCGTGACTGCCGCTCGGCCATGAGCAACCGGTCGCGCTCCGCGTCGACCCGGCGCCGCTCGCTGACATCGATCATCAGCCCACGCAGCAGTTTTCCCTCACCCGCGCTCCGGACGTGCACGAGGTCGCGCACCCAGATCACCCGGCCGTCCGTCCGCACGGCGCGGTACTCGGCTGCGTAGTCCTTCGTCCGCGCGAGCGCCCGTCGGCGGAGCGCTCCCACTCGCACGCGGTCCTCGGGGTGGACGATCCGCTCCCAGAAGTCGTCCTCGTCGAGCCAGCGCTCCCGCGTATACCCGAGCAGCTCCTCGGCGCGCCCTGCAACGAACGAGAACCGCCGCTCGTCGCCCGTGACCTCCCACACCACCCCGTCGAGGTCGTGGACGACATCCCGCATCCGCTGATCGGCCTTTCGCTCGTGCACGTTCAGCCACTCCACCCGCCGGACGAGCCCCGCCATCCGTAGCAGCACGAGCAGCGAGATCGTCGCTCCACCGACCGCGATCGCGGTGGCATCGATGGCGTCCCCACGGAGACGCTGAACGAGCAAGACGGCCGGAGCGAGCGCAGACGCGGAGACGAGCAGTGCGAGGTGACGGGCGCTCAGGCGCCCAGGACGCTCGGGGACGACCTGCGTGAGTGAGGTCATCGACGGATACAGGGCGGCCCCGGCCCAGACGGCGCGGGAGAGCAGCCAGAACACGTCGAGCCAGTTGCCGGGGTCGTAGCTGTTCGAGACGCCTGCGTAGACGAGGTCGGCGAAGGTCATCAGCACAACCGCGGCGACCAGCGCACGGAAGGAGGCCGTCCGGGCGCCCGGCACGAACAGCAGCCGCGCCAACACCGCGAGCAGGATCAGGTCCAGCACCGGATAGGCAATGAGAATCGTCCGCTCGAGCAATGACGAGCCGACCTGGTGGGCGTACGGGTCGATCACGAACACCCAGGTGGGGACGGCGATGCCCGCCGTAACGATCAAGGCGTCCGTGAGAGCTGCCGATCCCTGACCCTTGCCGAGTTGGCGAACGAGCAGGATCAGTCCGGCAAGGAAGAACGGATAGCAGGCGAGGTAGAGAACGTCGGACGCCGGGAAGGGGTCGAGGCCGAAGCCGAGGTCGTAGACGTCCCAGACGACATCCCCGCCCGCGTTCAGCGCCAGCCCCGCGGCGAACAGGTACCAAGGGAGCGGCTTGGACGGCCGGTTGAGGCGGACGCCAACGAGGATCGCGGCGACGGCAACGAACCCAAGGCCGTCGTAGAGCACCGATTGCGGGACCCCCTTTGGCAGCAGGGGATAAGCACCGACCAGGAGGACGGCGATGGCGAGGCAGGTGTTAGCGGCTCGAACGGACACTGTGCGTCGGGCACCCGGGGGTAGGGCGTGCCGACAGTTCGCGATCGACTGTAACTGTCCTCTCAACGGGGGACAATGGGCCGCGTGGCCTAGGGCAGCGGCCCACGGGACCTACCCCGCCTCTCGGCCTCGCTGCCGTCAGCGTGACGGCGTGAAGCGAACGTTGAGGACGTCGCCGTCCTGGACAACGTATGTCTTGCCCTCGAGACGCTGCAGGCCGTGTCGAGCGACCGCTGCACGAGAGCCCTGCTCCACGAGGTCGTCGAAGCGAATCACCTCGCAGCGAACGAAGCCCTGCGCCAGGTCGGTGTGAATCGAAGCCGCGGCGTCGAGGGCCGTAGCGCCGTACCGCAGGGTCCAGGCGCGCGCCTCGCGTTCGTTGGCCGTGAAGAAGGTGATCAGGCCGAGTGCGTCGCGGAGCCGCCGGACGACCTCGTCCAGCGCAGACGCGCCGTCGCGATACTCGGCGGCCTCATCGTCGGGAAGCTCCGCGAGCTCGGCCTCGAGCTTGGCGTCGATCCCTCCCGGCCCGTTCTCGACCGCCACCAGCGGCTTCGAGGTCAGCGGCTCGAGCTCGGGCGGCAGCAGCCGATCGTACGAGGACATGGATTCTCCCGCCTCCAGGTGCGCGAGCAGGCGCTCGAGCTCCGCAACCTCCTCGCGCAGGGCCGGCTCTCCGGACTTGGCCTGCCTGCGAACCGTGTCGAGCCGTTTCTCGACATGGTCGCGATCGGCGACGAGCAGCTCCAGGCGAAGCGTCTCGAGATCGGCGCCGGGGTCCGCGGCAGCGGAGAACGTGTCGAGCACGCCGAGGAGCGCATCAACCCGCCGGAGGTTGCCGAGCATGGCTGCACCGGTGCCGTGCGTGTCGGAGGCGCGGATCGTGGCCGGCGTCCGGCGTGCCGAGCCCTCCACCCGCGCGACGCCGTCGAGCCGGTCGTCCGTGATCGGCGCGATGCCGACGTTCGGCTTCTCCGAGTACGCCCCGACGGCTGCGTGTGCACCCGTCAGCGCGTTGAACAGCGTCGTCTTCCCGCTCCCGGGCAATCCGACGATCCCCACTTCGAGCGCCATTCCCGAAGGCTAGAAGCAGCAGCGCCGCGACGCCTTGCCCACGCATTGCCGACTGAAAGCGCGAGCCTTCAGTCGGATGAAAAGCCGACCCGACTCTCGCGGGTGAAGCGCTTCACGTAGACGACACGCCGAAGCGCAACCGTGTAGCGGCCGTCCTCGCCCTCGAGGGCAACGGCGCCCTCGGTGCCCTCCCCCAGACGGCGCTCCAGCTCGTCCGCGTCCCCCATCGGCACGAGGATGCTCATCGCCTGACCGCCGTCGAAGCCAACCTCGATGCGAACGACGTCCGAGGCCTTAGACAACGGACACGAGCTCCGAGAGCACGCCGTGCACGGCGTCAGGGTGGACGAAGGCGACCTGCAAGCCGAACATGCCCTGCCGCGGTCTCGTGTCGATCAGGTCGACCCCGTCCCCGGCGAGAGAACGCAGCGCGGCCGGCAGATCACGGACCTCGTAGGCCACGTGGTGCACCCCCGGGCCACGCTTGGCGAGGAAGCGCCCCACGGGCGTGTCGTCGCCGAGTGCGGCGAGCAGCTCGACGCGGGCTCGGCCGAGACGGAGCGACGCCGCCTCGACTCCCTGATCGGGCACGGTCTCCCGGCGCTCGACGTGCGCTGCGAACAGCCGCTCGTAGGTCGCGACGGCGGCGTCGAGCTCGTCGACGGCGACGCCTACGTGGTGGATCCCGAGCGGCTGCACCAAGTCGATGCTACTAGCCTCAAGCCCGTAGACTGAGCCGGTGCTTCCCGTCCCGCCGGGCGTCGGCCTCGAGCGCGTCGGCGAGGTCTGGCGCGTTCCGTACGAGGAGCGCGCGCAGCAGGCCGAGGCCTGGGCGGTAGAACATGGACTCGCCACCGCTCACGAGGACCCGTTCCGCGTGTGCGTCGTCCTCGTCGACGTGCAGAACACGTTCTGCCTACCAGACTTCCAACTCTTCGTCGGCGGCAGGACGGGAACAGGCGCGGTCGACGACAATCGGCGCCTCTGCGAGTTCCTGTACCGGAACCTCGACGCCGTAACCCAGGTCGTTCCCACGATGGACACGCACCAGGCGGTCCAGATCTTCCATGCCGTCTACCTCGTGGACGGAGAGGGACGGCACCCGCAGCCGTACACACTCGTGTCCGTCGACGACGTCGAGCATGGCCGCTGGCGCGTCGGCGCCGCGGCCGCCGCGGCCGCCGGAATCGACCCGGAGTACGCTCAGCGCCATCTCCTGCACTACGTGCGCAGCCTCCAGCGGGGCGGGAAGTACTCGCTGACGATCTGGCCCTACCACGCGCTCCTCGGCGGGCTCGGCCACGCGCTCGTATCCGCCGTGGAGGAGGCGGTCTTCTTCCATGCTCTGGCACGCCGAAGCCAGCCCGACTTCCAGATCAAGGGCTCGAACCCGTTGACCGAGCACTATTCAGTGCTCGGCCCCGAGGTCCGAGACGGTCCCGAGGGCGAGACGATCGCGGGCAGGAACGACGCGCTCGTCGAGCGGTTGCTCGATTTCGACGCAGTGGTGATCGCCGGGCAGGCGAAGTCGCACTGCGTCGCGTGGACGATCGCCGACTTGCTCGAAGCCGGCCCGGCGCGGGCGGCCGAGCTCGCCCCGCGCGTCTACCTGCTCGAGGACTGCACCTCGCCCGTCGTCGTCCCGGGCGTCGTCGACTACACGGAGTCCGCAGACGCGGCGTTCGAGCGCTTCGCCGACGCAGGCATGCACGTGGTCCGCTCAACGGATCAGATCGAGCGCTGGCCGGGGATCGAAGACCGTCGCGCGGCGGCCGCTACTCGCTAAGCGCTCTCGACCTCCAGGCGCAGGCATTCGGCGAGCGCAGCACGAGCGACCTCTAGCTGCTCCGGCGTCGGGTCCGCCGTGGCGATGCGGTGCTGAAGCTCGTGCCCCGGCTTCGCGAGCGCCTCCGACAGCGGATGATCCGGGTGTCGAACCATCCACACGAAGAGCTCGGTCGCGACGGCGACGGCGGCCACCGCGACGGCGGCCCGAGCGACGCCGGCCAGCGGCCCTGCGAGCCTGGAGGTCGCGAGGCGGCCGGCCGCGGACGCCAGGAGCAGCGGACCGAGTAGGTGGGAGCCGCAACGCTCGTGCTCCTTCCCCCGGTCTCCGCCGTGCTCGTACGTCCCGATCGCGACGTGCTCGGCACCGTGGTAGGCGGCCAGGTCGGACCCACGCAGCGCGACCGCCGCCGGTGCAAGGGCGAGCACCGAGCTCACGAGCTCGCGCGTCAAGGGGCCAAGCCGGCTCGACGCACGAACGCGGCGCACGAGCGAGGCGCTCGCGAGCATCGCACCGATGACCGCGGGGCGCTCGAACGGCAGGCGCGCAGGCGGAAGCGCGCGACGCATCTGCGGCAGCACGGCGAACGCCTCCACGAGCCGCGCAGGGCCGCGGAGGATCGGCCGGTCGAGGTCTGCTGCGACGAACCGCTTCTTCGCGCCCGCCACCCGCAGATCGCCGTTCGGCAAGCGGACGGCGGCTCCCCACGAGGTCGGCCCGTGAACGAGCACTCCGTTGGCGAGCGCCATCCCCCCGAGCCTGAGCTTCTCGTCCTGCCCCACGATCCGAGAGTAGCCGAATGGGGGAAACCAGGTTTCCCCCATTGGCCCCCTTCTCAACACTGCTGACGCGCTCTCCGTGCTACGGCTCCGGCGGGCCAAGCCCGCCTCCGCCGAAACCCGCAAGTACCACACTGTTGCCAATCCATCGGTGACTCGGGTGCGCCCGCATGGCCGAGTAGCTTGTGTTCTAGAACACAAGCTACGGGAAAGGACGGCTTAGCCGCA
>Ga0307278_10000908_pt1 | contig 14605 bp, 15 predicted proteins | sample ER_DNA_117_FD_194482 | JGI IMG/M metagenome (GOLD analysis project Ga0307278, IMG submission 194482) | Bulk soil microbial communities from the East River watershed near Crested Butte, Colorado, United States - ER_DNA_117 | ecosystem: Environmental > Terrestrial > Soil > Floodplain | place... | reverse complement strand
GTGCTTCGACCGGGCCGTCGCCAACCGCGGCTTCGCCCGCACGCTCAAAACCCCGGTCCGGGTCGAACCGGACCTGGCTCGCCTCTACACTAGTGGGGACAGAAATGGCTGATTCAAAGGGAAACTCCAAGGGAAACCGGCCGAACAGGCCTGTCCGCCCGCGCCAAGCGCCGGGCGGGCGGAAGCGCCGCGTCGTCATCGACCAAGGCGCAGCGCGGCCGCGCCAGGACTCACGCCAGGCTCGTGAGCGCGCCGAGGCGCGGCCGAAATCGCAGCCGGGCCCACAGCCGACCGGTCCGGTCACCGTTCCCTCCGGCGTCTCGGTCAAGGATCTGTCCCAGGCGCTCGGCGTTGCGGCGGCTCAGATCATCAAGATCATGATGGGCATGGGCGAGATGGTCACGATCACGCAGTCGCTCTCCGACGAGGCCGTCCAGCTGATCGCGACCGAGGTCAAGCGCGACGTGACGATCAAGCACGTCGCCGACGAGGACGAGCTCCCCGAGGTCTTCGAGGACGCCCCTGAGGACCTCGTCGACCGCCCGCCCGTGGTCACGATCATGGGCCACGTCGACCACGGCAAGACGACGCTCCTCGACGCGATCCGCGAGGCCTCCGTCGTCGAGACCGAGGCCGGAGGAATCACCCAGCACATCGGCGCGTACCAGGCCCAGCACGACGGCCGCAAGATCACGTTCCTCGACACGCCCGGCCACGAGGCGTTCACCGCGATGCGCGCCCGCGGCGCCGAAGTGACGGACATCGCCGTCCTCGTCGTCGCCGCCGACGACGGCGTGAAGCCGCAGACGCAGGAGTCGATCGCCCACGCGCGCGCGGCGGAGGTCCCGATCGTCGTCGCCGTGAACAAGATCGACCGGCCCGACGCGGATCCCCAGCGCGTCCGTCAGGAGCTCAGCAACGAGGAGCTCCAGCCCGAGGAGTGGGGCGGCTCGACGCAGTACTCGGACGTTTCGGCCCGTGAGAAGCAGAACCTCGACGACCTGCTCGAGAAGGTGCTGCTCGTCGCGGACGCCGAGCTCGAGCTGAAGGCGAACCCGAATGCCGAGGCGTCGGGCCCGATCATCGAGTCGCGCCTCGACGTCGGTCGCGGCCCGGTCGCAACCATGCTCGTCCAGCGCGGCACGCTCCACGTCGGCGACCCGATCGTGGCCGGCGACGCCTGGGGCAAGGTGCGCGCGCTCCATACGTACCGCGGCGAGAAGGTCGACGAGGCGCGTCCAGGCGATCCGGTCGAGATCATCGGCTTCGACCAGCCGCCCACCGCGGGCGATCACGCGCGCGTCGTCGAGAACGACCGCCAGGCGCGGCACCTTGCGCAGGTACGCGGCGAGCGCGTGCGGCGCGAGCAGCTCGCGCAGCGCCGCCCATCCGGTGTTTCGCTCGACACGCTCTTCTCGCAGATGCAAGAGGGCGCCGTCCAGGATCTGAACCTCGTGATCAAGGCCGACGTCGACGGATCGGTCGAGGCAGCCGTCTCGGAGCTCCAGAAGATTCAGCACCCAGAGGTGCGCGTGAACGTCATCCACACGGGCGTGGGAGGCATCTCCGAGAACGACGTCATGCTCGCCACCGCGTCGAACGCGATGATCGTCGGCTTCAACGTGCGACCGAACGCCGAGGCGCGGGCGCTGGCCGAGCGCGAAGGCGTCGAGATCCGGACGTACAACGTGATCTACCGCCTGACCGAGGACATCGAGCAGGCGCTCGTCGGGATGCTGAAGCCGGTCACGACCGAGGAGACGCTCGGCGAGGCCGAGGTGCGCGCGCTGTTCCGCGTCTCGCGGCTGGGGACGATCGCGGGGTCGATGGTCACGAGCGGCGTCGTGCGCAGGAACGCGAAGGTGCGCGTCGTGAGGGACGGCACGGTCATCTACGACACGACGATCTCGCAGCTCAAGCGCTTCAAGGACGACGTCCGCGAAGTGGAGGAGGGCTTCGAGTGCGGCATCCTCCTCGACGGCTTCAACGACGTGAAGGAAGGCGACGTGCTCGAGGTCTATGAAGTGCGCCAGGTGGAGCGGACCGACCTGAGCGCCGCGCCGGAACCAACTCCCGCAGCGACCTGAGCACCGGCTACGTCGGGATCCTCACCGTGGAGCTCCATTTCCCGGAGGCGGGGTCGCTGAAGGGCAAGCGGAAGCACGTGAAGTCGGCGAAGGCGCAGCTGCAGAATCGCTTCGGCGCTTCGGTGGCCGAGGTCGACTACCACGAGAAGTGGCAGCGAGCCCGGTTGACTGTTGCTTGCGTCGCACGGAACCACAACGACGCGGAGCGCCTGCTCGAGGAGGCGGTCCGTTTTCTCAACGGGCAGGAGTACGAGCTCGTGTCCGCGGAGAAGGACGTGGTGGTGCCTGATGAGTGAGCGCATGCGGCGGGTGAACGAGGCGATCCGGGAGACGCTCGCGGAGGCGATCGGCGAGCTCAAGGACCCGCGGATCGGGTTCGTGACCGTGACCGGGGTCGAGACGTCGCCCGACCTCCGCCAGGCGAAGGTCTTCGTGAGCGTGCTCGGCAATGCGCGCAAGCGCGAGAACACGCTCGAGGGGCTCGCGTCCGCGCACGGAGTGCTCCAGTTGCGGCTGGCGACCGAGCTCAGGATGAAGCGGACTCCGCTTCTGACCTTCGAATACGATCCCACGGTCGCGGAAGGCGTCCGCATGTCGCAATTGATCGACGAGCTGGCCCCGGAGGGCCGAGATGAAGTCGATGCGGAATAGGCAAGTCTTCAATCGGTTCGGCTGGCCACGGCAGACGGATGCCGGGCAGAGCCCGGCCTCCTGATGGTCGGCACCGCAAGCGGTGCCTTAGTGATCGATGAGCTCGCCCCAGACGACAACAGCTGAATTGCAGGCGGTGGCGGAGGCGATCCGCTCGCACGACCGCTTTCTCGTCACGACGCACGAGAACCCGGACGGGGACGCGCTCGGCTCGCTGCTCGCGACCAAGCTGGCGCTCGACGAGCTCGCCAAGGACTCGGTCATGTACCTCGCCGGCGAGGCGCCGCTGCCGCGGGAGTACTCCTGGATGCCGCTCGAGGACCTGCAACGCAAGGTGCCCGACGACGCCGCCACCCGCGTCCTGCTCGCGCTCGACTGCGCGAACGAGAGCCGGCTCGGGCCCGACCCCGAGGTGCTCCACAGCGCGCAGCTCGTCGTCAACGTCGACCATCACCACGACAACTCGCGTTTCGGCGCGGTCAACCTCGTCGTCGCGGACGCGTCGTCGACCGGCGAGATCGTCCGCGACATCCTCCGTGAGCTGGGCGTCGAGCTGACGCCCGACATCGCCGAGGCGCTCTACATCGCGCTCGTCACCGATACGGGTCGGTTCCAGTACACGAACACGACGCCGAAGGCCCTGCGGCTCGCCGCGGAGCTCGTCGAGGCGGGCGCGGACGTCCACAAGATCTTCCAGGACGTCTACGAGAGCGTGCAGTTCGCGAAGCTGAAGCTGCTGGCCCGGGCGCTCGAGCGCGCGGAGGTCTACGAAGGCGGCAGGCTCGTGATCTCGTACCTCCTGCGGGGCGACTTCGCCGAAGTGGGTGCCGCGGAGCCGTACTCGGAGGGGATCATCGACTACCTGCGCGCCGTCGAGGGGGCGGACATGGCGGCGCTGATCCGCGAGCCTCCGCGCGGGGACGGGCCGAAGCGGCGCGTGAGCCTGCGCGCCTCGGCCGACGAGCTCGACGTCTCGAAGATCGCGCGCGCCTCCGGAGCGGGAGGCGGGCACCGCCAGGCGGCCGGGTTCTCGAGCGACGACTCGATCGAGGAGGTCACCGAGTTCATCCGCCGCGAATTCGCAGCAGCGCTCAGAGACGGTTCGGGCGAATCCGATCGTGTCGACCGGTCAGTTCGGACGGATGCCGAGCAAAGCTCGCCATCCTGAAGACGGCATCGCAAGCGATGCCTAGGGGTCGTAAGGGCGCGGCGACCCCGGCTGGGCTCGTCCTCTACGACAAGCCGGCCGGCCCGTCGTCGTTCGCGATCGTCCGGCAGCTGCGCGAAGAGACCGGCGCGCGCGCGGGCCATGCGGGAACGCTCGACCCGTTCGCGACCGGGCTCCTGCTCGTGTTGCTCGGGGGCTTCACGAAGGAGGCGCAGCGGTTCGTGGGGCTGACGAAGCGCTACGAGACGGCCGTCGACCTCTCGAAGACGTCGTCAACCGGCGATCCCGAAGGCGACCTAGGCGACGAGCACGAGCCCCCGTCGCTGCTCGACCTGGAGGCGGAGCTGGACGCTCTCCGCGGCGAGGTCGATCTGAAGATCCCGGCAGCGTCTGCGGTGAAGATCCGCGGCGAGCGTGCCTACAAGCTCCATAGGCGCGGAGTGGCCGTCGACATGCCGACGCGCCGAACGACCGTCTACGAGCTCGAGCTCGAGGAGTACGAGGAGCCGGTGGCGCAGCTTTCGATGCGGCTCAGCTCCGGCGGTTACGTGCGCGCAGTCGCCGAGGCGCTCGGGGGCCACTGCGTGAGCCTCCGCAGAACGAACGTTGGGCCATTCGGCGTCGCCGACGCCGATCCGGAGCGGATCCTCACTCCGAACGACGCACTCGACGCACTGGCATGAGAGTCGCTCGAACACCCGCCGAGCTGGGGCCCGGACCGCGCGCCGTCGCCCTCGGCACCTTCGACGGCGTCCACCTCGGACACCGCCGCGTGATCGACACGCTGCTCGATGCGGGGCCCGAGCCGACCGTCGTCACCTTCGATCCGCACCCGCGGACGGCGCTCGGGAACCGGGTCGACCTGCTGATGCCGCTCGAGCGGCGGCTCGAGCTGCTCGCCGAGCTGGGTGTCGCCGCGGCGCTCGTCGTCGAGTTCACGCTCGACGTCGCCGGGCTCGAGCCGCAGGAGTTCGCCGAGCAGTACCTGCGCCCGATCGGCGCCGAGACCGTCGTCGCAGGCGAAGACTTCCGCTTCGGCCGCGCGCGTCAGGGCGATCTCGCGCTCCTCGAGAGCCTCACCTTCGCGACGCGGCCGGTTCCACTGCTCGAAGACGTCTCGTCGACGTGGATCCGGGAGCTCGTCCGCGACGGCGAAATCGGGGCCGCCGCACGGGTGCTCGGCCGGCCGGTCGAGGTCGAAGGCATCGTCGTCACGGGCGACGCGCGCGGCGGGACGCTCGGCTTCCCGACCGCGAACCTCGACGTTCGGCCCGAGCTGCTCGTTCCCAAGAACGGGATCTATGCGGGCTCGACCGGCCGGAGCCGCGCCGCCGTCTCGATCGGCACGAACCCGCACTACGGCGGCAGCGAACGGCGTGTCGAGGCGTTCCTCCTCGATTTCTCCGGCGACCTCTACGGCCAGCGGCTGATCGTCGAGCTCTGGGAGCGCTTGCGCGACGAGCAGTCGTTCGAGAGCGAGCAGGCGCTGATCGACCAGATCGAGCTCGACGTCGAGCGCACGCGCGCCGCGACCCGTCCCTGACTCAGACGATCCGGGCGGCGCCGTTCCTGCGGGGATCTCCCGCAGCGCTGTCGCGTGTGACAACGCTCACGCCGCCGAAGTAGTGGTGGCGCGATTCCCACATGCGGACGTCGAAGCCCGCCGACTCCAGCGCCGCCGTCGTCTCCGGGCCGAGCCCGGGCTCGAGGTGGACGAGCGTTCCCGCGGGATGCACGCGCGGACGGTCGACGGCGTCCTGCGGCTCGAGGCCCTCGTCGAGGATCCCGGCCACGACGCGGAGCAGCGCGCTCCGCAGTCTCGTGCCCCCGGCGGCTCCGGCCGCGAGCACGACTCCGTCGCCGTCGAGCGCGAGGGTCGGCGCCATCATGCTCGCCATCCGGTCGCCGGGCTCCAGGCCTTCGGTGAAGAGGTCGGCCTCGCCGAGCATGCTGTTCAGGTGCAGGTCGAGCCCGGGCAGGAAGTCGCCCGAGCCGAGCCCGAGGCTCGTCGTCAGGACGCACGCGTTCCCCTCGTCGTCGATCACAGAGACGTTCGTCGTTCCGTTCTGCCCGGGAGGCTCGTCCAGCAGCGCCACGACGAGCGCGAGCGCACGCTCCGGCTCCTCGAGCCCGCGCAGCTCGGGCAGACGCGCGACCGCGGCCGGGAACTCGGAAAGCCCGGATCGTGTGCGCAGGTCGTAGCCGCGGAACTCGATCTCGACGGGATCGGCCCACCGAGCCTCGTACGTCGTCAGGTCGTCCGCCGTGACGAGCCCGCCACGCTCCTCCATCAGGTCCAGCAGCTCTCTCCCGATCGTCCCTTCGTAGGCGCCACGCGGCCCGTCTTCCGCGAGTGACTCCAGGGCCGGCACGAGCCCGGGCTGGCGGAGGAGATCGCCCTCGTCGAGGAGTGAGCCGCCCGGCGAGTAGATCTGCGCGCCCTCGTTCATCGTCATCACCGGCTCGAGCATCCTCAGGCAGGAGGCGTGGGCTGCGGGCATCGGCACCGCCCCGCGTGCGAGCTCGAGAGCCGGCTCGACCAGGCGCGGCCAAGGCAGCGTTCCGTAGTCGTTCCAGAGAGCATCGAGGCCCGCAGGCACGCCGGGGACGCCGCAGGACCCGATCCCGACCGCGTAGTGCACGAGCTCGCTGCCGAACGGGATGTCCAGCTCGAGCAGAGCCGCTTCTAACGGCTCGGCCCCGAGCCCGGGAAGGGCCACGAAGAAGTCGAGGTTCCGCGCCCGGCCCGTCGCGGCGTCGAAGTAGATGCCGTGCCCGCCTCCGAGCAGGCCGGTCATGACCGTCTCGGCGACACACGAGGCGAGCGTCGCCGCAACCGCAGCATCCGCGGCGTTCCCGCCTGCGCGGAGGATCTCGGCACCGGCGTCCGCAGTGGCCGGGTGCCCGGCGGCGACGGCTCTCATGGGCGGAGCGTAATCGGGCTACCTATCCTGGGTGCATGCGCCCGGTGATCCTTGCGGCCCTCCTGCTCGCAGTCTTGACAGCCGCGGGCTGCGGTGGCAAGAAGAAACCGTCCGTGTTCGAAACGGCCGGGAAGTGCCCCTCGCCGATCTCAACCGCGTCGGCGGGTAACGCCGAGATCTCCGCGCAGGCCCTCGGCGGACGCTACGCGAAGCTGATCGTCATCCACGCCAAGGAGAAGTCGAACGGCACACCCCTCCGGCACGGCCAGGTCACGATTCAAGCTGAGATGACGTGCCCGCATCCCATGGGCCCGTTCTACACGAAGAGTCTCAAGGAGACTTCCGCCGGCACATATAGGGGCCGCTATAGCCTCTTCATGCCCGGCCATTGGGACGTTCACATCACGGTCAGAACCAAGGGCGGCGACGCAACGACGTCGGGACTGCCCGTTGACGTAAAGGCTCCCGGCTAGTTGCTACCCTAGGAGCCGACCGCAGTCTCGGCCGTGCGCGGTGCTTCCCGCGGCGCGCTTGGAGTGCGGAATAGCTACGTCAGGAGACAGGTGACTCTCACCAAGGAAGCAAAGCTCGAGATCATCGGGCGCCATGGGCGCTCGCAGACCGACACGGGCTCGCCCCACGTCCAGATCGCGCTGCTCACGCAGCGCATCAACGAGCTCACGGAGCACCTCCGGGCGCATCCGACGGATCACCACTCGCGGCGCGGCCTGCTCAAGCTGGTCGGGCGCCGTCGGCGATTTTTGAACTACCTCCAGCGCAAGGACGTGGAGGCGTACCGAGAACTGATCAAGGAGCTGGGCCTCAGGCGATAGCTCTGTACCCGGAGAGTCGGAGTTTGAGCGAGGCCTTACTGCTCAATCCGAGGGACAGGATTCATCCTGTCCTGGCGTACACCAAGGCCTGACTCAAACCTCGGCTCTCCACGAGGAAGTGGAGGCATAGATGAGCACCATGACCGAGAACCTCGCCACGGTCTCAGTGACCGTGGGCGAGCAAGAGATGACCTTCGAGACGGGCAAGCTCGCCAAGCAGGCGGACGGCGCGGTCGTCGTCCGCGCCGGCGAGACGATGGTCCTCGCGACCGCGCAGGGGAAGATGGAGGGCCGCGAAGGCGCCGACTTCTTCCCGCTCACGGTCGACGTCGAGGAGCGCATGTACGCCGCCGGGAAGATCCCCGGCGGTTTCTTCAAGCGCGAGGGCCGCCCGACGGAGCGGGCGATCCTGACCGCCCGGATGATCGACCGCCCGATCCGGCCGCTCTGGCCGAAGGGCTACAAGAACGAGGTGCACGTGGTCTGCACGACGTTGTCGGCCGACCTCGTCACCGCACACGACATCCTCTGCATCAACGGCGCCTCGGCGGCGCTGATGGTCTCGCCGCTGCCCTTCCTGGGCCCGGTGGGCGCAGTCCGGATCGGACGGGTAGACGGCCAGCTCGTCATCAATCCGACGCTTCCGGTGGTGGAGGAGGAGAGCACGCTCGACCTGATCGTCGTCGGCACCAAAGACGCCCTGACGATGATCGAGGCGGGCGCCGACGAGATTCCCGAGGAAGAGATCCTCGAGGCGTTCGAGCTCGCGCACGGCGAGATCGTGAAGATCTGCGACGCGCAGGAGGAGCTGCGCGCCCGCGCGGGGAAGCCGAAGTACCTCGACCCAGAGCTCACTGCCGAGCTCGAGTTGGAGCACTCCGGCCGGATCCGCGAGCGCATCGAGGCCGAGGGCCTGCGCGAGGCGGCCGCGGTCGTCGAGGAGCTGACCAGTGAGCTGGCGCCCGAGCTGGGCATGGATTCGGGCGAGGAGGACATCCTGCGCCAGATCCAGGTGCGTGCGTCACTCGACGCGATCCTCGAGAGGACGCGCCTCGAGGTCGTCGAACGCCACGTCCGCGAGCAGTTCGAGGACGACCTCCGCGCCCTGACCGAGGCCGAGCAGGACTCGAAGGAGCTCAAGTCGGCGAAGCGCCAGCTGCTCTTCGACCGGATGATCGAGTCCGTCGAGCTGCCGTTCCCGGTCGGACCGGCGACGGTCGAGGGCGAGGCGCCCGTGGTCAAGGACTCGCTGACGAAGCAGTACGTCAAGAAGGCCGGCGAGTCGATCTACAAGCAGCTCGTCCGGCAAAAGATCGCCGTCGACAAGCGGCGCCCCGACGGGCGCGGCGCCGAGGACGTTCGCGAGGTCACGTGCGAGGTCGGTGTCGCGCCACGCACGCACGGCTCCGCCCTCTTCACGCGCGGCCAGACGCAGATCATGTCGCTGCTCACCCTCGGCACCGCCAAGGAGGGCCAGCGGATCGACGACCTCTCGCTGGAGACCGACCGCCGGTACATGCACCACTACAACTTCCCGCCCTACTCGGTCGGGGAGACCGGCTTCATGCGCGGCCCGAAGCGCCGCGACATCGGCCACGGCGCGCTCGCTCAGAGGGCGCTCGAGCCGATGATCCCGGCGCTCGAGGACTTCCCGTACACGATCCGGATCGTCTCGGAGACGCTCGAGTCGAACGGCTCGTCGTCGATGGGCTCGGTCTGCGGGTCGACGCTCTCGCTGATGGATGCGGGCGTTCCGATCAAGGCACCCGTCGGCGGAATCGCCATGGGCCTCGTCAAGGAAGGCGACGACTACGTGATCCTGACCGATATCCAGGGCGCCGAGGACCACCTCGGCGACATGGACTTCAAGGTCGCCGGCTCGAGCAACGGGATCACGGCGCTCCAGATGGACATCAAGATCACCGGCGTCACGCAGGAGATCATGCGGAACGCGCTCGAGCAGGCGAAGCGGGCGCGCGAGTTCATCCTGGGCAAGATGGCCGAGGCGATCTCCGAGACGCGCACCGAGCTCGCAGAGCACGCGCCGCGGATCTCGACGGTCAAGATCGACCCCGAGCAGATCGGCATGGTCATCGGCAAGGGCGGCGAGACGATCCGCTCGCTCGAGGGCGACTACGAGGTGCAGATCGACATCGAGGAGGACGGGACGATCCTCATCTACGCGACCGACGGCACGAAGGCGAAGGCCGCGATCGAGGCGATCGAGTCGATCACGAAGGAGCCCGAGGTGGGGGACACCTACACGGGCAAGGTCGTGAAGACGACGGACTTCGGCGCCTTCGTCGAGCTGAAGAAGGGCACGGACGGGCTCCTGCACGTCTCGAACGTCGGCCCCGGCCGGGTCGGGCACATCGAAGACGTGATCGCGCGCGGCGACACGCTCGACGTCGTCGTCCAGGAAGTGGACAAGGACCGTGGCCGCATCGGGCTGAAGCTCGTCGCGAAGCACGAGAACGGCTCGCTCGTCCAGCCCGACGAGCTGATCGAGCGGGCGAAGGACGCCCCGCCCCGCGAGCGCTCGGAGCGACCTCCGAGGCGCGACGGCGGAGGCGGACGGGGCCGGAACCGTGGCCCGCGCAGGGACGGCTAGGTCGAAGTACCTCTCGGTCATCGGCGCCGTCCTTGCGGCGGCGCTGCTGGCCGGGTGCGGTGGCTCGAAGGAGCACGTCTACTCGGTCGCTCCCACCGAGCAGTGCCTGCACGAGCACGGGGAGCGTGCGGTTCGGAACCCGAACGACCGGTCCGTCCTCGCGCTCCAGTGGGCGTTCTTGCGCTTCCATCCCGACGTGAAGGCGGCGAAGGACTTCGACGTCTCGACGATGAGCGCGAACTTCGGCGGCTACGTGTTCCACCGGGTCCGGCACGGAAACGTGTCGGTGATCTGGGCGACCGGCGGCCAACGGGGCGTCGAGGGGCCGAGCGCGTCCGAGATGAAGACCGTCGAGGGCTGCCTGCGGGCCTGACGTGGCGCCGCTCGTCGAGCTACGGGCGTACTTCCTGTTGATCCTGCCGGTACGGCTCGCGCTCGGGCTTCTGGGGCTGGCCGGCGCGCGAGCACTCGGCGTGTCGCCGAACGCGTCGATCTGGCTGTTCGGCCTCGGAGCGGTGCTCTTCGCCCTCGGGATGCTCACGACTCGCCGGCGGCAGGCGTTTTTCGAGCGGGCGGGCATTGCCCAGCAGATCGACGCGGGACGCGCGGTCGAGAGCCGGGCGCGGACGCTCGCGCGATCGGCCTACCCGAGCACGCTCGGCGTGTCTGCGCTGACGCTGATCGCGCTTCCGATCAACGCGGCGCTCGCGGCGCTGCTCGCCGGGCTCCTCGCGGGCATGGCGATCGTGGGCGCTGTCTTCGGTCTGGAGCTCGTCCAGTGGGAGCAGAGCCGCGGCGTGCGCCTGTTCGCGCTTCCGGGCCAGGGCCGCGAGCTGTTCGTGCGCCCGGCCGCTTAGCAACTACGATCCGCCCGTGCAGAAGTACGTCCTGAGCGAGCTCGATTCCGGCCAGCGCGTGATCACCGAGCGGATTCCGAGCGTGCGCTCAGTCGCTCTCGGCTTCTGGATCGGCGGCGGCTCGCGCGACGAGACACCGTCGAAGGCGGGCATCTCGCACTTCATCGAGCACCTCCTGTTCAAGGGCACGCGCTCGTACTCCGCACAAGACATCGCCGAGATCTTCGACGCGCTCGGCGGCGAGTTGAACGCGGCCACCTCGCGCGAGCACACGCTCGTCTACGTGCGCGTCGCCGACCACCACCTCGACCAGGCGCTCGACGTGATGAGCGACATGGTCTACGCGCCGCTCTTCGCCGACCTCGACTCCGAGCGAGAGGTCGTGCTCGAGGAGATCGCGATGTACGAGGACACCCCGCACGAGCTCGTGCACGATCTGATGAGCGAGGCGGTCTTCGGCGACCACCCGCTCGGGCGGCCGGTGATTGGGACCGCGGACGTGATCTCTTCCGTCGGCCGGCGCGCACTGACGAGCTACCACCAGACGATGTACCAGGCGGGGAACGTCGTCGTTGCCGCGGCCGGGAACCTCAAGCACGACGATCTCGTCGCTCAGCTCGAGAAGGCAGAGCGGAAGCAGGGCAAGGCTCCGGGCAAGGGGCCGCGCCTGCGCAGCCCGCTCGTGCGGCCGCCGCGCCCGAGCGTCCGCTTCCAGCGCAAGCGGACCGAGCAGTACCACGTCTGCATCGGAGCGCCCGGGATCGCGCGGTCGGATCGCCGCCGTTTCGCCGCGTCGGTGCTGGATGCGCTGCTCGGCGGATCCGCCTCCTCGCGGCTCTTCCAGGAGATCCGCGAGAAGCGCGGCATGGCCTATTCGGTCTATACGTTCGCGTCCCAGTACACGGACAGCGGGCTGATCGGCTTCTACGTCGGGACGCGCTCCGAGAACCTCGCCGACTGTCTCGAGATCGCAAACGAGCAGATCACCGAGGTCGCCGAAGGCGGGCTCCGCAAGGGCGAGATCGAGCGCGCCAAGGAGAACTTGAAGGGACGGATCCTCCTCTCGATGGAGTCGACGTCGAACCGGATGAGCCGGCTCGGGAAGTCGCTGATCTCGGACACTGAGCTGCTGTCGATCGACCGGATCGCGGCCGAGATCGACGCGGTCACGCCGGAGGCGGTCTCCGAGCTGGCCGGTGTGCTGCTTGCGCCGGAGAGGCTCTCGGCCTCGGGCATCGGGCCGAGCGAGGAGCGGTTCCGGGACGCCGTGCGGCGGATCACGCCGGAGCTGCCCGCCGCCCGCGCAGCGGCGTGAAGGTCAAGCTCTTCGGGGCTGGCGGGAAAGTGGGGTCCGTGCTCACGCCGGCGCTCGAGAAAGCGGGGCACGAGCTGGTCGAGCTGGGATCGGCCGAGGCGATGGTCGACTTCACGGCGCCGGACGTGGTCGTCGGGAACATCGAGAGCGCGCTCGAGGCCGGCGTGCCGTGTGTGATCGGCACCTCGGGCTGGGACACCGGCGAGGTGGAGGAGAAGGCGCGCAAGGCCGGTCTGCCGGTCTTCTTCGCGCCCAACTTCGCGATCGGAGCGGTCCTGATGATGCGCTACGCAGCCGAGGCGGCGAAGCACATTCCCCGGGCCGAGATCGTCGAGCTGCACCACGAGTCGAAGGTCGACGCTCCGTCGGGGACGGCGAAGGCCACGGCCAAGGCGATGGGCGGCGACGTGCCGATCCATTCGGTACGGCTACCGGGGATCGTCGCGCACCAGGAGGTGCTCCTGTCGCAGCCGGGAGAGTTGCTCACGATCCGCCACGACGCGTTCTCGCGTGAGGCCTACGTCCCGGGCGTCCTGCTCGCACTCGAGCGCTTGCCGGATCTCCAACCCGGCGTGACAATCGGGCTCGAGAGCCTCTTGTGAGAGCCGTCCTGATCCCGTGCAGCGTCCTCGCTCTCTTTGCATGCGGGTCGTCCAAGTAGGATGGACGTCTTGCTAGGCGAGGTTCTGACGGCGATCGTGACGCCGTTCGACAAGGACGGCGCCGTCGACTACGAGCAGTTCCGCGCGCTCGCGCGGCACGTGATCGACACCGGCGCGGACGGGCTCGTCGTAGCCGCGACGACGGGCGAGTCTCCGACCCTGACCGACGAGGAGAAGCTCCAGCTCTGGGCCGCTGCCGTGGACGAGGTGGGGGAGAGGGCGACCATCATCGCCAGCACCGGCACCTACTCGACGGCGCACTCGGTGCACCTGACCGAGCAGGCGCATGCGCTCGGCGTCGACGCCTTCCTCGTCGTCACGCCGTACTACAACAAGCCGCCGCCGCGCGGGATCGTCGAGCACTTCAAGGCCATTGCCGGGGCCAGCGACAAGCCGATCATCGTCTACAACATCCCGCAGCGCGTCGTCGTCAACATCGAGCCCGAGACGATGGCAGAGCTGGCCGCGATCCCGACCGTCAAGGCCGTCAAGCAGGCGACCGAGGAGCTCGACCAGGCGCAGCGGATCGTCGACGAGACGGGACTCAACCTGTACGCGGGCAGCGACCATCTCGTCTACCCGTTCCTCGAGATCGGCGGCGTGGGCGGGGTCGTGGTGCACGGGAATCTCGTCCCCGGCCGCGTCAAGGAGATGATCGGCTTCTACAAGGAGGGCGACGTCGAGTCCGCTCGAGCGATCGACGAGGAGCTCGCGCCGCTCGTCGAGGCGCTCGGCGTGACGATCAATCCGATCCCGGTCAAGGCGGCGCTGAACCTGCTCGGCCATGAGGTCGGCGGCCTGCGCCTGCCGCTCGTCGAGGCGACCGAGGAGGAGCTCGGAGCCGTTCGGTCGGCGCTCGAGAGCGTTGGGCTGACCGCTCCGCTGCGCGCTTAGAGACCGCGCGCCGGAGTCGGCACGCGGTCTCCTCTAGCTAGGGAAGTCGCAGTGTGTTGCTTAGGGCCACTTGATGGCGCTTGGGGCAAGGCCCAGAAGACACGCCAGCAACCCGAACCTGTGAAGCCATTCGTACCGCAGCAATGTGAGCTCCTTCGACGGATTGATTCTCGCCTCGGGGGGGCGAGGCACGTCTTAGGATGAAGATTGGCCGCGGCCTCTCCCTCCCTCTGACGGGTGAATTGTGCTCACCCTTTTGGCGGGCCGCAAGTGATACTTCCAGGCATGTCTGTGTTGCGCATTACTCCTTTGGGCGGTCTCGGCGAGGTCGGGAAGAACATGATGGTGTACGAGCTCGGCGACGAGTTGGTGGTCGTCGACGCCGGTCTGGCCTTTCCCCGGGACGAGCATCTCGGTGTCGATCTCGTGCTTCCGGACTTCTCGTACCTGCGTGAGCGACGAATCCGGGCGGTGCTTCTGACGCACGCTCACGAGGATCACGTCGGCGGTCTCCCGTACCTGATCCGAGAGATGCGGGTGCCGGAGGTCTGGGGGACGCGGCTGACGCTCGGGCTCCTTCAGCCGAAGCTCGACGAGCACGGA